>Ga0224528_1000322_pt1 | contig 38877 bp, 35 predicted proteins | sample CBST25metaG_2_FD_179888 | JGI IMG/M metagenome (GOLD analysis project Ga0224528, IMG submission 179888) | Peat soil microbial communities from Stordalen Mire, Sweden - C.B.S.T25 | ecosystem: Environmental > Terrestrial > Soil > Wetlands > Peat | place: Sweden: Norrbotten County, Stordalen Mire...
CTTCGTTCCTCCCGTTGGTCGTCTCTCTCGCTCGCTCCCATTCTCCCCCCGGCAGTGCATCGCCATCGCCACGCAAAAGCAACGGCAACACCAAACCCAACCCCCGGAAGCGGCGCGACGGTCAAGGCATTGCGGGCCATGTCCCCCGCTACGCCCCCACGTGGCGCTCGCGCCACGCGGGCCCCTGTGCGGCTTCGCTCCTCCTTAACTGGCCCTCCATGCCCCGCCCTCTGCTCTGCTGTGGCCTTGCTGCTGCTGTGGGCCAATGCAACGGCAACGGCAACAGCAACGGCAACCCCAAAACCAAACCCGCTGAAAAAGGGGTAGGTCAAAACCGCTGATGAAATTGGCTGTCGTAGCGCTCGGGCGGGGAAGATTTGCGTTTGGCCCTAAACGTGCTATAACTTTCAGCAATGCGTGTTCGGGAGTGTCGTAGCGCGTTTCAAGCCGCATGGGCACCTGTGATGGGTCACAGCTAGTGTTCATGCGGCTTTCCGCTCGCTCAACTATTGACTAATTGGTCAACTTAGGTACAGAAAGGATTGTCGAACTTGGCAATGCTCGTGCCTGTGTCCAACGTGTGTCCATGACCGGACACAGATTTCGTTGTACTCTCGTCTGTGTCCATGATACGTTTTCCGTAGCATGGATAGCGGGTTCAAAGGCTGTCCGTGCTCACAACTGCACCGCCATCCTTCCAGCTAGCATCAATACTAACAAAGACTCTGCAGAGTCCAGCAGGAAAGCACATCATGTCTCAACGAAATCGTCCTAGTTCCGGAGTTGCGCTCCGTAGTTCTATCTTGGGTTTCGCTCTCGTAATTTTTGGCCTGGTAGTCTCGCCTGAATTGTTGCTTGCGCAGGCGGCGAGTTCTACGACGCAGGACACAAACAGTCAGCAGAACTCTAGTGGACAGAAGCAACAGGCGCCACCGGAGGCGGGTGGTCCGGAGAATGACACGGGACCGTACGCGATTCCTAAGGTGGATCCTGACAAGCAGCAGAGTCGTCCCGCACCGCCTCCGGCTCCGAAGCCGACGGAGGGGATGCCGAGTTACTCGATCAATGTGGATGTGCCGCTGGTATCGATAGACGCGCTGGTGCTGACCAAGGACGGGCAGTTTATTCCGGGGTTGCAGAAGCAGCATTTCCGGGTGTTGGAAGATAATGTCGTGCAGCCGATTCAGAACTTCAGTTTGACGAAGGGTGGATTTACGGCTGCGCTGCTGGTGGAGTTTGCATCGACTCCGGCGTTCCAGAGAAGCCGCACGCAGTTTCTTTATGACTCGCTGCGCGCTTCGTACGCTTTCGCCGATCAGATGCAGAAGAACGACTATGTTTCGGTGATCAGCTATGACATGAAGCCGAGTATTCTGGTGGACTTCACCTCGGACAAACAGACGGTTTATGGGGCGCTGAATACGCTGCGCATTCCGGGGTTTAGCGAGACCAATTTATTCGACGCTCTGTATGACACGCTGGATCGGCTGGACAGGATTGAAGGCCGCAAGGAAATTATCCTCGTGAGCAGCGGGCTGGATACTTTCAGCAAGATGACCTACGACAAGATTCTGAAGAAGATCAAGGCGACTCCTAACGTTACGATCTATGCGATCAGCACGGGGTTCCTGTGGCGGACCTATATGGAAGGTCGCGGGGGAATGTCGGGAGCGATGCGCGACATGGATTTTCTGCAGGGCGACAACCAGATGAGCACGTTTGCAAAGATGACGGGCGGAAGGTGGTTCAGTCCGCGCTTCGAAGCTGAGTTGCCGGAAGATTTCCGAGAGGTTGCTGCAGCGGTACGCAATCAGTACACGATCACTTATCGTCCGACGAATACGAAACGCGATGGCTCGTATCGCAAGCTGAAGGTGGAAGTAGTGCAGCCAGGTACGGACAAGCCTCTGATTGTGAAAGATCAGAAGGGTAAGGAATTGAAGTATCAGGTGCTCTCTCGTGAAGGGTACACGGCTAAGCACGAAGTCGATTAGCTTTTCCGAAGGGCGGTCGGGTGGCCGCTCTTTGGTTTTGTACTTCCGATTATCTATTCCAAAGACAAGATCAAAGTAAGAGGTGAATGTTGCGGAAATTTGTAGGGACTATCCTGCCTGTTTTTCTTCTGCTGTTTCTTTGCGCAGTGAATTCGATTGCCGATGACAAGGAACCGCCTGCATATGACGTACATGAGCACTACACGAAATTTGAATTCAAGATTCCAATGCGCGATGGAGTAAAGCTATTCACCGCGGTGTATGTGCCGAAGGATCATTCGCAGGCTTGGCCATTTTTGTTTAACCGCACGCCTTACAGCGTAGGTCCGTATGGGGTGGAGAACTATCCGCCACGTTTGGCTCCCCAGGAGTTGATGACGGCAGGGTACATCTTTGTGGCTCAGGATGTGCGTGGACGGAACATGAGCGAAGGAGTGTTTATTGAAGAGACTCCGTACAAGGACAACAAGGGTCCGCAGGACGTGGATGAGACGACGGACATGCATGACACGATTGACTGGCTGCTGAAGAATGTCCCGAACAACAATGGGAACGTGGGGATTTGGGGCATCTCGTATCCAGGGTTTTATACGGCGGCGAGCATCATTGATTCGCATCCGGCAATTAAAGCGGCGTCGCCTGAGGCTCCGATGGTGGATCTATATCGCGGCGATGATGCTTACCACAATGGGGCATTTATGCTGGCGGGGAATTTTGGTTTTTACACCTTCTTCTATCCGCAGAAGAATCCGACGCTCGAACAGGGTGGGCCGGGAATTAAGTTTGGAACGAGTGACGGGTATCAGTTTTATTTGAAGGCGGGGAATCTGGAAGATCTCGACCGTAAGTATTTGAAGGGCGCGAACCCGTTGTGGACCGATCAGGTGGTGCACTCGACGTTTGACGATTACTGGAAGGTGCGCGACTTAATGCCTCGCATGAAGAACGTACATTGCGCAGTGCTGACGGTTGGCGGGTGGTTTGATGCAGAGGATTTGCAGGGGCCGCTATCGCTCTACAAGGCAATTGGCGATCTGAATCCGAACACGGTGAATCTGCTGGTTGAAGGTCCGTGGGTGCATGGAGGATGGGCTCGGCTGGAAGGACACAAGCTGGGCAATGCGGATTTTGCGCAGAACACAGGTGAATTTTTTCGGGCACACATTCTGCTGCCGTTCTTTGAAAAATATTTGAAGGGGAAGAAGACGGAAGAGCTGCCGAAGGCTTACGTCTTTGAGACGGGGACGAACGTGTGGCGCAAGTACGATGCGTGGCCTCCGGCGAAGACGGTGAAGCGCACGCTGTATTTGCAGTCGCAGAATGGGCTGACGTTTGCGGCTCCGACGAGCGGGACAGGATTCGATGAATATGTGAGCGATCCTGCGAAGCCGGTTCCTTATGTGGGATACGAGACGCTGGATGTTCCGTCGGAATACATGGTGAGCGATCAACGTTTTGCGGAGACGCGTCCGGATGTCTTGGTGTATCAGAGCGAGGTGCTGGATCAGGATGTGACGATTGCAGGTCCGGTGAAGCCGAAGCTGTTTGTTTCAACGACAGGAACGGACTCGGATTTTGTAGTGAAGCTGATCGACGTTTATCCGCAGAAGGAAGTGGAGGAGCGGCATCGGCGTGGAGAAAAAGATGTTGCGGTTCCGGAAACAGATCTGGCTGGATGGGAACAGTTGATTCGCGGAGAACCTTTCCGGGGGAAGTTCCGCCACGGTCTCGAAAAGCCTGAGGCGTTTATGCCTGGAGCGATTGAGGAGATTGACTTCACGATGCCGGACATTAATCACACGTTTCGGAGAGGGCATCGGATTATGGTGCAGGTGCAGAGTTCGTGGTTCCCGCTGGTGGGTCTGAATCCGCAAACGTTTGTGGATATTCCTAAGGCGAGGCCGGAGGATTTCAGGAAAGCCACGGAGCGTGTGTATCACGAGGGTGGACATGCATCGGGAATTGAAGTGCAGGTAGTGAACTAAAACACAGGTAGTGAACTAAAACGAAAGCCGCTGGTCGACGTAACTACAAGTCGGCCAGCGGCTTGAATATCTTGAACTAGCAGTGGTGGATGGCAGAAAAGCTGGTGCTGGCAACTTTGCCGCCTTGAGTCAGCCCAGAGGTCAGATCCTGAACTTCGTTGCGGGCTTCGGTTTCGGCCAGTTCCTGAGTGGGAGCGTGACCCCAGGAAATCAGTTCGTCAGGTTTTCCGTCGATGCAGATCATCCAGTGATAGCGTGTCTTCTTGCGGAACGCCTGCGCTTGAATCGAAACCACATACCTTCGGGATTCGTTATTCATTGAATACACCCTCATTTCGAGCCGGTGCAATTCCCACACGGCGTCGTTTGTGGCACGTTTGGTTCGACAGCATATTTCTAATAATACGTTAATAATTGATTTCTTCGCAGTGAGGGTAGTCACCGTTGAGCTAGCGATAGAGAGCTTCTGGGTGTAAGGAAGTCGAGTTACGGTAGGAATTACGCGGGAGTTTTGGCCGTCGAGCGCAGTTTCGCCCTGCGGTGAACTGCATCTAAGTTCAAGTGAGATATTGGATTGCGGTGTTTCGGTAGCCCTCTCTTTGGTGTTGGCGGCAGAAATGCAATTCTCTTAGTCATTCAGGATTTGGAACCAAGAGATTCAGCGTAGAAGGAGATTGCATCATGTCGACTGAGAATGAGCTTTATAAACCCCTGGTTCTTTGTGTGGACGATGATGAATGGATTCTCCGTCTGACGCGGGCAGCACTGGAAAGTAAGGGGTATCGGGTGTTGACGGCGAGCAGCGGGACCGCAGCTTTGGAAGCATTCGCTGTGTGTCCGGTGGACGCCGTTGTGCTTGATTACGATATGCCGGAGATGACCGGGGGCAGAGTGGCTCAGGAGATGACGCAGATGAAGCCGCACGTTCCTAAGTTATTGTTCTCGGGAAACACGAGCATTCCACGGGAAGAGTCGCGTGTGTTTCAAGCGCAATGCGCCAAGCCCACAGGGATGTTTTCGCTGATGTCGCATATCGGCAATATGACTTCTCCTCAGCGGAATCGGGACTACGACGATGTCCCATTTTTGCCGGCAGCCGCTGGTGCCGAATGGGGAACGGTGGGGCGGAGAGCTTAGGGTAGACGCTTCCATCTTGGCCGTGCGGAGGACGCGCGTGGAAATCGAGTCTGGTTGGTGGCCTGAGATGGCGCTGAAGACTTCGGCTGTACGGGGATTCCTCGATTCCTCGGAATGACTGCTCAAAAACAAGGGCAACGGCAAGTTCTTACAAGTTATCGCAAGTGCTTTAGAAGGCTTCTTCCAAGTCTTTCAAATCTTTTTTACAAGTTCATAAAGACAGAAAAAAAGCGTACAAGAGTGGCCTTGCAGAGGGCGCTCTTGTACGCTTTTTCGTTACTGTTTGTTGAGTAAGATTCCGCGGAGAAGCATGATTGGTAGCGGACCTTCGTTCAGCGCGCGGTTATGGAAGTCTGCGTTGGTAAAGGACGCTCCGGCTTGCTCCTTGTAATCCTTGCGAAGCGCGAGCCAGTCGTGCAGGCCTACGTAGTAAGTCACCAACTGCACGGAACTTAGTTTGGCGCGCAGGAGTTTTCCTTCGGCTTCTGCCTGGGTTTGGAATGCCTGTTTGGTCATCAGGTCCATTGCTTCTGCATCCGTCATGTTCATGGTGTGGAGGCGGATGTCGAGGATGGTGTTCGACAGGACACGGAGACGGATTTTGCGCATGACCATGCGGAACTTGGGATCGTTGTTGAGAAAGCCTTCATCCATCATCACTTGCGCGATGTACTCGGCCCATCCTTCGATGTAGGCACCGTTTCCTAATGTGGCGCGAAGGAGGCGGCGCGATTCGGGTTGTACGTCATTGGCGTGCTCGAATTGCACGTAGTGGCCGGGTAGGGCTTCGTGAATGGTGAGCCATTGCAGGGTGTAGTTGTTGTATTCGCGAAGTTTGGACTCGGCTTTTTCGGGCGGCGTTTTTGGATCGATAGGAGTGACCCAATACTGCGCTTCGGCAGAGGGTTCGAGTGGCGGCGGAGCGTGGAATCCGGCGACTGAATAGGTGCCGCGCATGAAGGGCGGAGTTGGGATGACTTTCAGGTTGTTGCGCGGTCCGAGGTCTACGATTTTCTTTTCTCGAATGAATGCGATGATGCTGGCGAGATCGCCTTCGATGTGAGTTTGCAGATCGGCTGGCTTGACGTGGTCGTCGGAGATGCGCGCAAGGACTTCGCTGATGATGAGGTTCTCGCGGGCTTCACCTTGCAGGTCGGAGTGATCGCTGTGGGTGGGATACATCTGTTGATGCATGGGTTCGGCGAGGCGAAGCATGTCGGCGCGGACATCGCGCATTTCCTGCTCGGCTGAGGCGAGCATCTGGTCGGGAGTTACGGGGGTTTCCATGAGGAGACGGAACTTCTCGGCGTAGAGTGGATTGCCGAGTCGCCAGGTGACGGCGCTCTTGCGCGGGCCGTAATCGTCGTGCAGCCACTTGGAGAAGCTCTCGAGAGCGGCGATGGCTTTGGGGGCGGCGGAGTTGTAGCGCTTGATGAGAGGCGATCCGGCGGGGATCGCTTCCTTTACAGTGTTCTTGATGAGGTCGATGTTTCCGGCGTTCTCTTCGATGGCGGTCGAAGTTTTGATTGGGTCTCCGTCGGCCAGCATCTGCTTTGCTTGATCCAATGCACGCGGTATTTGCTCGATGCGCGAGAGAACGTGGCCGAGTCGCACGTCAGCGGGGGCGTAGGTTTGCGACATGGGGAGGAAGATTGCGGTGCCGATGAATTCGACGTAGGTGGTCGGGTCGTGGCGGTAGCTTTGGATACGGTCAAGTTCGAGGAGTCCGAAGGCGATTTGGTCGTCGATGAGTTGCCAGTCGGCGGCTTGCTCTTTGCTGAGGGCTGAGCGGTCCATGTTGCGGAAGCGGTCCTGCCACTGTTTGTAGAATGCGTGCTGCTTTGCGACACCCTGAGGGCCGAGGTCATCGAGGAGAGCATCGAGTTCAATGGTCTTTCCGGTTTTTGGATCGACGCGCTTGTGGTATCCGGCTTGCGATGCGTTTACCGGAGAGAGCGCCAGGGAATCGTACATGAACTGGGCAGCGAGGTGATCGAAATCGGTTGGGTCGGACGGTTTCGCCGTACCAGTTTGCGATATCAGAGACGCGGCGAACAGAAGGCAGAACAGCAGGGTAAACAATCGCGAATGCATGACATTCCTCATAAGGGAACACTATACAAGAGCGGGCGAGAAGGGCTCCATGTGTCGAGAACGCCGACCAACTTCGCGGCTCGGCGTTTTCTCCTGCTGGAATGGAAGCGCCGTTCGCCGAAGGATTGCAATTTATTATGGGGTGGGTCGTTATCGCGTGTGCGGTTGCAATGCGTGACTGCTCATGTCAGGAGGTGTAATGCGCTCACGTTGGCTTGTGTCGCTGGTGGGGTTATTGCTGCTGTTCATCGGAGTTGGGCGGTCTGTTGCTCAAGAGGTTGCTGTGGCAAAGGCCGCTGGGGCGCGTGCGCGCGTGGGTTTGGCGCTGAGCGGCGGAGGGTCGCTGGGGCTGGCGCATGTTGGCGTTCTGAAGTATTTCGAGGAGCACCATATTCCTGTGGATGGGATTGCCGGGACCAGCATGGGCGGGCTGGTGGGCGGGTTATATGCTACCGGTCTCAACGCTGGGGAGTTGGAAAAGATTGCACTGACGGCGCAGTGGGATGAGTTACTACGGAGTGCTCCGAGGTATCAGGATCGATCAATTGCGGAGAAGCAGGAATGGTTTCGCACCGAACTGAGCCTGACGTTGCGGTTGCAGCGCAATTTGTCCCTGCCGAATGGGTTGAACTCCGGGCAATTGCTGGCGCTGATGCTGAGCCGATACACGGCGGGGTACAGCGATCTGAAGAGTTTTGACGATTTGCCGACGCCGTTTCGATGCGTCTCTACGGACCTGACGAACAGCGCGGCATTCACGCTGGACAGTGGCTCGCTGCCGTTGGCGATGCGGGCAACAATGGCCATTCCAGGGATGTTTACCCCGGTGAAATGGGGAGACCGCTTGCTTGTGGATGGCGGCGTGGTGGACAACATTCCGGTGGACGTGGTGCGGAAGATGAAGACGGACACGGTAATTGCGGTGAGCCTGGATACGGCAAAAGCTACGTCTGAATCTCTGAGCACTTTGACTGGCGTTTTGAAGCAAGTGGTCTCGGTGGTGATCAACGAGAATGAACAGCGCAGTTTGAAAGCTGCCGACCTAGTGATCGCGGTGCAGTTGCAGAAATTCAATTCCACGGATTACGACCAGGCGGGAAAGATCATGGCCGCGGGGTATTCGGCGGCAGAGGCGATGGGGGAAAAGCTGCGTCCGCTGGAGTTGAACGATGCGCAGTGGCGAGAGTATCAGGAACAACGGAAAATGCGTACGCGGCGAACTCCAGAGCGAGGGAGGGTCGTGGCGGTTGCTTCGCCGGTGCCGGTGATACAGAAAGACGCGACGGAGGAAGTGAAGCGTAAGCTTCCGGGGGAAGTGGACCAAAATCAACTGGAAAGCACGATGACGGGCATGGCTTCGGCGACGACGCTGCCTGCGATCTTTTATGGGTGGGGAAAGAACGAGCAGGGGGCGGAGGGCTATAAGGTTTCGCTGGAAGAGCGGCCTAATGGCGGGGAAGTGCTGCTGCGTCCATCGTTGTCGATGCAGGCCTCGGGCGGGGAGCCGACGAGGGTTTCACTGCATGTCTCAGGCGTGGGTGTGAGAGCGGGAGACTACAAGGCGCGGTTGTTGTCGGAAGTGTCGGTGGGGTATGACCCTGGGTTGAGGATGGAGTACTACCACCCGTTCGATGGGCATCCGTACTTTGTTGCTCCGGGATTTGTCTTGCAGCGTAGCGATTATCAGTCTTACAACGGGATTGAGAACGCCGATGCGGTACGCGATCGTTATGCGGGAACACTGTATGCAGGGTTAGGAACGTGGCGATTCATTCAATGGCGAGTGGGAACAACGGCGGGATATGACCGCGTCAACAAGCCTATAACTGTGGATGGTATTCGCGCGACGAGCGAAGGGTTTGCCAATATGGAAACATCGCTGCTGGTTGATAAGCAGGATTCCACGGTACAGGCTACGCATGGGGAACGCTTTTCGGCAACGCTTGGGTACAGCGTGCGTGAGCATTCTTTCCCTTACTTAAAGACAAATTATCGACGGACGCTTCCGCTTCCATGGCAGGGGTTGACGGGGTTTGTGGTACTCACCGGGAACACGAGCTTTGGGCGAAAGCTGGATTACTACGATCAGTACACGGCGGGTGGGTTCGCAAGTCTGGACGCGTATCGAGTGCAGGAGTTTCACGCCAACACGATGGGGATCGCGGGAGGGGGCGTGTTTATGCCAATGCCGATTGTGAAGCTTGGCAGTTGGAAACCGCTGGTCGCAGTGTGGCATGAGGGAGGACGGTTTGATCTGGGGAGCGTGGGGTGGCAGACACATCAGAGTTCGTCGATTGGACTCTTTGGTTCGTCTCCGCTTGCGCCGGTGGGAGTTGTGCTCAGCGTTACGGAGGACGGTAAGTTACGACTTCGATTTGTGTTTGGACGATTCTAGGTTCGTGGCGGGAATGTTGGCCGAGAACGATTGGTTGCGCTCCAGTCTGCAGCACTGGTAGTGTTTAGCTAAAATCTGGAGATTTTTTTATCATGACGCGCGTTTCCAAACGACACCTGTTGATCGTTGTGTGCCTTCTGTTGGTTACTTTGCTCGTGTATGCGCGGGCTGCCGGTTTTGGCTTTTGTGTTATGGACGATCTTACCCAGATTGTTAACAACCATGAACTCCAGTGGTCTGCTGCGCGTGGCTATCTAGTTCATGACGTGTGGAATTTTCCCCAACCGCAATATCGTAACTACTACCGTCCGCTGTTTATGTTTTGGCTGCTGATCAACTTCAAACTGTTTGGGTTGCATGCTGCAGCATGGCATTTGGCTGCTATCGCGCTGCAGGGCGTGGTGGTGGTGATGGTGTTTCGACTTGGCTTGCGGTTGTTGGGGGATGAACTTGTTGCGGCGGCTGCAGCGCTGCTCTTTGCTGTGCATCCAGCGCACGTGGAAAGTGTCGTTTGGCTCTCGGGCATTACAGAGCCGCTCGTGGCCGTTTTTTTTCTTGGGGCATTTCTCCAGTACCTGAGTTGGCGCGAGACTCAGAAGCGAAGCTCGATGTTCTTTTGTGCGCTGCTTACGCTGGTTGCATTGTTGGCGAAGGAGACCGCTGCTGCTTTGCCGCTGCTGATCGCAATCTATGAGTGTCTTTTCCCGAGGGCTCAGGCATCAGGGGTTCGGGCGCGCTTTGCTGGTTCTGCACGGGCGTCATGGGCAGCTTTTGCGGCGACAGCGGTTTACACCGTGATGCGCGTCAATGCAATGCATCACATAGTAATTGCCAGCAACTCGATAGCTATGGTGCTGATGACGTGGCCGCTCCTGCTCTGGAAGTATCTGGCCATGATGTTTTGGCCTTCAGGGTTGGCTCTTCTTTACGATGTAAGCGTGTTGAAACAGCCAACGGTTGAAAGCTTCTGGCTGCCGCTGATTTTTGTGATTGCGTGCGGATTACTGATGGGATTGGCTTTTGCGCGCAACAAACTGCTTGCCTTTCTCGGATTATGGTGGCTGCTGCCGCTGGTTCCGGCACTGGTGGGTCTGTGCTCATTTTCTGAAGTCGATATCATGCACGACCGCTATACGTATCTGTCCAGCGTGGCCTTCGTATTCTTTATTGCCTGGTTGCTGAATCTTGTGCCTCGCAGGGGAGCCAAGGCATTTGAACTGCCAGTGGAGCCCTTCGTTATATTGCTGGCTTTGGTGAGTGGGTGGGGCGTACTGGCGGCACGGCAGACTTTGATTTGGACAAATGGTTTCACGCTCTTTAGTCGCGTGGTGGAAGTGTCACCGAACAACGTGCGTGGGCGTAACCTTCTTGCGAACCAGTTCTTAAAGTTAGGGCGAGCCGACCGGGCGCTGGCAATTTATGAGGGAACGCTGAAACTTGATCCCAACGGATGGGATACCAATTTTGCAACCGGTGTAACGCTGTTCTCGGCAGGTCAGTTCCAGAAGTCGGAGTTCTACCTTCGTCGTTCTTGTACCCTCGACCGCACGAATCCACTTGGCTATCTGTACCTCGCCGAGGCATTGCGTGTAGAAAATCATATTGAGGAAGCACGAGGAGTGCTGAAGGAGGGAATCTCTTCGGTTAATTTTGAACCGGAACTGCTGAGGCAAAGCTTGGCGAACCTGGACCGCAAACAGTGAGGGAGTTATTCGCCTATTTTGATTTGTAGGTAGACGTTTGAAGGAAAATCAGCATCTCACGTATTACGTACTAGTCTGCTGAATAATCTGCATATCTGCGAGCGCTCTCTTTGTGGGCAAAATTGATTCGAGAGTCATACCTCGGTCGAGCACGTTATATAGTATAAGCAAGGCGGAACGTAGTGTTGTTGCTGCCTTAAACTACACTATTAGGAGATCGTCGAGACGAATGGCGAAAGACAAGAAGTCCTCGGAAAGGTCCACTCCAAAGAAGGCTGCTGCAAAGAGAAATTCTGAGAAGAAAGCTGTCGTGAGTGCGAAGGCGGTTGCGGAAGAGATTGCAGCGAAGCCGCCGGTGGATTCTCCTCATCTGAAAACCGCGCCGGTGCGCACAGCTACGCCATCACCTGCTGAACTTTATGACGAGATTCGTCGCAGAGCGTATGAGTTTTATCGCGAACGCGGCGGCCAGCATGGGTCACATGAAGCAGATTGGCATCGTGCCGAATCGGAAGTACGTTCGAAATATAAATAAATAGCGGGTTAAGTAAGTTAGAAAATAAGTAGATAAGTCATTCATGCTTGCAGTATTGATGGTCGATGACGACCCGGGCCAGCTACGCATTCGACAGGCAATTCTTCGTAGTGCTGGATTGGTTGTAGAAATTGCAACCAATGTGGAAGAGGCACTCTCCTGTCTGCGCTCGGCGGCGAACAATATAGGTGTGGTGGTGACGGATCACTGTCTTCCTGGACGTTCCGGGGTGGATTTGGTTCGCGAGTTGCGCGTTACTGCGCCGTTCATGCCGGTTGTAGTACTCAGTGGCATGCCGGGAATCGAAGACGAATATGATGGGCTGGATGTAAGTGTCAGGTTAAAGCCGTTCCCTCCGGATGAGTTCATTCGATATATCCGGGGATTTGTTCGGGCGGCATAAAAAAGAGTTCGCTTAGAGCGAACTCGAGTAAATCAGGAGGTCTTCAATGGTCGAATCCTGACAGATTTCGATTGATGACTCTCTGAAGCATAAAGGCGCGCAACTTAAGCTAAGTTGGAAAACAGACTTAATACTCTGTCTCCCGTTTCGTATTTGCACGGGAGTGGGTCGATTCCAAAGTGGTAATAGGGTTGCGAGTCAGCCCCGTATCGTGCACAATAGCTCCAGATTTGTAACGCCTCACTCAAATGCCACAAATTGGAAGCTTCACTCTGCTGCTCGGGCTCGCTTTGAGCGTCTATGCGTTCGTCGCTGGACTATTTGCTATTGTCCGCAATGATGATCGCTTGAGCGAGACGGCTCGTCGCGCCGGAATCGCGGTTTTTATGGCTGTTACGGCAGCTTCCGCGGTGCTGGTGTATTCGGCATTTCACAATGACTTCTCGGTCGCCTACATCCTGCATCACTCGAATCGAGCGTTGCCGGGACCGTATAAGTTTGCCGCGCTATGGTCGGGACAGGAAGGTTCGTTGCTGTTCTGGTGCTGGCTGCTGGCTGCGTACGGGTTGGTGCTTCGGTTACGGCACAAGGTCGATACCCGGTTAGTCGCGCACGCGTCGGTGGTTATCAGCGCGGTGCAGATCTTCTTTCTATCTCTGGTGAATTTTGCCGCGCATCCGTTTGCGCTGGTTGCGGGAGCCGTTCCGCCTGATGGGAATGGGTTGAATCCGCTGCTGCAGTATCCGGAGATGGTGATTCATCCGCCGATGCTGTATCTGGGCTATGTCGGGATGACGGTGCCGTTCTGCTTTGCCTTGGCCGCGCTGATTATGAAGTATCCGGGCGAAAAGTGGATACACATTACTCGGCGCTGGACGATGGTGGGCTGGCTGTTTTTGACGTGCGGAATCTTCCTGGGCTCGTACTGGGCCTACAAGGTTCTGGGATGGGGCGGATGGTGGGGCTGGGATCCGGTGGAGAACGCCTCTCTGCTGCCGTGGCTGACGGGAACGGCTTTTCTGCATTCGGTGATGATGCAGGAGAAGCGCGGGATGATGAAGGTGTGGAATATGTGGCTGATATTCTCCACGTTCCTGCTCGCCATCTTTGGCACATTCCTGACGCGCTCCGGAGTTGTGAGTTCGGTTCACGCGTTTGCGGAGTCGGACATTGGTCCGTACTTTGTAGTCTTCATGGCGCTGACGTTTGCCACTTGCACCTTCTTCTTTGTACGCAATCATTCGCATCTGGAGAGCGAACACAAGTTGGAGTCTCTGGTTTCTAGAGAGTCCAGCTTCTTGTTTAACAACGTGCTGCTGCTGGTTGCGGCGTTTGCTGTGCTCTGGGGGACGCTGTTCCCGGTGCTGAGCGAGTGGGTGACGGGGCACAAGGTAACGGTTGGGCCTCCGTTCTTTAATAAGGTAAATATTCCGATTGCGCTCTGCTTGCTGGTGCTGACGGCTGTGGGACCTTTGCTCGCTTGGCGAAAGACTTCGGCTGAGAGCATTCGCAAGAATTTCTTGATTCCGGCGTTGATTGCGCTTGCCGTGGGAGTGGTACTAGCCGCGCGTGGAATGAAGCCATGGATCGACATGAGCTACTTCTATGCGCTGATGACGATCATGCTTTCCGTGCTGGTTGCGGCTACGATTGGCAGCGAATTTATTCGCGGCGGATTGGTGATTGCGCGGCATAACGACAGCAACATCTTCCATGGAATGTATTTGCTGACGCGCAGGAACACGCGGCGCTATGGCGGGTACATTGTGCATCTCGGCGTGATTGTCACAATGATTGGATTTGCCGGGGTGGCGTTCTATCAGAGCACAGAGCAGGAACTTGGATTTGGCGACAAGATGTCGATTGGTCCGTACACGCTGGTGTGTCGTTCGTACACGCAGGACGATAAACCAAATTATTCCAGCGAATGGGCAATTCTGGACATCTATAAGAACGGCAAGCAGATCACGACGATGTATCCGGAACAGCGGTTCTACAAGGCGAGCGGACAGCCAGCCACGATCGTTGCCAATCGCTCGACGATCATGGAAGATCTTTACCTGGTGTACACGGGAAAGAATCCTGAGAATGGGCGGCCTATCATTAAGGCGCACCTGAATCCGCTGGTGTGGTGGATTTGGGCGGGAGCGCACTTTATCCTGGTAGGGACGATCATTGCGCTGATTCCAAACATGCAGACCAAGCGCAAGAAGGGCGGCCCGCGCGAGTCGCGAGGAACACTGACAGGCGAAGAGGTTGAAAGACGCTCGCCGGTGGAGGCTGGAACGGATTGATGACGAAGGCTCACAAGATGCTTCACCGCTGGGCCGTGGTGCTGTTTTTCGCGAGTTCGCTGCTACTGATGGGAGCGGCGGGAGATCGTACGGGACAGCGATTTGACCGGCTTGGACACAATCTGATGTGCACATGCGGGTGTGGGCAGGTATTGCTGGAATGCAATCACGTGGGATGCTCCACCTCGGAGCAGATGCGCAAGGAGTTGAAGCTGTCGATGGATCGCGGCGACCCGGACGATGTGGTTCTGGCGGGATTTGTCGCGAAGTATGGTCCTACAGTGCTCTCGGCACCGACGACGACGGGGTTTAACCGGGTTGCATGGATTATGCCGGTCGTAATTTTTATCGCCGCACTTTTGGCGGTTGTGATGGTGGTTCGGGCATGGAAAAAGCGTCCTCCAAGTAAGCCCATTAACTCCGCTGGCGATGGTGAAGGAGAACTCGATGAGTTCCGCCGTCGCGCACGCGAGGAGACTTCTCTGTGATAGCTCTACTGCAAATGGAAGCTAAGCAGCCGGACAGCACTGGCAGCAGTTTTCTGATTTTTGTCACCATTCTGTTCGCGGTGGCGCTGTTTCTGTACATCTTTAAGCCGAAGCATGCGGAGCACGCCGCGGAGAAGACCCGTCTCTCATTTCTGTATGAACGCAAGGAGCAGACGTTTGAGAATCTTCGCGATCTGAATTTTGAGTACAAGGCTGGCAAGCTTAGTGACGCCGATTTCAGCACCATGCGCGACTCGATGGAGCAGGAAGCCGCCAACCTTCTGGCGGAGATCGAAGAGTTGGAGCACGCGAGTGGGGATCGTAGCGAGGTAGTTGCCTGATGCGCAGGACTCGAGGAGTCTTCGTACTGCTGTTCGCGTTGTTGCTTATGTGCGCCGTGAGTGTGGCGGAAGGCGTTAGCGGCACGGTGTCCAATGGGACGACGGGGAAACCCGCTGGGGGCGTGGAGGTCACGCTGGTCGATCCGATGGGCGGCATGTCCGAAATTGCGAAGACGAAGAGCGACTCGCAGGGACACTTCAAGTTTGACACTCCTGCGGCTCAAGGACCGAGGCTGGCTCGGGCGGAAAAGGGCGGAGTCAACTACTTCAAGATGATTACGCCGGGATCGGCGAACGTCGATCTGAATGTGTATGACACGGCGGCATCGCTGGAGGGAATTACAGGGTCGGCGGATGTGGTTCGATTGCAGGCCGATGGCTCCGCATTGCAGGCGGTTGAGTTATTTGCGGTGAGGAATGAGAGCAACCCTCCCCGGACTCTGGCCTCGGCAAGCACCTTTGAATTTGTGCTGCCGGATGGCGCGCAGATTGAAGGCGCGGACGCTCAGTCTCCGAATGGACAGCCGATTACGGCGAAGACGACTCCGGGGAAAGAAAAGAACCATTATGCTTTTTCATTTGCGCTGAAGCCGGGAGAGACTCGCTTTCAGATTGCTTACCACATGCCCTACAGCGGGAAGGCATCGTTTTCTCCAAAGCTTACGCGGAATTTTGACCACTTCGTGCTAGTGCTGCCGACGAGTATGAGTTTCGTTCCGAAGGATCCGAAGCAGTTTCAGGCGATGACGAATCAGCCGGGCAGCAATGTGCAGGTGAGTTTGAAGGCGAAGTCGGGGCAGGACTTGAGCTTTGGCGTTTCGGGGACCGGGACCATTCAGGACGAGCAGACTCAGGCTGGGACTACGAGCGGCGAGAACGCAGCGGGAGAGGCTGCGGGCGGACCAGCTATGGGCGGAACAACTCAGGGCGGCGCGCCGGTAGATAATCGTCCAGGTGGCGGGTTGGGTAGGCCGGGCGATGAAGCAGATGGTTTGGCGAAGGGAAATTTTCGATGGTACATTCTCGGATTGCTGTGTGTAGTGCTGCTCGGTGGGGGGATTTGGACTCATGAGCGCACGAAGCAGGAAGAAGCCGAGATGGTGCCCGTGTTGGCGGCACCGGGTTCCGCGAAGGTGATAGCAGCTTCGGTGGCTAAAGCTGGACCTGGAGCCTCGGTAGCAGTGCCAACTCAAGGGAATCTGCTGCTGACCGCACTGAAGGAAGAGCTGTTTGAGTTGGAAGTCGAACGGCAGCAGGGAAAGATTACTTCGGACGAGTACGAAAAAGCTCGCGCTGCTTTGGAGCAGACGCTGCAACGGGCTTTGGCCAGGAAGAAAGGCTAGAGCAGGGGCAAGAACACCGCTATGACTTGGTACGTCTGTCGTTTGTGAAAGCGGGCAGAATCGATTCCGGTTGAGTTGCCTGTGGGCAGTACTGGAGATTTGAGCGGTAAGGGGATCCCTCGCGCTGCTCGGGATGACAGCTCAAAAACAACAGCAACAGCAAAGACAAAACCTAATGTAAGGGAAAGAACAGGGGAATTGCCACAACATTCTTTGCGGTGGTGGCATCTTTGATTATGAGGATTTGTTGCAATGGCCCTGTTGCAGAAGAGTGCTTCTATATTTTCTAACCGTTTGCCGAAAGTGCTCGGACCGGGACCCCATTCAATCGTTGATTACTCGGTTGCCGCTCTGTTTTTTACGGCGGGCGTACTGTTCTGGAAGCGACACAAGAGAGCTTCGGCTTCGGCGCTGGTGTGTGGCACGGGCGCGATGTTGAATGGACTGCTGACGGATTATCCGGGTGGTGCGGTGCAGGCAATCAGTTTTGAGACTCATGGGAAGATTGACGTTGGGCTGGCTGCGATTACGGCTGCGATTCCGGGGTTGATGGGATTTGCCGGTGACGCGCAGGCTCGCTTCTTTGAGGCAACGGCGGTGGCGGAGACTCTGGCTACGGGGTTTACCGATTACCAGGCTGAGCCGGAGGACGTGGACGGGTTGGAGCATAGCTGGGCTCCGGAACGCAGCGCTTAAAGGCGTCGATTATCTGGGGTTGCCCGGCGCGGATGGTTGGCGCGTCTTATCGCGGTGCGGTAGCATCTACATAGACAGCCATGGGAAATAACTTTAAGACCGCGTTTTTGTTGACGGCGATGACCGTCTTTTTAGTACTCGTTGGGCAGGCTCTTGGTGGACGCAACGGCGCCGTGATGGCGTTCTGCATTGCCGGGGCGATGAACTTCTTCTCGTACTTCTTCAGTGACAAGATGGCGATTATGTCCAGTGGGGCGCAGGCGGTGACGCGCGAGGAACTTCCGCGTGTGTACCAGATCGTGGAGCGCCTTTGCGCCAAGACCGGGCTGCCGATGCCGAAGATTTTCGTGATCCCGACTGGGTCTCCGAATGCTTTTGCTACGGGAAGGAATCCGGAGCACGCCTCGGTTGCGGTGACGGCGGGGATTCTGGATCTGCTGAATGACGATGAGCTGGAAGGTGTGTTGGCACACGAGCTGGGGCATGTTCGTAATCGCGACATCCTGATTAGCTCGATTGCTGCGACTTTTGCCGGAGCGGTGACGATTCTGGCTCGGATGGCGGGATATGCGGCGATGTTTGGTGGGGGCGGACGTGACCGGGATCGCGAGGGCGGCGGTGGCGGAATTATTTCCGCTTTGGCCATGATGATTCTTGCTCCGCTGGCGGCAATGCTGATTCAGATGGCGGTTTCGCGTTCGCGAGAGTACCAGGCGGACGCTACGGGAGCGCACTTTACGGGGAATCCGGGGGCGCTGGCCAGCGCGCTGCGCAAGATGGAAAGCAATGCCGTGCGGGTTCCGATGCAGGCTTCTCCGGCGACGGCGCATATGTATATTTTGCAGCCGCTGCTTGGTGGAATCAGCTTTGGCAGCCTGTTCTCGACCCATCCGCCGACGGCGGAGCGGATTGCTCGGCTAACCGGAATGCGAGATGGGAATTACTGATTTGAGACAGTAGGAAAGATTGGTCCGGGTATTTGGGTTTTGTCTCGCGGCGTGCAACGGATACAATCAGTGGAATGTCGCAAGCATCCGGCTCAACTCTCCAACGCGCTGCTGAACTGGAGCGCGCACTGCGTTCCATCATTCGTGGCAAGGACGACGTGGTTCGGCTTGCCCTTGTAGCGATTCTCGCACGTGGGCATCTGCTGATTGAAGGCGTTCCGGGCGTGGGGAAGACTACGCTTGCTCATGCGCTTGCACGGGCCATTGACTGCGATTTCCGGCGAGTGCAGTTTACGAGCGACATGCTGCCTAGCGATGTGCTCGGTATCTCGGTTTATTCCACGTCGGAAGAGCGTTTTGAGTTTAAGCGCGGACCTATTTTCACCAATATTCTGCTGGCAGACGAGATCAATCGCACCACTCCGAAGACGCAATCGGCGTTGCTGGAGGCGATGAACGAACGGCAGGTCACGGTGGATGGACATCCGCATCCGCTGCCGAATCCGTTTTTGGTGGTCGCGACACAGAATCCGGTGGAGCATCATGGCACGTATCCGTTGCCGGAATCGCAACTGGATCGCTTTTTGATTCGCGCACGCATGGGGTATCCCGAGGCAGGCAGCGAACGCGAGATTTTACGCGGTCATGCAGGTGCGGCACGGTTGGACGAGCTGCGCCCTGTGCTGACGGGCGAGGATGTTCTCGAGTTGCAGAATGAAGTTTCAGCCGTGCGGGTGGATGACTCGCTGATCGATTATTCGCTGGCCATTGTGGAGCGGACGCGTCAGCATGAGCAGTTGTCGCTGGGAGTTTCGCCACGCGGTTCGCTGATGCTGTATCGCGCGGCGCAGGCCATGGCGTTTCTTGAAGGGCGGAACTTCTGCACGCCGGATGATTTCAAGAAACTGACGATTCCTACGTTTGCACATCGGCTGGTAATCAGTGCGCGTTACACTTCTACTCTGAAACGTGCTGAGCAGTCCGAACAGATTCTTCGTGAAGTTGTGGACAGCGTTCCCGTTCCCCTTTAGTTTTTACCCTCAAATTTGTGGAGGCTCGACCTTGTTAATTTTGCGTTTCATTAAGATGCTCTCGCTTTCTTTGTGGGTAGGGTCGATATTCTTCTTCGCGGCCGTTGTTGCTCCGATTTTGTTTTCGGTATTGCCGACGCACGATCTTGCGGGGATGGTTGTAAGCCGTTCACTGTTTAGCTTGCACTGGATTGGGATGATTTGCGGGCTGGTGTTTCTGCTGTGCTCCGTTTTGCTGGCGTTCATCGAAGGCGGCCCATCGCCGTTTCACTCGCGCGACTTTTTGATGGTGGCGATGCTGGTGATTACGCTGGGAGCCCACTTCGGAATCGAACGGCGAATGAATGCGCTGAAAGTCGAGATGGGCGTGATCGACGTTGTTCCTCATGACGATGCTCGCCGCATGGAATTTAATCGTCTGCATAAATGGTCTACGAAGCTGGAAGGCTCGGTATTATTGCTCGGAATAGCGATGGTGTTTTTGGAAGTGCGCGAGCAGGAGAAGAATTTTCGACGGTACTAGAGGCGCGGTTTCTGCGGTGGTGTAGCTGCCGGGAAATAGGAACAAAGGCAAAAAAGCTGTAGAGGTGGACGGTATCGCTTTCCCACATTCGCCAAAAGAAGGCGGATGTGGTCCACCAGCGATACTGACGTCAGTATCAATCGATTGTCATAAGGGATCGAAGCTGGTGAAGGCGTAATCGGATCAGCTGAGTTCGCACACGCGTTGTGGAAAGGTTTGGATAGGCGAGACGTGCGAAACTTTCCCACTTATCGGCAAGTAGTACCCATTTACGTTCAGTATCACGAATACTCTCAGGCTTAATCGTTCCAAATTCCCATTTGCTTGCCGGTGACCGCTGGATCTGGCGATAGATGTCGTTCAGATTCTCATCGAGTCGCGATAGGTCGCCTTCCGAGGCGGCTGGAATGTCACCGCGACCAAAGCGCTGCAGGTTGATGAGAAACTGATCGCGTAGCTTTTCTTCTTCTCGCAACTGGAACGCTCCACGAGACGTTCCGGTGAGATCGACTTCTCCGCTGACACGAGCCTCTTCAAACGCTGACTCCGCCGCTTGGAGCGACGGAAATGAGATTTTGGCAGAGAGAGGCAGACGAGATACGATCTCCTTCAACTTTTTGGTACGGAGATTATCGGCGGTTCGGGTCTGAATGCTTGTACAGTAACCGTCACTCAGGCCGCTGGTGATGTCGTCACAAAGATCGAACGGGGCGTGCGCGCTCGAATCCCGAAGTTGTTCGAGATGCGCAATGCGGCCAGTCATTTCGGCTTCTGCCGCCCAGCCGTTTTCACAGGCAAAGCGAATAGCGAGGTCATAATCGCGGGCGACGCCCTCGCCTTTTGCGTAAAGCATGGTCAGCACACCGGGACCGTAAAACATGTTCCCGTTCGTGTCCTGTGGGTGTGAACGCTGATACCACCCGCATTGGAGAGCTGCGGGATAGTTTGGCTTCTCGCCAAGACCGTAATAGAGCGCAATTTCATCGCAGTTCTTCAGCCGATCTCCCGCAAGTGGGCCGTCCGGGTGGATTGCCGTGAGGGGCTTTGCCGTCGCAATGTCGCAGATATTCTCCCAATGTCTTTTTGTTTCCTTTTGCGGTGTGTTCTGGGCGAAGCCGAAACATACAGCGGGAAGGATGAGAAAAGACAAAACTGACCGGACTCGGATTGAAATTCCCCATACCTGTTGTCTGCTCATTCCGCTTGTCTCCCCCGGAGTCATGATCTGGAACGCCCGTGTGCTCGAAATGAAACGAAAAAGGTCGTGGGCGAAGTAACCATCAGTATCGGTTCTCGTCTGGGTTGTAGGCAACTGGAAATGGTCGGAGAGAAGCGGGCGCCCGGTGTCGCCAATCTGAAAATGGATTTTGGCAGTTTTTGCCGCGCGGCTTCGTCAATCCGCTCTGTCGTTTATCATGGAAGAGGAAGCTTTGCCTGTTAGCGGGCGAAGGGCCGTTTGGCGCTGATCGCGAAACGGAATCGATAGAAGACCATATGAAGACTGGAATAATCGGGCTGCCCCAAGTGGGCAAGACCTCGCTGTTCAAGATTCTTACCCGTGCGGATATCTCCAACCGTAGCTCTAACCCCCGCGAGGCACATATCGGAATCGCTACGGTTCCTGATGATCGTTTGGACCGACTCGCCGCACAATGCAATCCGGAAAAGCTCGTTCATGCGCAGGTGGAATTCGCCGACATGGGCGCGATTGGACAGGAGGCTCTGAAGGAGACTTCTTATCTGGCCAATATGCGCGGGGTGGATGAACTGGTACATGTGTTGCGCGTGTTTGAGGATGACTCGATTCCTCATGTTGGCGGAACGCTGGATGCCGTTCGCGACATTTCCAATGTCGAGTTCGATCTGATGGTCAGCGATCTGGGACAGGTGGAAGCGCGGCTGGAGCGCATGAAGAAGGATCTGCTTAAGAAGAAGACTCCTGAACTGGAGAAGGAAAACGAGCTGTTGCTGCGCACCAAGGCCTTTTTGGAAAGCGAACGGCCGCTGCGCGAGATGGAGATGACGAAGGATGAAAAGAAGATCATTCGCGGGTTTATGTTTCTGTCCGAGAAGCCGATTCTTTATGTCCTGAACATCAGCGAGAGCACTACGCTGGGAGCCGATTTGGACGCGGCGGTGGATAAGTTTGGGCTGACTGCTTATCTGGGGAAGCCGAACACGGGAGTGAGCGCCATTTGCGGCAAGGTGGAAGCGGAATTGGCGGATATGAGCGACGAGGAAGCTGCGGAGTTTCTGGGAAGCTATGGGCTGACCGAGAGCGGGCTGACAAGGCTGATTCGCAAGAGCTACGAGTTGCTGGGGCTGATTTCATTTTTCACCGTGGGCGAGGACGAATGCAGGGCCTGGACGATTGAGAAGAACACCAGGGCGCAGGACGCTGCGGGGGCGATTCACACGGATTTGCAGAAACATTTTATTCGGGCCGAGACGATTCATTGGGATACGCTGCTGGAACTCGGGTCGGAGGCGGCGGCGAGGGCGGTGGGCAAGTTGCGGTTGGAAGGTAAGGAATACATCGTGCAGGACGGCGACATTCTCCATATTCGGCACAGCGGCTAAGCGATGAATCCAATTACGCTTAGCATTCTTCTGGGTTTTACGGCTGGCGCTGCGAATATCGCCGGTGGTGCGCTGCTCGCTCGTAGGGAGTGGGAGCAGCGGTATCTTAAATATTTCATGGCGTTGGGTGCGGGATTTATGCTCGCGACCTCAATCACGGAGATGGTTCCGGCGAGCGTCAATATGGAGGGCGGCGAGGGTGGACGCGCTGGCTTTCTGGTGCTGCTGGGATATTTGATTATTCACTTTTTCGAGCACGTTGTTTCTGGGCATTTTCATTTTGGCGAAGAGACTCATGGGCACGAATTTCTGGATCATCATAAGAGCACAACGGTGTTGCTGGGGCTGGTGATTCACGCGTTCTTTGACGGGATCGCGATTGCCTCCGGATTCCTGGTTTCAAACTGGCTGGGCTGGATCGTATTTCTCGCAATCTTCCTTCACAAGATTCCGGAAGGATTTACGGTTTCGTCGGTGATGCTGGCTAGCGGATTTAGTGCGATGCGGGCGTTTGCGGCTTCGGTGGTGCTGGGGTTTGGGACGCTGCTCGGAGTATTTACCATGGTTATGATTCGCCATGGAGTTGCGATTGGGCTGCCGATTTCGGCGGGCGTTACGATTTATGTTGCGGCTTCGGATATTGTGCCGGAAGTGAATCGCGAGCCGGGGATTCGGATGCCGCTGTTGCTGTTTGTGGGTGTGGCGATGCTGTTTTTGCTCGATCATCTGTTTCACGTTCATGTTTAAGAAAGTGAATCGATGAATCGTTAGGCGTGCGGTGGCGATCATAGGTTCTACGAGGAGTGAGGAATGCGCATTCTCGTGGTGGGTGCAGGGGCGATTGGCGGGTATTTTGGTGGCCGGTTGCTGGAAGCAAAACAGGATGTCACATTTCTTGTTCGTCCACGGCGGGCGGCGGAACTGGCGAGCTCGGGGCTACAGCTTCAGAGCCGCGCGGGCGACATCACGATTCCTCATCCTCCGACAGTTCTGGCGGAGAATCTTAATTTAAAGTTCGATCTTATTTTGCTGAGTTGCAAGGCTTATGACCTTGAGAGTGCAATTGAGTCCTTTGCTCCTGGGGTGGGGGCGGACACGATTATTTTGCCGCTGCTGAATGGGATGCGGCATTTGGATGTGCTCGATGGGCGGTTTGGGAAAGAGCACGTTCTGGGCGGGCTTTGCGTGATTTCGGCGGTGCTGGAGTCGGGTGGGAAGATTGTTCATCTCAACGAGCTACACAGTCTTTCGTTCGGCGAACGGGATGGGGCGCGCAGTTCGCGGGTGGAGGCGATTGCGGCGGCGTTCTCGGGCAGCAACTTCGAGGCTAAGCTGAGCGGGACGATTCTTCAGGACATGTGGGAGAAGTGGGTATTCATCGCGACGTGCGCGGGGATTACTTGCCTGATGCGTTCGACGGTGGGCGACATTGTGGAGGCGGGTGGGGCTTCGCTGGCGGTGGCGCTGATGGAAGACTGCGTGGCGGTTGCGGCGAGCCAGGGATTTGCACCGAGGCCGGCGGCGGTTCAACAGACTCAGGTGATGCTTACGGCTCCGGGGTCTATGCTGGCGGCATCCATGTTCAGAGACATCGAGCGCAATGCTCCGGTGGAGGCCGATCACATGATCGGCGATTTGGTGAGACGGGCTGAAGAGAAGCAGATTGATATTCCTCTGCTGCGCGTGGCCTATGCGCATTTGAAGGCCTATGAAGCACGCCGGAGCCGAGAGGCTGGGTTGCAGAGCTAGGTACCTTTCGGCCGCTCGCGTTGGGCAGAAGAAGTGGATGCCTAAGGTGAGTTCCTCGTTTGCGGCACTTACATCCTAAGAGAGAATCTCTCCATCGAACTTAATACCGACGTATTGCTGTGGTGTATTCAAGTGCCTTGGCGGACGCTCGGATTTCGAGAATTGCACACGAGAACTGAATAACAACTGATGAGTAGTCCTGAAACCTATATCGGATATGTTACGGGGTGGAGGTGGTGGCTGCTCGATGACAAATCGAAGCGCCCTTCACCTTGCAGTATTGGAATACCTTATCGCTGGGAGTGGGCGGGGGAAAATTCCGCCGGAGAGTTACAGCTTTCCAACCGGGTGGGGTTCTACGCTTACAAGTCGGCCAGCATTGAACGGATCGGAGCAGTTAATTCGCTGCTGTTTGGGCGGGTGGCGCTGTATGGCGACATCGTGGTGCACAAGCACGGATATCGCGCGCAGAAAGCGCGCATACTTGATGCGTGGTGCGCCCCGGAGATGTGGGCTAGACTTTCGGCGATCAAGCAGGTTAAAGGTACGTTCGATATCAGGACTACAGGAGATACGGAATGGCTGACATTGGAGACCCTAGCAGAATCGAGCGACACTATCCACTCGGATTCCCCGATGATGCCCCTGCGAACCCGCAGGAGGCACCTGTGACTGAACCTGTCCATGAACCGACTCATGCGCCGGGGAATCAGGATGAGTTTGGGAACGGAGAGCTGTAAGCGTTGATTGCTGGGTAAGTACCGTTCTCGATAGTACGGTTTAGAACAAACACGCTGCGCAGAGGTGGCGAGCTGCGTTGTCCCGCCTAGGCTCGCTCATTCCTTTTCTTTCGTCCCGCGCAGTGTTTCTCTTTTCAACGAACCTACGAAAATTGTGGACTGAATGGGGTACTCGGCTCTGCTGAGGGCACCTGTATGATTTCCGCTTGAGCCTCCGCTGCCCGCGAGCCTTGAGGGCGGATCAGGCATTACACTTTGCAGAATCGATTGCGCGAGGAGAGCCGAATCGCAGCAAGATTGCTCTGACGGTGGCTTCGGATAAGATTCGGGAGATTATTTGGCAGAATAAGATGTTGGCGGCAGTGCAATGCTGCCGGGGTGAAAGAGTCAGCGCAGTGCAGACCCGCCACGTCGGCAATCCATCTCTGGCATTCCACGCACTGTTGAGATAGTGAGTGGAAAGGCGATTATCCTCCAAACAACGGTCATCTCAAGCTCCTCCGGTGCAGCGGACGAGAACATCCATACTTCGTCTGTTCCTTGAGTTTCGGAGTCAGCAGTACGACGGAAACCCCGAACCAGGCGCCTTCCGCCGCGTCCACTAGTCGCACGACCTCCGCATAATGCAAATCCTGATCTCCATCGATATATATGATTCGGTTAGCACGTCGGCTAAGTTCCGCCCGCAGTGTGTTGCGCAGTTGAGTCCACGGAATGGGCCTGGAGTTCAGAAATAGACTAGTCTCAACGGAGGTACTGTCGGAATTCGCTGGCTGTAACGTCAAGACTAGGGGCTCTTCATCAACCGGGACAAGCGTGAGACTCTTTGCCTTTGTGGTGCAAACTTCAAGGCCAACTGAATGAGGATAGTACCCCCACGTGGCTTCGTGAATCATTGCCATTTGTATCACAATTAACAGCAAAACGACGGCATACAGGTATCCAAATCCAGGAATGGACGCTGTTGGAGGGCTTTCGTCATCATTTCGATGCCGTGGTGGACGCGAGCCCAGTTGTGTTCGCGGAGCTGCTGGCAGAAGGGCCGGTCGATAGCTGGGTCGATTGAGTTCATGCCCCATCGGGTTCGAAGATCCTGACGGAAAACATACGCCACGGTCCAATCAATGTATCCGAGGCTGTAATAGAGCTCAGGGTCAGCGGGATCCTGAGCGAGTGCACGTTGATAGTACCGTTCAGCCTCATCGAACTTCTTCTGCATGAGGTAGAGGTATGCTATTCCCTTGACGCTGTTGAGGTCCTTTGGGTTGAGTTCAAGCATCGCGGAGTACTCAGCGATGGCTTTGGTTGCGAGTTCCAGATTCTCAGGGGCATCTGCGCCCGGTATGTACTGCTGTGCGTATGCAGTTGCAAGGAAGAGATGAGCGACGTGCGAGGACGGGTCCAACCGCACCGCGTTCTCGAAATGCTTGGTGGCATCTGAGTAGCGCGCAGCGCGGTAATCACTTGCTCCCTTATTCAGCTCTTCACCGGCAGGCTTAGGGTCCGGCAATTGCGCGAGCACGTATGGAGCAAAAGCCATAAGTGCAGCAAGAAACCATGATCCTAATGAGAATCGAGCCATAAGCTCCGCACCTCTGCGTTCTTAGACCCATACACGACTGCAAGAGTAGCTAAACGCTTCTGATTGTTCAAGCAAACACAGACAGGAGCATTGCGATCAGCAAGAAAGGACGACCGCCGAGACGGTCGTCCTTTCTTGTTGGGTGATTCGCTTGATGGCTTAGAACTTGTACACGATTCCGACGGAAGGTTCGATGGCCTGTATGGCGGCACTGGTGTGCAAAGCGTACTGATCGCCATAGTAGTCGGGAGCTTCATAGACCAGAGCACGGTACTGGCCGCGCAGAGATAATTTCTTGGTCATTCGCACGTCAACACCAGCTCCGTAGAGGAATGCTGGCCTTTTCTTACTGCTGATGTATGGGTCCGCCTGATCCTTGGCGTTGCTGATGGGGTGGAACATGAGTAGGCCTCCACCGGCAAGCAGAAACGGTTGGATCGGTCCGATGGTTGCGTGAAAGACGTAGTCGACACTGAGTTCGTGGACGTTCGCCTGTACGTCGGAGAGATTGACACCCGACTGATTTGTGAGGATATGCGAGTTCTTTGTGAATCCGTAGTTCACTTCGACTCCGGAATGTGAGTTGGAGAAGTGACGGTAGGAGAACAGAAAACCAGCAGATTTCGTCACCTTTTCATCAAGACCCTTGCCGCTGGCAGAAGGGGCAAAGTTATCGTTGACGCTGGCGGAAATGTCGGTCTGCGCCGAAGCGATTCCGCCGACGGAAATGAGGAATGCAACGGTGAGCAGAAGTACACTGCGTTTCATACACTTCTCCATATCATTCATATCAAATAAGGATTGTAATTCTCCGGGCACAAAAACACGAAACCTCTTGGAGGTTGCGGAACTGTGGATATCGAAAGGCGTTACCGGGGATTTGCCGGATTGGGCATAGTTTTGGGGCCAAAACGGTCGAGAGCCGCAAACAGGAGCACTGTTTGTTGGCAAAGCAACCGGGTGAGGGGAGCTTCGTATCTAACTGGGGGTGAGTATCTGGCATATTCACGTTAGGAAGGACGCTGGGGGCCAAAGTAGAGCGTGGAAGGTCACGACTGGTTCTGCGTAGGTCTAACGATGGGAGGTTCGGATATGCATGGAGTTGAAGCCGGGCAAGATTTGAACGCGGTTTGTTTGCAGAACGCCGTTCTATGCGTTGAGTGCGAGGTAGTTAGCAATAGTCCTCACGATCACTGCCTGGTTTGCGGCAGCCACTCACTTTTCAGCTTGTCGCGGGTGCTGGGTGGTCCGCTGGCGGGTCGGCGGGCAACGGTCGTCGAAACGCAAACTCCTGAGGTGAACGCGCCGAAGGTTGTGCTGAACTTTCCGAGTACTTACAAAAAGCCTTGCCGGAGGACAGTGGTTCATAAAACCTCGCGGCGAAGGGCTTAGAGCAGCGAGTCTGGTAGGTCGCTGAGAGCATGGACATCTGCTCAGCATGGATCCCTTGTGTGGCTCTGCTCAAAAACAGAGACAGATTGGGACGCGATGGTCATTCCTTGAAGGAATCCTGAACCGGTATAGGTTGACGTAAAGAATCAAAGCTCAGGTCGATTTTCCACTTGCAAGAAATTCCAATCGGCGTCTAATTGGGGGATGCAAGGTAGGCTCTCGCGCCTGAACGGTTGAGGGTACTGTCCGAGGAGCGAGGACTCTTTTATAACCCAAATGCGGGTAAAGGAGGGTATCGTAGCGACGACTCAAGATGACATCTCAGAATTATTGTTCAGCCTAGTTGCCGTGCCCTCATACGGCGCTTGACATCCATACTATTAGGGCCGGGCGTGGTTATCGACTACGCCCGGTTTTCGTGTCTGAACGTAAACTGCACGGACCACCACGCAGGTGAAATCTTGATCAGCGCAATTACAGCGGGGGAGCTATTCACGGCAGGAGATCGGATTCACTCGCCGCTGGTGCTGGTGGATGATGGGATCATCTTGTCGATTGCCTCGCAGGACTCGCACACAATTCCAGTAGGCGCACAGCACTGGGCTTTTCCTGGTGCGATACTCGTGCCGGGCTTTGTTGATATTCACATTCATGGCGCCGCTGGGTATGACGTAATGGAAGCGAACGACGCGGGGCTTCGACGGATGACTCGATTTCTTGCGGGACGAGGCGTAACTTCCTTCCTTGCGACAACGGTTACGGCCGATCCGAGCGTACTTCTGGATGCGGTTGAAAAGATTGCTGCTCAGATTCTGCAATGGGATGCGAGCGGAGCTGCACGGCCGGTGGGGATTCATCTCGAAGGGCCGTGCATTAGCCAACTGCGTCGCGGTGTTCATCCAGCGAAAGATATACAGAACCCGTCTGTCGAACTCTTTGATCGGCTTCAACGCGCCGCCGGTGGAACGCTAAAGCTGATCACGATTGCACCGGAACTTCCGGGAGCTCTTGAGGTGATTCGCTGTGCGGTGGCTCGCGGGGTAAAGGTATCGATCGGTCATACGGATGGGACTTCGGATGACGCGCTGGCGGCGATTGAGGCCGGCGCTACTCACGTTACTCACGCATTCAATGCAATGCGTCCGCTGGAGCATCGCGCACCGGGAGTTCTGGGCGAGGCTCTCAATAATTCTAAGCTGTCGGCAGAGATTATCGCTGACGGAGTTCATGTTAATCCTAGCGTTGTCAGTATCTTCTTGCGATGCAAGGGGAAGAAGAGAGCTGTGCTGGTGACGGACGCGATTTCTGCTACGGGGATGGGGAGTGGGAGATACAAGCTGGGGTCGTTTGAAGTAGTGGTTGATGGCCTGCACGCGGAGTCGGAGGGACGACTGGCGGGCAGCGTATTAACGATGGATCAGGCCGTTCGTAATGTGATGAAGTTTGCGGGGTGGACGCTGGGGGACAGCGTTCGGTTGGCGAGCGAGAACCCGGCTGGTGTGCTCGGAAATGATTCGCTCGGAGTGCTGCGTAAAGGAATTCCGGCGGACATTGCAGTGCTTTCGTCCGTGGGGGAGATTCAGCAGTGCTTTGTCGCCGGTGTGCCCGCCATTGCTTGATTCGATAGGATCGGAGAATAAGGAAAATCGATCCGGGTTGAGGAGCCTCTGAGGCCGCCCGGGAGATTTATGCTGCACGGGGATTCCTCGCGGTGCGTCGGAATGACTGCTCAAAAGCAAAGGCCGGAAGCAAAGGCTCAAGAGCAAGGGCTATGAAATTGTGAATCGTTCTGATCCTGAGTAGATGACGAAACGGCGTCCGCGTAAGAATCCTACGAGGGTCATACCGAATTCTCGTGCGAGGTTTACTGCTAGATCTGACGGAGCCGATACGGACGCGAGTATGGGAATGCCCGCTACCAATGCCTTCTGTATGATCTCGAAACCACCCCTGCCGCTGACCATAAGCACGGAGTCGCGCAGCGGGACGAGGTCGCTGGCGAGAGCCCATCCGATTACTTTATCGACAGCGTTATGACGGCCGACATCTTCACGGACGACCAAGAGATCGCCGGTGAGGGTGAACAGTCCGGCAGCATGCAGGCCACCTGTTCTGCTGAATATTTGCTGAACCTCGCGGAGTTGGTCGGGCATGCGGCAGAGCACTTCGGGATCCAACGAACACTGCGCGTTGGTCGCTTCGATGTTGCGCACACGGACGGCGTCAATGGAGGCCTTACCGCAGACTCCACAACTGGAGGCTGTGTAGAAGTTGCGGCGACTGGCTTCGGGGTCGAGGACGATTCCGGGAGCTAGGTCTACGCGCACGCGGTTGGCACCGTTCTGCCTTTCGTCGGCTTCGTAGCGGACGGAGGCGATTTGGTTTCGGTTTGTAATGAGGCCTTCGGTGAACAGGAATCCGGTGGCAAGGTCGAGATCGTAACCGGGAGTGCGCATGGTTACACTGATGGGCGTGTCTCCGACACGGATCTCAAGTGGCTCTTCTCCGACGAGGTAATCGTCCATTGGACGAAGCTCGCCTTCACTCCACTCTTTCACGCCAGTTACAGAAACGATGCGCGGAATCATGTACAACTCCTTACTGCTGTTTGCAATTATCGTTGCGGATTAGAGAATACACTAGGCCGATTTTACGGCAGGGTCTCCCGGTTGACAGCAGAACTGTCTAGCGAAGCCTTGGGGGACTCGCAGGCGGGTGGGCGCATCTGAATCAGAACAGAGCGCGTATCGCAGGAGGCATCGAGTGTCATCGTCCGTGAGAAAACATGCCAACACAAGTTCCGCAGTTGGCCAGCCTACAATCCCAGAACCAGGCTTTGACGAGCGGGCTCGCACTCTCGTGCATCTGGGGAGAATTGGGAGCCTCTCTACCTTATCGCGAAAGCAGCCGGGGTTTCCGTTTGGATCGGTGATGCCCTATGGGTTGGATGAGCAGGGGCGGCCTCTCTTTTTGATCAGCACGATGGCGATGCATACGCAGAACCTGAAGGGCGATTCGCGAGCGAGTCTGCTGGTGACTCAGGCTGCTTCGGACGGTGATCCGCTGGGGGCATCGAGAGTTACGCTGGTCGGTAATATTGTCGGCGTGCCAGATGGGGACTTGGAAAAGGTGCGCAAGCTCTATCTCGATCGGTATGAGAACAGCAAGTACTGGGTGGATTTCGAAGATTTTTCGTTTTACAGAATGTCGGTGGTGGATGTTTATTATGTGGGCGGCTTTGGCGTGATGGGGTGGGTTGCGGCGGGCGAGTATGGCGCTGCGCATCCGGATCCTCTGGCTGACGTGATGGTCGGGATCATCGAGCACATGAATGCCGATCACAAGGATTCTCTTGTCCTGCTGGCGCGTAGGTTTGCAGGTGTTGAGGCCGAGCAAGTTACGATGACCTCCGTTGACCGACTTGGATTTCAGGTTCGATTGAATACCGCGGAAGGTGTGCGTGGCGCTCGCATCGCGTTTCTCCAGGAGGTGAGGAGTGCGAGTGAGGCAAGGAACGTTTTGGTCGAGATGGTGAAACAGGCTAGGCCTTGAAGGGTGCCGCAAATGCGGACTTGGCCTCAGGGTGGAGTGCTACTGATTTGTTAGTTGATTCAACTTGGAAGTTGTCCATTTTTTTAAGACGCGATTCCACCACATCAGGTATCCAGTTAAGGAAAGTGCTGCGGGAATCAGGCCGATGAGGCACCAGAGTATTTTTCCGAAGCGACCTGCAAAGTCTCCAAAGTGAATTGAATATACGGCGAGTGAAAGCCGCTCTGGGAAGGTAAGTTTTGCGGTGGAGACGTCGGAGAGAACTTCCATGGTTGCCGGTTGGAAAGAGACCACGTCTTCGTTCATCGCCAGAGACTGCGCGGGATCGTGCGACAGGAAGACCTTGACCGCGCCTCCGGGGCGATAGACATCAAGATAGACGTAGGCGAGTTGCGACTGCGGATACCGTTGCTGTGCAGACGCGATGAAAGTGCTTACAGGCTGGATCGGGTCGCCGAGGTTCCATGTTGATGGACGCTCGCGGAAATGGGACATGGGGGCAAACATCGATACTGCGCTTCGCACTTGTTGCGGCCATATGAAATAGGCTCCGGTGATTCCCCACATTGCTACGAAGAGCAAGGCCCAGAATCCGAAGACGGAGTGAAGGTCCCAATTGAGGCGGACCCATCGTGCGTTCCATTTGACCTTTAACGCCCGCTTCCAGTTGTTCTTTCCGGGCCACCATAGGATGAGTCCTGTGAAGGAAGTTGTGAACAGCAGTATTCCACACACACCGTTTACTGTCGCGCCATTCCGTCCGCCAAGTAATTCATTGTGCAGAGACATCAGGAACTGGGTGACGCGGTGCTCTTGCTGCAAGACTCCGTCATGCACGATTTGGAAAGTGGTTGCATCCACGTAGACGATGCGCGTTCCGGCGGGGCTCTTAAGCTCGACTGGTACGATTCGTCGTTCACGGCTTCGAAGGTCGATTGATTCGAGGGGGTCGTTTGGATGCGCGTGGACGGCGGCTGCAACGATGGCGTCATAGTTTGGGAGCGATGTTACGGCGTGAGGATTGAGGCGAGGTGCATCGTTCTCAAACTCGCGTTGAAAGACGAGGATGCTTCCACTGAGGCTGATTGCGATTACGTAAAGCCCGATTACGACACCGGTCCACAGATGAATTTGGAAGAATGCTTTGCGCCACCAGATTAGTTTTGGACGATCTATGAATCCCACTTGGACCCCTGAAAGATGTTAGAGAAGTAGGCTGCCGGTTTCATGTTCGAAACCGGCAGCACGAGCGCAGATAGATCAATTCCCGAGTCGGTGTAGCTGGCAATAACGCGGGGTGTTGGTTGGATGGCCTTCAGTCGGCACGAATGATTGAGCGGAACGGGGATTCCTCACTTCGTTCGGAATGACTTCTCCTTAGGGCTCGCTGCCGCATCATATTCGCTCTAAACAGATTTTACTTCTTGCTCCAACCATTCCAGCGGTAACGCACACTTCCATTTACGTTTCGGCGGCTGCCGTAATTGCAGTATGAAAGGGAAGTGCAGACTGGAACGTAAATCTTGTCGAGCAGGTTTGTGCTGTTCACCTGGAACTGCATGTTATGCCACGTATAGCGAAGTGATGCTTCCATGAGCGAGTAGCTGGGAAGTTCAAGCGTGTTGGCTGCATCGCCTTCGGCCGTTCCGACGAATCTTTCTCCGAGTCCGAAACCTAGTCCTGCTAGCGGTCCACGGGTAACGGTGTAGTCTCCGGTGATTCCGAATAACTGGTCGGGGACTAGTACGGGGCGTTTGCCAACGGTGCCGTCTGTTGCTTCTGTTACTTTTTCGTCGATGTAGGAATAAGAGGCGTGGAGATCAAGGCCTGAGAACAGGCTGGCAACGCCTTCCAGTTCGACACCACGCGAACGGACTGCACCGGATTGGATGGTGTTCATTGCGTTACTGGAATCAGGAGTCTGCACATTCTTTTGCTGGATGTTGAAGACAGATGCTGTGACAAAACTGGCGTGGTGCTTGGGTTGATACTTCACTCCACCTTCGTACTGCTCTCCGGTTGTGGGCTTGTAAGGCTTGCCGTAGAAGTCGACACCTGCGGTTGGCAGGAAAGAGGTTGAGTAGCTGAAGTATGGAGCCAAGCCGAGATCCGAAATGTAGGTGATCGCTGCACGTCCTGTGAACTTATTGGGGCTCTGTTCGACGTGCGTGCTTGCAATTCGATCATGGGTTTTCATGTTGGTGAGATCTTCTCTTCCGCTGAAGGTGGCGACTACTTTGCGGCCGAGTTTTAGGTGATCCTGCGCGTACAGTCCGGTTTGCCATGAGGGCTGAGTCGTATCGAAGTACGTGTACAGGGCGGGGATGGTCGCACCGTACACCGGATTGTAAATATCGATGGAGGGGGCTGAGGCGAAGCCGCTCTTGATTGATGATTCGCTGTTGGAGTAATCCACTCCGAAGAGGACGGAGTGTTCGATGCCTTTGGTCTTGAAGCGCGAGAGTGCCTGGGTGTCGGCGGTGTAAAGGTCCTGATCGAGAGAGTTTCCGAAATCAAATCGGGTGAGTGTGCGAAGGTCGGCTGCAAGGCCGCCGCCGAATACGTCGTTTCCGTGGAAGGCGATTTTTGAATAGCGCGCTGTTTGACGGATCGTCCATTTGTTTGCGAAATGGTGCTCGAATAGGTATCCGGCGGACCACTGCTGGCGACGGAAGAAGTCGTATCCGGGTTCTCCGGTGAAAGTGTCTGTCGGGATGGGACCGTTGGGGTTGCTGGTAAGGACACCTTGCGAGGGGAGGAACTGTCCCCATCCGGTGTTGTCGTGCTGATAATCGCCCAACACTGTGAGAGTTGTTCGATCGGATGGAGCCCAGGTAAATGCGGGGGCGATTAGGCGACGATTATCTGGCACGTAACGGACTTGCGTGTCGCTGTCGCGGAAAAGTCCGGTCATGCGGTAGCGGAAGTGTCCGAGGGCATCGATCGGGCCGGTGAAGTCGCCTTGCACCTGTTTGCGGCTGCAGGAGCCGTAGTTGTACATCAACTCATTGGAGGTTTCTGCCGTAGGGCGCTTGGTCACCACGTTGATTAGGCCGCCAGGAGTGTTCTGTCCGTAGAGCACGGAGCTGGGTCCCTTGATAACGTCGATTTCCTGGATGAGATAGGGGTCGATCTGTCCCGAGATTTGACCGGTTTGCCAGCGGGAATTATCGCGGAAGAGTCCGTAGGTGGACTCGTCAAAACCACGAATGTTCAGCCAGTCAAAGCGTGACTCGTTGCCGTAGGTCGAGACGCCAACTCCGGGAGTGTACTGAACCGCTTGGTCGATCGTTTGTACGGCTCGCTCACTCATCTGTTCCACCGTGATGACGGAGACCGATTGCGGAGTTTCGAGCAAGGTGGTATCCGACTTTGTGGCGGTCGTCGCCGAGGTTGCCACGTAAGCTCCGGGTGCAGTGACGGAGACGATACTCGAAACGGCGCCCAGCGCAAGCTTGAAGTTTTGCTGAGTGCCGGTTGCGGGGACGGACAACAGTTGCGAAGTTGAGGCAAAGCCGGAAGCGCTGACTTCGACTTTGAACGTCCCGGCAGGGAGCGTGATCGAGTAGGTTCCGTCGGCAGCAGCGAGACTGTGATTGTGGAAGTCTCCACAGTGAAGGCTGATGGCGGCACTTGGAATGGCGGCGCCTGTGAGGTCTTCAACTTTGCCAGTGAGGTGCGCGGAAGGCTGAAGGGAACTTGCCTGACATGCGGGGACTGCCTTGGCGGAGGTAGTGGGCGCGTGGGTCTGCGCGGGTGAATAGACGGAAAGTGTAGTGGACGCAAAGAGGATTGCAGCAATCAAATGCAAGGGGGAACGATAGAAACTCACCATGCCGAATTGAACCTGTCCAAGATCAGAGAAATCAGTCGAAACGCTTTGTGAAATTGAAAATGACTGTCAATTCCAATGTACTCAGAAAAGAGAAGTGATGCCCGTGACGAGCATCACAGTGTTGCGTGATTAGGTTTAGAGGGGAATGTTTGGAGCTGAATGGAGTTACTCGGGCCGGTCATTCACTCATTGCGATGACTATGTCGAGGGTGCGTGGTCCGTGGACGCCTTTTACCCGGATCATTTCTATGTCGACTGTTGCGGATGGTCCGGAGAAAAATGTAAGGGGCGTGGTTTTCAGAGAACTGAGTCGTTGGATGGCTTCTGGGACGAGCTCGACGATCTGATCTTCGCGAACGATGCATAGCTCGTAGTCTGGTACCAAGGTCAGCGCCCGCCGCCCATCCTCGCGTGCCGAGAGTATTACCGTGCCGGTTAAGGCGATTGCGACAGTGCAGCCGGTAATGATGCCGTCGAGGTGATCGAGTTGTTCGTAAGAAAGATCGGAGTCGCGAACGAGGTGAATGTCTCGCGGTATCCAATCTTCTTGAACATCCTGGGCTACGAGCACGGTCTCTTTCTTTTGTGAGCGCAACAACTCTTGAACAATTCTGCGTACTTCCTCCGCGCCGGTTGCGAGATGCGAAGCCGCGCCGTAATGATCCAGTCGAGAACGGAAGAGCGCCACGCGTTCGGCGCTACTCAGTGCTCCGACGGTTCTAAATTCGCGAGGGATTTGCTGCAACTCTTGCTGGCGTCGATCTTCGCGACCCCAGAGTGCCGACTGCGGGGCATCAATCGCCTGCTTTACGCGGCGAAGCACCGCTTCCTTGGATGAACGGTTTGGGCTGGTTGAGTTCATGCTGCATCCCTCGTGGATTCATTCCGGCTGTCGCGGGTGCGCCACCATTCTCGGAAGCTTTGTGGCGGAACGGCGACGAGGTCTCGAGTGCGAGTCCATTGGGTCATTCCTGGCACGTAGGGCAATACACCGTTTTCGACGAGAGGACCTTGGCCAATTCTGGCCAGGCAATATGCGCTCTCCAGTAACTCCGGATGCTCGAACAGGTGAAGCGCACTCTTCATTGCCAAGTTCTCGATGCTGAGACCACCTAACAGAGAGTCTTTCTCGCTTTGGACTACTTTTGTACGCAGGTGAATGAGGACTTCAGGAATGTTGATCATCACGGGGCAAGCTTCGTAGCAGGCTCCGCACAGCGATGACGCGTAGGGAAGCGAACGTGCGCCGTTGAGTTCCAAAAGCTGGGGTGTCAGGATTGCGCCAATCGGTCCGGGATACACGGAGCCGTAGGCGTGGCCTCCGGTGTGGCTATAGACGGGGCAGGCATTTAGGCAGGCAGCGCAACGTATGCAGTGGAGCGCCTGCCGTCCTTGATCATCGGCGAGAACATTGGCTCGTCCGTTGTCGAGGAGGACAACATGGAATTCTTTCGGTCCATCGTCGGGATTCACGCCGGTCCACACGGAAGTATAGGGGCTCATGCGTTCGCCGGTGGCTGAACGAGCGAGCATTTGCAGGAAGACTTCGAGGTCTTGAAAGCTGGGAATGATCTTCTCTATGCCAACTAGGCTGATCAAAACGTCTGGCAGGGTGAGGCACATTCTTCCGTTGCCTTCGCTCTCCACCACGACGAGGGAACCTGTTTCGGCTATCGCGTAGTTTGCGCCACTGATTGCAACCTTCACACGCAGGAAGCGCTCTCGCAAGTAACGACGAGCGGTATCTGCTAGAGCGTTGGGATCGGACGTTAGGTGGTCGATTCCCATCTCTTTCAGCGGCATACGCTTGCTGAAGATTTGCTCGATCTGAGCGCGGTTCTTATGCAGGGCCGGGACGACGATGTGGGAAGGGTAGTCTTCGCCTAGCTGAATGATGAGGTCGGCCAGGTCAGTTTCGTAGGGCGTGATTCCGTTTGCCTGGAGGTAGGAGTTGAGTTCGATCTCGTCAGAGGTCATGGTCTTCACCTTGATGACCTCGTGAGCATTATGCTGCGCGATTAGATCTCGGATGATCTGGCGCGCCTCATCGGCGTCCTGCGCCCAGTGCACGTGTCCACCGGCACGGGTGACGCCTTGTTCGAACTGCTCAAGGTAGAGATCGAGGTATCGAAGAACATGCCGCTTGATGGCGCGACCGGACTCTCGAAGCTGCTGCCAATCTGGCATTTCGGCAACCATGTTCGCGCGCTTCGTGCGAATCGTGTTGGTGGCGCGTCGAACATTGTGGCGCAATTGAGTATCTTGAATCGCCTCTCGCGCCGCTTCCGGGAATGGCCGGGCGGACTTTGTTTGTGCAATGCGGATGCTCATGCAAATGGCTCCGCTTCGGTGGCTGCGAGGACCTCAGCGATGTGAGCCGTCTTCACCCCGGTGCGCTCCCGATGAAGCGCGCCAAAGATGTGCATCAGACAGGAATTATCGGTGGCGACACAGAGTTCCGCCCCGGTGTCGAGGATGGATCGCACTTTGTCGGAGAGCATTGCTGCAGAAGTGTCGGCGTTTTTCACCGCGAAAGTGCCACCGAATCCGCAACAGTCCTCTTTTTGTGGGAGGTCGATGAGATCGAGGCCGCGAACGTTCTTGAGCAGGCGGTAGGGTGCATCTCCTAACTGGAGTGCTCGCAATCCGTGGCACGATGGGTGATAAGTGACGTGATGTGGATAATATGCGCCGACATCGTCCACTCCGAGATGGCGCGTGAGGAATTCGGAGAACTCAAAGACGCGCGGAATTAGACTCTCAACTTGTGCCATCAGGGCGATGTTGCCAGTTTCTGCAGCTAGCTTTGGGTATTGCGTTCGGATTGTGGCAACGCACGAACTGGAGGGGACACAAACTGCCTCCGCGTCGGTGAAGGTCCCAGCAAAGCGGCGCATCAGCGAGGTTGCTTCACTCGCATATCCAGTATTGCTGTGCATTTGTCCGCAGCAGGTTTGCGAATTTCTGAACTCGACATTGTGCCCCAGGCGCTCAAGAACCTTAACGACTGCGCGTCCGGTCTGGGGGAACATTAAATCGGTGTAGCAGGTGATGAACAAAGAAACGATCATGTTTCTCTAATCTGAGGGGGCCGATTCTCGAACTGACGGCCTGGTGTGGAAAGCTAAAGACGTTTATAAGAGACGTCTCCGACTGGAACTGAGTTGCCAGATAAACTGGATCGCGGACGTGAGATATGTGGCCCTGGCGGGAGAGAAGTTAAAAACAAAATAACTTCTTGCGCCACTCGACATTGGGCAGATGCCCTGATACATTCAATAAGTCGCAGCGGTAACGAGTTGTAAAGCGCGGTGACAGACGACGAACTTGCCAAGAGCCAAGAGCTCTGATAGAGTCAGTAAGTCGGAGTAGCAATACAGGCAACACATTGAAAAGCAGGGATTTAAGACGAACTTGCCAAGGGCTAAGCGTTCTGGTAAGGTAAGTAAGTCGAAGTAGTTGAGTGGGTTTGAAAAGCGGTAGGGAGTGGCGAGGTTGACAGAATCGAAACGGTTTTGTTAGTCTAAGAGAGTTGTAA
>Ga0224528_1000324_pt1 | contig 38622 bp, 27 predicted proteins | sample CBST25metaG_2_FD_179888 | JGI IMG/M metagenome (GOLD analysis project Ga0224528, IMG submission 179888) | Peat soil microbial communities from Stordalen Mire, Sweden - C.B.S.T25 | ecosystem: Environmental > Terrestrial > Soil > Wetlands > Peat | place: Sweden: Norrbotten County, Stordalen Mire...
GCATGAAGAAAAAATCCGTAGCAGTCGAAGACGATGCGCCGGTGAAGCCGGCGAGGGGTGTCAAGGCAACGCGCAAGTCAGCGGAGGATGCCCCCGACAAGGCGGATGCGAATACCGCCCCCACGGCCTCCGGCAGAAAAACCGGCAAGGGGCAGAGGGCGGCTGTGGCCGACGATGCTGCGGAAAAGCCGTCGAAGGGGGTAAAATCGGCCAAATCCGCGCGCATGAGCGGCAGGAACGCGGCGGAGCAGGCCGATGCGGATGTTACGCCGAGGGCTACGGGCAAGAAAAGCAGATTGCGCGCGAAGGTCGTGGCCGACGACGAGGATGCGTCCACGAGCAGGCACGGCAAAAAGGGCAAGAGTCGCAAGCCGAAGAGCCGTCATGCGCTGGCCAGCCGCGCCGCGCGTGCCGAGCAGACGACGGCGATTCGCAAGGCCTTTGTGGCCTCAAGCGAGTTGCGGCCCATGGCCCAGCAACTGGCAAACCTGCGCACGCCCGAGGCCTATGCGGGCGTGGCCGCCTATGCGCGTAATCACACGGGCGACGCGGCGGCGGCGGCGTACTTGGCGCTCGGCCACGCTTATATGCTCGACAAGCGCTACGCCGAAGCGGCCACGGTCTTGCGTCAGAGCGACGAGGCTGGTGGGCAACTGGACGACTACGCGCAGTTTTTAGGAGCCCAGGCCAACCATCTGGCAGGCAATGACGCGGCGGCCGAATCGCTGCTGCACGGCTATACGGATCGTTATCCGGACAGCATCTTCGATGAGCAGGCGCCGGAACTTGAAGCCAGTATTCTGTTGGCTCTGGGCCGGGTGGCCGATGCCCGTCAGGTGCTGGCCGCGGCGCAGGGTTTGGCTGCCGAAGACCGCACCGGCTTTCAATTGGTGCAAGGCGAGGTGGCTCTGACGCTGAACGAGAGCAGCGCGGCCGAGCGCATCTTCAAGGAGATTCTCATCGCGCATCCGCTCAGCGGAGAGGCGCAGCAGGCGCGCGCCAAGCTGGCCGCGATGGGCGTGGAGCTGAGCCTGAGCGCGGCTGAGCGCAGGAGTCTGGCCGATGCCTACTATGGCGGCAAGCGCTTCAACGATGCGGTCGAACAGTATCGTCTGCTGGCAAATGCGACAGGCGAGAGTGCGACCGAGCGCAATGGCGATCTTGCGGCGGCGGCTATGTGCGATTGGAAGCTGAAACGGCTGACGCGCGCAGCGGCCGAGGCCCTGCCCGACAGCGACGACGAGGGCGGCGCGCGGCGCATGTATTTATTGATGGAACTGGCCCGCGACCGTGACAGCGAGACCGATCAGCAGCAGATCGTGGCTCAGATGCAGCAGCGTTTTCCGCATAGCCAGTGGCTGGCCGAGGCGCTGTTCTCAAGCGGCAACATGTATCTGCTCAAGAAGAATTATCCTCTGGCCATTCAGTATTATGGCGCGCTGTCCGACCGGGTTCCGTCGGCGAAGAATGCTTCGCTGGCGCACTGGAAGGCTGCCTGGCTGAGCTACCGGCTGGGGTTATATGCCGATGCGACGCGGCTGTTCGAGGCGCAGATCCGGCTGTTTCCCTCGGAGCCGGAGACGGCGGCGGCACTGTATTGGCGTGGTCGCCTCTATGAGCTGAACGAGAACAATCCGGCGCGGGCGGCGGCGAATTATCGTGCCGTGGTACGCAGCTATCCGCACTTCTATTACGCACAGCAGGCGCGGCGTCGGCTCGATGCGCTGAACAACATTGTTCCGGCCAGCGACACGCAACTGGAAAACCTTGAGCCCTTGCCGCCGCCGAAGCCGGTCGAGAGCTTTCCCGAAGCAAGTCCTCACCTAGCCAAGGCGCGGCTCCTGGCCAACGCCGGGCTGAATGATTTTGTTTCGCGTGAAATCACCGCCGATCCGGAGTTTGCCGCCTCCGGCTCTCTGGCCGAGGCGCAGATCTATGCCTCCTATGGCGAGACCTTCCATGCCCTGCGCATTGCCAAGCACGCGCTGCCCTCGGCGGCTTCGGCGCCGATCAGCTCGATTCCGCTGGAGTATTGGCGGCTTCTCTATCCCGAACCATGGTGGGATATGATCCAGACCGCCTCCGCGCGGAACCACCTCGACCCATACTTTGTGGTTTCGCTCATCCGGCAGGAGTCGGAGTTCAGCCCGTCGGTGGTCTCCTATGCCAACGCCTGGGGGCTGATGCAACTTCTGCCCGCGACGGGCAAGATGCTGGCGCGCGAGGAGGGCCTGACGCACTTTGAGACCTATCAGTTGCTTGATCCGGAGACGAATATCCGGTTGGGTACGCGGAATCTGCGCCAACTGCTCGACAAGTTTGGTGGCGTCGAGGAGTACGTGCTGGCGGCCTACAACGCCGGCGACGGGCGCGTGGTCGACTGGAAGGCCTCTGGATCGTACCGCGGCATCGATGAATTTGTTGAATCGATTCCATTTACGCAGACTCGCGAGTATGTGCAGGCGATTCGACGCAATGAGGAAATGTACCGGGCCATCGACGAGTATGCCCGGACACGGAAGGCACCCGAGCTTCGCTGAATGGGAACGGGGTGCAAGTCGAGACGCAAGTGAACCCAGTTGAGTAATGAGGGGCCAAGAAGTCCATTGACTTCCTGGCCCTCTATCACGAGACTGTCTTCAAGGAAAGGCCGCATGGATCGGAAGCGGCACTGTTCATGGTCCTGTGCAACGCGCTGTAGTTCGTCGAGCCTGTTGGTTTGAAGCGGATGTGGCTCAACCATCCATCCATGGAGGGTACGATGTCAGCCGACTTGCAGTTTCTCGAAGAGTGGATCCCCGAAAGAATGGACCCCGGAACGATCTTCGTTCTGGAAAACCAGGCCAAGCTGGGACTGGCGCAGAATCCCTTTGTGGCCGTGATGTCCTGTCCGCGCTGTGGCACGCTGGGGCTGATCACCCGACGCCAGCTTGTGGGTGGCGAAACCTTGATCTGCGGCGGGGACGACTGTTCGGCCGAATACAGGCTGGACGGCGAAAATATCCGTTTCCGCTCGGCGCAATAAACCAAAGCCCCACGCAGGCCGCTTCAACAGGAACATGCGTGGGGCTTTGATGTTGTGGGCTTGCGGTCTTAGATCTGCGGTACCTTGGTTACGTCGCCTTCCTTGGGGGGAATCGGCGTGAAGGGCAGGCTGAAGGTGGCCAGCGGGTCGGGGTGCGCGGGGTTGAAGTGACCGGCATTGCGGACGAGCTTTTTCGCCAGCGGAAGATGGCTGGTGCGAAGGCCGGTGGCGATGCACTGCGCCAGTTCATAAGCTCCATAGTTGTTGAAGTGCGTATCGTCGTGAATGGCTTCGGTCTGATTGGGAAAACTGTTGGCCGCGTAGTGGACAAAGGCTTGCTGTGTGCCTTCGGGGCCGAGGACCTCGAAGAGCGTGCGGCTCATGGCGTTCAGGTCGATTAGTGTGACGTGCTGCTCGGCGGCGATGGCGCGCATGGCCTCCGGGTATCCAGCCATAGTGTCAACGATCTTGCCATGTTCGTCGAAGTTGCGGCGGAACATGCTGGTGACCAGTACGGGCGTAGCTCCGGCGGCGCGTGTTTTTTCCACGTAGGTCGTGAGCAGCTTTTTATAGAGATCGAGCGAAACCTTGTTCTCCGGCTTCTGGTCGTTGTGGCCGAACTGGAAAAACAGATAATCTCCTTTTTGAATCGTGGAGAAGATCTTGGCGAAGCGCTGCTCGCTCTCGAAACTGCGCACGGTCTCTCCCGACTCGCCGTGGTTGGCGACGACCACGCCCGGCTTGAAGAAGCGCGGCAGCATCTGGCCCCAGGCGGCCCAGGGCTCCACATCCTGATCGACGACGGTCGAGTCTCCGGCAAGATAGATGGTCGGCTCGTGGATCGGCGCAATCGCAATCGACCGGAAGCCGGGGTGCGTACCGTTGAACTCGAGGGTGAGCTTCGTGTCCCAGTCGAGTCCTGATTTTTCGCGCGGCTTGAGTTTGACGTGGTGCTTGTCGTCGCCAGGGATGGTGGGGATGCGCAGATTCACATCGAAGACGCGTGTGGTGGAACCGCCGGCCGCGGTTGCAACCTTTTCAAGCATCAGCCGGCGCGCCTCGGCACGGACCGTGGTCACGCCCGGTTGCGCGGAGCCAAGAACGACGGTGACCCGGTAGCTGCCCTCAGGCAGCGTGACCGAAAAGAAAAAAGGCTTGTCGCTCGAGCAGGATTTCTCTTCGAGGACGGGAGCGGTATGCAGATCGAAGCCGGCCTCGCTGGACGTATAGAACGAGGAAGCGGTCAGGGCGCGGGCGCCCTTGGGCGCATGGGCATCGCCGCAGACGAAGCTCTGGCCGTGCAAGGCAAGGGAACTCAAGGCAAGCAGTGCTAGAAAGGTAAATTTCACGAGCAGACTCCTTGGCGCGGATCTTGTCAGACAAGGGTTCATCTGGGGAAACATGGTCGCGTCAGCTGAAATGACGACCATTATAGAAAATGTTTACTATATGAATCAACCGGAAAAACCGGCGTTCAAAAACTGTGCAAGAATCATCGTATCTTTCTTGAACCAAAGGGCGTTTTCTTTTGCTGGCGGCTGTGTCAGAGGAATTTCAGGATCGGGGTGGGGATGAAGCAAGGCGGAGAGTGGAGTCGGCGGCAATTCATGGAAGCGGCAGCGGCGGCATGGACGGTGGCCCGGGTTCCGGGCAAAGCGCAGACAGGCGCGGCGCGGAGTTCATTGCCGCCTGAGGTGCTAGCAGGCAAGGTGCAGGCCCTGATGGAAGCGGCGACGGCGCAGCCCATGCGCTACCTGCCTCATGAACGCGGCTTTGTGATTCGCAATGGCAGCGAGCTGTTCAATCGTCCGCTCTACGGGCCGAACAACGGTTTCCGCGTTGACGCGGGCGATCTGCCGGAGTTTTCGCTCTATCTGCCCGGCCACGGCGGCAATCTGCGGCTGGGGATCTGCGTGCAGGGCCGCGCCAAGTGGCTGGCCCAGGCTGAAAGCGTCGAGACGCGTTACATTGCCGGCCGGATGGAATACGCAGTACGCGACACATTGCTGGGCGCGGGCGAACTGCGTCTGGAAGTGCTGACGGCGGCCGAGGGTTCGGGCCTTCTGCTGCGTGCCGAGGGGCGGAATCTGCCCGGCGAGGTGGCGTTGAGCTGGGCCTTCGGCGGCGTGAGTGGGCGCAAGGGCAAGCGCGGCGGCGACATCGGCTGCGAGAACGAACCGGTGGCGCGCTTCTTCCGGTTCGTGCGGAGGAGTGCGCGAAGAACGTGTATGAGCTGCGCGAAACCGATGCGCTGCTGCATAGCGTTTTTTGCTCGCTGGCCTTGCGTTTTCCGCCGCAGGCGCAACTGCGTTTGGGCGACGCGCATAACTGGGATGAGCCGGTGGCAGTGCGCAAGGCCGCTTCGGCGCCGACCGGGTTGCCCATCGAGTTGCCAATATTGACCGGATGGGTCGTGCTTGAAGCGGGCAAGCCGGAGTTCCTTTCGATCGATCGTGTCTTACCAGAAGCCCCCCTACCGGAGCGAGGCGAACTGGCGCGCGTCTTCCCCGCGCGGCGTGTGCAGTTGGAGGCGATTGCCGAGGCGGTGCGCGCGGCGACGCCGGACGATTGCATCGATGCGGCCTTCGCCGCGATGAACCTTGCAGCCGACGCTATCTGGGACGAGAAGCAGGAGTGCGTGATGCACGGCGCGGTAGCTTGGCGTATGCCGCTGGCGGGTTGGCGTGGACCTTATAGCCTGGACGCGCTCGGCGCGCACCATCGCGCGCAAAAGCATCTGCGGCACTGGTTGGCGAAGCAGAGTACGGAACCGGTGGTGGAGGCCGACCCTGCGACCGGGCCGTATGACGCGAAGTCGCACGAGACACGCAAGGAGGCGCTGCTGCACTCGAATGGCGACCTCTCGCATAACCACTACGACATGAATCTGGTCTTCTTCGACGCGCTCTTCCGTCATCTGCGCTGGACGGGCGATTTGAGTTTTGCGCGCGAGGCATGGCCGGCGATTCAAAGACATCTTGCCTGGGAGCATCGCCTCTTCCGGCGCGTTTATTACGCCGCCGATGGACGCGAGTTGCCGCTCTATGAGGCTTATGCGGCCATCTGGGCCAGCGACAATCTGCAATATAACGGCGGTGGCGTGGCGCATTCGTCGGCCTACAATCTGTTTGCGCTGCGCGCGGCGGCGCAACTGGCGCACCTGCTCGGCGAGGACGCGACGGCCTATGAGTCTGAGGCAACGCTCTTGTCCGAAGGAATAAAAAATCTTTTGTGGCTGCCCGAACGTGGCGTGCTGGCCGAGTCGAAGGATCTGCTCGGGCCCCAGACGGCCTATGACAATCCGGCGCTGTGGACGCTCTACCACGCCATCGACAGCGAGGCTGTGACACCCGAGCAGAGCTGGCAGATGATCGCCGAGCGCTTGGATGCGCTGCGCCGTGTGCCGGTGCACGGCGAGGGCGTGCCGGCGGGCGACTGGTATCTACTGAGTTGCTCGAACTGGCTGCCCTACATGTGGTCGCTGAATCTGCTGGTGCTGGCCGAAAACACGCACATGGCGCTGGCGCTGTGGCAGGCGGGGATGGCCGACGAGGCCTTCGCGCTGGTCAAAGGCAACTTGCTCGACTCGATGTTTCAGGGGATCACGCCGGGCAACTTCCACCTCACCTCAGCGCTTGACGCGCACCGGCAAGAGGCGCAACGCGACTTCGGCGATCCCATCGGCATTACGGCGCGGGCGCTGGTGGAAGGGCTTTTCGGCCTGCAACCAAATTTGGTGGAGAGCCGAATCGAGTGGCGGCCAGGCTTTCCGGCAAGTTGGGATCACGCCTCGCTCGCGCACCCGGACTTCGATCTGGAGTGGAAGCGCGAAGGTAAGGTCGAGAGCCTGAAGCTGACCAGCAGACTGGCCAAGGCCGTGCCTCTCAAGCTGCGGCTGCGAGCGCGCGGAACGGCGATGCCCGTGGTGACGCTTGACGGCGCGCTGGGCGAAGCGAAGTTAGAGGTCGTGACGAAATTCGACGCGGAGGCGGTTGGCGCACCTGAGCTGGTGTGCGCGCTGCCGGTCTCGCGCACGTGGACGCTGCATGTGGAGTGGCGTGGGGCAGAGCCTGCGCGGATTCCTGCTGCGCGGAAGTTGAAGCACGGCGAACGGCTCGCGTTGCCGACGGGCGTTGCGATGGCGCAGATTGAGGACCCGCAGCACTGCCTGCGCGCCGGAACAATTGCGGCGGAGGGCTTTCACACCGTGTTTGCGCGCATGGAGCAAGGCGCGTGTCGGTGGAAGTTGCCAATTTCGTTTTCTGCTGCACCTTTGCATTCACGCGCGGTGCGATGGCCGGACTACTCTGCCGCGCAGATGGAGCCGGTCGATTGCGGTGCGCAGTTGAAGGACAATCTGCACACGATCTTCACTCGCGATTACAAGCAGCCGCGTTCTCCTTATTGTTCGCTGGCCATGCCCGAGCAGTTGATTGGCGGGTGGGCGACGATGAACACCAGCGCCACGGTCGACGACAGAGGATTGCGCGCGGCGGGCGGACGGCTGCGGACGGGCGTGGGCGTGCCGTTTCGCACACCGGCGGGCGATGCGCCGAACTGCCGCTTCCTCTCGTATTGGGCCGGGGATGCACAGAGTTTTGAAGTGTCGTTGAACGGGCGCGCCGAGGCGATGGCCTTGTTGTTGGCCGGGACGACACTGCCGCAAGCCAGCCACATGCGCCACGGTACGGTCGTGGTCCGCTATGCCGACGGTGGCGTAGAGAAGCTGCCGTTGGTGAATCCCGAAACCTGGTGGCCTATCGAGCAGGACTTTTTATTGGATGACTATTTGTTCGTCGATGAAGCCATACTGCCTGCGCGCGTCGATCTGGCGACCGGCGCAACGCGAATTCTGGATGCGGTGAGCTTCAAGGGCAAGGGACGAGAGATACCGGGCGGAGCGGCAACGATTCTCGGGCTGGCACTTGATCCGCGGCGAGAGCTGGCCGCGGTGCGCTTCGAGTGTGAGTTGTACGGCGTGGTGCTGGCAGTGCTGGGCGCGACGCTGGTGCGCCCGCGCCCCTGACTTCCTCGTTATTTTGTGGTTGTCGCAAGACGTGCATTGTGGCTGGCCGAAAGCAGGTTGGCCATGATGCGGAAGGAACCGGGAACACCCTCGGGCATCTCGCGAAAGAAGGCATAGGCCGCGTAGATGTAGAGTCCCTTGCCGGAGCGGACCCAGAGCAGACCGCCGCGTTGCGGGGCCTGATCGGCGTCGTGCATCGCAGTGGGCGCGGTGAACTCCGGCGCCCACTGCGATGCGAAGCCGTGGCCGCGCTCCTCGACCCAGTGGTCGAAGTCGGCAGTGTTGATCTGGTTGGGCCAGCCGAGCAGTGCATCGTGCGCATCGAAGCTGGCCGGGCTGTCCTCTTCGACAACCTTTTCCGCGTCGCCGGGAACGGAGAGCGCGAAGGGCGCGTAGTTGTGATCGAACTCGTCGCTCTGATATTCGACGATCATCGTGCCGCCGTTCTTCACGTAATCGAGCAGCCGTGCATTGTGCGCGCGCAACGCGGCGCGTGTGGTGTAGGCGCGGATGCCGACGAGAACGGCATCGTAGCCCGTGAGCGTGCCCGAGGCCAGATCCTGATCGCTCAACTGCGTGACTGCGACGCCAAGCTGGGCGAGAGCCGACGGCACCTCGTCTCCGGGGCCCATCACATAGCCGACACGCAGGCCGGGCGCGATTTTCACATCGACGCCAGTGGCAGTGAAGGTGGCCGGACGCATCTCGACCGAAGGACGCAGGCCGGGATAGCCGAGAAGGGCGAAGCTCTCGGAAAATTCCTTGCCGCCGACGGTCGCGGCGGCGGTGATCGAGTAGCTTTGTTCGGCAAGCAGGCGTGGCGTAACGCGGAAATGGATGGGCAGCTCATCTCCCTCGTGTGTGAGCTGAAAAGCCGCAGTGGCAGGCGCGGCCGTCCAGCCAGCGGGCAGCTTGAGTTGCACCGATCCGTTCTGCGATGCAGTGGCATTGCTGCGCACAACAGCTTCAAGTTCCAGGTGGCTGGAGCCAAGTGGCACGATGCCCTTGCCGGGCCGGATCGAAACCGAAACGGCTGGAGCGATCAGCAGCGGCTCAAGCACGGGGCCGAGCACGTTGATGCGGTGTGTTGTTTGCACGACGGCGTCAAGCGCGGCCGCGACGCCCGCGAAGCTGTAAGCAAGGTGCGCGCTCAAGGGATAGGGTGCCGCGGGCAAACCTAGATTTTTTTCTTGCCGCAGATCGTAGTAAGGCTGTTCGAGCGTGGGCCGCGCAAAGTAAGACCGCGTGGGTGCGGCGTTGTCGGGAACGGTGGCCACAACGGCGGCGTCAAAGGCCTGACCGGCGGCGAGAGCGGCGGGCGCTGCGTTCAGCGGCTGCATGCGCCAGTCGCCCTCAAGCGGCGCAAGTTGGGCGGCTGCGATCTTTACGGCCTCGCCGCCCTGGTTGGCGACGTGCAGATTGATTGCAATCTTCTGGCCGGCGACGACCGCCAGCGGCGTGGGCTGATTGCCGCGTTGATTGCCGATGAGCGGAAAAGCCGCCTTGCCCGGCTGGACCGGTTCCAGCGTGGCGACGAGTTCGATGCCGAGTGACTGGCTGAACGCGAGGTTGAACTGTGCTTCCTTGGTGGCTAGCTCGTGGTCCATCGCGAAGCGCGCATCGGCGGGCAGGGAACTCGCGGCAGCCTCACGACGCAGCGCGCGTGTGGCAGCGAGGCCTTCGGCCAGCGGTTCAGCGCATTTCTCCGGCATCGTTGCATCGAACTGCTGCGCGGCCTGAGTTACCAGCGCGGCAATCGCATCGAGTTTGGCGCGCCATGGTGCGCGTTCGGTAGCAGGCACGGCTTTGGCTATGCCCGCCAGTGTTGTATCGATGCCGTCGAAGAAATTTTGTTCTTGTGGAGGCAAGGTCTTCGAAACACGTGTGGCGTAGAGGTGATAGCCCACATCGAAGGGACCGGCCGGGGGCACGCCCACGCCGTCGTTCTGCGTCTTCTGCTCGGAGAGCCCCTCGCGGGCGAGTGCGATGTAGCTGCGACCAAGGATGGAATTGTAGGTGCCTTCGGGAATGTGCACCGTCGCCGTCGGCACGCCCTCAATCCACGCGCCGGTCGCGTAATTCTTGAAGCGGGCGGGTGCGTAATGGCCGGTGGCATAGTCGAAGATGCCCTTGTTGTCGGCGCGGGCGAAGGGCGTGCGCACGTAGACCTTGAGCGGCGACCAGGGGCGGAGTCCGGCGGCAATCTGATCGGGAAAGACGTTCGGGTCGCCGGCCAGTTTGTAGGCCTCCTGTGCCATCACGCCTGCCGTCTGGTGGTGGCCGTGGCCGTCGGAGACGTTGCCGGCGAAGACGCTTGAGACGACCAGCGGCCGGTCGATGCGAATCTGGCGTACGACGTCGTAAAGCGCGCGGTCGTGGCCCCAGGTCTTGAGCGATTCTTCGAGCGATTTCGAGAAGCCGAAGTCGGCCAGCCGCGTGAAGCGCTGGCGGACGCCGTAGGCCGCATCGGCGGCCAGCAACTCCTGCGTGCGCACCAGTCCCAGCTCATCCCACAGATCGCCGGTGATCACGTTCTGCCCGCCTTCGCCGCGCGTGAGCGTGAGCAGCGTCGTGTCCACGCCCTGGCCCCGGCTCTCGTAGGCCAGCATCCCGCCGTCCTCGTCGTCCGGGTGGGCAACAATCATCATCAGGCTGGCGCGGGTCTTCAGCTTCTGCAGACTCTGCCACAGGCCGGATGCGCCACGGTCGATCATGGGCGCATAGGCTGCCGAAGCTGGCGACTGCGCCTTGAGCGAGCCGAGGGCGAACAGGCCGACGAGTGCGAATGCGGTCAGGCGCGACCACGGCCCGAGGACGCGAAAAAATCGCACGGAAGCGAAGTTCTTCATGGGACGCTTATACATGTGTCCCTATGATAGCCGGAAGACAAAAGATCTGGCCGCTTCCTTGCCTCCTCTTTTGTTGCATACTCTTTTGTCGGTCAATGGTTGCCCGTGTCAGAAACGGGAGCACTTTAAGGAGAGAGCATGAACCTGCTGTCGATGTATCTGCTGCAGACCTGGCCCAAGCACAGCCCCGCCTCACGTGTGATTGCCTTCTTCCAGCGACCCAAGAAGCTGGCCGCCTAAAAAAATTCCGCGAAGTTCGGGAGCACGCCCTCTGGGGGTATACCGAGGGCAATCGCATTTGAAATTGCCTTCCGGCAACTCTCTTGGCAAGCAACTTCCAAGCCGCCTTTGGGAAGGAGCAGGGGCATTCATGCCCCTGAAATCCCGATGAACGAGAAACGGCTTTAGCCGGGGGCCTTTTCTTGCCAGCGAAGAAATCCCGCGCCTGAAGGCGGATTTTTTGTTGCCTATTCCAGGGGCATAAATGCCCCTGCTCCCTCCTGACCCAATCTCGAAAAGACAAGGTCAGGTCAGGGAAAGGTTCAAATGCGATTGCCCTGAGGGTACAGCGAGGGCGTGTGTCTTTGCGCTTCGTGCTCCGTCTATACTGAAAGACGATGCTTGCCCCTATCTATTTTCTTTGGAACGCGACGCGTGGCAATCGGCTGACGTTCTGGCGCAGCCCGTATGTACGTTGGCGTGTGGAGACCTACTCCGGCATATCGGCCGAGTCGCTGACGGCGGTCAAAATCGTGCAGTTTGCCTGGCATTCGCGCTGGGAACTGTTGCGCTATCTTTTTTGGACCGACGCGGTGCAGCGCGAAGCGCGCCGACGTTCCTAGCACGGCGGAGTTCTGGCTTATGCGAAGAGGCTTGGCGCTTGGCGCCGGATTCATTTCTTTAATGGGAATGGCTGCGCTGGCCACCGCGCAGCAGTTGCCGCCGGTTGAGCCGCCGCTACCTATGCCGAGCACGCAGGCCGACGAGCCGACACTGCGCATTACCACCACCGAAGTGCTGGTGCCCACACTGGTCGAGAAAAAAGACGGCGGCATCGTCTATGGCCTCAAGCCCAGGGACTTCATTCTCGAAGACAATGGCGTGGCGCAGAAGATCCGCGTGCAGGAAGAGATGGACACGGCTCCGGTGGCGTTGGTAGTGGCAGTCGAACAGGGCGGCGCGAGTGTGCTGGAGTTCGACAAGCTGGCCAAGCTCGGTCCGCTGCTCGATCTGTTTCTCTCCGACCATCGCAGCCAGGTGGCGCTGATCGGCTTTGACTCCGAACCGCATCTGATCCAGGACTACACAAACTCAGCCGAGCAGGTCGATGCCTCGCTCAAGCACATGGACCCGGGCGACGGTGGCGCGGCGATTCTGGATACGATCGGCTACGCGGTCGATCTGTTGCGCGATCGGCCCAAGGAATACCGTCGTGTGCTGCTGCTGATCAGCGAGGAACGCGATCACGGCAGTGAGCACGTGAAACCCGCCGCGCTGGTGGAAAAGATCGGCGCATCCGACGTGCTGGTGCTGAGTGTCTCGTTTTCGCCGCTGAAGGCCGAGTTCGCCCACGACCTGAAGGACTCAGGCGATGATCGGACGATGAATATGGTCTCGGCGCTTTGGTCGATCGTGCAGGGCTTCAAGAAGAACGTGGCCAAGGAGATCGCGCAGATGAGCGGCGGCGAGTACACTACGTTTACTGGCGACAAAAGGTTTCAGCAAAGGGTAGTGGACGCCGCCAGGCATGTACGCAACCGCTACCTGATTACCTTCACTCCGTCGCATCCGGAGCCTGGCCTGCACACCATTCACGTGCGCACTACTCAGGACTACGGGGCGCGGATCGTGGCCCGAGCCAACTATTGGCTGGAGCCACAGCCGTAAAACCCTCACAGGGAGAGGACCGTCAGGGGCAACCGATTGATATGCGCAGGTTTCGCTCTCATAAGGAATGAAACCGGCATGGCGCTCGGGTGGCCATTCATGGTAATCTCACTGTGGACACTGAAGAGTGGATCTGACAAAGAGGAGTAACTGACGCCGTGTTGGCGACTGCGAAGAAAACCGAACTGATTGACCGCTTCCGTACCCACGATTCTGACACGGGCTCGCCCGAGGTTCAGATCGCCATTCTGAGTGCGCGTATTAGCGAACTGACTGAACACTTCAAGATGCATAAGAAGGATCATGCCTCCCGGCGCGGCCTTCTGATGCTGGTCAGCAAGCGTCGTCGTCTTCTGGATTATCTGAAGACCCACGATTCTGATCGCTATCGCGACGTGATCGGCAAGCTTGGAATCCGCAAGTAGTCAGAAAGCCGAACTTTGACCCGGAAGCGCCCAGACCCGAATGTGGTCACGGCTTTGCTTTATCTGGACCCCGTGGCACGAATGTACCTGGCCCATCTAAGAAGCTGCCAGGGCCTGCGCCGATCTGTTGATCGTGCGCACCCCAGGCAGCTTTGCCTTATCCGCAAACAAAACATGGACATGAAGGTGCGCAAGCATGGTTGCTGCGCGCGCTTTGCGGTACAGGTGCGCCTTGATGGCGCCTTCCCCCCTATGAGTTTCCCTAGCGAACAAACGAAACGAGGAAATATATGTCAACCAAGCAAGAAGTAGCTGTCGAGCTTGCCGGTGGCAAGCGACTGGTGATTGAGACCGGGCGCATGGCCAAGCAAGCCTCTGGCGCCGCATTGGTGACCATGGGCGAATCCGTGGTTCTGGCTACCGCAGTAGCCTCCTCAACCCCGCGGGAAGGCGTGGACTTCTTCCCCCTCACGGTGGATTATCGCGAGTATACCTTTGCCGGTGGTCGCATTCCCGGTGGCTTCATCAAGCGCGAGGGCCGTCCGAGCGAGAAGGAAATTCTCACCGCTCGCCAGATCGACCGCCCCATCCGTCCGTTGTTCCCTGCAGGATTCCGTAACGAGACCCAGGTGATCACGATGGTCTTCTCCGCGGACAAGGAAAATGATCCTGACGTGGTGGCGATCAACGGCGCGGCTGTTGCGCTGGCCCTGTCCGACATTCCCTTTACCGCCACCATCGGCGCGGTTCGCGTGGGCCGCATCAACGGCGAGTACATCGTGAACCCGACCTATGCCGAGCGTGCCGAGTCCTCGATCAACATCATGGTCGTCGCTCACAAGGACGGCATCGTGATGATCGAAGCCGGCGCGAAGGAAGAGAGCGAAGAGATTGTTCTCGGCGCGATCGACTTTGGCCACACCCAGATTCTGAAGATTGTCGCCGCCATCGAAGAGCTGGTTGCCAAGGCTGGCAAAACCAAGCAGAGCTTCGTGGCCCCGGTTTTGGACGAGAACTACTACAGCGAACTGGCTGCGAAGATCGGTGATCGCCTCAAGGACGCGCTTGACACCAAGGTCCACCCGAAGCTTGAGAGCCAGACGCTGGTCAAGCAGATCAAGGACGAGCAGGTTGCCGCGTTGTCGGCCGACGATCCGACCGCGAAGAAGAAGTTCGATACCTACTATGAGCTGATGCGCGAGCGTATGTTCCGCGCCCAGGTGACCAAGGATCGTATTCGCCCCGACCACCGTGCCTTCGATGAGATCCGCGCGATCTCGATCGAGACCAGTGTTCTGCCCCGCACGCACGGCTCGGCGCTGTTCACTCGCGGCGAGACGCAGGCTCTGGTGACGGCCACGCTCGGCACTGCCGACGAAGGTCAGCGTCTGGAAACCTATCAGGGCGAGCAGAAGAAGAATTTCATGCTCCACTACAACTTCCCGCCGTTCTGCGTGGGTGAGACGGGTCGCATGAACGGCGTCGGACGCCGCGAAATCGGCCACGGCGCACTCGCCGAGCGTGCCATTACGCCCGTGCTGCCGGATGCCAGCGAGTCGCCGTATGCGATCCGCATCGTCTCCGACATTCTCGAATCGAACGGCTCCTCGTCGATGGCGACTGTCTGCGGTTCGAGTCTGGCGCTGTTTGACGCGGGCATCAAGTTGAAGGGTGCCGTGGCCGGTGTGGCCATGGGCCTGGTCAAGGAAGGCGACGACTACGCCATTCTGACCGACATCGCCGGCGCCGAAGATCATTATGGCGACATGGACTTCAAGGTGGCCGGTACCCGCAAGGGCATCACCGCTTTGCAGATGGACATCAAGATCGGCGGCTTGACCGACGAGATCCTGAAGAAGGCCATGGAGCAGGCTCGTCAGGGCCGTCTCTTCCTGCTCGACAAGATGGATGCCGCGATCGAAGAACCGCGCAGCGAGCGCTCGCAGTACGCGCCCCGCATCGAGACCGTGCAGATTCCCGTGGACAAGATCCGCGACCTGATCGGCAAGGGCGGCGCCACCATCCGTGGCATCGTCGAGCAGACCGGCGCCAAGATCGATGTCGACGACACCGGCAAGGTGAGCGTGGCTTCGAGCGATGCCGAGGGCCTGAAGAAGGCTCTTGAGATCATCGGCAACCTCACGGCTGTGCCCGAGATCGGCAAGACCTATCTCGGCAAGGTCGTTCGTCTGGCTGAGTTCGGCGCATTTGTCGAGCTGTTCCCGGGCACCGATGGCCTGTTGCACATCTCCGAAATCGCCGAGCACCGCGTCAAGGAAGTCAAGGACGAGCTGCACGAGGGCGATCAGGTGATGGTCAAGGTTCTGGCCATCGAGGGCAACCGCATTAAGCTCAGCCGCAAGGCTCTCATCAAGGAGCAGAAGGCGAAGCTTGCCGCTACCGCCGCTCCGGTCGAGGACGAAGCTGTCGAAGCTCCTGCCGAGCCGGCTGTCCCTGCACAGAGTGAATTCGACGAGCACCAGCCAAGCTCGAATCAGAGCACGATTCTGATCGAGGGCGGCGAGGAGTTCGAAGAGGACGATGTGGAGATCGACGAGGAGAGCGAGCCGAACTTCAACCGCGTCGAGGGCGCACCCGGCGCTCCCGCAACTCCGGAGGCGAGCACGGACGGACACGCGGCGAGCAATGGCCGTCGTCGCCGTCGTCGTCGCTCCGGCGGTCGCGGCCCGAGCACCGGTGGTGGACAGGCGTAAGCCCGTTTCCCTCCCGCAAGACAGAAAAGGCCCGCATCTATTGATGCGGGCCTTTTCTGTCTGTCTGGCTATCGTATGCGTGCAGAGGGGGAGACATGCCTCTAGAAGCGGAGGAGAGCTTCGGGAGGCAGAGCAGCGCTGACGTGTACCAGAGATGGGGCGGCGTGTTCTGCCTGCCTCTTGCTGGGCTTGGTAGCGTACATGCGCTGGTCGGCGGCAATGCCGAGCGTCTCGGCCGTGGAGGCATCTTCGGGGAACATCGCGACGCCGATGCTGGCTCCCGTGTGAATGGTGTGTACTCCAAGATGGATGGGCTGATCGAGCAATTCGACCAGCGCGTGCGCCACAAGTTCGGCATCGACACGACTGATCGGTTCTTCGAGAATCACGGCAAACTCGTCGCCACCGGTGCGAGCCACGGTGTCGGAGCGGCGCATACGGTGCAGAAAGATCTGCGCAATCTCCTTGAGCACCAGGTCGCCCATATGGTGGCCGAGTTGATCGTTGACCTGCTTGAAGCGGTTCAGATCAATGAGCAGCAGCGCCATGTGGCGGTCATTGCGCCGCGCACGAGCCAGCGCGTTGTGGATCCGGTCCTGAAAGAGACGGCGATTGGGAAGTCCGGTCAGGTCGTCATGAAGGGCGAGAAATTCGTTGTGTTCAATCTGCCGTTCGAGCAGAAGAAGGATCATGCCGGCGGCGACAATGTATTTGGGAAGATTCCAGACCTCGTGTTCGATCGAAACATGCGGAAAGTACCGTTGCTGGCAGGGGCAAAGAATAAAGACCGAGGCCCAGGCCATGAAGCCTGTGATCGTGATGAAGACTCCCGCCGTCGCCTTGCGATAGCTGATCCAGAAATACAGACCGCAACTGAAAAAGGTCGAAAACAGAAGTGCATTCAGATCCATACTGTCGTTGGCCATGTGCAGAAACTGCGTGACCAGAAGGAAGATGGACAGAGAAAATTTTTCCGCGAGAAAAAGTCGATGTTCCCCTTGCCATCTCTGGTGCAAAAGGGGGAGTGCGGCCGCGAGTGGAAGAAGAGCAATGAGCGCCGCAGCGACGGTGCGCAGCCAGGTCAGCGACGGCAGATAAAGCAGGATAGCCAAATAGAAGGTGTTGGCAAGCAGGCAGGCCCAATGGATACGCTGGTTCTCTGGCTCATGATGGCGCGGGACGGTGGCGCGGATAAATAATGTCCCTGCCCAGAGCAGCGAAGACAGAGCCAGGAACAACGCAAGTTGCCCGAACCATCCCGGCAGCGCCATAAACATTTGCGCGACAAGATGCAGCTCAATCATGCTCCAACCCAATAGCCAAAGGCCTGCGCCGGGGTGATTGTTGCGCCGGGCCACGGAGGCAAAGGCACATGTCAGAAGCGCAATCGCCAACAAATCGGGAATTTTGCTGTAATCCATCAATGATTGGTTGTCCTAAATATAGATATAAGACAACACTTATCATCGTCGATTCGGAAAAGAATTTCATGACCCATTTGTTGCAGAGGGGGTAGGAATAGAAACTTTAGTAATAGCTTCATGAGATTTACGGAGCAAAGGGACGCGTCATCGAACTTTTGCATAAATTTTATGCGACCTCATTGGAAATTGCGCAGAAGGCAGCGTGAGCGGCGGTCGATTCAAAACACAAAAACAAGTTTGGCACGATGAATCTGTCGCAGATCGATCTCGCGGTACGGCCGGTTTTCGTCCTTTTCCAGAGGCGCGATGGAGGGTACAGAAAGAGGGATCGATCGAGAAAGCGCAGGCGTGGAGCGGCGTTTGCGACGCGCAGACGCATCGCCATTCTCGTCGCGAGGCTGCTTCCGGAGGGAAGAATACAGGAAAAATGATCTTACTGATCTTGAAAACTCGATGGGACTTCCTAAAACTCTTTGGTTGGGCGGTCTTCATGTGAAACCAGATCGGGACCCCTTCCGAACTGTGCCGAAATTGGAAGTTTCTTCTCTTCTTCTTTCTTTCCAATCTTGTGTTCTATTTCGCTTCAGGAGAAGGTGGTGATGGGCCATTACTTAGCGGCGGCTAAGCGGATTGCCTCTGGCGGCTGGAGCAGTAAGAGTGGGGCATATTAAGTTTTGTCCCAAGGAAAGGTCTTCATGAGGTTATTAGTAGCTGAGGATGACAAGGCGCTGGCGCAGTTTCTCTGCCGAGGCTTTGAGGCAGACGGACATCGTGTACGGATTGCCTCCGACGGCGGGGCAGCAGTGGAAGCCTTCCAACAGGAACTTCCCGATCTCACCATCCTTGATCTGAATATGCCGGTCAAGGATGGCGAACAGGTGCTCGAAGAGGTGCGCGCTCTTGATGCCAGTCTCCCGATCCTGATTCTGACCGCCCGGCAGGACATTGAGGCGCGCGTCCGCTGCCTGGATCGGGGTGCCGACGATTTGATGCTGAAACCGTTCAGCCTGCATGAGCTGAGGGCTCGCTGCCGCGCTCTGCTGCGGCGCAAGCGCGAGGCTCGTCTACAACTGCGTGCTGGCGATCTGGAGTTGAATCGCCTGGACCACAGCGTGCGCCGCGGCACGCGCACCATGGATCTGACCAACAAGGAGTTCGCGCTGCTCGAACATCTGATGCTCAATCGCGGCCAGTGTGTCTCGCGGGTTGAGCTTCTTGAGTCGGTCTGGAATATGGAACCGACGCAGACGACCAACATTGTCGACGTGTATGTGAACTATCTGCGTCGCAAACTGCAGGATCCTCCTCCGGGACATCTGATCCGGACCGTGCGCGGGCGCGGTTATATTGTGCCGTCGGAGGCCGAGCTGGCAATGCAGCCGTCTCCTGCTTTGACGACACTCCCGCAAACGCAGTCGCCGGCCACGCCACAGGGCTTCGAGGCGCAATAACGTGTTGTCTTGTGAGGAGAAATTCATGCAAGCAGTTTCTGTTCCCGTTGCAAACATAACCCCGACCGGCACGCGCCTCAATCAGAGGCTTGTGCTGGTCGTCTCGGCCGACCATAGCTTCCGGCAGCGGTTGACCGAGACGCTCTCGGGCCTGCGCTGGCAGGTGCGAGAGGCTTCGAGCGGAGCCGAGGCCTGGTCGGAGGCCGAAAGCGCGGCCCCCGACGCGGTGATCGTCGACAACTGGCTTCCGGATCTGGATTCGGTCGAGTTTCTGAATGACTTTCGCACGCAGTTTCCGGCCGTCGATCTCATCTCCGCCTCGGGCACGACCAATACCGAGGGGCCGCGCGGTCCCCATCGTCAGGAACTGCTCTACGCGCTGCGCTGCTGCCAGGACACGGATACCGCGGCCTGGAACACGGCGCCTTCGCTGGAGGCCCCGCAGGCCGAAAAGCTTCCGGTGATCGATGTCGACGAACCTGCGGTCGGGAGCAAACCTCTGCCGGTTGTGGAGCCGCGCCCAGCGTACGCTGTACCACTGGCTTCGGTGCGCACCGAAGCCCAGCCACTGAGCGGCGATCCGGTGCTGGCCGACCGGGTGCCGGAGCTGATCGGCGTAGCTCCGAATATGCTCGAAGTCAGCCGGCGGATTCGCTTGGTGGCTCCGCGGCTAACGCCGGTGCTGATCGAAGGGCCGACGGGCTCGGGCAAGGAATTGGTCGCCGAGGCCTTGCACCGGCTCTCACCGCGCAGTCGCAAGCCCTTTGTCGCCATCAATTGCGCGGCGATTCCCGAAGCATTGCTTGAGGCCGAACTCTTCGGACATACGCGGGGCGCCTTTACCGGCGCCGTGCAGAGCCGGGTGGGACGTATCGAGTCGGCCGACGGCGGAACGCTGTTTCTCGACGAGATCGGCGAGATGCCGCTGGGTCTGCAGTCGAAGCTGTTGCGCTTTGTCGAGTGCGGTGAACTGCAGCGGGTCGGCGACAACGAGACCATCAAGGTTGATGTGCGCATTCTGGCGGCGACGCACCGCCCGTTGGCGCAACACGCGGCTGCGGGCAGCTTCCGCTCAGATCTTTACTATCGTTTGGCGGTTTTTTTGATCCGGACGCCGGCTCTGGCCGAGCATATTCAGGATCTGCCGGTTCTGGTCGAGCACTTTCTTGAGAAGCTGGGACGTGAGACGCCGGTGAAGAAGCTCGATCCGAACGCGTTGAATAAGCTTTCCGCCCATGGCTGGCCGGGTAATGTGCGCGAGTTGGCGCACGTGCTGGAGCGGGCCGTGATTCTTGCCGGTGACAACCCCGTGCTGAGCACGCGCGAGATCGACTTTGGCCTGTCCGTCAACTAAGCGAAGAGAGGGAACTCAATGGATATCGAAACAACGATCGGCAATCAGATGGCCCGTTACCTGGATCTGGCCACGGATCTTACCAAGGTGACGGCAGCCAACATGGCCAATATTGATACGCCCGGCTATCGCACGCTCGGCATGGACTTCGAGGCCGAGATGCGGCAGGCGATGGGCGATGTGGCGACGGGCAAGCCCTCGCGCCGCGCGCAGGTGCACGGCATCGTCGACGGGCTGATCTCGCGGCCCGACGGCAACAACGTCTCGATGGACCGCGAGAGCCTGGAGATGGCCGAGGCGCAACTGAAGTTCAAGACCGGTGTGGCGTTGCTGCGGATTGAAAACCAGCGGATCACCGACGCCATCCATGTGGACAAGTAAGGCCGGACAGACGCGGCCCTAACGGGAACAAGCGAGGGTAACCAGAGATGAATCTATTTGCGATGATGAGTACCTCGGGAGAGGCAATGCGGGCCGAGCGGATGCGGGCCGAGGTGGTGGCCGCCAACATGGCCAATGCCGAGACGACGCACACGGCGACAGGGGAGACCTATCATCGTCAGCACGTCGTATTTGCCTCCAACCAAGCGAATCCGAACTTTCTCAACGCGATGAATCCGGAGGCGCTCGACGGCGACGCGATCGGCTCCGGCGGCATGGCCGGTGCAAATATGCCCGGCGCCAACAGCAACTTCGTTTCGTCGCTGACCGGCAGTGCGTCGATCATTCCCGGCGTGCACATCGCTGCGGTGGTGCAGGACCCGGCACCGCCCTTGCGGCGCTATGATCCCGGCCATCCCGATGCCGGTCCCGACGGATATGTGGAATATCCGGACATCAACCCGCTGACGGAGATGGTGGATCTGATGGGAGCCACCCGTGCCTATGGGCTGAACGGCTCGGCGGTCACGGCGGAAAAGACCATGATTACCTCGGCGCTGGAGATCGCAAAATCCTAGCTTGTCCAGCAGGGGGCGGCGGTACAGCAACGCCGCTCCATTTCTAGTTACCGCGTACGAAAGAACAGACGAAGACACGAACCCATGTTGAACGAGGGAGTCAAACTCCCCGAAAAGGAGATCAGGGTGATCGGTGCAATCAATTTGGTACCACCAGTTTCGATGACGGCGGCCACGGGAGCGACGGCCATGATGCCAGCTGCCTCCATGACGCAGAATGCCGGCGGGGCGCAGCCGTTTTCGAGTCTCATGACCGATACGATCAACAGTGTCAATCAACTGGAGACGCAGGCCCGCACGGCTGAAATCGGACTCCTGACGGGAACCGGCGTCGATGTGCATCAGGCGATGATCGCTACGGAGAAGGCCAGTATGGCCTTCGAACTGGTTCTTTCGGTACGGAATAAGGCTGTCCAGGCCTATCAGTCGGTCATCGGAATGCAGTTCTAGGCCGGACAAACTCTGGAGCGGAGGGTTCGCGGAAGGTGCGCGGATTCGTTGGTAGTGAGCGGGAAACTCCCTGAGATTGACAGGAAACGGTAGAGAACGGCAGATGGCCACTGGAGCACAATTAGAGAAGAGCGCGGCGGTGAAGGCCTCGCGCAATGGACCGGCGACGCGACTTGCCGGTTTGTGGGGGCTCGGCAAAGTGCGCTGGGCCGGGATGCAGCCCCGGCAGCGACGCTGGGCGATGATCGCAGCCGGTATGCTGGCTGCGCTAACAAGCGGATTGTTGTGGTATGCGCTGCGCACCGACTGGCGCACACTCTATGTCAACATGGAACCGGAGGATGCGCGTGCGACCTGCCAGGCCTTGGCGCAGGCGCAGATCCCCTATGAAACCACCCCGGACGGAGCCGGCATCCGGGTTCCGGCCGCGAAGCTCGACAAGGCGCGTCTGGTGACGGCGGCCAAGGGCAGTGCCAAAAGCGGCCGGCTCGGCTTTGAACTCTTCGACAAACCCAACTGGGTTGGTTCGGAGTTCGACGAGCAGGTGAACTACCAGCGGGCGCTCGAAGGCGAACTGGAGCATACCGTAAGTACGCTCTCCGATGTCGAATCGGCGCGCGTGCACTTGGTCATGCCCCACGATTCGCTCTTCCGCGATCAGGACCGGCCGGCCAAGGCCTCGGTGGTGTTGAAGTTGCGCCATCGAACCCTGGCGGACGGCGAGCCGGAGGCGATTCGGAATCTGGTTGCCTCGGCCGTCGATGGCCTGACACCCGATCGGGTGGTGCTGGTCGATGCGGCCGGTAATCTCCCCCTGGGGCCGAAGACCGCCGATGCCTTGCGGCAGACCGCCGAACAGAGTCTCGAGGAGAAGCTGGTTTCAACCTTGGAGCCAGTGACAGGCGCCGGGAACGTGCGCGCTTCGGTAACGGTCGATTACGATCAGTCGTCGACCGATGTCACCGAAGAGAGTTACGATCCGGACAAGACCGTGACGCTTTCGATGCAGCGTTCGGAGCAGAACTCGGGCGGCCAGCAGGTGGCGGCCGGAGTTCCGGGCACGGCCTCGAATGCGCCCAATACCCAGACACTGCCGGTGTATCCGCAACAGACCACCGGTCCGCAGTCGGCCCGCAACGAGGCTGGAACCTATGGAGCTTCGAAGACCGATCGCCATGTGGTCGAAGGCCCGGGCAAGGTCCGGCGATTGACGGCGGCCATCGTGGTCAACGACCGGATGATGCAGGCGGCGGCGAACGGAAAGGCCCCCGTCTGGCAGCCTCGCTCGGCCGACGAGTTGCGGAATCTGACGGCGTTGGCGCAGGCCGCGGTGGGATTCGACACCTCACGGGGCGATGTGGTGACGGTGCAGGATCTGACCTTTGACGACAATCGCTTGCAGCAGCCGGTGCCCTGGTACAGGCAGTGGCTCGAGATGGCGCAGAATTCGCCGGTCATCGTCAAATATACGGCGCTGTTGCTGGGCCTGATGCTGGTGCTGTTCTTCGGCCTGCGTCCGGCTCTGGGACGAGCCCGCAATGAAGTTAAGCAAGCCAAGGCCGGCAGGGCATTGGCCGGAAAGGATGGAGGCAAGGAACTACCCGCCTCGGCACAGGCCGCCGCAAAGGCACCCCCTGTGTTGACTCCCCCTGAACCCGCAGAGCCTGATCCGGAGCGCATTCGTAATCAGGAAATCATGCAGCAGGTGACGGATCACCTGAAGAAGGAGCCGACGCAGAGTTCGCGATTGTTGCAAAGCTGGATTCACACTGAATAACAACACGAAACGCGCTGAAGCGTAAAGAAAGGAAGATCCTTGGCGGATCAGGGCAACGAAAACGTAGTACAACGGCGCAGGCAGACGGCCTCACTGCCGGGCCTGCGCAAGGCGGCGATTCTTTTGGTCGCGGCGGGCGAGGACGTCGCCAAGGAGATCTTGCGCGTTCTTCCGGAGATCGACGTACAACGTCTGACCGAAGAGTTGGCGGAGCTGCGCGGCATTACTCCGGAGATGTCGGCCGAGGTGATGGAGGAGTTCTGGGAGCTTTTGGAGACGCAGAACTTCATGGTCCATGGCGGTCTGGATTATGCCAGCCGGCTGTTGATCGACGCCTTCGGCAAGGAACGCGCCGAAGATCTTTTGAGCCTGGTGCGTCGCAGTCAAGAGGCGGCGCAGGGCAACCTTGCCAAGTTGCAGCGGACCGATCCGCAGCAGCTCGGCAAGCTGCTCGACAGCGAACATCCGCAGACGATCGCGTTGGTGCTGGCTCACCTGGACCCGAAACGCGCCTCGCAGGTGCTCGACAACCTCAGCGAGGATCATAAGGTGGTCAGCGTGCAACGTCTGGCCGAGATGCGGCAATTTTCACCGGAGATGGCGCAGAAGGTGGCGCATATCCTGCACCGGCGACTGGAGAGCGTGGGCGACACGGCCCGCAAGAGCTATTCGGGCTTCAAGGCCGTTGCCGATCTGATGAACCGACTCAATGCCGACGAGGCCAAGAAGATCCTCGACACTATCGAGGAGAGCCAGCCCGAGCTGGCTCTGAGCATCCGCAATCTGATGTTCACCTTCGAGGATCTGGTCACGGTGCCGGCGGCCTCGATCCGCGAAATCGTCACCGGTGTCGACAAACGGCAACTGGCTCTGGCGTTACGCGGGGCCAATGAGGAACTGCAGGCGCAGATCTTCAAGGCCATGAGCTCGCGTGCAGTCGAAATGCTGAAGGAAGACATGGAGGTCCTCGGGCCGGTTCGTTCCCGCGAGGTGGCGCAGGCGCAACAGGAGATTCTGAACCTGGCGCGCCGTCTGGAGGCCGAGGGCAAGGTCATTCTGAAGCTGGAAACGGGCGACGAGATGATTGCTTAGAGCACTTCTCTCCTGCACGTCTACTTCCGAGCAGAGTACAAGGTGGCTTTTTCCTGTGGACAAAGCCACCTTGAATCCTGCCTTCGGTGTACGGCAAGGGAAGAGCTGCTATCGTCCGGAGCCAGTCCTGTCCCGGTAGCTACGGCAGAGGCGACTGCCGCGACACAGAACAGAAAGAGCGTCCGCGCTCAAGAGCGGAACGAGGAGGCAGCATTGCCGCAGGCGGAAGCAGCGCAGAAAAACAGTGTGGAGACCAGGGTCGAGATCTTCCAGTATCCGGACAGTCCTCTTCCGTTTGTTCCTATCGATTTAAATGAAACCCTGGAACAGACCGAGGCGGAGGCAGCGCCCGAGGAGGCCGTCTCTTCCGAAGCATCCCTTGAAGCTCTTCGCATTGAATACGAAAAGCGGCTGGCCGAAGAAACGCGCCGGGCTCTCGAGACCGGCCGCGAGCTGGGTCGTCAGAGCGAACGGGAGGTACAAGCGCAGGCATTGCGCACATCCGAGGAGGCGCGGAAGCGGCAGGCCACGGAGATGCTCACCGGTTTTGCCGGGGAGCGGGACCGCTATCTGCAGGCTGTCGAGCAGGAGGTTGTCAAGCTGGCCATGGCCGTCGCGGCGCGCATTCTGCGCCGTGAGGCGCAGATGGACCCGCTGCTTTTGACAGGTGCCGTGCGGGTGGCGCTCGGTCAGCTTGCCGAGACGACCAAGGTGCGGTTGCGTGTGCCCGCGCAGGATCTGACGCTCTGGCAGGAGACGATCCAGTCGCTGCCGAACCTGAATCTGCGGCCAACGGTGACCGGCGATGCCGAGATGCGGTTGGGCGATTGCGCCATCGAAACCGAACTCGGTTCGGTGGACCTGGGCATTCGCGCCCAACTGGCCGAGATCGAACGCGGTTTCTTCGATCAGGCCGCGGGCATGCGCGTGGAGGAAACGCCGGACAAGAACGCCGCGCCGGCCTCAAGCGAGGAGACGCCCGCATGACGCCGCTACTGGGACGCTACTTTACCGCTCTCGGACAGAGCCAGCCCTGGCGCTGGTCCGGACAGGTGGTCGAATCGCTCGGTCAGACGATTGAGTCGAATGGGCCGATGGTTTCGGTCGGCGAGTGCTGTGAGATTGTCGATCATGATGGCCGAAGGCATCTGGCCGAGGTGATCGGCTTCCGCGGCTCGCACGTGCTGTCGATGCCGATCGAGACTACCGAGGGTATCCGTTTCGGCGATACGGTTTCGGCGCTCGGCATTGGACCCAGGATCGACGTGGGCCAGCGGCTGATGGGCCGCGTGCTGAATGCCATGGGCGAGCCGATCGATGAGGGGCGCACGCCGCTGACCACCGAAACGCTGCCACTCGAAGGAGCCGCGCGTTCGCCGCTCGACCGTGTTCCGATCAAGATTCCGCTGGGCACCGGCATCCGTGTTCTCGACGCGTTGCTGACGGTCGGCCGCGGCCAGCGCGTGGGCATCTTCGGCGGTTCGGGTGTGGGAAAAAGCACGCTGATCGGCATGATGACCCGTAACACCGAGGCCGATGTGACCGTGGTCGGGCTGATCGGCGAGCGCGGCCGCGAGGTGCGCGAATTTCTCGACGACGCGCTGGGGGAAGAGGGGCGGAAGCGCTCGGTGGTGGTCGTCTCAACCTCCGACCAGTCGCCGCTCAAGCGCGTGCGGGGCGCGCTGACGGCAACCACCATCGCCGAATACTTTGCCGCGCAGGGCAAGAATGTTCTTCTGGTTCTTGATTCGCTGACGCGCTATGCGATGGCGGCGCGCGAGATCGGCCTGGCGGCCGGCGAGCCGCCGACGGCCAAAGGCTATACGCCTTCGGTCTTCACCAGGCTGGCGAAGCTGGTCGAGCGCTCCGGCCAGTTCCGGACCGGATCGATCACCGCCTTCTACACCGTGTTAATGGAGGGAGACGACCAGTTGGACCCGATCGTCGATGCGGTGCGCTCCTTGCTGGACGGTCATATCGTGCTGTCGCGCGCACTGGCCAGCGAGGGCTGGTATCCGCCGATTCAACTGCTCGATTCGATCAGCCGACTGATGCCGGCGGTGACCGCGCCGAAGCACCGCGAGCAGGCGGCGCTGCTGCGCAAGCTGATTGCCGTCTATGCGCGCTCGGAGGATCTGGTGCGGATCGGCGCCTACAAACAGGGAGCCGACCCGGAGCTGGACCGCGCCCTGCGGGCACGTGCGGCGCTGCGCGAGTTCATGACCCAGGACTCGCACGAAGAGGTGCACTTCAGCGCCGCCGTTGCGCGGTTGGCGGCTCTGGCCGCGGAGGTTTAGCCCGTGGCCGTCTCCCGCGCCTTGCGCCGCCTGTTGCGCGTTCTAGAACTGGAAGAGAATCAGCGCAAGAATGAGCTCGAGGCGGCAGTGGGAGAGTTGCGCAGCCTGGAGCGCGCACAACAGGCGGCGGGCGAGCGGAAGCGTCGCGGCCGTCTGCTCGTTGTCGAAAGCTTTAGCTCGGGCGAGGTGGCCGACCGGATCGCCGGCGTCGAGGAGACCCGTTCGGCCGAGTGCCTGAGCGGTTATCTGGAAGACCTGATTCTCGATGCCGAAGCCGTCGTCGACGAACGTCGCGAGGCGCTGGTGGCCAAGCGCATCGAGCGCCGCCAGACCGAAACCCTGGTGGAGGAGGCCGAGGCACGCGAAGCGCGCGAGGCGGCACGCCGCTCGCAGAACGCGCTCGACGAGTGGTTTCTCCATCAACAACGGCGTACGCAGGAAAAATCCAATCATGACTCGGCAGAATTTAAAAAATCTTGAGCAAAAAAAGCCTGGCGGGGCCATGGTTGTTCTAAATCGGGATGTATTGTCCTATTCTCTGACAATGTTCTAACCGCGTTTCGGCATCTTTGGCACGAGGACTGCATGACCTAGTCAGCATGACAGGCACCAGCTACATCGAGATGGCAACAAGTGGAATTGCTGGATTGGCTGCAACCGTGGACCAGACTACGGGGGCAACGCAGAGCAGTGGCTCCGTCGACAGTGGAACCCAGGTCGATGACGGCGAAACGAACTTCCGCTCCCAGTGGCAGTCCGCACTTGCCTTGGCTCATTCTTCTTCGAGTAGTTCCGATGCACAAGCGTCGACAAGCTCCTCGTCCGCAGTGACCTCGACCTCGTCCTCTTCTTCGACAACCTCCTCCAGCGAGGCTTATACCCAGAGCGAGGCTTATCCCCAAAGCGATGCCTATGCCCAGAGGTCGCCGCAAAGTTCGACCTCCTCTTCCTCCAGTGCGGATTCCGTCGCGCAAAGCCAGACGTACGCAGATAATTCGAGCGCGCAGAGCAATGCCGCGACGGAGAATGCCGCGCAGCAGAGTGAGCAGAACAACGCCGCGACGGAAAATGTCGCGGCAAAGGCGCAACCGGCCGCCGACGCCCCGAGCGCGCCCAGCACCGCGTGGAAATCGACCGATGCGGATACCGCCAAAAGCAGTACCTCGCGCAGTGCGTCGAAGTCCTCTTCGAGTGCTTCGGATGCTTCGGACGGGAGCCAGACCAACGGGAGTGCGCAGGCGCAGGTCGCGCTGACAACGCTCTCGGGTACCGAGCAGGCGCTGGTCACCGCCGTGACCGCGGCAGCCAATCAGAGTACGCCGATACAGGTTGCGCCCAAGGCTACGGAGCAGACAACACCGGCGACCAGTTCCGATGGTGGAACGACGGTGGCGCAGGCCAGCGGACTGGCCACCTCTACGACCTTTGCACCGCAGTTGGCTGGCAGCGCCGAGGTGCTTGCCGGAGCGCAGCAGACGGCGACAGGCAAGCCGCAGAGCAAGACCGCCGATACCTCCAGCGATACAGCGGCTGCGACGACGAAAACCGGCGACACGCTCTCTTCGGCCGTTGCCGAACCGGTCTCTTCGGCTGCGGAGACCACCAGCCTGACCGCAAGTGGAAACAGCGCAGACATCACGCGGACAGGCCTTGTCAGCCAGCATACGCAAAAGCAGACGGCGACGGACGGCAAGTCGACCGACAAGGGAACGCTGACGGCAAAGAACAGTTTGTCGGGCACGTCAAGCATATCGAGCACGTCGACGACGATGGCGGCGACAGGAACGGCTTCCGGAGTAGAGGCCGTCGCGCTCGCCTCGACGGAAGGTCAGAATGCGAATTCTGCCGTGGCCGGCGTGCCGGTCTCCGGTCAGAATGTGTCACTGAACGCAGCCACGGTGGAGGAAGCCGAGGCCGCGAGCACAGCCACCGCGAGCCTTGAAAAGGTAGCTACCGACGGCGGTAAGCGCAGCGCAGCAGCGTTGTCGCAGAATCTGGTTGCCAGCACGGTGCTCCATGCCGACACCGCGGACAGCAGCAATGCGGAGCTGATGAGCCGCGAGCTTGCCACCGCTGCTGGCGCCGCGACGCAGCGCCAGCGGACATCGACGGGAACGGCCTCGGAGAGCGTTTACAGCACGGCCGGCCGCGACACCTTTACCTCGCTCGATTCGAGCACGGGTTCCGGTTCAACGACCTTGGTCCATGCCAGCGCGCATGAGGCCGAAGTCGGTTATCAGGATCCGACGCTTGGTTGGGTGGGTGTCAAGGCCAGCATGAGCGGTGGCGCCATCCATGCTTCTGTCGTTCCTTCCTCAACCGAGGCCGCGCAGAGCCTGAACGCGCAGATGAGCGGCTTGAACACCTATTTGAACGAGCAACATTCTTCGGTCAGCTCGTTGACGCTCGAATCGCCCAGCGGCAATGCGATGAGCGGGTCTTCACAGGGGTCGGGCCAGGACAATGCGCAGAGTTCGGCGCAGCAGACGCAGCAAAACTCCGCTGTGAGCTCTGTCCTGGGCAGCGATAGCGTGAGCGAGGACTCAACCTATGAACGTTTCAACACGGGTGTTTCCCTTCGGGTTCCGGAGGGAAGCAGTATCTCTGTTCTAGTCTGAGGCCGAAGCCGCACCACAGGGATCGGTCTATGGAAGTCAATATAACAATCATCATTTGAAGGAGTGGAAGATGGCATCGATCGCAAATGTTCTGGGTCAATATTCTTCGTCGGCCCTGGCCAATGCAACTGGCGCAACGAGCAATGCAACGGTTTCGGCGAGCAGCACCAGCAGCGCGAGCAGCACCAGCAGTTCATCGTCGGAGGCAAGCATTTCGGCAGATGATTTCATCACTCTGCTGGTTGCCGAATTGAAGAATCAGGATCCGACGTCGGATACCGATCCGACCACCTACATCAACCAATTGGTGCAGATCAATAGCCTGGAGCAGCTGATCGATCTCAACACTACCGCGACGAGCATCTCCAGTTCTGTCGGTAGTTCAAGCTCTACTTCTTCGACCTCGAGCACGAGCTCTGCGGCGCATAACGGCAGCGCGACGGCACAGGCCGCCAACACCCCGGCGGTGCTGGACGCGAACAGCCAGACGAGCGGCTCGTCAGCATCCACCCCCGGAACGAGTGCACAGATCGCTTATGGCAATCTGAGCGCTCCCCGTTCGACATCGGCCGCGTACAACGTAGCCCATGCCTTGGATGGGCGCAGCTAAAGCCGTTCTCCAATGGCTGTAGAACGAAAGCAGGATGCCTTGGAGAACGTCTCTAAAAATCCGATGGGCTCAGTGATTTGGCTCAGGCTGCAGCTCAACATGAAACGTTTCTACATCGCAGAGGAGAACCTATGCCGAATTTTGCAATCGCGTTATCGGGGTTAGAGGCCGATAACACCGAATTGAATACGATCGCGAATAACCTGTCCAACATGAGTACGACTGCGTATAAGGCAGAGACGACCAACTTTTCGGACATGTTTTACGAGTCTTTGGGCACCAGCGGTTCGGATAACCCGATCGTAGAGGGCACGGGCACCAAAGTGGCCTCAACCACGACCGACACAACGCAGGGCGATTACGACACAACGGGTACGACAACCTCCGATATGGCCATCGATGGAGAAGGCTATTTTGTTGTCGATGATGCCAGTGGCTCGGAGTATCTGACGCGCAACGGCGAGTTTACCGAGAATACGAGCGGCAACCTGGAGACCTCGAGCGGTGATACCTTGATGGGCTATGAGGCGACCAACGGCACGATCAGCAGTTCGACACTTACCGAGTTGACTCTGCCGACCAAGGGATCGGTCATGTCGGCTTCGGCCAGCACGGAGTTTACGATCACCGCGAACCTGACCTCTTCGGCCACCACGGGCACGAGCTTTACCAGCACCGTGGATTTGTACGATTCCCTCGGTGAATCGCACGTGGCAACGATTACCTACACCAAGAGCTCGACAACCAACGAGTGGGATTATTCAATCTCGCTGCCGGATGCCGACTATACCTCGGGCACGGCAACGACGCTCACCGGCACGCTGGACTTCGATTCGTCGGGCAACCTGACGACGATCAATGGCAGCACGGTGGGTACCGCTACCGGCGATGTCTCCTCGATTTCGCTGACCGGTATTGGTAGCGGCCTTGCCGATGGTGCCACACTTGGCAGCAGCACCAGCAGTGGCGATATCAGTTGGGATCTGCTGAATTCGAGTGATGGCACCACTCTGACGCAGACCTCTTCGGCGTCGTCAAATACCTCTGCAACCCCTGACGGGTATACGGCCGGCACTTACGAGAGCTTTACGGTCGATACCGACGGCACAATTGCCGCCAGCTACTCCAATGGAGAAACCGTGACCGTGGGCCAGGTGGCGCTGGCGACGGTTGCCAACGAGCAGGGTTTGACCGCGGAGGGAAGCAGTCTCTACAAAGTGTCGTCTTCGAGCGGCACCGCTGCGATTGGAACTGCGGGTAGTGGCGCTCTGGGGACCATCAAAGACTCCGCCCTCGAAGATTCGAACGTCGACATCTCCACGGAGTTCTCTGAATTGATCATCGCCCAGCGTGCCTTCCAGGCCAACTCAAAGTCCATCACCACCTTCGATTCGGTAACGAGTACGGCGATCAATATGATCCAGTCCTAGAGTTTTCACCCTGACTTCCACTCTGGCGGGAGCGTCCTCGGCGCTTCCGCCTTTTTTTTATTGATTATGGTCCGGTTGGTTCAGGGATGAAGCTGCTCAAATGCTGCTGCGCATCACGGTATACTGGAAGAGCGATGGCAACCGAAAAGACCTTCTATCTCGAGACTTTTGGCTGCCAGATGAATGCCCATGATTCAGAAAAGGTCATCGGCACATTGGAGCAGCAGGGGTACACGCGCGTCGATTCCGAGCAACAGGCTTCGCTAATTCTTTACAACACCTGCTCGATCCGCGACAAGGCGGAGCAAAAGGTCTTCAACCGGCTCAACGACTACAAGATTCTCCGGAAACAGGGCAAGCGTTTCGGCGTGCTTGGCTGTGTCGCCCAGCAGGAGGGCGAAAAGATATTTGCTCGCGCGCCTTACGTTTCGCTCGTCTCGGGATCTGCGTCCTACAATCGTCTGCCCGAGATGTTGGCTCAGCTTGAAGCCGGCGAAACGCGCATTACCGGGTTGAACGACCGTGAGACCAGCGAGACCTTCGAGACGGAACTGACTGCCCGGCAGAATCCCTACCGCGCCTACATCACCATCATTGAAGGCTGCGACAAGTTCTGCGCCTACTGCGTGGTGCCGTATACGCGCGGCAAGGAGCGCAGCCGTACTTCGACTTCGGTGCTCGAGGAGGCGCGGCGCATTGTCGATCTCGGCTACACGGAGATTCAATTGCTTGGTCAGAACGTCGACAGCTATCGCGATCCGGAAGGGAAGTTGAGCTTCGCCGAGTTGCTGGCCGCCGTCGGCCAGGTCTCCGGCATTCGCCGCGTTCGCTTCATGACCAGCCATCCGCGCGACTTTACCCGCGAGATCGTCGAGGTCATCGACCAGGTGCCGACCATCTGCGATCAGATTCATCTTCCCGTGCAGTCTGGCTCCAACCGCATTCTCAAGGCGATGAACCGCGAGTACACGGTCGAGTGGTATTTGGAACGGATCGGCTGGATCAGGTCCGCTCATCGCAAAATTTCGATTTCAACCGACATTATCATTGGTTTTCCCGGCGAAACCGCCGATGATTTTCTGCAGACGATGGACCTGCTCGCTCAAGTGCAGTACGATGTCGTCTACGGTTTCAAGTACTCGGCTCGGCCGCAAACGCCGGCTTTGACCATGACCGACACCGTGGCCGAAGAAAAAAAGGCACAGCGGCTTCAAGTGTTGCTTGAACGGCAGCGCGAGATTCAACGAGCCAATTATGCGAGGCATTTAGGTGAGACGATGAAAGTGATGGTTGAGGGGGTGAACCCGGCGCGCGGTCAAATCAACGGCCGCAACTCGCAGGGTAAGCCGGTGAACTTTACCTCTACCTCGCCCATTGCTCCGGCTCCGGGCAGTTACAGAATGGTCCGGATCACGGCAGCGCATCCCAACAGCCTCGTTGGCGAAGCTGTCGAATAGTTACGGAAGGAGGGAACTATCGTGGAAGTTGAAGTACGCATACGCGGTCTGATGATGGATCCCTCGACGAATATGCCCATCGTGGTTCTGAAGGATATCTCATCGGATACGGTGATGCCGATCTGGCTGGGAATCTTTGAGGCCAATGCCATCGCCGTCGAGATGGAGAAGGTGGCGACGCCGCGCCCGATGACGCATGACCTGATCAGAAACCTTCTGCAGTGCATGAATGTTTCTCTGGAAAAGGTTGTTATTAATCAGCTTAAGACGGATACATTTTATGCGATTCTTTGGCTGCGCCAGGGGAATGAGCTGATCACTCTCGATGCGCGGCCCTCGGATGCGATCGCGCTGGCACTGCGCGCCGACTGCCCGCTTTACGTCGATGCCGAGGTCATGCAGACCGCCAAGCTGAACACCGCCACACCTGCTGAAAATCCAACGGCCGAGCAGCTTCGCTCCTGGCTTGAGGGCCTGAACGACGAAGACCTCGGCCGTTACAAAATGTAGTTTGTATGTAGTAAAAGCTGATTCTGCGTCACCGCCTATGCGCCGAAGGCGTTGTCCAGCCAGCAGTTCCAAAATTTTCTTCCTGCCATTTCGAGCGCCGGAGCGTTGCGCTTTCCGGCCGCGCGCAGCGCCGGAATATCGATTCCTTTGGCGCGCAATTCGCCGGTGTGGCCCACATACCAGCGTTCGAGTCCGTCTGTGGTCACTTCGACGTGGAATTGCAGGGCCATCGCATAGTTATCGACGGCAAAGGCTTGATTCGGATATTGTTTTGAACTTGCCAAGTGCATGACACCCTCAGGAATCTCAAAAGTATCTCCGTGCCAATGAAGAACGTTGAGGTCGGGCGTGAGCAGTGGTGCAAAACAGGCGGCAAGGTCATTTTTTGCCGATGCTGTGCCAGTTTGGGCCGATTTTTCCGGCGCGTGGAGCGCGCTCCAGCCAATCTCCGCGCCATTTTTGCCCGGAGCGACGCGTGCGCCGAGGGCTGTAGCGATCAGTTGCGCGCCCAGGCAGATACCGGCCGTTGGCTTGTGCGCCATGAGTCGAGTACGGATCGCGTCAATTTCATCTTTGAGAAAAGGATAGTCCTGAAGTTCGTAAACACCGATTGGACCGCCAAGCACAACGAAAAGGTCGCAGTCGAGAATCTTTTTCCGCGGAAATTCGGGAGTTGTGGCCTCGGCGGTTTCAACGGCAAAGCCTCGTTCAGCAAGAATCGATGCCAGCGAGCCAAGGTCTTCGAAGGGCACGTGAGTCAGCGCAAGGGCGGTGCGTGTGGAAATAGGCATAGCCCATGCTAGCGTAGATCCTATAAGGAATGGCAGTGTGCCGCAGTTTAGTTTACAGAATATACATTATCGGACATTGGAACACTTTCAGCGCGGCTGGCAATTCCTGGTCTACGAGTATCCGTCGTCCATCGCCTCTTTGGTTGAGGTCATTTCGATGGCTTTGCTTGCTTTGAGCCCCCCGAGCAACGATCTCTTGCGTACTGTAAGCGGCACCAAACGCATGGCGAAGGTTTCCCCGAACCGACTCCTGGGTCTTAGAGCATTTTTCCAATACACGTGCAGTGTTGAGTGGCGTGCAAGGTGGCTTTTTCTTGAGGAAAAAGCCACTTGGCATCCTGCTTTCGCTCTACACCAATTGGAAAAATGCTTTAAGTCGGTTCACTGTCCCATTGCTCCCCAGACCCCAATACGGTGCGGTGATGGGTGAGAATGTTCGCTATTATTTCGCCATGTCTCATAATGTATATTCTGTATAACTTATTATTATTCATGCACATAAGTCCATATACGTATGCAGTGATTGACGTTGAGACTTTCATAAGGTAATCTTTTCCCATGCAATCACGCGTCAGTCAAAGCTGTTGTTCCTTCCTTTGTCGTTAGCTGACGGCGACTGCTTTATTTCCAGCCAAAAATTTGAAATCTAGACCCTTTCTCGCTGCTAGACGGTGCTGTGTGTCATTGGAGTAAGAGTGAAGCTCGATTCGTTTGGCAATATATCGATACAGTGTTTTTATCAAGATGAACCGCTGAAGTGTGCTCTTTGCGGGGCGCTTCAGTGTTGTTGTTCTGCCTAAAAACGTAGCGTTCCCGTCCTCATTCGTACACATAAAACCTGATTTTCCCTGCGCGAAGCACAAGTGCGTGCTCGTGTTGGCACTTACCTTTCTGCACGTTCAGGTTCAATCATTGCGATCGGTTTTATCCGGTTGTCTACTTCTACATCCTGATTCATTTTGGAGGTTCTCATGTTCTCTTCTTTACGGTACGCGGTCGAATCCGCTGCGAAATGGCGCAGATCCTTGCCCCTGTTCGCGTGCGCACTTATCGGTCTTTATCTATATTTGGGCGCCGCTCCGGCGTTTGCCCAGACGGGCGGCCAGGGCGCGCTGGAAGGCGCAGTCTATAGCGCAGATGGCGCTCCCATTGCCCAGGCACGCGTGGTTGCTACCAATGAGGCCTCGGGGGTGACGGTTTCGCAGACAACCTCCTCGGCAGGCATTTATCAGATCACGCCGCTGATCCCAGGTTTTTACGCTTTGCAGGTTACCGCCAAGGACTTTATCTCGTTCACGCAGCAGCATATCGAGGTGAATGGTCTTGCCAGCACGGGCTTCAATGTTCATCTCCGCGTCGGCGCTGGCGAGCAGACGATCATTGTGAGCGATCCTCCGCCGATTCTGCAAACGACCAACGCCACGCTTGGACTGGTCATCACCAACGAGGTTTATCAAAGCCTGCCGATTTTGATGAGCAACCAGCAGCGCGATCCGACGGCCTTTGCCACGCTGGCTCCCGGCGCGCAGAGCGGAACCCATGCTCCGGTTTTTTCCGGAACGGGAGATTACCTTGCCGAGGTCTATCTCGACGGTATTCCGACGACCGCGGCCAATGTGCAGGGCGATAGTCGCACCATCTCCAACTCATTGCCCGTTGAGTCCGTTGATCAGATGCAGGTCATCTCCAGCCTGCCATCGGCCGAATATCAGGGCGGCGGCGCAATCAGCTTTACGAGCAAATCGGGCGGTAACCAATATCACGGCATCCTTGCCGATTACGTTCGCAACACGGCCTTCGACAGTTGGGGCTACACGCAGCCTGCCGTGACTGTAACCAAAGTTGTGAACGGCGTTGCGACAACCGTACCCGCGGGCAAGGCCGCCGAACACCAGAACGAGCTCTCGGTTTCTGCGGGCGGTCCAATTCCCTTCACGCGCGGTCGCGGATTCTTCTTCGGCAATTTTGATTATTTCCGCAGCAGCCAGGGCGCCAGCCCGGTGCTCACCACGATTCCGACCGAATCCATGCGCACCGGCGATTTTTCTCAATTGGGTTCGTCGTCGTATCTTTATAATCCGCTGACCAATGCCTGCTCGGGCAGCAAGTGCACGAGAACCGCCTTTGCGAGTAACCAGATTGACGACAGCTACATTTCTCCGATCTCCAAGTACGAGCAAAAGTTTCTGCCTTCGACCTCCATCAAGAACGTGATCTCCAACAACTATCTGGCCAGCGGCACCACGGGCTACAACAACCATGAGTTCGCCTTCAAGATTGATTACGATCTGACGGACCGGCAGCGGTATTCGTTCTTCTTCGCCAAAGGCGTACGGCAAAGCGTTGGCTACGGCGCTACCCTGCCCGTTCCCTACACGGCGTACCGGCCTTCGATCGTCCGGCCCACCAATGCCATCTTTGAGCATGCCTATCAGTTGACGCCGCGCTTGATCAATCAATTCAAATATGGCTTCACGCGCCTGCAAAATCCGAACACGGCCATCACCGACGGTCTGGTCGAGTACAGTGCCACCTCGGCCGGAATCACTGGTCTTCCGGAGGGACAGTCCTCGGGTGATTTCCCCGGCTCGGCCTTCTCTTCTACGACGCTATTCACCTCATCGCCGACCACCTGGACCAGAGACGGCGCAACCGGTGCCACCAATGTGCTGACACCGAACGCCTTCACGCTGGTCGACAATCTTTCCTGGAGCAAGGGAAAGCACGCACTGACCTTTGGCTTTCAGACGCAGTGGCTGGAAGATAACAAGGTGGCGCAGAGTAGCAAATCGGGCGTCTACACGCAGGCCTTCAGCGGCGCCTCGACCGCGCCGTACTCGGGCACCAGCGTCAGCACGCCCAAGGGCGGATACGCCTATGCTGATTTTCTGCTGGGCGCGGTCAACAAGGGTTCAACCTCGGTGCCGCTCTACCAGGACATCGGCGGACGCTTCCATCCCTACTCACCCTACGTGCAAGACAACTGGCGCGTGTTGCCGAATCTGACGCTGAGCCTCGGCCTGCGTTGGGATTATCTGCCGCCCTATAAGGAAGTAGCCGACCGCTGGAGCTTCTTCAATCCGACGGCCATCAACTCGCTTACCAATACCGCCGGAGAGCTTGAATATGCCGGATATCGCGGCTCGGACATCAGTTGCCAGTGCCGCACACCGGTTAACACCTACTGGAAGAACTGGGGACCTCGACTGGGCGCGGCCTGGTCGGTGAATGACAAGACGGTGGTGCGCGCCGGCTTCGGCGTCAGCTATTCTCGCGGTGGCGGCGTGGGCGGACGCGACGGCGACGCCGTAGGCACCGGCCAAATCGGTTTTGGCTCGACCATCACACTGCCAACAGCTGTGAGCAAGGGCGTGAGCGCCGGTCCTTCCTATTATTTGAACGACGGCACGGCCTTTACCAATGCAAATGTTGCCAACACCAACTTCGGCGGAGCCAGCTATTCGATTCCAGCGCAGACGGGCGCTACCAGTGCAGGCTTGCTGACCAGCATCGGCAACTACGTCAACAGCTCCGGGACCTACGTTTCGACGGGTACGGCTCCGTCCTATGCCGATCCTTATCTGTCCGGTCGCGCTCCCGAGCTGATCTTCTTCAACTTTGGCATTCAGCGTCTGCTCACCCAAGATCTAACGCTTGCGGTGAACTATTCGGGCAGCGAAGCGCACTTTGTGAACGGAGCTACGGTGCCCGGACTCTGGTCCGGCAAACTTGATCCGGCGCATTTGGCGTTGCTCGGTTCGGTGCTCTCCACGGATGGTGTCACCAATATTCTGGCCGCACAGGCCACGGCCGCCAACATTGCCATTGCCAAGGCCGTCGATTCCAGCATTAACATCCCCGCCTTCTACTCCGCGGCGGGCGCAATCAGCACTACGCCGACCATCGGCAAGGCGTTGCTGGCCTATCCGCAGTACTCGGCCACGCCCAGTGCCTTGTGGGATAACATAGGCAACATCTCGTATCACGCTCTCGAAATCACTTTGACGCAGCGCAAGTGGAAGGGGTTGACCTACACGCTCAATTACACCTACGCAAAGAACATCGGCGATGACGACACCACGCGCGCCTCTTACGCCGTGCCGGCTGCCGCTGTATCCAACGGCAAGGCCCTGCCGGGCAACAACCGCGCCGACCGCGATCTGACCGACATCGATCAGCCGCAAAACCTGAACGCCTACGGCGTCTACGACCTGCCCTTCGGACGCGGCCACATCGGCGACGGCAATGCCTTCATTCGCCATGTACTGGGTGGCTGGTCGGCCTCCGGCATCTTCTCCTATCGCTCAGGAACGCCGCTGCTGATCACGGATTCGACCTGCGTGGCGCCCTCGGGGGTTTCGATCGGAACCTGCATGCCCGATGTTGTTCCCGGCATGGAGCACAAGATCCGGCAGAACGGCAGCTTCGGCCATGGTCTCAAGGCAAGCAATCTTGGAGCCATCCGCTATCTCAATC
>Ga0224528_1000326_pt1 | contig 38339 bp, 26 predicted proteins | sample CBST25metaG_2_FD_179888 | JGI IMG/M metagenome (GOLD analysis project Ga0224528, IMG submission 179888) | Peat soil microbial communities from Stordalen Mire, Sweden - C.B.S.T25 | ecosystem: Environmental > Terrestrial > Soil > Wetlands > Peat | place: Sweden: Norrbotten County, Stordalen Mire...
ATGTGGGGTTCCTTTACATTAAGTTTGGTCTCGTAACCCTATTCTAATGTTCTGAATTCCCACACTTAAATATGGTTAAAGCTGGAATTTTGCAAGAGGCTCGCAGGTGGGCGATTTTCATTGCGGCCTGCGGGGATTCTCGAAAGCCGCGTTCGAGCGGATGGATTTGCGCACCACGGGGATGGAATTCGCTTCGGAGATGGTGATCAAGTCCAAGCTGATGGGGCTGCGGATGACCGAGGTGCCGGCCACGCTCAGATGCGACGGCCGCTCGCGCCCGCCGCATCTGCTGCCTTATCGCGACGGCTGGAGGCACTTGCGCTTCATGCTGCTATTCAGCCCGGCGTGGCTGTTTCTCTATCCGGGGCTGGCGACGATGCTGCTGGGCGGAGTGGTGGGCGGGATGATTCTGGCGCGGCCCATTCGTCTGAACGGAATCCAACTGGACCTGGACACGATGATCTATTGCATCACTTTCCTGGTGGCGGGATTCCAGGCGGTGCTCTTCTGGTTTCTGTCGCGGATGTACGCGCTGCAGGAGGGGCTTTACCCGGAGACCGAGGAAGATCGCCGCTATGGGCGGCTGATCACGCTGGAGCGGGGACTGGCGGCCGGGGGCGCGCTGACGCTGGCCGGTTTGGCGGCGGCCGTTTATGCTGTGTGGGCGTGGAAGCAACACGGATTTGGTGACCTGGACACGGAGTGGATCGCCCGCATCGTGATTCCGTCGTCGGTGGCGATTTCGCTGGGGCTGGAAATTGTGCTGTTCAGCTTTCTGCTGAGCACCTTCGGGCTCCATGCGCGCCCCTGCCTGGCGATGGCCGAAGCGCTGGAAGCCGAGCGGAAGGAAACTGCCGTTCGGCGTTAAGGCCCGCCGAGGGCAATGAGCAAGGAACTTCGCTGCCGGCTGTTGCGTAAATCCGTTTGGAGAGATTCCCCATGGCTCATCGTCTTGCCGTTCTTTGCCTGCTTGCCGCCGCCTTTGCTGCGTGCGCGATTCCGGCCCGCGCGGACCGGGACGCCGTTCAATTCGGGTCGAACATTAACGTGGCCCACGACGCCACGGTGCATGACGCGGTGTGCTTCTTCTGCAACGCGAATGTCGATGGCAAGGTCGAAGGCGACATTGTGGTGCTCTTTGGAAATATCCACCTCAACGGCGACGCGCAACACGATGTGGTGAGCATCTTCGGCACGGTAACGGTGGGAGAGAACGTCTCGATCGGGCAAGATTTGGTGAGCGTGTTCGGCGCCATGCGGGTGGGCGAGAACGTCTCGGTGGGCAAGGACATGGTGGCGGTCTTCGGAAGCTTGCGTGCGCCGGCATCGGTCTCGGTAGGCGGCGATCGCGTGGTGCAGCCGGGATGGGTCTTCGGGTTTCCGCTGCTGCTCACCCTGCTGGTGTTCGTCCTGGTGGTGCGGGAATTTCGCGCCTCTCGCCGGCGGCAACTGTTGAGGAACTATCAAATCCCGCCCCATCCATAAGCTGCGCAAACGATTCCGGGAAAAAGCTGTAGGCTGTAGCCATGAATGCGATTGGCGGTCAAAGTCCGCGCGCGCTGCGTATTGTGCTGCCCGGCGGCAGCGGACAGGTGGGCGAGGCGCTGGCGCGCCACTTTCAGGAGCGCGGCCACCATGTGACCGTGCTGACCCGCGGCCCCTACGCTACCCAGTGGCAGACGGTTCACTGGGACGGCGAGACCGCCGGACCGTGGACCGAGTACCTGGAAGGCGCCGACGTCTGCATCAACCTCTCAGGACGCAGCATCAACTGCCGTTACACAGAAGAAAACCGGCGCGCCATCTACGACTCGCGCATCCAGACGACGCGACTGCTGGGCCGGGTAATTGCCGGTCTGGCCGAACCGCCCAAGGTATGGATGAACGCCTCGGCGGCCACCATTTACGAGCGCGCACGGGGGGCGGACGGAGTGGATCTGCCGCTCGATGAGGCTACGGGAAAGTTGGGCGGCGAGGAAGGCGGACGGCGGGCGACGACGGGGGCGCGCGCGTTCACCCTGCGAGTAACCCGCGACTGGGAGGCGGCGTTCTACCAGGCCGAAACGCCGCGCACCCGGAAAGTGGCGCTGCGCAGCGGGGTGGTTTTCAGTCCTGTGCCGGGCACCGCGTTTGGGGTGCTCTCCAACCTGGTGCGGATGAGCCTGGGCGGCACGCAGGGCAGCGGGCGGCAGTTCATTCCGTGGATTCACGAGGCCGACTATGCGCGGGCCGTGGAGTTTCTGATTGGACGGGAGGATTTGGACGGTCCTTTCAACATTACCGCGCCGAATCCGCTGCCCAATCGCGCGTTCATGGCGGCGCTGCGCGAGGCGTGGGATGTTCCCAACGGCTTTCCAGCCCCGTCGCTGGCCATCCGGCTGGGCGCAATCTTCCTGCGCACGGAGCCGGAGCTGATCCTGGGAAGCTGCCGGGCGGTTCCTCGCCGTTTACTCGAGGCCGGATTCCGCTTCGAGTTTCCGGAGTGGGCGGAGGCAGCGGAGGACCTGGTACGGCAGTGGAAAGACAGGGAGTAGGGAGCCCTACTCCCTGCTGTTTCACTTCTTTGCCGGAGTAATGTCGGTGACGGGCAGATCCCAGTGCGAGAGCAGGATTTCAAAGCGGCGCTGTTCTTCCTTTTTGTAGGTCGCCTGGTCGGGCCATAGCTCCTTGATGAGGGCCTCTTCGTCGGGGTTGGCAGTGGTGGCGAGCGTTGAGTTCTTATAGCGGATGGTCACGCGATAGTCCCAGCGGCCGTCTTCGGTGGTGTGATAGGCCGGAGTTTCGATTTTGAGCGCGACAATGCGGCCAGTAGCCTGAATTTTTCGGAGCAGCGGGTAGTGATTCTTGAGGAAGAGGTCGAGAAACTCCGCCTGATGGCCCCACTGGCACTTGTAGTAGTACTCGACGGTGTAGGGCTGGTCGGCGCCGCCCTGGGGCGGGGCGCCCTGGGCCAGAAGCGGAGCGGCGAATGAAGCGGCAAGAACCACGGCGAGAACGGCGAAGAGAATCCTGCGCATGAGGGCTCCTTTAAAACGATTGACGCCATTGTACCTTGGCTTCGCTTGGGGAGCGGCAGAAGCGGACGCGGCCTTGAGATGAGCCGCGCGTTTCGTCTTCAGCGGACTTTGCCGGTAGGGCGGCGCTGGATTGGATAAACTTGAAAGAGCGCACAACAGCAAAGAACGCACAACATAGGGAGCCGCCTTGCACAACGGAAAAGAAGAACGCATCGTTCGCCCTGCACAGAATGTATTCGGAAGCCTTCGCCTGCCGGGGGACAAATCCATCAGCCACCGCTACGGAATGCTGGCCGCATTCGCGGAAGGCACGTCGCGCTTCAGCAATTTTTCGACCGGGGCGGACTGCGCCTCGACGCTAAGCTGCATGGAGGCTCTGGGCGCGAAGGTGCGCAGGCTGGAAGACGGCCGGGTGGAAGTGACGGGCGTGGGCGGGCGGGTAACTCCTGCCGCGACGCCTCTCGATTGCGGCAACTCCGGCTCGACGATGCGCATGATTTCAGGGCTGCTGGCGCCGCAGGAGGGCCGCTTCACGCTGGTGGGCGATGCGTCGCTTTCAAGGCGGCCGATGGAGCGGATTCGCAAGCCTCTTGAGGCCATGGGCGCGCGACTGACACTGACCGACGGGCACGCGCCGCTAACCATCGACGGAGGAGCGCTGCAGGCCATCGACTACACCACGCCGGTTCCCAGCGCGCAGGTGAAGACGTGCGTTCTGCTGGCCGGTTTGCAGACGGCCGGCACCACCACGGTGCGCGAGGCTCTGCGGACGCGCGACCACAGCGAACTGGCGCTACGGGCCTTCGGCGCAAAGCTGGAGCGCACGACGGGATCGGTCTCGATTGCCGGGCCGCAGGCGCTGCACGCGATTGAGGCAGCGGTGCCGGGCGACATTTCTTCGGCGGCATTCTTTCTGTGCGCGGCGGCGTTGTTTCCGGGCTCCGGGCTGGTGCTGGAGTCGTTGGGGTTGAATCCCACGCGGGCCACGCTGCTGGACGTGCTGACGGCTCTGGGCGCGCGCATCAGCGTGCTGAATCTGGAAGAGAAGAATTCCGAGCTGGTGGGCACGGTGCAGGTTTCAGCGCCACCCGAGGGACTGGGCTCGACCACCATCTCCGGCGCGTTGGCGGCGCAACTGATCGACGAGCTGCCGGTGCTGGCCGCGATTGGCCCCTACACCAGCGGCGGCATCCGCATCCGCGACGCCAAGGAACTGCGCGTGAAAGAGTCGGACCGGATTGCGCTGACGGTGAAGAACCTGCGCGCCATGGGCGCCGAGGTGGAGGAGTTCGAGGACGGGCTGGACGTACCGGGCGGGCAGACGCTGCACGGAGCCACCATCGACTCAGGCGACGATCACCGCATCGCCATGGCCTTCAGCGTGGCGGCTCTGCGCGCCGAGGGGGAGACGCTGATCCAGGGCGCGGAGTCGGCCGCCATCAGCTTTCCGGAGTTTTTCGATCTTTTGGATCAGGTGGCGGAGCGGTAGAGCAGGTCTCGTGATAAGAAGAAAGAGCTGGGCGGTGGTAACTGCCGGATTGGCGACGATGCGGGCGCAATAGCGACCCTGAGCCTTAGCCCGCATTATTCGTGAAGACCAGGTTCCAAACTTCGCTTCACTTCGAAAGCTGGCTAGACTCCGATATGCCCTCAGGAAAGCCTCCTGCGCTGCATCCACGGGAGTACAAATACAGCAAAGGTTTCACGCGTCCTCCTCAGTATTCAGACAGGTCACGGCTCTTGATGAAGTCCTTGAACATCCTCTCCAATCGTGACTAGAGAAAAAGGTCCATGAATGGAGCCACTTGCAAAATTGCATTCGGTCGGAAGATATGCGTCAGGGCACGACTTGAGTCGTGCCGCAAATGGCTCATTCAGACTTTCCGGCTTTAGCCGCTGCGTAGTCGCAAACGAATGAAAACAAATAGACGCAGGGGCTAAAGCCCATAATTATTTTGATCGTCTTTCGGCACGACTCAAGTCGTGCCCTGACACTTCCTGCTATCTCCATGGAGTTTTGCAAGTGGCTCAATGGTTACACACCACCGAGAACGTTCGATCGCCTCGCATTGTTAGCGTTTAGCAACACCTTCAGCACGTCGCTCGCCGTTGTCCGATCCCCATGTCCCTGGCTGACCTTGCGGTAGAAGATGATATCGCGCCGATCGATCAAAAATGTGGAAGGATATGCCGTCTCATTCGTAGCGTCCCAGCGCAGTCCGTATTGGTTGGTGAACTTGTAATCTGAATCGATCAAAAGAATTACGTTTGCCGGCAGGGGATTTTTGTCATGGGCGGAGCATGAACTCGATGCGAATGGATATCTGGCGCTTGTGTTTCAGCACGAGATCGATCATCTAAAGGGTGTTCTCCATGTGGTCAATATAGCTTGTAACATCAATAAGTTACGATGGTCGGGGCGGAGGGATTCGAACCCCCGACCCTCTGCTCCCAAAGCAGATGCGCTACCAGACTGCGCTACGCCCCGACACTCAGTTTCGATTGTAACGCGGATTGGTTTCTGGTTGGCGCGACATGGAAAGCTTCAGTGCCGGGTGAACCAAGTCACGAACCACACAACCAAGGCCACCGGAATGGCAAAGACTACTCCCAGCGCTGCAGCCAGAAAAAGCAGAAACGCCCAATCCTGCCAGTTGTGCCGGCGACCCGCACCGAGGGAGCGCTGAAGCAGCCGGTAGTTGCGGCGGTTCGCCTTCCAAACAATGTCGAAGAGGTCGCCGAAGAGGGGAATTGTTCCCACCAGCACGCCGATTCCCAGGTTGGCGGCCATGCGGACCAGCGTGACGTAGGGGACGCCGCGAACCCATGCAGCCAGAGGAATCGCCAGCGAGAGCACCCCGGCCAGAACATCGCCCAGACCTGGAACAAGCCCGATGATCCCATCCAGCCCGAAGCGGAACTGGGTTCCGGGAATGCGAATAGCCTCGTCGAGCAGGATTTCAAGCCCATGCAGGGTACGGTCGTTAAAAATCCAGGCGCCCCGGATCCAACGGTCCGCCGCCCGGAGTTCGGGCTGAGTCTGGTTTGACACTTTGTCGGCATTGGTTCCAGGACTGCTGGCAGGGCGAGACATGGGCGGTTTCCCTTTTCCGGTCCGGTGCAGTGACATGATTCGATGCTACAATCAGAGACAGATGGCGGCAGTAGTTCAGTGGCAGAACGCCTGACTGTGGCTCAGGATGTCGTGGGTTCGATCCCCACCCGCCGCCCCATTTAAATTGAATTTAGAATCCATATCTTACGAGAACCGCCTAGGGCTTGTGCTCAATCCGCGCTACCACGTGTTTTCTATTGGAGGCACAGCCTGGGAGCGACCCCGCTCATCACGATTTTTGTTGGTCACGGTGAGGGCTGGAAATACGCTGGGGACAAGTTCTTCAAACGCTGCCAATGCTGAAAACATCCTCGCTGGTCACTTAGCGGTATCCAAGATCGGAAGGCTGCCGGAACGCGCTCTTGGGCCGAGACTGAAAATCCCAAGCGGAGACTTGAGGCCAGTTGTACGGAGACACTGGAGAGCTGAAGCCGGAAGACAACACACTTAGCATCCAAGAGGGTATTCACGTCTTCCTTGAAGCCAAGAATATCCAGGGCAGCACGCGGGAACACCGCGAGAGCTGAAGATCGCCCATTGCATCACGGGCTGCTATGCACCAAGGGACCCTTCTGACGAAGGGTCCCTTGGCGTTGAGTAGGTGCTGTGTTGGCGGCTTACTTGGTTGCGGCAGCGATTCCGGCCTGCTCAGCCAGAGTGGCGGCCTTGTCGGTCGCTTCCCAGGTGAAATCGGGATCGTTGCGGCCGAAGTGGCCGTACGCCGCGGTCTTCTGGTAAATCGGCCGGCGCAGGTTCAGGCTCTCGATGATCCCCTTGGGGTTGAGCGAGAAGTTCTTGCGGACCAGTTCGGTCAGCTTGGCCGCGCTTACCTTTCCGGTACCGAAGGTATCGACCAGCACGCTGACGGGCTCGGCCACGCCAATGGCGTAGGCGAGCTGAACCTCGGCGCGATCGGCCAAGCCGGCCGCCACGATGTTCTTGGCAATATAACGGGCCATGTAGGCCGCGGAACGATCCACCTTCGTCGGGTCCTTGCCGCTGAAGGCGCCGCCACCGTGACGGCCCGCGCCGCCGTAAGTATCCACAATGATCTTGCGGCCGGTCAGGCCGGTGTCGCCCATGGGTCCGCCAATGACGAAGCGGCCGGTGGGATTGATGTGGTACTTGGTGTGCTCGTCGAGCCACGCCGAGGGCAGAACCGCCTGGATGACGTACTTGAGAATGTCGGCGTGCAGTTCCTCGTTCGAGACATGGTCGGCATGTTGAGTGCTGATGACCACGGCGTCAATACGCGCCGGCTTGCCGTTCTCGTCGTACTCCACCGTCACCTGGCTCTTGCCGTCGGGGCGAAGGTAGGGCAGCTTGCCGCTTTTGCGCACATCGGTGAGCTTGCGGCAGAGCTTGTGGGCCAGCGAGATGGGTGCCGGCATCAGTTCCGGAGTCTCGTTCGAGGCATAGCCGAACATCATGCCCTGATCGCCGGCGCCGCCGGTGTCCACACCCTGGGCGATGTCGCCGGACTGCTTGTTGATCGTCGAGATCACAGCGCAGGTGTTGGAGTCGAAACCATAGAGGGCGTTGTCGTAGCCGATGGAGGCGATGACGCCGCGCACCAGTGTTTGGAAATCGACATAAGCCTTGGTCGTGATTTCGCCGGCAATGACCACCAGGCCAGTGGCCGTCAGAGTCTCGGCGGCAACGCGGCTATAGGGGTCCTGCTCCAGGCAGGCATCCAGAATGGCATCGGAAACCTGGTCGGCAATCTTGTCGGGATGGCCTTCGGTGACGGATTCGGAGGTAAACAAGAAACGGTCGCTCAACTTTGTATTCCTCCCCACTTAAGGGATTTTCGGTTGGTGGCTTGCCGCGATGGGTGCGTTACCCAGGATGAGCCGGTGCGGCGGAGAATGCTTCCACGTCCCGATCGGCCGTTCATCACTATCGGTGAGACACGCCGCACCACGAGGCCAAGGCCCGAGGGTGCATTCTTCCATGGTAATTGCCGCCGCCGTCCAGCGGCAAAGACTCACAGCGAATGGCGAGAAGAGAGCGCCCAAGGGGGTCCCAGGCGGGGTGAGCCGCAACGGCTCAAGGGACATAGGCAGGATGATTGAAGGAGCAGATCAGCCTTTCAGCCAGGAAATGCCGCGATCCAGCAGCGCCTGGGCCGAGCGCAACAGTTGATGGGCAACGGCAAAGACTCCGTCGGCGGGCAGCAGAGTCGGCCACCATCCCGACCGCACGCCGTAATAGCGCACCGTCAGATAGGCGGCTGCCGCAACCACCAGCAACAGCAAAATCGCGCCCAGCCAGCGCAGCCGGAGTTCGACGGCGTCGCGGCGCTGGATGCGGGCTTTGCCCACGTTGGAGGCAAAGGTCATCCAACTACGATCGTCGTCGACCGGACCGGAGTCGCCTGAAGCCCGCAGAAAGCGGTCTGTCCAATCTTGCGGATCGAGCCCCAGAGCGCCCGCGTAGCCGCGCACAATTCCCTTGCTCAGGATGCCGCCAGGAAGCAGGCGAAACTTCTCCTGCTCCAGCGCCAACAGGTGGCGCCGGCTGATTTTGGTAACCTCAGTAATCTGCTCCAACGCAATGCCGCGGGAAAGCCGCTCCATGCGCAGGTCTTCTCCAAAGTTGCCCATAGCCTACCGGAAAACGGATCGAATACCCAAGGGCTTACCCACTTCACAATAAACCGGAGCTCGGCTCCCGTCAAAAGGATTCGTGGAGTTTTCCCTTTTGTTTCTTGACTCTGGCCAAGTTCCGTCCCCGGCGGGCTATTGATCAACTCATTACCCCTGGGCTTCGGACCGTTTTCGCCTCATCAACGGACAGGCGTTCGCCGCTGGTTCTCCCCATCCGTGCACCATCAAGACAAGCTGCTCCTTCCCAGCCGCTGCGCGAGTAACCGCCATGGCCACGCATCCAAAGCCTAAAGTTTGCACTGCGGAATCGCGGATCGAACGGATCAAAGCAGTATCCCCTTGGGGGCCGATTCGCTTGTTGTTCGCGCTGTCGATAGAAAACCGACGCAACACTCTTCGCTATTCCCTACGGCCTACTCCGTGTTCCCTACCTGTTACCCTGAAGTCGAGGGTGTTGAAGCAATATTCTGCCCCGTTCGGAGTCATCCATTGGGAATGAACAAGCTCATCGTAGCCAATCTACTGCACCGGCCGCTGCGCTCGCTGATCAGCGTGATGGCGGTGGCCATTGAAGTGATCATGATGCTGACCATCATCGCCATCATGGTGGGGCAGTTGACCGGCCAAAAGCGGATGAATAACGGGATCGGCGCAGACCTGACGGTTCGCCCCGGCAACGCCATGTTTTTGAACGGCGTAAGCGGCGCGCCGATCTCGGTGAAACTGGCCGACGTGTTGGCCACGATGCCACACGTGACCGTTGCCTCGCCGGTCATTACCAACATCTCCATGAGCGATGGGCTGGAAGTTCTGTGGGGCATCGATTACCCCAGCTACAGCAGGCTGAGCCCGTTTGTCTACCTGTCGGGCGGTCCGATCCAGAACAAGTACGACGTGATTGTGGACGACGTATTCGCCAGCACGGGCACGACCCACAAGGTGGGCGATACGATCACGATCCTGAAGCACCCCTTCCGGATCTCCGGCATCTTCGAGCACGGCAAGGGCGGACGCAAGCTGATCTCCATTGCCACGATGGGCGAGCTGATCGGCTCCGACGGCAAGGCCTCCGCGTTTTATCTGAAGGCCGACCGTCCGGAAAACGACAGCCTGATCATGAGCGAAATTCACGCTACGCGCGGCATGTCCGATTATCAGGTGATGACCATGGAGGAGTGGTATTCGCTGTTGACACCGGATCGGATTCCCGCGCTGAACACGGCAATGCACGTCGTCGTCGGCATCGCGGTCGTGATTGGCTTCCTGGTCATCTTCCAGTCCATGTACACCTCGGTGCTGGAGCGCACGCGCGAGATCGGGATACTGAAGTCGATGGGTGCTTCCAAGCTGACCGTGGTTACCGTGGTGCTGCGCGAGACCGCGCTGCTGGCGGTGGCTGGCGTGATCGTCGGCGTGGCACTTTCCTTTGCCGTCAAAGCCTTTCTGGCGCAGCGGTTTCCTACGCTCTACCTGGACATGGGCATGGACTGGATCGTCAAGGGAGCGGCAATCGCCTTTGTCGGCTCGGTCTGCGGCGCAATCTACCCGGCCTGGATGGCCGCCCGCAAGGACCCCATCGACGCCTTGGCGTATGAATAGGACCTGCTGCAGCAAGTGAGAAATGACCACCATCGGGCTGCGCTTTTAGCGGCCCGATGCCTTTTTGAGGCGGTTCATGTTTCTTTTTTGGAAACTCGGCGAGGAAGCGGTTTATGGGCGCCGGGTCGCGCAGCGGTATACTTGGACCAACCCTACTGCACTTTTCCCCATGTTTTGCTTCATTTTGCGGAGAAATAGTTTTTGACGAAGGCTTCCAAACGCTGGCTCTATGCCGCTTGGCTGGTGATGATAGCCGGCTTTGCCCTGCTGCACGCGCTGCATCTGCGCGCCGACTTCCCCAACCATACTGAGTGGTTTTCCGACTGGGCCAAGTACACAGACGAAGGCTGGTACGGGAACGCCGCCATTCGCGCCCACCTGTTCGGCAGCTGGTATGTTCCCGGAGACTTCAATCCGGCGCCAGCCGTACCAGTGTGGCCGTTCCTGGAGTGGGTGCTGTTCTTCTTCACCGGGGTAACGATCCAGGCAGCGCGCGGTCTGGCCGTGGCCTTCTTTTTTGTCAATTTGCTGTTGAGCTACCTGCTGCTCCGGACCAGGGGTCCGCGTTGGGTCGGGTTTCTGGCGCTCACCCTGCTGGTCACCAGTCCCTTTCTCTACTGCTTCAGCCGGCTTGCCATTCTGGAGCCGCTGCTGATCGCTCTTACCCTTGCGGCATTGAACCTGGCGGTGCGGCTGCCGCGGTTGCGCCGACCGGTCTGGGCCGCGGTGGCCGTCGGCCTGCTCTATACCCTGATGATGCTGACCAAAACCACCGCCGTCTTTCTGCTGCCGGCGCTGGGGTGGGCCCTGATACTGCCGCTGCGCAAGGACCTCAAGCTCGCCCTGCGCTGTTCCATGGCCGCAGCCGCGGCGTTTGCGGCAAGCTTTGGCCTGTGGATGGCGCTGGTGGTGAGCCTGCATCTCTTTGGCGACTACAAATACCTCTTTTTCGTGAACAAATACGTCAAACCGCCGGAGTTTTACTGGCCGCTGATCAGCTTCTGGTGGTCCTTCCACGGCTCCCTCTGGATCGACCACATTCTGATTCCACTGGCTGGTGCGGTGCTGGTCGTGGCCGCTCTTGCGTGGCGCAGCGCATGGGCCCGCACGCTGCTGCTGGACCCGGTTTTAGGCGCCTCCTTTCTGGCGGTCGCCGGCTACATCTTCTTCATGACCTACCAGAACCATCCCCAGCCGCGCTACTTTGCGGTGATCGCTTTCTTCTGCTTCTTCATGGTCGTCGAGGGCGCCGGGGCTTTGGTTGCCGTGGCAGGCTGGACGCGCCGGCTGGGCTGGGCGGTCATTGGACTGGCCGTCCTGGCAGCGGGCTTCAACGCCGCCCGCACGCTGAACTTCGTCCTGCATCCCGAGTACACCTTTGTCGATGCCGCCCGGCGGCTCACACGCTATATTGATGAGCATCCCAACGGCAAGCGCATGCTGGCGTCGATCAGCGGCGACCAGATCACGCTGGTCACGCATCTGCCCTCCATTTGCGACGACTTCGGAACCCATGAGCTTGTCTCCAAGCTCGCCGCCTACCAGCCTGGCTGGTATGCCGCCTGGAATGACATTGACCCCGGCACCCTCGAGGACCTGCACAATCGCTATTCTCTCGAGCAGGTGGCCAGTTTCCGTGCCTTCGACGACCCGGACCGCAACGTGCTGGTTCTGTTCAAGCTCCATCCCTTGCACGGCGGCAAGGTGCGCGACGCCGGCGACCAGAACCTGCAAGTTCCTCTGCCCGGCGACAAGATCGAGGTCGAGGTCGAATAGGTACAACTGAACCCAAATGCGGTCGATCGCCAGACTGGCTCAAGGTTGCCTGAGTAATCGGTATTGAAACGCGGGATTCAGTACCACAGTGCGGCCCGGTTCTCCCGCGCTCTTGCATCGTCGCGGCGAATTCCCCGGATCTGCATGACTTCAATTGATTCCGATTGAGCAGAGTCCATGCACCTCCGCAGAGAATAGAACGCCTCTTAATGCGGGTATCGCCGCCCCGGCACCTACCCGCAACTCCATTGAAATCGCCCCCTGGAAGCCTGTGACTGCAATCACTCGACAGTGTCACATGCTGGTGTTAGGGTTCTGGTGACTTTTCCCCCTCGTGATAGGGGGTCGCGTGTTGTACCGGTCGTTCGTCAATGGGCTTCAAACTTTTAGTTGGGAGGACTTGTGACTGTTCATTATGGGGTGTATTTCTTTCTGGCCGTGAGCGCTTTGTCGCTGTTCATGGCCTTCTTCTTCGCGGGTCAGGACGCTCCGGAGATGCAGAAGATCGCCGGAGCCATTAAAGTGGGCGCTCGGGTTTTCCTGAAGCGTCGCTACACAACCGTGGCCGCCCTCCTGGGCCTGTTGCTTCCCACATTCGCCGGCGCGCAGGAACAGGCTGGCGGCGGGGGCGAAGCCAGTTTGGTGCTGCCGGATCTGAGCAGCGTGAGCTTCCCGAACTTTTTCGGCTTGAACGGACATCAGCTTCTGTCGATCGGATTGCTCTTCTGCGCCGCCGGCCTGTTGTTCGGCCTGGTGATTTATAACCAGTTGAAGAACCTGCCGGTTCATCGCTCGATGCGCGAAATGTCCGAGCTGATTTACGAGACCTGCAAAACCTATCTGGTGACGCAGGGCAAGTTCATCATGTTGCTCTGGGCTTTCATCGCGGTCATTATCGCTCTCTACTTCGGCTGGCTGGCGCCGGTGCCGAATAAGCCCATCGCGGTCACGCTGCCGATCATCCTGTTGTTTTCGCTCATTGGCATCGCGGGCAGCTACGGGGTGGCGTGGTTCGGAATTCGCGTCAACACGTTTGCGAACTCACGGACGGCATTCGCAGGATTGCGTGGCAAGCCATATGCTTGCTTTGCGATTCCGCTGAAGTCCGGCATGAGCGTCGGCATGATGCTGATCTCGGTCGAGCTGCTCATCATGCTCTTTATTCTTCTCTTCATCCCCCGCGACTTTGCCGGCCCCTGCTTCATCGGCTTCGCCATTGGCGAATCGTTGGGCGCCGCGGCCCTGCGTATTGCCGGCGGCATCTTCACCAAGATCGCCGACATCGGCTCCGATCTGATGAAGATCGTGTTCAAGATCAAGGAAGACGACGCGCGCAACCCTGGCGTCATCGCCGACTGCACGGGCGACAACGCGGGCGACTCGGTTGGACCCTCAGCCGACGGCTTTGAAACCTACGGCGTCACCGGCGTGGCCCTGATCACCTTTATCCTGCTGGCCGTCAAGACTCCCGACACGCAAGCGCAATTGCTGGTGTGGATCTTCGTGATGCGCGTGGCCATGCTGATTTCCAGCTCGGCCGCCTACTTCCTGAATGGCGCCATCGCCAAGGCGAAATACGGCAACTCCGACGAGATGGACTTCGAGGCGCCTTTGACCTCGCTGGTCTGGATCACCTCCATCGTTTCCATCGCTCTGACCTACGTCGTCACTTACCTGATGCTCCCCAATCTCGGCGGCGATCCGACGCTCTGGTGGAAGCTGGCATCGATCATCTCTTGCGGAACCCTGGCGGGCGCGCTCATCCCTGAATTGGTGAAGGTCTTCACTTCGACCAACTCGGCCCACGTGCAGGAAGTGGTCACCTCCGCAAAAGAAGGCGGAGCTTCGTTGGGAATCCTTTCGGGCCTGGTCGCCGGCAATATGTCTGCCTACTGGCTGGGACTTAGCATGGTCGCTCTCATGGGACTGGGCTATTTCTTCAGTCAAGGTCCGGGCATGGCTGCCATGATGCTGGCTCCGGCCGTGTTCGCTTTTGGCCTGGTGGCCTTCGGCTTCCTGGGCATGGGACCGGTTACGATTGCGGTTGATTCCTACGGCCCGGTTACCGACAATGCGCAGTCCGTTTATGAGTTGTCGCTGATCGAAACCATTCCTGGCATCGAAGCCGAGTTGAAGAAGGACTACGGTATCGACGCGAAGTTCGAGCGCGCGAAGTACCTGCTGGAGGCCAACGATGGAGCCGGCAATACCTTCAAGGCAACGGCCAAACCGGTACTGATCGGCACCGCCGTGGTGGGCGCAACCACGATGACCTTCTCGATCATCATGGCCCTGACCCACGGACTGACCGCCAACGTTGAAAAGCTCTCTCTGCTGCACGCGCCCTTCATGCTGGGGCTGATCTGTGGTGGCGCGGTGATCTTCTGGTTTGCCGGCGCTTCCATGCAGGCCGTCACCACCGGCGCTTACCGCGCGGTCGAGTTCATCAAGGCCAACATCAAGTTGGAAGGCGCGGAGAAAGCCTCGGTCACCGACAGCAAGAAGGTCGTCGAGATCTGCACGAAGTATGCGCAGAAGGGGATGTTCAACATCTTCCTCGCCGTCTTCTTCGCCACCCTGTCGTTCGCGTTCATGGAGCCGTTCCTGTTCGTCGGCTACTTGTTCTCGATTGCGATCTTCGGCCTCTACGAGGCGATCTTCATGGCCAATGCCGGCGGCGCATGGGACAACGCGAAGAAAGTTGTCGAGGTTGACCTCAATATGAAGGGGACGCCTCTGCACGACGCAACCGTGATCGGAGACACCGTGGGCGATCCATTCAAGGACACCTCGTCGGTGGCCATGAACCCGATCATCAAGTTCACCACGTTGTTCGGATTGCTGGCGGTTGAGCTTGCCGTAACGCTCACAGCGACTAATCCGATGCTCACCCACGTGCTGACCGTCGCCTTCTTCCTGGTGTCGATGTACTTCGTGCGCAGATCCTTCTACGGCATGAGGATTGAAACCAAGGAAAGCAACTGATTCCTGACTTCTGAACCAAAAGAAAACGCCGCCTGAAGATGGGCGGCGTTTTTCTTTTGGCATTCGGTCCGCTTGGTTTTCTGGTCAGCCGCCTTTAGATTGCTTTGGTACTATCCTTTGCGTCACACAATTCCCGAATCGGCCGTATTTTTTGTCTTGCATTTATAGAAAACTCAAGATAAATCTCACTCATTCTGATAATCTACGAGGCTTTTTAACTGACTTCCTGTGTGGTCGAAGTTGGCGGGATCGAGCCAAGCCTCGAAGGCTTTCTTGCTGGCGGGCCACTCGCGGTCCAGCATGGAGAACCAGGCAGTGTCGCGGTTACAGCCTTTGACCACCATGTGTTGGCGGAAGATGCCTTCGAAGGTGAAACCCAGCCGCTCGGCGGCCCGGCGGCTGGGAAGATTCTCGGCGTTGCACTTCCACTCGTAGCGGCGGTAGCCGAGTTGATCGAAGATGTGGCTGGCCATCAGGTACATGGCCTCGGTGGCGGCGGTGGTGCGCTGCAACGAGGGCGCCAGCAGGATGTTGCCCACCTCGACGACGCCGTTGGCCGGATCGATGCGCATCAGGCTCGCGTAGCCGGCCGCTTCCCCCTCTCGCCGAGCAGAATCCCCCTTTCCAGCTTCCGCCTCACTTGCCGCCACTGGCACAATGGCAAAAAAGATGGCGTCCGGCGCCGACTGCTTCCCCGCGATGGAGCAGCGGAACTGCTCTTCCGAAGCGTAAGGCCCATCTCCCATCCAGGACCACAGTTCTTCGTGGCTCTGAATGGCCCGCCAAAGAGCGGCAGCATGGCGCACTGCGTCCAGAGGCTCCAAGGTGACGTGCCTGCCCCGCAGGGTTACCGGGACGGGCAGGAGGGCGGGTTGCCAGTTCAGAGTCATTGCGGTCGTCGAGCTCACGCAATCAGCCTACTACGCCTCGGAACCGTACCGCATTCTCCACAACTCGCACAGCCTTGCCCCCGGAATGCACCGTTCCTGCGCCTTGTACCCAGCCCCGGCGGGGGCTAGGCTTGCCAAGGGGACCGGCGGGAGAGTTTTTGGCCGGGTTGCATCGGTTTTGAGGCCAAGCGACCCTCAAGAAACCCGCGCTATGAAAGGCCGTTTTAAGCTTTCCACAGTCAATTGCCTTTGTTTGAGGGGCGGATGACGAAAGTGTGCACAAAATACAAGATGTAGTGGTTTCTTGTTGACTTACACCACAGACAGCGGTATTTTTTCATCTGCGGCTGTAAACAGATTGTCATGAACTCCGGTGCGAAAAGACCCCCGGAGAGTCCGCTGAGAGCAAAATCAACTCGCGGCATTTCCAATCCCCGTTTCCAGTTCGAGGTCTTGTTTGACATCTGCATTTACCAACTCCCCTCCGCCCCGTGCAGAGGAGTGAGGCATTCAACGCTTTTGATTGAGAGGATTCTTATGAGTGAGGCCCAGCTTCAAAGTTCCGTCGCCGCCCTGCAGACCCCCTATACCCAACGGGGACTTATTTTCACACGGCGTTTTACCACCGAGGGCGTTTCCCCCTACGACGAGGTGCAGTGGGAAGATCGCACCGCCTCGATTACCGATAGCAAGGGCAACACCATCTTTGAGCAGAAGAACGTCGAGGTGCCGGCCGACTGGTCGATGACTGCGACCAATATCGTGGCCTCGAAGTACCTCCACGGGCACCTGGGCAGCCCCGAGCGCGAGACCGGCGTCCGCCAACTGGTGGGCCGCGTGGTGGAGACCATCCGCGACTGGGGTATGACCGGCGGCTACTTCGCCTCTCCTGAGGACGCGGCCATCTTCCACGACGAGTTGGCGCACATGCTCCTGACCCAGAAGGTGGCCTTCAATTCCCCGGTCTGGTTCAACGTCGGCTGCGACCGCCTGGAGCCGGATGCCAAGGGCCAGAACTGGCACTGGGATCCCCTGACCGGCGGCGTGAAGTACGCGGCCACCGGCTATCGCAATCCCCAGTGCTCGGCCTGCTTCATCAACGCTGTGGACGATTCGCTGGACTCCATCCTGACCCTGGCCAAGACCGAGGGGATGCTCTTCAAGTGGGGTTCGGGCACCGGGACCAACCTCTCTTCCATCCGCGGCTCCAAGGAGCAGTTGTCGGGTGGCGGCCAGGCTTCCGGCCCGCTCAGCTTTATGCGCGGCTTCGACGCCTTTGCCGGCGTCATCAAGTCCGGCGGCAAGACCCGCCGCGCCGCCAAGATGGTGATTCTGAACGTCGACCATCCAGACATCATGGAGTTCATCGACTGCAAGGCCAAGGAAGAAGCCAAGGCTTTCACGCTCATCAAGGCCGGCTACGACGGCTCGGGACCGGATTCCGAAGCCTATTCCTCGATCTTCTTCCAGAACGCCAACAACTCCGTGCGCGTCAGCGACGAGTTCATGCGCGCCTATGAGAACGACGGCGACTATACCACCTATACGGTGAACGGGCGCGAGCCTGTGAAGACCTATAAGGCGCGCGAGATCATGCGCAAGATCGCCGAGGCCACCTGGATCTGCGGCGATCCCGGCATGCAGTTCGACACCACCATCAATCGCTGGCACACGAGCAAGAACACGGCGCGCATTAACGCCTCCAATCCCTGCTCGGAGTACATGTTCCTGGACAACTCGGCCTGCAACCTGGCCAGTTTCAACCTGATGAAGTACATGACCCCGTCGGGCGGCTTCGACATTCCCGCCTACCGGCACTCGATCTCGGTGATGCTCACCGCCATGGAAATCCTGGTAGACAACTCCGGCTATCCGACCGAGGCGATCTCCCGCAACTCGCACGACTACCGGCCGCTCGGCCTGGGCTTCGCCAACCTGGGCGCGCTGCTGATGGCCTGCGGCCTGCCTTACGACTCGGCTGCCGGCCGCGATCTGGCCGCAGCCTTGACCGCCATCATGTGCGGCCAGGCGTACCTGCAGTCGGCCATTGTCGCCGCCAACTGCCCGCCGATCCTCTCCGCCACCCCGCTGACCGCCTCGGTCGAGCGCCAGGGCGGCGCCTGCCCCGGCTTCTACGTCAACCGCGAGCCGTTCCTGGACGTGATCCGCATGCATCGCGCCGAGGTCAACAACATCGGCAGGTCGCGCCAGAGCGGCGAGCCCTTCAGCGTGCCCCAGCTCGACGCCCTCATCGAAGCCAGCCGCGAGTGCTGGGATATGGCGCTGATCTACGGCGAGCGCTATGGCTACCGCAATTCCCAGACCACCGTTCTGGCTCCCACCGGCACCATCGGCTTCATGATGGACTGCGACACCACCGGCATCGAGCCCGACCTGGCGCTGGTCAAGTACAAAAAGCTGGTGGGCGGCGGCATGATCAAGATCGTCAACCAGACGGTGCCCTCCGCGCTCTTCAAGCTGGGCTACTCGAACGACGACGTCAACGCCATCGTCAGCTACATCGACGCGACCGGCACCATCGAAGGCGCGCCGGGCATCAAGCCCGAGCACCTGTCGGTCTTCGATTGCAGCTTCAAGCCCGCCAAGGGCACCCGCTCCATCCAATACATGGGACACATCAAGATGATGGCCGCCGCGCAGCCCTTCCTGTCCGGCGCGATCTCCAAGACCGTGAACCTGCCGCACGAGGCCACCGTGGAAGATGTCGCGGAAGCCTACGCTGAAAGCTGGCGCCAGGGCATCAAGGCCGTGGCCATCTACCGCGACGGCTCTAAGGGCACCCAGCCGCTGAACACCAGCATGGACGCCAAGCGCGAGCCCTCGGCGCTGGACGCCGCCGGGAGCCGCATTCTGGCTCAGTTGGCCGCTGGCCAGCCCGCCGCCGATGCCGACGTGAAGAGCCTGGAAGCAAAGGTTGGCGAGAAAATCGAGGTCGCCGCCAAGCAGGTCATCTCCGCGTCAGCGGCCTTCCAGCGTGCGCTGGAGCAGATCGCCAAAGCCGTTGCCGTCTCCGCGCTTCAGGCCTCGGCAGCCGCCGAAGCCGCCAAGAGCGAAGAGCAGGACCTGAACGGGCCGCCGCGCGCCATCCGCCATCGCTTGCCTGACGAGCGCGCCTCGGTCACCCACAAGTTCTCCATCGCGGGCCACGAGGGCTACATCACCGTGGGCCTCTACCCCACCGGCCAGCCGGGTGAGATCTTCATCAAGATGGCCAAGGAGGGCTCCACGGTCTCCGGTCTGATGGATGCTTTCGCGACCTCGATCTCGCTCGCACTGCAGCACGGCGTGCCGCTGAAGGTTCTGTGCGAGAAGTTCGCTCACACCCGTTTCGAGCCCTCGGGCTGGACCGGCAACGAGCAGATCGGCTACGCCAAGAGCCTGATGGACTACATCTTCCGCTGGCTGCATCTGCGCTTCCTCTCCGGAGAGCAGTTGTCGCTCTTCGCCGGCTTCGCGGCGCAGGCCCCGCAGCTACCTGCCTCCCCGACGCTGGTCCCGGACGCCGAGAACGAAGACGAGACCCTCTCCCAGAACCACCTTGCCCGTCTGGCCGAGGAAGTGGCCCGCCGGCTCAACGGGGTCAGCGGCCTGGGAACGGCTCCAGCCGCGGGCGGCGGCATCGCCCCCGAAGCACAGGCCGCATCCACTCACATCGACGACCCCTCCCACGGCCCGAGCCTAACGGATCGCGGTATCTACCACGCCGCCGACGCCATGCGTGACCTCTACGACATGGGCGATGCTCCCAGTTGCGGAGTTTGCGGCGCCATCATGGTCAGGAATGGCAGTTGCTATCGCTGCATGAGTTGCGGCTCAACCTCAGGATGCAGTTAAGAACCTGTTGTTGCTTTTACCTTGGGGCAGGATGATTCCTGCCCCGTTTTTCGTTCTTAACCTTCTGGATGCAGGTACCGACTTTTACTTATTCTGGGCTTGTCGTTACAGAGGATTGGAAGAGGTTGGGAGCCGTTCATAATTATTGAATGTGAGGACGTTCGTTCACCGTGAGTTGGTGCGGCAGAACGAACCTTCACTTCATCTAGCGACGTTTTTCAGATTGCGATTGATGCTGTAGAAATCTAGGATTCATCCCGCTCTGGCTCCCACGGATCTCCCAGCTCCCGGTTGATCCGGTCTTCCCGGTCCTCGCGCTCTTCCTGCTCGCGGCGCTTCTCGCGTTCTTCGCGCTCCTCGCGACCATCGCTCATGGCGCCCTCCTCTGTCCAGTGTAAAAGAGCGCGGCCGCCAGCCGCATTCCGGCCCTGCTTTGGGACAGGGCAATCGCACTTGGATATTCGCCTGAGGGATAAGTGGAACTGGCTTTCGATACGAGTCCAATCGTCGTTGTTTTGAAAGGGCACGGCTTTACAGGCTGCGGAAAAAGGCGGGCTTTGGAGAGATGTCCGCGAAAAACATCCCCCAGGGCCTAAAGGCCACGGTATTTTTCATGCACTTACGGCACGACTGAAGTCGTGCCCTGATACAAAACGGAGTTATTCTGCCGCATAACGAGTTTTTCCGCAGACTGTAAAGCCGTGCCCTTTCAAAACAATCCAAATGCGATTGCCCTGTGCTTTGGGAACCGCGCTTTCGCCTTATGCCGACAATGAAGTACCATCATTACAAAATCAAATTCCAAGCAGTTGATTCCATTTCGGTATTTAGTCAATAGGACACCATGCTCCCGGAAGGCGCGATATTGCACTCTGCCCGAAATCTCGTCCCCCTTCGGCGCGCAATGAGGATTCTCGCAATCGCCGCAGTTTCCTTTCCGGCGATCGCCTTGCCCGCCCGCCCTGCGTCTGCGTTTCCCGCCAGGTTGAATACCGTCGACCAGTTACGGCGATTTCAGGCAACTGTCGCAGGTGAGCCGATCCCGGTTCACGTTCGCTCCTTTACCAGAGAGTTGGCGGGAAGTGTTCTTGTCATGGATGTAAGCACTCCGACCGGTCACCTCGCGGCCAACATCCTGGCCCTGCTCCTCTTTCTCTCCGCAACCGTCATGGGTTGGGTCATGATTCTCCACAGGCGGGTCAGGAAGCAGACCCAACTGATCAAATCGCGCATGCAAGCCGAGATCGACCTGGAAGCGCGTTTCCGCCGCATGTTCGAGAGGAATCTCACCGGCTTGTACGTCGCCTCGCCCGACGGAGCCATTCTCGAATGCAATCACACCTTTGCCCAGATCCTGGGATACAGCGACCGTACCGCGTTACTGGAGAACTCCGGGCAGGCAGAGGCGCTCATAGCCCAATTCCACGAGCAGCTCTTCGATGACGCGGAAGGCAACACAGATCAAATCACCAATGAGGAACAGCGGTTCCAAAGGCAGGATGGCAGTTGGAGGTGGGTGATCGCCAATAGCAGGCTGATCCACCACGCAGGCAATGCCGCGCCCTCCATCGAGGGCGGCCTGATTGACATCACCGACCGCAAGGTTGCCGAGGAGCGAATCCAGATCCTTGCCTACTACGATTCCCTCACCGGGCTGCCAAACCGCGGCTTGCTCAGGGACCGGCTGGCCCAGGTACTGGCCAGCGCCCGCCGTCACCGGGAAAAGGTGGCCATCCTCTTCCTCGACCTGGACCGGTTCAAGGACATCAACGACTCGCTCGGCCATTCCTTTGGGGACCTGCTACTGCAGCAGGTCGCACTGAGACTCAGAACCATGTCGCGCGACGAAGATACGGTGGCGCGCATCGGCGGAGATGAATTCCTCATCCTCCTCAATTCCCTGCAATCCGCTAAGGACGCATCGGCTTCGGCGGAACGGATTCTGGGCGAGATGGAGCGCGACTTCGTCATTCAGGGACAGACCTTCAAAGTGGGCTGCAGCATCGGCATCAGCGTCTTTCCGGAACATGGCGCGGATGGCGAGACCCTGATCAAGAACGCCGATGCAGCCATGTACAACGCCAAAGAGGGCGGGCGCCATGCCTTCCGTTTCTTTACCGAGGACATGAATGCCGAGTTGGTGGCCCGCCTGACGACTGAGAATAATCTCCGTCTGGCTCTGGGAAGAAACGAGTTCTTCCTGGTGTATCAACCGCAGATGGACATGATGACCGGACGCGTCATCGGCCTGGAGGCGCTGCTTCGCTGGCGCCAGCCTGCATTGGGTCTTGTCTTGCCCAGCAACTTCATTCCTGTGGCCGAAAGCAGCGGCTTGATTGTCCCCATCGGCGAGTGGGTGCTCAGAACCGCCTGCGTCCAGGCACGAAAGTGGCGCGACGACGGCCGGGATGTGAACGCTGTCGCCGTCAACGTTTCCGCAGTGCAGTTCCGGCAGGAAGGATTCTGCGCCATGGTCGAGGCGGCCCTGTCCGACACCGGACTCGATCCTCAATGCCTGGAGTTGGAACTCACCGAGAGCTGCCTGTTCTCCAACGCGGATGTCCTCTTCTCCCAGTTCGACCGATTGAAGCGTTTGGGAGTCAAGCTTGCCATCGACGATTTCGGTACCGGCTACTCTAGCCTGAGTTACCTGCGGCAATTCCCGGTGACCCGGCTCAAGATCGACAAGTCTTTCATTCAGGATGTCGCCATCAATGCGGATGACGCCGCCATCACCGCGGCCATTATCAACATGTCCAAGGCGCTCAGCCTGAAAGTGATTGCGGAAGGGGTCGAGACCGAGGCCCAGATGTCGTTTCTCCAGGCCCACCATTGCGACCAGATTCAGGGATACTTCTTCAGCAAGCCGCTAACGGTCGAACATCTGGAGAAGGAAATGATACTGGAAGCTGCCGTCGGGTAATCGGACTCCGGTCGAGTGCACTGACAATTTGTTCCCAACTCCGGTTTCGGCGGTCTCCCGTCCCTATTCTGCGCTCGACAGTGAGCCGCCAGCGTGGCGAACTCAGAGAAAGGGATTCGCAACCCGAAGGCTGCCGAAGTGCCTGCCGGCATCAACGTGCCCCATCTGCATCATCAGCGCATCGAAGCCCTGGGCATCTCCCGCGCTTTGAGTGAATTCCGTCAGCCACTCACGGAATGCCGCGTTCAATGTCCTGCGCTGCCCACGCGCAATGGAGCGCGCCCGCTCGATAAAATCCTGGTCCGCACTCAAGGTAATGTTCTTCATACGAAAGCAGTGTGCACTGCTTTCGTGTTACAGAGTAGACAACCACTGAGAGTTCCCGCGGCCGCTTCCGTTCTCGTCACAGCAAAAAGGGCCACCCATTGTGGGGGTGGCCCTTTTTGCTTCATTCGTTGTAGTAAGCGGTTATGCCGGTGAAGGCGAACCCTCGGGATAGTTCGGGCCGCCGCGGCTCTCGGGCTTGAGCACCTGCTGCACATCGCCGCCCGTATCGGAAGGCGATGCGAGGATGGAACGCAACGGAGGCAGTTCCTTTCCTTCGATGAGCATCTTCACCTCTTCGGCGTCGATGGTTTCGCGCTCCAACAGGGCTGCCGCAATGCGGTGCATGGCGTCGCCGCTGGTTTCCACGAGGTTATGTGCAGTCTGGTAGGCTTCGTCGATCAGACGGCGCACTTCCAAGTCGATCTGCCGCGCCGTCTCTTCGCTGAAGTCTCTGTGCTGCGCAATCTCGCGGCCCAGGAAGATCTGCTCTTCCTTCTTGCCGAAGGTGAGCGGACCCAGGCGGCTCATGCCATATTCGCAGACCATGCGGCGAGCCAGATCCGTGGCGCTTTCAATATCACTGCCAGCGCCGGTCGACATCTGGTTGAGGAAAATCTCTTCCGCAACCCGGCCGCCGTAGGCGATGGCCAGATTCGCCTCAAGGTATTCCCGCGTGTAGTTGTGCCGGTCGCCCGGCAAAAAGATGGTAACGCCAAGAGCCATGCCACGGGGAATGATGGTGACCTTGTGGATGGGGTCGGAGTGTATGTGCTTGAACGAGACCAGAGCGTGACCGGCCTCATGATAGGCGGTAACACGCTTTTCCTCGTCGGTCAGCAGCATGGACTTGCGCTCGGCGCCCATCAGCACCTTGTCCTTGGCCACCTCGAAGTCGAACATGGTGACCTGCTTGCGGTTCATGCGGGCGGCGCTCAGGGCGGCTTCGTTGACCATGTTGGCCAAGTCGGCGCCTGAGAAGCCCGGTGTTCCACGAGCCAGGACATTGAGGTTGGTGTCGTCGGAGACGGGAACCTTCTTCACGTGAACGCGGAGAATCTCTTCGCGGCCACGCACATCGGGCAATCCCACCACCACGCGGCGGTCGAAGCGGCCGGGCCGCAGCAAGGCCGGGTCCAGCACGTCGGGCCGGTTGGTGGCGGCTACCAGAATCACGCCGTCGTTGGATTCAAAGCCGTCCATCTCGACCAGGAGCTGATTCAGGGTCTGCTCGCGCTCGTCGTGTCCGCCGCCGAGTCCTGCACCGCGATGGCGTCCGACGGCGTCGATTTCGTCGATGAAGATGATGCACGGAGCGTTCTTCTTGCCCTGCTCGAAGAGGTCGCGGACGCGGCTTGCGCCGACGCCGACAAACATTTCAACGAAGTCCGAGCCGGAGATGGAAAAGAAAGGAACGTTCGCTTCGCCGGCCACAGCCCGCGCCAGCAGCGTCTTGCCGGTTCCCGGAGGTCCAACCAGCAACACGCCCTTGGGAATGCGGCCGCCCAGCTTCTGGAACTTCTGCGGCTCGCGCAGGTACTCGATGATTTCCTTCAGTTCTTCCTTGGCCTCGTCCACGCCGGCCACGTCCTTGAAGGTGATCTTCTTCTGCTGCATCGAGAGCAGGCGCGCGCGGCTCTTGCCGAACGAAAGCGCCTTGTTGCCGCCCGACTGCATCTGCCGCAGCATGAAGAACCAGATCAAGCCGAGCAGTACGAAGGGGCCCACATTGAACAGAATCGGCAGAAGCAGATTGCTCTGGGGATCCTTGATCGCGAAGTTGACCTTGGCCGCGTGCAGGTCCTTGGTCAAGCTATCGGTGTTGGCAGGAATCGTGGTATGGAACTGGTCTTTCGGCGAGCTCTTCATGTGGCCGTGGAGTTCCGTGCCCTGGATAGCAACATCCAGCACCTGCCCTGACTCGATCTTGTCCAACAGATCGGAGTAGGGGACTTCCGCGTCCTTGCCCATGCTCGAGCTCTTCTGCACCACGCCCCACAACAGCATGAGGCAGATGAGGATAAAGACCCAGAACATGATTGTTTTAACGGTCGAATTCACCAGGATTCCTCTCTTCCGGGGTTGGAGAAGCCACTAAGCGGGTTCCCAACTCCGCCTGCGTCACTCTTTAGACGCCGGTACGCTTCCTAAAGTCACAGAAAGTACACGGCACCCGGGCGGCAGATACAGTTCTACCGCTGCACAGGTGAGCAGTAGCTCAAATTGTACTCCCAGGGTGAAAAAAGGAATAGGCGTTGAAAGGCTGTTTGTGCTGGAAATTGGGGCGATTGCTTGCTCTCGAAGGGGTTGCGCCGGCCTCGCCTGGCGGTGAGTTTCTAAAGGTCTTCCGCCACCACGCTGATTCCCGCAGCCGGCTCCAGCTCGGCGCCGCGCATCCACACGATGCGTCCCTCCACCTCCAGCACCGGCCAAAGTGTGCGGCTGGAGCCGGTAACCCGCAGACGTTCCAACACTTCCTTGATCTTGCGTGGCCCGGAGGAGTAGCGCAGCTTGACCCGGTCGCCCGGCTTCCAGTTGCGTAGCGTGGCGCTTGGCGCAGGAGCGGTGGCTTCGATGTGCAACCGCACGCCGAAAGCAGGGGCCACAATCTCACCGGGAATCGCCGCCGTGTACTCCGGAGCCGGTTCGGCGGAAACGCCTCCGGAATCATTCTTGCTCCCGCTGGCAGCCGAACAGGTCAACCGCAGTTCGCGGTGGGTCCGCTCGGCGCGCAGTCCTTGTGCCAATTCCAGTTTTTGTCCGGCCCGGCCGTGTAGGGCCAACGCGCGAAGAGCCTCGGTCGCGGGAAAATCCGGTGCGGCGCCCAACTTCTCCGCAGAGTAGCGCAGCAACCGCCGCTGAAGAGCAGTGGAGAGCCCGGCCAGCCGCGTCACGTCCAGAGCCAGTTCCTCTCCCGAAGCCCGGCCTCCGCCGCGCACCGGACGGCCGGGCAAAAGCATCTGCGGGGCCAGCCGCTCCAGTTCCGCCTGCCACCAGGCCTCCTCGTCGCGCGCCAGCTCGGCCATCTGCGCCAGATGTTCTCGCAGCCGCGGATTCCAGCCTTCCAACTGCGGCAGCAATTCGTACCGAATGCGATTGCGTGTGAAGGTAAGGTGCTGGTTGGAGGAGTCCTCGCGCCACCCCTGGCCCAGCGCGCCCAGGTAGGCCTCGATCTGAACGCGCGTGGTCGCCAGCAAGGGGCGCAGAATGCGGCCCTCCGGAAACTCGACCGTGGGATGAATGCCACTGAGTCCCTCGGTCCATGCGCCGCGCAGAAACTTGGCCAAGACTGTCTCAGCCTGATCGTCCAGGGTGTGGGCTGTGGCCACGGCTTCTACCTCGCCTGCGGCCATCAGTTGCCGGAACCAGCCGTAGCGCAGGCGGCGGGCTGCTTCCTCAATGGATTCCTTCTTCTCCTCGGCTTCGGCACCCGCATCCACCCGCGTCTGGTGAAACGGCAGACCGAGTTGAGCCGCCAGGTCGCGCGCAAAAGCCAGGTCCGCGTCCGCCTCTTCCCCGCGCAAGCCGTGATGGAGATGGGCGGCATGGAGCACCAGGCCCAGTTCACCGCTGCGCTCGGCCAGAACACGCAACAGGGCCACGGAGTCGGCCCCGCCGGAGAGGCCCACGGCCAGGCGCAGGCCGGGTTTGAGCAGCGTCGTATCGAGGGAAAGAGATGGGGTCAGAGAAGCATGCACCAGAGGATCATAGCGCCTCGACCATCGCCCCAAACCGCCCAAACGGGCAGAACTACAGCGCTTCGTTGTATACTCCAGCCGTTATGCAAGTATTCGTCATTCTTCCCGCAGCAGGGCTCGGCACTCGCATGGCCGGCCCGCAGCCCAAGCAATTTCTCTCTCTCGATGGGCTTCCCATCCTGATCCATTCGCTGCGCGCGTTTGCGGCAGTCCAACGGGTAACCGCGATTTATGTGGCAGTGCGTCCGACGGAAATGGAACGCGTCCAGGCCCAGATTGCCGAGTACGGCTTTGCCGACCGGGTGAAGGTGGTGGAGGGTGGCGACAACCGCCAGGAATCGGTGGCGCACGCGCTCGCCGCTCTGCCTGCCGAACCGGACGACATCGTGCTGGTGCATGACGCCGTGCGCCCACTCATCGACGCCGCCACCATCGACCGGACCATCGACGCGGTGATCCAGCACGGAGCAGCGATTGTCGGCATGCCGGCCGTGGACACTATCAAGCAGGTGGAACGCACTGCGCATGGGGCGCTGATCACCTCGACGATTCCGCGCGAGTTCGTGGTGCTGGCCCAGACGCCGCAGGGCTTCCGTTACGGACTGCTCGAAAAGGCCTTCGCTGAGGCCACCGCGGACGGATTTGTGGGCACCGACGAGGCCTCGCTCATTGAGCGCGCCGGACTTCCCGTCGCCGTAGTCCCTGGCTCTCAGGTTAATCTGAAGATTACCCAGCCGGGCGATCTGGAGTTGGCCGAGTTTTACCTCCGCCAGCGCGCCCGCTGATTCCCGGCAGAGCCGGGTAAAGTTGCTTGAGTTGAGGCACGGAGACCCACGTAGACCATGGAAACACGGATTGGATTTGGCTTTGACTCGCATGTCTTCAAGCCGGGCGTGCCGCTGCATATCGGCGGACTGGCGCTCGACCACCCCGAGGGCCTGGCCGGCCACTCCGACGGCGACGTGCTGCTGCACGCCATCACCGACGCCCTGCTGGGCGCCATCGCCGCGGGGGACATCGGCACCTTCTTCCCGCCCAACGATCCCCGCTGGAAAGACGCCGACTCGGCCATTTTTCTGAATTTGGCTCTCGAAGAGCTGCAACATGCCGGATTCCGCGTGGTCAACGTGGACACCACGCTGATTTTGGCCGCCCCCAAGATCGGCCCCCTCGCCAGCGAGATGCGGGCCCGCGTCGCCGACCTTCTGGGCGTTGAAATCGAGCAGGTCAGCATCAAGGCCAAGACTCCCGAGGGACTGAATCTGGATCACGTGGCCCAATGCCACGCCGTGGCCTTGGTGGAGCGCGCCATCGAGCCTGAGGAACTGAAAAGCATGAGCGCCGTCATGGAAAGCCAGCGCGAGCTGGAAGATGTGGTCGAAGACCTTCTCTCCAGCGTTCCCGGCGCCCCGAAGAAGCGCGGCGGCGCCCCGGTCTATGACACCGAGGACATTACGTAAAGAGGGGTCAGAGATCAGGGGTCAGAGATCAGGGGTCAGAGATCAGGGGGCAGAGATCAGGGGGCAGAGATTGGGGATCAGAGAGCGGCGGTGAGCTGCCGGAAAAGCACAAGCTCCTGCTCCCCCCTCGCAAGTGCTCAGTTTCCCGCCTTTACGACTTTTTCCTGTGGCAAGGGTGAGAAAGCTCAGGCCTCATCCTTCTTCATCTCGTCCTTGGACTGGCTCTTCTTTGCCAGTGGACTCGCGGCTAGCACATCACAGATGCGGTACCTGGTAGCGCAGGATTTGCGCATCCACTGTGACCAGCACCAACCCTTCCATTTGCGCCTGCGCAACCAGCAGGCGGTCGAATGGGTCGCGGTGCAGTTGCGGAAGCCCTCCAGCCCACTCTGCATGTCCCACCGTTATAGGCAGGGGCAAAAAACCGTGCGCCTCAATCGCTTTGGCTGCCGAAGCCCCGAAAATCAACTTCCCTGAAGCCCGCTTGATGGCAATCTCCCAGACCGTCACCGCGCTGACGTAAACCTCGTTCCCTGGCGATCCGATAGCCGCGTGCAAAGTCGCCGGCAAACAGGAATCGTTTGAGTCCCACCACAGGAAAGCGTGCGTATCCAGTAGCAATTTCATGCGCTATAGTCCAAAATCCTGCAATACATCCTCGGCCAGCGGAGCGTCGAAGTCGTCGGCGATATAGGTAATCCCAAGCAGATTCTGCCCAGGCTTCCGCGGCTGCTCAGGCTCTTGAAAAAGGGCGACTAGTCTGGCCACTGGCTTACCCGCTTTGGCAATGACGAACTCCTCGCCCTTCGCGGCGCGCTCCACCAAGCTGGACAGTTGTGTCTTTGCCTCGTAGAGGTTCACCTGCACCGGCTTCTTCCCCGCCGGCGGGATCGGATTTGCGACCATACTGCTCTCCTCTGCGCCCATTGTGGCCTGATTTGCAGAGTTGGTCAAGTTGGTCAAGTGTAAGCCGTTTGCTTCCTATATGACTGCGCGTAGTAAGATGGGCGGCCTGATTCTAACCTACGTGCTGGCCTTTGCCGATTGGAAGGTCATGCCAGTGCCGTCGCCAGCATGGCCGATGCAGCCGCCGTATCCGCCCCGGCCGCCTTTGGCTTGAGACGCCGCGTGCCCGCCCGCAGCGGAGGGAGTGCTAGCATCGTGAATGGATACCTACATTGACGATGCCTGATTTGACTCCCTCTGCTCAAAAGACTCCCCGCGTCCGTTTCGCCCCCTCGCCCACCGGCTTTCTGCACGTGGGCAGCGCGCGTACCTTTATCTTTAACTGGCTCTATGCCCGCCACAACCACGGGACCATGGTCTTGCGCCTGGACGACACCGATGTCGAGCGCAACACGGACGCCAGCGTCCAGTCCATCTTTGAGGGGTTGCGCTGGCTGGGCCTCGACTGGGACGAAGAGTACAAGCAGTCCGAGCGCCTCGCCCTGCACCGCCAGAAAGCCGAAGACCTCTTCGCCAGCGGCCTTGCCTATCGCGACTTCACCCCCGCGCACGCAGGCGACGACAATCAGTCCTCCGCCCAGGGCGCCTGGCTCTTCAACCCCGGCATGCGCGAGCTCTCCCGTGAGGAGTCCGACCGCCGCGCCAACGCCGGCGAGCCTTTTGCCCTCCGCTATCGCGTTCCCCGCGGTCAGGACCGCACCCTGCGGTTTGTTGACAGCGTCTATGGCGACCAGTCCAAGCTGGCCGACGAGGTCGAAGACTTCGCTCTTCTCCGCTCCGATGGCTTTCCCACCTATCACCTCGCCTCCTGCGTCGACGATGCCGATCTCCGCATCACCCACATCATTCGCGGCCAGGATCACCTGACCAACACCTTCAAGCATCTCTTGATCTTCGAGGGGCTCGGCGCCGAGGCGCCGCAGTTCGCGCATCTTCCCCTGCTGGTTGCACCCGACGGCGCCAAGCTCTCCAAGCGCAAACATGGCCCCGTGGTCAGCGTGACCACCTATCGCGATGCTGGGTTTCTGGCGGGCGCCTTCATCAACTTCCTCTGCCTGCTCGGCTGGTCGCCCAAAGACGACCGCGAATTCATGCCTCTCGACGAGATTCGCTCGGCCTTTACCCTCGAGAACGTCAACCGCGCCAACGCCGTGGTCAACTTTACCGAAGAAGACCCGTTCGATCCCAAGGCTGTTTGGCTCAACGCCGAGCACATCCGCGCTCTGCCAGTCGAGCAGCTCAGTTCCCTGCTCCAGCCCTTCTTCGAGAAGGCTAGCCTCGAGGCTTCGCCCGCAAAGCTTCTCGCCGTCACTCCGCTCATTCGCGAGCGCATCAAGCTCCTGGGCGAAGCTGTCTCCGCCGCCGATTTCTTCTTTGTGAAAGAACTCGCGCCGTATGACCCGACGGAGTTGATCCCCCAGAAGGGTGGCGATGCGGCCATGGCTCTACGTGTTCTGCAATACGCCCAGGAAGTTCTGGCCTCAGCCTCTTTCGATCACGACTCGCTCGACCAGGGACTGCGTGCGGCAGCCTCTCACCTGGGACTAAAGGCTGGGCAGGCCTTCCAACCCATCCGGGTCGCAGTCTGCGGACGTAAGAACGCGCCGCCGCTCTTTGAAACCATGGCCGTCCTCGGCCGCGATCTCTGTCTCGCGCGCATCCGCCAGGCCGAAACCAGCCTCCAATCGCTCTAGCCCCACCCGAACTTAAGGAAATTGTCGCCATGACCAACTCGAATCCGGAAAGCCCAGACACTCCAGTTCAAGCCGCTCACACTCCCTCCAACTTCCTCCGTGATCAGATCATTGAGGATTTGCGCACCCAAAAGTACGGCGACGCCCAAGTCCAGACCCGCTTTCCCCCCGAGCCTAACGGCTACCTGCACATCGGCCACGCCAAGGCTATCTGCATCGATTTTGGCCTCGCGGACGAGTTCGGCGGCAAGACCAACCTGCGCTTCGACGACACCAATCCCGAAAAGGAAGAGCAGGAGTACGTCGATTCCATCATGAAGGACGTGCGCTGGCTCGGCTTCGACTGGGAGCGCCTCTGCTACACTTCCGACTACTTCGGCCAGCTCTACGAGTGGGCCTTGAAGCTCATTCAAGACGGCAAGGCCTACGTCGATGACCTCTCCGCAGACCAGATCCGGCAGCACCGCGGCACCTTGACCGAGCCCGGCACTGACAGCCCCTTTCGTACCCGCTCCGTCGAGGAAAACCTCGACCTTTTCACCCGCATGAAGCAGGGCGAGTTCCCCGACGGCAGCCGCGTCTTGAGAGCCAAAATCGATATGGCGTCGCCAAATCTGAATATGCGCGATCCGGTCATGTACCGCATTCTCCACGCCTCGCACCAGCGCACTGGCGACCAGTGGTGCATCTATCCCATGTACGACTACGCCCACGGCCAGTCGGATTCCCTTGAGTGCGTCACCCACTCCATGTGCACCCTGGAGTTCACTGACCACCAGCCCCTCTACCGCTGGTACATCGAGCAGCTCGGCATCTTCCCCACCCAGCAGATTGAGTTTGACCGCCTCAACCTCACCTATACCCTGCTCAGCAAGCGCAAGCTCCTCCAACTCGTCGAGGAAAAGCGCGTCAACGGATGGGACGATCCCCGTATGCCCACCCTCTCGGGCATCCGCCGCCGCGGCTTTACCCCCGAAGCCCTGCGCACCTTCTGCGCCGCCATCGGCATCTCCCGCACCAACGGCGCCACCGACATCGAAATGCTGGAGCACTACCAGCGCGACGACCTGAACGGCCACGCCACTCGCGCCATGGCCGTTCTCCATCCCCTCAAGCTGGTCATCGACAACTACCCCGCCGGCCAGGAAGAGTTCTTTGAGGTCGCCAACAACCCCGAGGATCCCTCCGCCGGGGTACGCAAGGTACCCTTTTCCGGAACGGTTTACATCGAGCAGGATGACTTCCGTGAGGTTCCTCCGCCCAAGTACCACCGCCTCTCCCCCGGCAAGGAGGTTCGTCTGCGCAACGCCTACCTGGTCGTCGCCCAGCGCGCGGTCAAAGACGCGGCCGGCAACATTGTCGAAGTCCATTGCACCTACGATCCCTTGAGCCGCGGCGGCAACTCTCCCGACGGCCGCAAGGTCAAGTCGACCATGCACTGGGTCTCGGCCGCCCACGCCATCTCCGCCGAAATCCGCCTCTACGACAGGCTCTTCACCAAGGCCGATCCCGGCAACGTTGAAGAGGGCGAGGACGTCCTCAGCAACCTCAACCCCGACTCTCTTCAGATCCTACTGGGCGCCAAGTTGGAGCCCTCTCTGGCCAATGCCAAAGTCGAGGAGCACTTCCAGTTCGAGCGCGTAGGCTATTTCTGCCTGGACCCTGACTCAACCAACGAGAAAAAAGTCTTCAACCGCACCCTCGCCCTCAAAGACTCCTGGGCCAAAGCCGAGAAGAAGTCTGGAGCGTAACCACCTGTTGCGATCGAGCCAGCAACTAACCGCGCTCAGCAGCCAGGCGTGCGGCCTATTCTGGCCAGGAGCATGTCGAACAGGTCTTTCGCGGGCTCAAGGATGGCGAGTGGCTGGGTTGGGAGCCGATGTATCACTGGACCGACCAGAAGATCCGTGTCCATGCCTTCTACTGCATGCTGGGCATCTCGCTGTCGCAGCAGGTGCGCCGTCAGGCAGAGGCGGCATGGCCTGAGCTCTCGACCGAAGAACTGCTGGAGCCACTGCGCCAAATGCAGAAGTTTACTTTGCTGTACCCGCCTCAGGGTGAAACGGGGCCCAATCGGGTGGCGACCGTTCTCTCCAAACAAACACTCACCCGGCAGCGACTGGCACAGGTTCTGGGCCTTGAGGAACTTGGTAGTACCCACAGTGGGTAATACAGTCGCAGCGGAATAAAACCCAATCACAGAACAACTTCTATGTGTCTTCGCCGAACTCTCAGTAAACTCCCGCTAGCGTTAGAAAGTCTAACCCGGAAGACAACACGGGGTTCCCGAAGGAACCCCGTGGCAAAAAACTCGTTGCAGGAACGAGGTTAGAAGGTGATGTGCAAGCCCATGGTGACCACGCGGTTGCTGCCAATCGTGTTGGACACCGAGCCAAAGGTTGAGGCGTTGTTGGGGCAGCCGTTGGGAGTCACGTTCGAGCCTCCGGCGATGCAACTGCCGGTGGCGCCTACCGGGATCATGGTGGGAACGGCCAGGTCTTTTCCCGACCCGGTCGAGTAGGGTAGTTCATCCAGATTGGCCAGCGCCGTCTGCTGATCGGCGCCTTGGTTGCTGGTGGCGATCTGTCCGTAGTTCACGTAGCCGGCAGCGCAATTGTTGCCGACCCCGGCATATTTGCCGGTGCCCTTGGGCGCAGTATACGCACTGTTCGAGCAGGCGTCGTTCTGGCGGACCTGCGCCTGATCCATCGGCACATCCAGACTGGCCGTGTTGGTCACATTGAAGATGTTGAATTCATACTGAACCGACAGCTTTTCGGTTGCATGAATGCTTTTGCGCAACGACAGGTCGAGGCGCTTCTGCATCGCCTGGCGGAAAAGGTTGCGCTGTCCCGAGGGAGCAAAGGCGGTTTCGTAAATATCCGAAGGATCGTTGCCCGTCGAAACCGGAACGCCCTGGTCGCCGGGTTTGATGTAGTTGATGGCAATCTGGGTGGGATCGATGTAAGGGATATGGGAGCCTCCCGAACCGCGCATCGCGCCCTTGTTTCCCGTCAGCGAGTGCTTGGCGGCCGAAGGATCCTTGACGCCCAGCACGGGGTTCATCAGCGTCGGGTAGTCACCGAAGTTGATGCTGCCCACCGCGCCGTAGAACTCGTAGAGCGAATACGGTTCGCCGCTCTGCAAGACTCCGGTTCCGGTCAGATTCCAATCGTTCACCAGATAGGAAGCCAGGCTTCGCGCCTGCGCGGCATTGGGAACCGCAACCTGGAAGTTGCCGGTGAAAACATGGGTCCGGTCAAAGTCCGACGAGGCCCACGAACTGCGCAGGTTGTTGGGGTTGTTGCCGGTGAAGAAGAGCCCGATGTCGCTCTGTTCGTCCAGCGCGTGGCTCCAGGTGTAGCTGGCGCCGGCCTGGAAGTGATGGGAGAGGCGCTTCTCAACGTGCGTTTGCAGGGCGTCGTAGGCAGAGTTGCCCACCGTCTTGAACAGGGCGGCGTTGGGGCTGAAACCGACGTATGGTGCGCGGAAGTCGGTATTGCCACCATCTTCGGTGTTCCACGGCTCGACCGCGATGGGATCGTAGTCGTCTCCGTCGCTCATCGAGTTCTGGTTCAGGACTTCAAAACCGTACGTCGAGGTCTCACCCCAGATCGGGTTGCTGCTGGTGGCGATCCCCGGCTCGTTGAAGGGGATGGGAATCACCGAGTGGCGGCCGCGATTGCCGGTGTAGCCCACCAGAATCGACAAGTCGGCGCGCGGTTGCCATTGCAGGTTCAACGAGTAGTTGATGGTGTAGGGCAGCACGTTGTCCTTGTCGTAGGCGCCAAAGTTCAGCGTATCCGGGCAATCCGTGTAGCCTTCCTGGTTATCCACGCCACCGCACTTTTTGCCGTAGGATTTGGTGCTGCCGGTCATGCCGCTCAAGACCGACTGCAGGGCCGAGGTAATCGTGCCGGGGTTCGCAGTGGGCGCAACGTAGCTCGGTGTGCCCAGGGGATTTTCCAGTGTCTTGCCGTTGCCCACCACGTAACTGGCCAGTGGCGCGGACTCGGTCACGCCGAAGGGACCGCCATTGCCACTGCCGGCCGGCTGCGAGAGGTATTGGAAAAGCTCGCCGCGGTCGTAGTAGATTCCCGCGCCGCCGCTGACAACCAACTTGCTGTCAAGGGCTTTGGGCGACCAGGCAAAGCCGACGCGCGGCGAAATGCCCCATTGCCGCCCATCCAGCGTCGAGTCGCTGACGCCAGCCGTGGGGTTGTACTTGTTATTGCCCGCAACCACGAATCCGGCATCGTTCACTGTGAAACCGCCGGTCGATGTTCCCGTAACGTTGTACCGCTTGGGATCGAAGTTGAACATGTTGCCATATTTTTCCGTCATCCCGCCGTGGTAGTCGTAGCGCGCGCTCACCGTGATGCTCAGATTCGACAGCGCCTGCCACTTGTCCACCACGTAACCGGCCACTTCATTGGTCCGATAGTACCGGTCCGCGTTGTTGCGGCCATTGGCAATCGTGTCTAGCACGTTCGAGCTGTTCACCGCGCCGGTCAGGAACTTCTGGAAATTCTTGGCGGATATCTGCGCAATCCCGTCGCGGTTGTTGGTGATGTTCAACTGCGTGTAGTCGTATCCGCCGCCCGCCGTGATGGTGTGTTTCCCCAGAGCCCAGATCAGGTTGGTCGAGGGATTCACCCGGTTCTGATAAAAGCCCGTGTTGGCAAAGGAACTATAGGGGCCAACCTTCACGCCCGGAGAGTCGTTCTGGCTGCTGGCAAAGGACTTCAGCAACAGGCCAGGCAGCCCAGGGTTAGGAGCCATCAGCCCACTGGTGTCGCTGGAGCCGACGCCGAAGTTGGCCGCGCCATTCGCATTGGTCAATGTCTGCTTGTAGAAGCTGTACGACCCCTGGCGCGCAAAGCCCAGGCGCTGCTCCCAATTCAGGTGCGGGCTGAGAGCGGTCGTATTGTCGATGGCAGCCACCTGCGAGCCGTTGTTCTGGGTGACCGGGAAGCCGCCGGTCTGTGCAAATCCGTAGGGCTTGCTGACCGGATCGTTTTGGTAGTAATACTTCACCGACAGACGATCATTTTTGTTCACGTCGTAATCCAGCGCCGCTGTAGCCTGATCGCCGGTCATCAGCGCATTGCCGATCAGCGTCACGTTGGGCACACCGTAGTTATAGGCTGCCGTGGACTGCGCCGACGGAATCAGGTACTGGCCATTGGGCAGCTTGGCGGTCATCAAAGCATTCGCCACTGGATCGATCGCGCTGGTAAACGCTTTGCCTGTGGTGTCCCAGGATGTGGCCGCGGCGTCCAAACCTGCCGTCGAACGGTCGTCGCTCAGTCCGGTGGGAACCGTCAACTGCGACAATCCCGTGGACTGGTCGGAACTCTGCAAGCGCTGATAGGCCAGGAAGAAGAAGAGCTTGTCCTTGATCACCGGACCGCCCACTTCGCCGCCTGCCGTCCAGCGCTGCAAATACGGATTGACCAGAGACTTGGGGAACGCACCAACGCCTTCCTGGCTCAACTGGTATTGCTGGTTGAAGAAGTAGGGCGCGGCGTTCATCGAGTTGTTGGCGAAGGTGCCCCAGGTCTTGCCGTGCCAGTCGTTGCTGCCGGTCTTGGTGTTTACGTCGATCTGTGCGCCGCTGGTGGCCCCTTGCTGCGCATCGTACATTGAGGTGTTCACGCGGATTTCCTGTGTGAAATCCGGCGGAGGCGAGGGCAGGCTGTTGCCCACCGAGCCGTAGACCGAGGTGCCGGTAGGAGATGCGCCGCCAATTGCCCCGGCTCCGGCTGAGGAGGAAGCCGAGGTGCTGCCGCCTCCGATATTGAAGTTGTACCGCTGCGAGGTCATGCCGCTGGAAGACTTGCCATTGAACAGGTTGGTCACGTCCACACCATTCACCTGAAAGGTGTTCGAAGTGTCCCGCTGACCGTTGGCCCAGATGGGCTGATTGCCCAATCCGCCGTTGCTGTTCAGTCCGCTCAGCAATTCCGCGTTCACGCCCGGCGAAAGAACCGCCAGCTGGGTAAAGCTTCCGGTGGCCAGGGGCGTGATTTCGATCTGCGCCGCATCCAGGGTATAGCCGTTGGTGGCATCCGTGGCATTCAGCAGAGGATTGGACGTAACCTCCACCGATTCTGAGGCTTGACCGACCTTCAGCGAGGCGTTCACCGTAGTGGACCGCGCTTCCTGCAGCACGATCCCCTTCAGCGCCGTGGTCTCAAAGCCGGCGTGGCTGATCTTCACCGAATACGTGCCGATGGGCAGATTGAAGATCTGAAAAAAACCTGTCCGCTGCGACGTGGTCGTCTGCGTGTAGTTGATCGATGCGTTGGTCGCGGTAATGGTCGCATCCGGCACTGCCGCTCCGGTGGGATCCAGTACGGTTCCATTCAATGATCCGAGCGTCTGTTGCGCCAGGCTGGAGTGGGAACACAAGAACAAGGCCAAGATCAATACGCCGTATCGCGCAGCGCTCCTCCAAATGGGTTGATTCATAGTCTCCTTACGGGTGATGTCTTTCTTCGTTTGTGCATTCCATGCAATGCATGGACCGCGACCCCTGCGGCTAGGCAGTCGCTTAACCTCTTTGGAGTGGGTCGTTGGTTACGATTACTCTACTTGCCACAGATCATCAACAGATGAATTTCCCGTATGCGTCTGACTTCTCTGTACCGGAAGAGCGGGATGAGGCGAGGCGAGTTTTGTCGTAGTCATGGAATGGCTTTGAGCACGCTGGCCCGGCTTCTGAACAAGCAGTCTGATGAGCCGCGAGTGAGTGGGAACAGCATGTGTTGCTTGGAGCGCCTGAAGACCCGGAAACAGTCTTCCGAGTTTTCCGGCACCGAGGATTGGGTCTTTGCCAGCCCGTTCAAACTCGGCAGACTTCCCTACTCCTACACCGGCACACGGACATTCGCGCGACCATGAACATTTACGGAAATGCGGTTACGAAGGAGTAAGCACGGCGGACTTGAAGGGAGTTGAGCTGGCGTTTCAGAGCAACGCAGCGCAAGTAGAGCGCGAATCCATCTAAGTTATTGATTTTATGGTGGACGCGGTAGGAATCGAACCTACAACCTGTCGGTTAAGAGCCACCGAATTCGCCAGCCCTCCTGCTGCTATTGTTCACTGTAAATCACTATACAAGATACATTTACAAGCTGCGCAAAATTGCTGCTTGCTATCCATACAACCTGAATTGTGACCAATTTTGACGGAGCGTGGGCACAAAAATGGGCACAGGCGTTTGGGGTGAACACCTCGGTTGAGTCAATCTGAAATTGGCACACTTGCTGTCCGATGAACGGAGGATCGTATCGGTAACTAGGTGTGTGTCGGGCATAGCGTTTAGCCAAGGCCGATTCAGCGGTTTGCAGGGCTGGCGTTCAAGCTAAGGCGCGCAGGCAGTAATCCCGTTGGTAGCTTATAGGAAGCTTTCCGTGCAGTTTC
>Ga0224528_1000327_pt1 | contig 38169 bp, 32 predicted proteins | sample CBST25metaG_2_FD_179888 | JGI IMG/M metagenome (GOLD analysis project Ga0224528, IMG submission 179888) | Peat soil microbial communities from Stordalen Mire, Sweden - C.B.S.T25 | ecosystem: Environmental > Terrestrial > Soil > Wetlands > Peat | place: Sweden: Norrbotten County, Stordalen Mire...
CGATTTTTAGTTTGTCTTTGTTGGCTGCGTTGTTTGCGGCCTATGCCGCCGTGCCAGTTCGGCTGGCGGCCCAGCAGCCCGCACCGGCAGCTGCGGCGGCAAACCCGCCCGCGGCCCAGCCTGAACCCAGCGAGGAAGAGCAGACCAATGCCTTCCGGCTGGAGGGGCCGATGGTCAAGGCCACGGCCAAGGCCTTCCACCTGAGTCTGGAAACAGCGGCCCGGGGCTTCGAGATTTTCAACTTCCTGATCATTGTGCTGGGCATCGGTATTCCGTTGGCGCGGATTCTGTCCAAGGTCTTTCGCAAGAGGTCAGAGACCGTGCGAGAGAAGATTGAGGACGCGCGCAAGGCGACCGCGGAGGCCAATGCGCGGCTGAGCGCCATCGAGAGCAAGCTCTCGGGGCTGGACGCGGAGATTGCCGCGATTCGTTCTCAAGTGGAGCAGGAAAGTTTGCAGGACGAGGCGCGCATCAAAGCCTCGATTGGCGAGGAAAGCGCGCGCATCGTGGCCGCCTCCGAGCAGGAGATTGAGCAGACAGCGGCGCAAGAGCGGCGCGGGTTGCGCGGCTTTGCGGCCAACCTGGCGATTGAGCAGGCTGCCCAGCAACTGAAGCTGACGCCGGAGACGGACCGGGCGCTGATTGCCGAGTTTCTGGGCGATGCGGCCAAGGGAGGGCAGAACTAGATGGCTGCTTTTGTTTCTCGTTATGCCTGCGCTTTTGCCGATGTGGTGAGCCAGGAGAAGCTGGATACGGCGACGCTGGACGGGCAGTTGACGGATTTTTTGGCCACCTGGGAGGGCAGCGACGCCTTGCGCAACCTGTTTCTCAATCCCGCAGTGGCGGTGGCGCAGAAGATTGCCTTTCTGGACACGTTGAATGAAAAGCTGCAACTGGCCAAGCCCTTGCGCAACCTGCTGGCGGTGCTCATCAAAAACGACCGCATTGGGCAGGTGAAGGACGTGGCGGCGGCCTATCGCGCCGAGTTGCAGACGCGGCAAGGGATTCAGACGGTCGAGATTGTGACCGCGCGCGAGTTGGACGAGGCCGAACGGGGTTCGCTGACCGAGGGCGTGGGCAAACTGGCCGGGGGACGCATTGCGCCCCGGTTTACGCTGGACGCCGCGATTTTGGGCGGCACGGTGGTGCGGATTGGCTCGACGGTTTATGACGGCTCCATTCGGGGACGGCTGGAGAGGCTGAAAACAGCGATCAGTGGTTAGGGATCAGGTTGATGAACAGCTTTTCAGTATCAGGGTTTGGGAATTGGATGCTGGGGTGAGAAGTCAGGGTTGGCAGAATCAAACTAATCCCTAGCCCCTGATCCCTAACCCCTAAAAGGAAGAAAATGGCTCAGATCAAGGCAGACGAGATAACGCAACTTCTTCGCGAACAGATCGCGAACTACGACGCGAAGGTCCAGGTGGACGAAGTTGGGACCATCACAACGCTGGGCGACGGCATTGCCCGCATCCACGGCCTGGACAAGGCGATGGCCGGCGAACTGCTCAGCTTTCCCCACGGCATTGCAGGGCTGGCGCTGAGCCTGGAAGAAGACCAGGTGGGCGCGGTGGTGCTGGGCGATTACACCGAACTGAGCGAGGGCGACGAGGTCAAGCGCACGGGCACGATTTTGAGTGTGCCGGTGGGCGAGGGCATGATTGGCCGCGTGGTGAACGCGCTGGGCCAGCCGATCGACGACAAGGGGCCGATCGCCTCGACCGAGTCGCTGCCCATCGAGCGTCTGGCGCCGGGCATCATTGACCGCCAGCCGGTGCGCGAACCGATGGCCACGGGGTTGAAGGCCATCGACTCGATGATTCCCATCGGGCGCGGGCAGCGCGAGCTGATTATTGGCGACCGGCAGACGGGCAAAACGGCCGTACTGCTGGACACGATCATCAACAACGCCAAGAACGATCTGATCTGCATTTATTGCGCCATCGGGCAGAAGCGGTCTTCCATTGCTCAAGTGGTCCAGACGCTGACCGAGGCCGGCGCCATGGGGCACACCATCATCGTGGCCGCATCGGCCTCGGAGCCGGCGCCCATGCTCTACATTGCGCCCTACGCGGCGACGGCTATTGGCGAATTCTTCCGCGATTCGGGCCGGCACGCGCTGGTGATGTATGACGATCTGTCGAAGCACGCCGTGGCCTATCGCGAGATTTCGCTGCTGCTGCGCCGTCCGCCGGGCCGCGAAGCTTATCCGGGCGACGTTTTCTATCTGCACTCGCGCCTCTTGGAGCGCAGCTCCAAAATGTCGAAGGAAAAAGGCGGCGGCTCGCTGACCGCGCTGCCGGTAATCGAGACCCAGGCGGGCGACGTTTCGGCCTACATTCCGACCAACGTGATTTCGATTACCGATGGACAGATCTTTTTGGAAACGGATCTGTTCAACTCGGGCGTCAGGCCAGCCGTGAACGTGGGCTTGTCGGTTTCGCGCGTGGGCTTTTCGGCGGCCATCAAGGCGGTCAAGCAAGTGGGCGCGACGCTCAAGCTGGACCTGGCGCAGTATCGCGAGCTGGCGGCCTTTGCGCAGTTCGGCTCGGATCTGGACCCGCTGACCCAGAAGCAACTGAATCGCGGCGCGCGCTTGACGGAGTTGCTGAAGCAGCCGCAGTTCCACCCGCTGACCTGGCAGCAGCAGACGATTATTTTGTTTGCCGGCACCCAGGGCTATCTGGATGAATTTGCAATCGCCGACATCCAAGCCTTCGAGGACGGGTTATACACGTACTTTGACAGCGCGCAGACAGCGCTGATCGAAGAGTTGACCAAGGACAAGAAGCTGGACAACCTGCGCGACAAGCTGCACGCGGCGCTGAAGGAATATTCCGCGAATTTCAAGGCGGATCTAGCGGCGAAGTAAGAGATCAGAGAACAGAGATCAGGGAATCCGGTCTCGGCGGGAAGATTAGGAAATGAGGATTGGGGCTTAGAGAAGAGAGATGCACAGAGTCAAGTTGCGGCAGAACGACGGCAACTGACCTCTGATCTCTGTTCTCTGATCTCTGGAAGCCTATGGCAAACGTACTCGATCTAAAGCGGCGCATACGCAGCGTGAAGAACACGCGGCAGATCACCAAGGCCATGAAGATGGTTTCGGCGGCGAAACTGCGGCGCGCGCAGGAGCGGGCGATCAACGCGCGCCCCTACGCCAAGATGATTTCGAGCGTACTGGAATCGCTGACGCGGCGCGTGGATATTTTTGACGAAACGACGGGCAACCTGCGCCATCCGCTCTTTGCCACGCGGCCGGAGAAGCGGGTGCTGCTGGTGGTCATCAGCGGCGACAAGGGCTTCGCGGGGGCTTTTAACGCCAACATTTTGAAGACCGCCTTCCAATTTATCAGCGGCAATCCCGACAAAGAGATTGACATTGAGGCGGTGGGGCGCAAGGGTCGCGACCTGATGCGGCGGCGCTATCCGGCAGCGGTTTACGTCGAAGCTGGAGACTCGGATCAAGATGGCGGACGCCGCCGCAAAGCGCCGGTCGAGGTGACGGGCGACCATCCGGGCATGCTCTTGAAGCTGGAGACGAGCCGGGTGCAGGAGCTGGCCGAGAGCATCATCGCGCGCTATGTGAGCGAAGAGATCGACGCGGTCTACGTCGTCTACAACGAGTTCAAGTCGGTGATTGCGCAGCGGCTGGTGGTGGAAAAACTGCTGCCGATTCTCAAGATTGGTATTCCGCAGATCAGCGGAGCTACCGAGCCGACGGAAGCAGAAATGCAACGGACGGCCGAGGCGGCCTTGTCGGCGGGCATCGAGCTGGAAGCGGCCGACACCACGGCAGCCGAGGAAGAAAGCAAGAAATTCGGCACCGAGCAGGTGGACTACATTTACGAGCAGCCAGCCGAGGTGCTTTTCAACGGCCTGTTGCCGCAGTACATTGCGTCGATGCTCTACCACTCGATGACCGAGTCGGTGGCGGCGGAACACGCGGCGCGCATGACGGCAATGGACTCGGCGACCAACAACGCCTCGGATATGATCGACTCGCTCACGCTGCATATGAATCGCGTGCGCCAGGCGGCTATTACCAAGGAGATCATCGAGATTGTTTCGGGAGCCGCAGCTTCGTAAAAGCAGGGGTTAGGGATCGGGTGATATGTGAACCCCGCTCATGAACGGCAGGTTGGTTTTGAAAGGGCACGACTTGAGTCGTGCCGATGTAAGCGGAAAAGACAACGGGCTTCGCAGGCTGCGAAAAAATCCGGTTTCGCAAGGTTTTGTAACAAGGGCACGGCTTTAGCCGGGCCGCGAATGCAACAAAATAACGGTTGGGCTTTAGCCCCTGTGGGAAACGGCTTTTAAGGGTTTGCGATGAATGTCCGTGAGCTTTTGCGACGCGAGATATGGAGCAAGAGAGCGACACGGAAGATTCTTGTCGGATTTGGGATTGCATTTTGGATTGTCACTATCGGGTTGGGAGCTTTGTTTGTTGTTGAAAGGTCTTGGGTCACTCCCGGAGAACGCAGAACCGGAAGAGATGCTCTCATGCAGATCGAGGCGTTGCGGAATTCAGGCTCGATCAGCGACGAGGATTTCGACCTGCGGGACAAGCAAGTGCGCGGAAGGATCGAAGTTGCAGAAAAAGCTGCGCGGACATACCGGGACGCGCGAATCGCTGATTCCTTGGACTTCTATCTCGGTGAAACAGAGACTGTACGCATGAACATTAAGATGCGAAATTTGAGGGAACAACGAAATCTTCCCATCAAGCAATCGCAGCGCGAGTTGGAAGAAAAGATCAGTTTGATGGAAACGCAAGTGACTCAATTCCTTCGTTCGGAATTGCACAAAGCGTTGGACTAGCAGAGTTCAGATTTTAAGAAGGCAGAAAACAATGGCAGAGAATATCGGCAAGGTAATTCAGGTCTCCGGTCCCGCGGTGGACGTGCAGTTTGAAGAAGCGACGATGCCGGCGATCTACCAGGCGTTGCGCGTGACCAGCGAGGGCTTCACCGTGCCCACGCCCATCGATGTGATCCTCGAGGTGCAGCAGCAATTAGGCGAGGGGCGCGTGAGGACCGTGGCCATGGAAGCTACCGACGGCATGGTGCGGGGAATGAAGGCCATCGACCTGGGCGGTCCCATCCGTGTGCCGGTGGGCAAGCAGACGCTGGGGCGCATCATCAACGTGATCGGCGAGCCGGTGGACGATCTTGGTCCTATCGGCGAGACGGAACGGATGCCGATTCACCGGCCAGCGCCGCTGTTTGACGAGCAATCGACCCACGAGGAGATGTTCGAAACCGGCATCAAGGTGATCGATCTGATTCAACCCTTCCTGAAGGGCGGCAAGATCGGCCTGTTTGGCGGCGCGGGCGTGGGCAAGACGGTCGTCATCATGGAATTGATCAACAACGTGGCCAAGAACCACGGCGGCTATTCGGTTTTTGCCGGAGTGGGCGAACGCACCCGCGAGGGCAACGATCTGTGGCTGGAGATGACCGAGTCGGGGGTGATCAAGCCGGGCGACTGGAAGGACTCGAAGTGCGCTCTGGTGTATGGCCAGATGACCGAGCCGCCTGGAGCGCGTTTGCGCGTGGCGCTGAGCGCGCTGACCGTCGCCGAGTATTTCCGCGACGTGGAGGGCTCGGACACGCTGCTGTTCATCGACAATATTTTCCGGTTTACGCAGGCGGGCTCTGAGGTATCGACGTTGCTGGGCCGCATGCCCTCAGCCGTGGGTTATCAGCCCAACTTGGCCACGGAAATGGGCGAGTTGCAGGAACGGATTACCTCGACCAGCAAGGGGTCTGTGACTTCGGTACAGGCGGTTTATGTGCCGGCAGACGATTTGACCGATCCTGCGCCGGCGACGACCTTTGCTCACCTGGACGCGACCACGGTGTTGAGCCGTCCGCTGTCGGAGCTTGGCATTTATCCGGCCGTCGATCCGCTGGCCTCGACCTCGCGCATTTTGAGCGCGCGCATTGTGGGCCAGGAGCACTATGACGTGGCCCAGGGCGTGAAGCGCATTTTGCAGCGCTACAAGGATTTGCAGGACATTATCGCGATTCTGGGCATCGACGAGCTTTCGGAAGAAGACAAGCTGACCGTGGCCCGGGCGCGCAAAGTGCAGAAATTTCTTTCGCAGCCCTTCCACGTGGCTGAACAGTTTACCGGCATTCCCGGCGCTTACGTGAAGGTAGCCGACACGGTGCGCAGCTTCAAGGAGATTATCGCCGGCAAGTACGACGATATTCCCGAGCAGGCTTTCTATATGAAGGGCGCGATCGAGGAAGTGCTGGAGACGGCGGAGAAGATGAAGGCGTGAGAGACAGTGAACAGTGGACAGTGGACAGTGGACAGTAAAGGCCCGGAGTGGCAACTGTTAGCTGTCAACTGTTCACTGTAAGCTGTCCCGAAGGGACATTATGGCAGACGAAAGCAATCAATTGCGGGTACGGCTGGTGACGCCGGAGCGTACTCTCTTCGATCACCCGGCGGAGGCGGTCGAGCTGCCCGCAAAGAACGGCTACATGGAAGTGCTCTATGGGCACGCGCCGCTGCTGGCGGAACTGGGCGCGGGCGACGTGACCGTGCATGAAGCCGAGGGCGAGGTGCGCTACAACGTCAACTGGGGCTTTGTGGAAGTGCTGCCGGATCGGGTTACGATTTTGGCCTCGGACGCGCTGAAGCCCGAGGAGATTGATGTGCCCCGGGCCGAGCAGCAACTGGAGCGCGGCCACGAGGAGTGGAAGCAGGCTGGCGACCGCGCCGAAGCCTATGACGAAGCTCTGCGGGTGATCAACGAAGCCGAAGCCAAGCTGGCCTCGGCGGCAAGCAAATAGCGCTAGCTCCCATCCTGGTCGCCGTCTTGCGAGGCTTTATAAGCCTGCTGGCCGGCGGCGCTGATGGTTGCGGTATCTGGAGCAGTGGCGCGGTTGACGGTGGAAGAAGCCGTATCGGCAGAGGCAGCAGTGGCGGCAGGTTGAGGCGACGAACTCGCAACGACTTGCTGGATTAACGATGCATTTCCGGTAAGGGCGTTGACCATGTCCGACGGTCCTCCTTTGAATCGTGCTGAGCCTATCGGCGCATGGGGGCTGGGTGTGATGCAGGGCACAAGGTAAAGTGAGCCAGCCCACCGAGGGCTTCCGTTTCAGGAATCACGTTCCCCTGGTTCGCAAAAGGGACGCGCGATTGTCCGTCTTGAGGAGCCGGATCAATCCAGCTTGAGAATCCAGCTTGCGATCTTGTCGAGGGTAACAGGCGAAATGGTCTCTTCAATCTGTGCATATTCGGCGGGCGAACCGGTCTTGGCCGTCTGGAAAAGATGATTCAGGCCCGGCAGTTCGTCAATCTCGAAATGCTTGTTGCCTGCTTCTTCGAGTGCCTTGCGAATGGCGGGAAGATTTTGGGCTGGCGAAACCTGCAAATCCTTTGAGCCATCTAGCACCAGCACGGGGCAAGTAAGCTTGCGCAGCGCCGTCGCCGGATCGTAGGTAAGAAAGTAACGGAACCAGGGCGAGGTAAGCGTTTGGATCGCTGCGTTGGCTTGGCCACTGGGAACACCCTGCGCCGTGAGTTGCTCATGCAGTTTTTTTTCGAGAAGCGCCTCGTCTTTTACCGTTTCCACCAGATTGATGATTTCTTTTTCCTTGGCGACACCTTCGGCGGCTTTTTCTTTGCTGGCGCCTAAAACTTCGCTGATCAGGCGCACCTGCTCGACGATGATCTGATCTCCGGGCACACCGTCGCCAGCCATCAGCACAACAAAAGCCACATCGGAGTTTCTGGCGGCCACCATCGGCGCGATGACGCCGCCCTCGCTGTGACCGATGAGTCCGATCTTGAGCGGATTGACTTCGGGGCGCGTCTTGAGAAAGGCCACGCCGACTTCCGCATCGCTGGCAAAGTCGGCGGTGGTAGCTGTGGCGTAATTCCCGGTCGATTGACCCAGACCGCGCTTGTCGGCACGCAGCACGACGATTCCCTTGCGGGTAAGAGCGTCGGAGAGAACCAGAAAGGGTTTGTGTTCCATGAGGCTTTCGTCGCGGTCATGCGGCCCCGATCCGGAGATCAGCAGAACGGCGGAAAACGGCCCCTTGCCAGGCGGAATGGTCAACGTGGCCGCTAGCGTGTTGCCCGCAGCCTTGTTGGCATAGGTCACTTCTTCGTCGCGATACGGATAGGGCTTGACGGGAGTCTGCGGACGACGAAGTTCCAACTGGGATTGATCCTTGACGGGCGTCAGCTTCAAGGGCAAAGGAGCACCCGCCTGCGCGAATGTGCCCTCAATGGAGCCGAGATCGGCGGCGATTTTGCCTTCAAATGCTGCCTGAATCGCGCTGATGGTGATCGTGAGCAAATTTCCGTTGCGCGAGACGGATGTCGCGGGAATCCATGCCGGACTCTGGTCGGGACTCTGCATCTGGGCCGTCAGGCCGTCTTGTGTATTGGCGATTTTGAAGACCAGACGCAGCTTGACGGCGCCCGCATCGAGAGTGCCCAGCCAGTCGCCGGAAATCGGCGCTTGCGCGCGGGCTAACGACGTGAGAACCAGCAATGTTGTCAAGGCGAGAGTTTGCATGATCCGGTTTTTCATCAGTCTCCTAACTCGGGTGAAGAACTTTCCAGCAGTTCTCCTCGCCGTTCCAGTTGTTTGTAATAGATCAGCGAATAGGCCACGGGCGCGAGCAAACCAGTCAGCAACGCGAGCGTTCCCAGGACGCTTAAGCCCAGCAGAGTGAGCGACATGCCTGCCAGGCCACCCGCAATCAAGGTCTTGGCGGCAAAACGATGAGTCGCATTCCAGACGCGCTCATTGGCCAGTGTCCACGGTGTACGCACCCCCATATAGAAGTTGCGGCGCAGTTTACCCAACAGATTGCCAATCAGAGCGATGAAGAAACAGAGGCCACAGAAAATGGCCCGTCCAGGATTGAAGCGATGACCGATGGCCGCCCAGAGCATGGCCGCGTCCATGTAGGCCATCATGCAGAAGAGCAGCAGCATGACCTTGTGGTACGCGGACCAGAAGCGGTCGATGCTAAAGCGGCGGGGCGAAAGCCAGGGCAGCATCCAGGTAAGAAGCGCCATGGCCGTCATCAGCCCAGGGCCGGCCGCATAAAGCTGCCAGCGGGGACCAAACGAGTCTGGCTCCATGCGCAGATTCCAGTGGAAAGGAACCTGCGTGGGCAGATGCGGATAAAGGAGAGCGGTGGACAGCAGCGCCGCCGCGATCATGAGGAGTTCGAAGAGAAATATCTTGCGCGTCATGATTGCGATGCTCCCTTCTTGCTGCCGTCGCCGAGCAGGTCCATGGCCCAGGCCATGAGATCTTCGACTACGGTGGTATTGAGCGTGTACCAAATTTGTTGGCCATCGCGGCGGCTTGTAATGAGATCGGCAGCTTTTAAAACGGCAAAATGATGCGACATGGAGGGCTTGGTCATATCGAAGCGCTTGGCCAGGTCTCCGGCGGTTCGCTCACTCTGACGCAAGAGGGCGAGAATCTGACGCCGAGTGGGGTCCGCCAACGCTTTGAAGGCTTCGTTGCTGCTCATGGTCTGTTAGTCGTCTGACTAATTAGTCAGTAGCCTAAATATAGGCACATTGAAAATCACTGTCAAGGGCAAAAAGGAGAAAAATATATCCGCGAGAAGAGGGTTTCTGGGGACGCCTGACTGGGGCGGGGCTCTGCCTGACGGACGGGGATCGTTCTTCTAAATCGCTTCGTCGGTGTAGGCCAAGCAGGCTTCGGCGGCAAGCAAAGAGGGGCTACTTCCGTTTTTGAACAAGCAAGCCCTGCTCAAGACGAGCAGGGCTTGCTTGCTCTGTGGTGTACCAGGAATCTCGCGTAGCCCACAATCGTGAGCTTTGGCGATTGCCGAATTTGTGGAGGAGGAGAGGCAAGATCCTCCTATCCAGATTTTCATATCACCAGTTTAAGATAGGCCAATTTTCTCATTACGAATGTCAGGAATGATTGGCGCATAATATTAACAGATTATTACTGAATATTCATTTTTCCAAGTTCAGGATCGGGACGCTTCCCGTTTGCCGTTTTACGTCCTGCTCTTTTTTGAGTCTTGTCGCGCCTTTCCTGCTCTTTAGCGTGATGATCTTCATGTGGCCTTTGCCGTGGCCTGGTCACCAGATGTGAGCGGGGAGAAGTCTCTCTGCTGGCAGTCTTACTGCTTTTATCCGCCGCGATTTTGCTAACGGTTCAAATTTTGATTGCTCTGTCGAGGTCATCTTCCATGTCTTTGTCGAGTCAAGCGCTTAAGTCGAGAACTGTATCCGTTGCGGCCACTCCCCGGTCCGCTTATCCGCTCCCTCTTATTGGCGATTTGGCTGCCGAAGAACGGTATGAGAATCCCGTCGCCAGCCGCTGGTGTTTCTCTCGGTCGAAAAGGGCAGTTGACTTGATGATCGCAGTGCTTGTGCTGAGCATCTTTGCACTGCCGATGCTGGCGATTGGCTTGTGTGTGCGTTTGACGTCGCGGGGGCCGGCACTTTTCCGGCAATTGCGGGTAGGGCACGGAGGCAGGCTGTTTCGGATTTACAAATTTCGCAGCATGACGGTGTGTGCGGAAGCGCAGAAGGGCCCAGGGTTGACCCGGGATGGCGACTGCCGCATCACGAGGTTGGGTCACTGGCTGCGCAAGTTCAAGCTGGACGAGCTGCCGCAGTTTTATAACGTGCTGCGCGGGGAGATGAGCCTGGTGGGTCCGCGGCCAAAGCTGCCGCGGTATGAGGCCTTTACGCGGATGCCGTATCGACCGGGGATCACCGGGGCGGCGACGCTGGCATTTCGCCATGAGGAAGAGATGCTGCGGCACGTGCATCCCAGCCAGTTGGATGAGTTTTATAACCTGCACATCCGGCCGCTGAAGGCCCGGATTGATGCGCGTTACATGTGCCGGGCGACCTTCAGAAGCGACCTGGGCTTGATTGCGGCAACATTTCTGGCGTGTTTCATCAACGCGGCGCCTCATGCCGAGCTGCGCGACCTTCACGGACAGAAGTTGACCACGGTGAAGAGCAGGTCGCCGAGTTCGGCCTCGACGGCGGGCTGGCGAGCTGGGTCGCCCGAGGCGGCTTCTACCTCTACTGGTGATGCCGCTACGCAAAAGCGTCAAGAAGTGTGTCAGCAACTCGTTCGAGGGTGCGGATTGAGCTGAGATTGCCGCATGGTTGCATTCTGCGGCCACCGGGAAAACCACTTATGCCGATCCAGGGTAGGCAGCCTACGCGCTGGAGCGGGAGGGCAAGAGCGCCGATGCGGAAGAAGCATGGCGCTCGCTCAGTCTGGCGCATTCCGCAGATCCCGATGCTTATGCGCACCTGGACCTGTTGAAGGCCCGCCAGGGCCGCTACAGCGAAGCGATTGGCAACTATCAGAAAGCGGTGGCTTTGCGGGCCTCGATGCCCGGTTTGCGCACCAATCTGGCGATGCTGTATCTGGCGGACGCGCTGATGCGGTTGAACCGGCAGGAAGGGGCGTTGCGCGAGTTGTTGCAGGCTGAAGCGCTGAGACCGGAGGAGGTGAGCGCTCACTATCGGCTGGGAAGTCTCTACCGGGCGATGGACAAGACGATGGAATCGAATGCGGAAATGGCGAAATCGAAGACGCTGAACAAGGCGGCTGACGAGAGGCTTCTCTTTTATAAAAGATTTTTGCGACGAATCCCGAAAGCGAGAAGGGGTGAAAAATGGGAGATTGAGGAAAGCTGTGGAGGCAAGTTCTCTCATCTAGAAGGGGGAGATTGCGATCAAGGAGCAGAAAGGATAAAATGATCACATCTTAAATAATTATCTACGATAGTGATCGTAAAGTGGGACTAACGATCATATTTCTACCTATTCGCCCTGGTTTTCATTTATGCTAAAGAGAAACTACACCCGGCGGAGCCGAGATTCGAGCTTTCCCCGGTCCCCGAATGCGAGGGACCGGGGGCACCCAGAATGATGGCTTCATACACGGAGGGTCGGAAATACCGGTGGTGGACTCGTGAGAGGCGGGAGCAGCGCCAAAATGAACGTTACACCATGCACAGGGGTTGATGTGCTGCACTGGAAATCGCGATGAAGAAATTTATGTTTGAGCTTTGTGCGGAGACCCTGGAAGCGGTAGAGGCGGGCGAGCGAGGCGGCGCGGATCGGGCCGAGTTGTGTGTTCGTTTGGAGGTAGGCGGGCTGACGCCTCCGTTGGCCTTGACGGTGGCGGCGGTGGGGGCGGTTTCGATGCCGATTTTTGTGTTGATTCGACCGCGCGAGGGGGATTTTGTTTATAGCGCGGCGGAATTCGACGGAATGAAGAAGCAGGTTGAAGAGGCCAGGCAGGCGGGTGCGGGCGGAGTGGTGCTGGGGGTTCTGCGGGGCGACGGCCGGATCGACGTGGAGCGGAGCCGGGAGCTGGTGGAACTGGCGCGGCCGATGGCTGTGACCTATCATCGGGCCTTCGACCGGACGCCGGATTTGAGCGAGGCTCTGGAAACGGTGATTGCCACGGGAGCGGATTATCTGCTGACCTCGGGCGGTGCGCCGCGGGTGCTGGAGGGTGCGGAAGCGCTGGCTACGCTGGTGCGTCAGGCGGGCGAGCGCATACGGATATTGGCCGGGGGCGGATTGCGGCTGGCGAACCTGGCGGAGATTGTGGAGCGGAGCGGGGTACAATGCCTGCACGGCTCGCTCTCGCACCACGCTAAGGACGGCGCGACGCTGGAAGCCCGGGTGCGCGAGGCGGTCGGAGAGATGAAAAGCATTTTTTGCTGCCAATAAGACATCATTGCCGCAGTAATCGCGGCTTTTATAATTTGCTCGGCCGGAATTTTCCTCGCGATAAAAGATTTCGCATTTGCGGGTAAGGCCAGCTCTTGCGTTCGCGGATCGAGGCGAGCATCCGTATGCTGCCGATGACGATTTCGATAAGCCCGAGCGATCCGAACTTTGTTGACCCGGCGAAACCTAGCGGTAATCACAGCAGACGAGATGCGCACATTCGAGTGCAACTACAGTTCCCCGATGGCGTATTTGAGTCGTAGACCGGCAAGGGCGGCGTCGTAGATGGCATTCGCGTGGCTGGTCGCACTGTTGACGCGCAGCGTTTCAGCTTCCAACACCTCGGTATGAGGAGTGAGGCCGTTCACATAGCGGTCTCGCACCACGCGCAGATTTTCCTCCGCCTGAGCAATGGCGGATTGTGTGACGCTGATCCGTTTTCGCGTTTCCTGAACATCCAGCCAGGCTTGACGCACCTGTAATCCGATGGCCAAGGCCAGTCCGTCCCGCTGCTCGAACAATGCTGAGGACTGAAGTTCAACGGCGCTCCCGCGGTGGCGCGCCGCACCGCCATCAAAGACATTCCATTTAATTCCGACAGCGACAGACCATTGATCTTCATGCACCAGGTAACGATCTTGCACGTAGTTGTAACTACCGGAAAGACCTACTTGAGGCGCAGTTTCCCTTCGCACGGCGGTGGCCTGATCGCGCAAGGCGGCGACCTGACGGTCCATCACTTTCAATTCGCTGCGCTGATCCAGCGCACGATTGGTCAGAACGGTCAACGTATCATCTGTCGGTTCGAGGGAGAGTTCATCCAGCATGACGGGTTGATCCAACGCCCGCCCCAAGAGATGGTTATAGGCGGCGCGCGCCAGATCCAGGCTGTTGGACGCTTGCAAAAATTGTTGTCGCGCATCGAGTAGCGCCACCTGCGCGGACAACTGGGCGCTCTTAGCAGCCATCCCCTGCTGAAACAGATTGTCCACATCATGAGCGTGGGCTTCCAGGCTGGTCACATGACTTTCAGCCACCTTGAGCCCGCGGGATGCACGCAACACGTTGATATAGGCTTCGGCAACGCGCAGTTTAAGATACTGCTCATCGGCAGTCTCATTCAACTCGGCCGCCTTGAGTGAAGAGGCAGCCGCGGCGATGCCGTGCTCGATACGTCCGCCCGTGTAGATCGGCAAGGTTGCCGTCGCGTCATAGAGGACGCTGTTCCGTTGCGCCAGGGGAATCTGAAACGATTGGCTCAACAGGTCCGCCTTGAGTTCGGGCAGGTTGGTAAGCGCAATGTAGTTTGCTCCCATCGACAGAACGGGCAATCGCGCGGATTTTGCAGCCGCTAACTGGTTGGCAGCTGCAACAGAATTGTCCCGCGAGGCCTTGAGACCGTGGTCCGCGTCCCGGGCGATGGTCCACGCCTGCTCCAGAGTCTCTGCAGCGGCATTGCTTGCCATCACAGCGACAAGCAGGCCAGCCAAAGAGAATACACAAGAATTTTTCCGTAAACGATAGTCATGCATCATCGTGTTTTGTCCTTCCCCGTCGTTGCCTGTTCCACCAATCCTTCCTGCTCTCTCTTGAAGTGCAGGAAAAGGAGAGTCGGAATAACGACCAGGGTCAGTACTGTGGCCGCCGCCGTACCGAAGATCAGTGAAATGCCCAAACCGCAGAACACTGGATCGGTAAGCATGACCATGCTTCCGAAAACGATGGCCAGAGTGGTCAGCAGGATGGGACGCAGACGCACCGCTCCAGCTTCGAGAATGGCTTCTCTGAAATCCATACCTTGCCGCCGGTAGTCCAGAACAAAATCGATAATGAGCAGCGAACTGCGCACCAAAACCCCGGTCAAGGCGATGATGCCGACCAGGGATGTGACCGTAAACGGTTTGCCGAGAAGCCAGTGCCCGGGAAAGATACCAACCAGCCCAAGAGGAATTGCGGACATCGCAATGATGGGCAAAGTGAAGGATTGGTAATATGCGACCAGAATCAGAAAAATGCTGACGATCGACAGCGCTAGAGCGAACAGCAGGTCGCGATAGGAGTCCAGCATCAATCGCATCTCACCGCCCCAATGCAGGCTATATCCGTTGATAGTGTCCGGATCGGCCTTGTAGGGGCGCATGTTGCCGGTGGCAAGACGGCTGCCGTCGGGCAGCGCCATGCCATCCAGACGCCGGTTCAGGTCCAGCACCGCATAGACAGACGCGGTGCTGGCAAGTTCTCCACCCACATAGGTGACCCGCTCATCGTCCTGGTGCTGAATGGGACGGTCCGCCGAGGCCGGTATAGCCTGGACCAGTTCGGACAACGCCACCTGCTGCCCTTGCCGATTCGTTACCGTGATTCGTGAAAGCAGCGTTGGGTCAATCTGATAGCGGCGAGGAATCTGAAGCCGGATTGGTACTGGGTTCTTCTCCCCTGGAATGTGAGCATCCCCCATGACTTCGCCGTCGATCAGGCGGCGCAGTGCGATAGCCACTTCGGCATTGGTGATTCCAGACATCGCCGCCTTTTCCCGGTCGACAACAAGATGGTATTCAGAGACGTCTTCTACCTCGCTGGTTTTCACTTCCGCCATGTCATACGTTTGCTGAAAGGCGCTCTTGACACGTTTGGAAAGGACTCGAAGTATCTCTTCATTCGGACCGTAGATTTCCGCCAATACGGTAGCGCGCACCGGCGGTCCAGGTGGATCCTCGACCACCTGCACAGTGCTGCCGGGATAACGAGCGGCAATGGGAGCAACGCGAAGACGCATCTCGCGCGCGATGTCGATAGAAGTCGTGCTCCGCGTCTTTTTGTCGGAGAGGTTCACGCGGATCTCCGCTACGTAAGGCCCAATCTTGCTTCCCGAACCACGCAACAAGCCGTTGAAGTCGATCACGCCGGCTTCGCCAAGCGATATCTGGTAATTCCGAACCTCGGGAGTCTGACGCAGCAGCGCACCGATCTCGCGGGCAATCTGGTCCGTCGCCTCCAACGGGGCGGTTTCCGGCATGTCGATAGTAACGTTGAACGTGTTTGTATTGTCTTTGGGCAGAAAGGACGTCTCAGTGCCGAAGAAGGATTGGGGGCCGCTCAGGCCACCAGGCCGGACGAATTGCCAAAGCGGTTGTAGCAAGGACAAAGCGATCATCGCCAATAGGAGCAGGAAGAGATACCGGCGCCACTTGGCGCTGCTCAAAAAGGGCGCCACAGCTGCACGGTAGTAGCGGGGCAGTCGATTCCAACCCCCTCGTTTTTTCAGATCGTGCGCTTCTGCCGACTTCAACCAGCGGTTCGCCGCCCAAGGGACTGCGCAATATGCCACCAACAGCGAGAAAGCCATCGCGAGTGGCCCTGTAATGCCAACGGGATGGAAGTACTGCCCTCCCATGCCAGTCAATATGGGCAATAGCGAGAAGGCCACGATCATCACCGAGAGGGTCGCCAAATTGGTTGGATTACCAATCTCGTTCGTGGCTTGTACAGCTATCTGGCGCTTATCGCCCTGGCCGAGCTGACTGTAGTTGCGATGAATGTTCTCAATTACGACGATGGCGGCATCCACCACCAGGCCCAGCAGCATAATGAAAGCAAACAAGGTGATGCGATTGATAGTGATGCCGAAGAGATGAACTCCAGCCAGAGTGAGCGATAGGATCAACGGTATCGTTGCTCCGACAATCACCGCTTCTCTGAAGCCCAGAAACAGAACGGTGACAACAAAAACGGCAAGCGTTGCAATTCCCAAGTGCCCAATGAGGCGATTTACTGCATCGTTGGCCTTCTGGCCGTCGTTACGGGTCACAACGACATCGACTCCGGGAGGCACAAACTGCGCTTTCATCCTGTCGATGCGTTTGAGAAGATCATTGGCGACAAACACCGCATTGGCGCCGCGCTTTTTGGCGACCGCAATGGTCACCGCAGGTATTTCAGGTTGCTGCGTTTTTCCAAAGTGCGCGTCCGCTGGGCCGTAAGCCAAATGGGTGAGCGTGTCCCTCTCTTCAGGTGGAGCATCGACGATATGCGCCACATCGCCGAGATAGATGGGCCTGCCGGCATTGGCGCCGACGGTCAAATGTTTCAGATCATCCGCGGATGTTAGAAATCCATCCAGTACCACCTTGCGATTCTGGCCTTCTTGCACCTGTGTGCCCAGAGGGGCCGAAACATTTCCCGCGGTGATGAGCGTGCGCACCTGATCCAGAGTTACGCCAAAAGCTTGCATCCGCTCAGGGTCCAACTCGATGCGTATTTCCCGGTCGCGGCCGCCCTTGACGTAGGCGACCGACACCGAGCCCTGGCTCCTGAGTCCATCAACCATCCGGTCTGCCAGCCGCTTCAGGGCGTAGTCGTCGTATTTTTCCGAAGCTAAAGTGACGGTAACCACTGGCACATCGTCCACGTCCACGCTGCGGATCAACGGAGTCCCCGCCTCAGCCGGAAGGAGATCGCGATGGCCCAGGATGCAGTCGTAGAGCTTGACCAGAGACTGTTCCTTGTTTTCGCCCACCTTGAACTGCACCATCACACCGCCCATCGAGTTCATGGACGTGGAATAGACATGATCGACGCCCGGAATCTCCTTGATCTCTCCTTCGATGGGACGGATGATCAGCTCTTCCACTTCCGCGGCAGAGGCCCCCGGCAGCAGCACGTGCACTTCGGCGGCGGGCACAATAATCTGCGGATTCTCCTCGCGCGGCGTCAATGTGATAGCGAGCACTCCAATCAGAATGCAGGCCAGCACAAAGAGCACGGTCAGCTTCGAGGTAATGAAGAACTCCGCGAGTTTACCGGCAATGTTGAGTTTGCGTTCAGTCATTGCGGGCCTCTATGCCGACAATCCGATCACCATCGCGCAGAGCTGAATCGGGAGCCGCAACCAAACGTTCGCCGGTTGTGAGGCCAGCGGTCACTTCGACCCGGTCAGGCCATTCACGCCCGATATGCAGCCAGCGGAAATGAGCCTTGCCATCCTTATCCACAACGAACACGCCGGACAAACCGCCGCGCTCGACCAATGCCTGCCGAGGCGCCACAAGCGACTTGTTCTCCCCAATTTGAAAGACAGCGCGTCCGAACATGCCAGGCGTCAGTCCCGCCGTCTCTGGCAGGGCAATTTTCATCTGGTAACTGCGAGTGGCGGGGTCGGCGGAAGACACCAGATGACTTACCGTGCCTTTCAGCGGAGCGCTCAGTCCGTCGATTCTGACCTCGACCGGCTTGCCCGCGGCAATGGCGGCCATTGATTCTTTATCCACATCCACGAAAGTCTCAAATAACAACCCGTGCTCCGATTCCACCGTCAATATCGGTGCGCCGGGCACGGCCAGATCGCCAGCCAGCTTGGCGCGCGCCACCACCGTGCCGTCCACGGGACTCTTGATTACGGCATACGCGCGCTGAGCGCAAGCTGTGTCGTAAACGGCCCGCGCCTGATTCAGGGTTTCGCGGGCTGCTTCGTCCTTAAGTACGACCTTGCGCAATTCGTTATCCGAGACGGTTTCATGCTCAAACAGCCGCTGAAAATGCTCCCGGTCGGCCTCCGCATCGCGGAACGCCGCTTCTGCCGCGCTCACCCCCGCCTGGGCTTGGCGGATGCCGCCTTCCACATCCGACGCATCGAGCCGCACAAGCACCTGCCCGCGCCGTACCCGGTCGCCTTCATGAACCAGGACGGCACGAATATAGCCACTGAGCCTGGATGTGACATCGACGCGCTGATCAGATACGACAGAGCCGACGGTGGTGTATTCGACTGGAGCGCCAACAGACACCGTGATGACCGAGAGATTCCTGGTCTGCGGAACAGGCTGTGGTTGAACGCCGTGATTGCGGTGGCAGGCAATCAGGCATACAGCAAGCATCAATGGCGCCAGTAGTGCGATCCGCCTTACCCGTTTCAAAATATTGATCTCCCGACAATTGAAGTGTCCTGTTGCTTGCTGGTCATTGCGCCGTGCAGGATCATTGGCAGCCGTCAGCGCCTGATAGCCCTTGACACAACAGCCGAACCACGTGCTGCGTTAAAACCGCTGGGTCATCATTCCTTGACTCGTAGCCCGGTAAAAACCGGCAAGTATCCATGACCTCAAATGGAAATACGACCATGCTCGTGATCGAAACCGTAAGCAGACTGGCGTTGTACCCAGGCCCCAGCTTGCCAACCAGCTTGTGGATGGTAAGAAACAACTCTTCAAACGCGGTGGTCCCGAGTTTTTGCAGGCGTTGTCTGTCGCTGTCGAGCATCACCCACTGCATCAGGCGCACTAAGGATTTGTTCTTGGCGAGCATCTTGGCGGCTACGCCGACAACCGATTCAAGCTGCGCCAAGGGAGTGGCTGCGGCCTCGATAGCGGCTTTCAGCACACCTGTTACTTCCCGGAATGCATAGGCAACGGCATCCACGTAAAGTTGCTCTTTGTCTGCAAAGTGGTAGTAGAGCGCGGCGGGCGTGAGCTCTACCGCAACCGCGACGTCACGCATCGAGACTCCGTCATAACCGGCCTTTGCGAACAGGCGGATCGACCGCTCAAGTATCTGTTCGCGGATTTTTTTCTTTGCAACGCTCTTCGGCATGGGCTCTCCATCAATAATTCTAACGAACGTTCATTAAATCATATCAGGTAGTCCATTGCAAATCAGGGCTCGGTTAAACATCCAGGTTCCGCAGCCACGCGCCTTCCCTAAGGAGGTTTTGTTGTCCCTGCGGATCTGCTTCTCTTGTTGCTCTTTCGAATGACGGTCTAGTCTGCTCAACCCATCAACAAACTTCAGACTCTCCGCATATACGGGAGCCCATCACCCTTGACTCGATTAATCATTATGGTTGATCCGACGGTAACGCATCCCTGCTTGACACGCGGAGCAATAAGGACGATAAACATGATCTGCCCAAAGCTGTTGTATGAATTTTTCTGGAAACAGCGCCTGACAGAAGCAATGCAGCCAAAAAAAGGTCTGCAATTTGACAAAAATTTAGCTGGTTCGAGCTAGATCCTTTGAGTCGACAAAGACGATCTCCAGAGCGCTTTTGATGATATCGAAACCGGCTTCCACATCCTTGTTCTTTGGCGCCAACAGATGCTGGAGGGAAATGCCGAAAGATGCGGACAGAATGAATTGCGTAACTGCGCTCGAAGAGTAGGGGTCGAGTTTCTGCTTAAACTGTTGCTTTTGAGCAATCTGCTTTTCGATTGCTCTGGATATTCTGGTGAGGAACGCTGTCACCTGCTTTTTAAATTCTGGCGACGCCATCGCAAAGTTGAAAAACTCCAGAAAATTCCGGTAGAGATCGGAATTCTCTCTGAGGAGCAGACGGTTGTAATCTATCAGTTTCTCCAGCCGCTCTTGAAGGCTCGTTGCATCCCGCAGCTTGGCCGCGAGATTCTCCGCATACTCCCGTTGCATTCGCTCGAGGACAGCTGCGAACAGCCCATCCTTGTTGCCGAAGTAATAGCTCAGTTGACTTAAGGCGACTCCGGATTCTTCTGCGATTTCGCGCAGCGTAACCGCACCCCATCCGCGGTCTGCAATTGCCTGATAAGCCGCGTCCAGAATCCGGTTCGAGGTTATTTCTCTTTTCAATGCAGTTTTCATTTAGTTCGCTATTGTCTCCCGGCCGGTCACACCACCGCCCATAAAACAGGATAAACGAACTGGATCTCCCGCTTGCTGACGGATTTGAAAGAGCGCTGAGTGAAAGTGGAAATTGTCCACTGTGAATGCTGAAAAGTCGGGGCCAGGACAATGGTTCACAGACTCCACAATTGCAAGCATCTTCGCTCGCTGACAGAGCGCGGCGAGATCCGCTCCGGCCAGCCCGGCAGTGCCGTCAGTTAAAGATGCAATTCCCAAAGCGCCCACCTCGCTGGCGTCACTACCGGCGAGGTGGCTCATGCGGAGGAAGATTTGTTTATCTGCGGCAATCAGCATTCTTTTCCAACCTAGCCAATGAATTGGCTGTGGCTGAGTGCTTGCGCAAGCGCCGGAGTGGACGGAATCTTCACTCGCTTGATATCCGCAGCCATATAGGGCCCAATGATCGCCGTGAACAGTCCATAGCTGATGAAGGCGACGTGGAAGGACCAGTAGCCGTTGATGGCTAAAGGACCGGACTTGAAGTAGGGCAGGAAGGAGAGCGGAAGAAACGACAGGCCTGAAAAGAGGGCAAGCGCCGCAGCCCACTTCGGCATTAGGGCGGGCTTTGTCTTATCCGCCATGACAAGGATGAACAACGCGGCTACCTCGACCGTAGTGATCATGTAGGTCATGTCATAGACATACCACGCCATAAAGTGAACAGCCTTAATCAGCTCGGGGCTGACAGTTCCAGCCATCTCTGCGCACCAAGCCCACAACGCAGGGGCAAAGATCAGCACCCAGCCGGTGAGCAGTCCTCCGGCAAGTTGAAGAATCGACAAAATAGGCGTTTTCTCCCGTCGCCGCATTTGCACAGTGAGCTGGCATGCCCAGACCAGATAAAGAATCCCGGTTGCCGTCGACAACGACTGACCCAACATGATGCTGCCTTGATACTTCAGGTAGAAGTTGTCGACGAGTTGCTGCGCTGTGAATGCAGGATTGGGCGGCGGATAATTATGCCCAAGCACACACCAAGTAATTCCATACAACACCACAAACGCCGGTCCGCACCAGGCGCAAAAGACTTGAATCCGTTTCGAAAGACTTTCTTCCATAATTTCTCCTCGCAATTGAGGAGAGAACATCTTTTCTCCTCAAATAGTACATACGTCCGATTTAGTTATACAGCGAAGCAGAAATCTTGTCAAGAGATCCTTTTGGGTCAATTTCGACATGCACGGGAATTTGTATGCGACATTCAAAACCGCGATAAGCGCTTTACCGAGAGGGGCGCATTAATGTTCATCCTGCTGCCCGGTCTTTTTGGGATCGTTCGACTGGAGCAGAAACGAGAGCAGGAACATCGCTACCGATCCAGCGCCCAGAACTACATAGGTGTCGATGTAGGACAATGCGTCAGCCTGCACCATGAGCTCCTGATAGATCAAAGCCAGTCCGCTGACCTGCGCCTGCGGATTGTCCGTGGGGTGGGCGTGCAACGCCATGGTCTGAAAGGCCATGGTGATACTCTGAGATCCTGGACTGAGGTGGTCGCCAAGCCGGGCCATATGGAATTGCTGGCGGCGGGCAAGAATCGTTGTTACCACCGAAGCTCCGACGCTGCTCCCAATGTTTCGCATGAAGTTGGTGAGCCCTGAGACTGAATCGCTTCGATCCTGCGGAACCCCAATATAAGAAGAAGTCATAAGGGGAACGAGGATGAAGCCCAGAGGAGCATACTGTACCAGCATGATGACAGAAGCTGTTCCAAAGCTGATTCCCAAGGAAAGAAGGTTTGTGGATATATACAATCCGGACGCGGAGAGGAACCAACCGAAGGCTATCAGATATTTTGCTGGAATTTTAGAAGTGAATGTCCCAATGACGGGCATCGTCATCAGCATAAGAAGAGCTCCAACGGAGACAACCAAGCCCGCCTTTTCCGCGGTATAACCGGCGAGTATCTGGAGAAATTGGGGCATGAGAATGGTCGAGGAGAACGCAACGGCGCCGGCCAGGAACATCATCAAGCTGGCGCTGGAGAAATTCAGAATCTTGAACAACTTGACATCGACGATTGGCTGCTTCTGACGCCACTCCCATACGATTACGGAACTAAGGCAAACGAAGGAGATGGCAACCAGTGAGGTGATGAAATTCGATCCAAACCAGTCGTCCTCCTGTCCCTTATCCAGAAGGATTTGGAGGGCCGCGATTCCCAGCGCCAGCAGCGAGAATCCGACAGCATCGAAGTGCATCTCCCCAGGCTTGAATCGCCGGAGGAATGGAGGGTCTTCGACCAATTTAAAGACCAACCCGACTGCCAGAAGTCCAACTGGAACATTAATCAGGAAGATCCAGCGCCAAGAGTAGTTGTCGGTGATCCATCCGCCCAGCGTAGGGCCCAGGGCTGGAGCAACCACCACTGTCACGCCGTACAGCGCAAATGCGGCTCCGCGCAGCTTCGGAGGAAAAGAATCCGCCATGATGGCCTGCGCCATCGGCTGCAGCCCGCCTCCGCCTACTCCCTGAATTGCCCGGGCAAAAAGAAGAAATCCGAGGCTTGGCGCAATCCCACACAGAAAGGAGGTTGCAGTAAACAGCGCAATGCAGATCAAAAAAAATCGCTTGCGGCCCATCACACTCGTGATCCACCCGGTGATTGGCAACACAATTGCGTTAGCCACCAAGTAGGTGGTCAGCACCCAGGTGCTTTGATCCTGGCTTGCTCCCAAGTTTCCCGAAATATGCGGAAGCGCCACGTTCGCGATGCTCGTGTCGAGCACCTCCATGAACGCTGCAATCGCAACCACGATGGCGATCAACCATGGATTGTACTTAGGTTTCCAATCGAGATTTGGTTGATCGCTGGCCAAAATGCCGCCCCTCAATCTTAGACAGTATAAACGAAATAGCGCGTTTCATATATAATGCCATGCAGATGAGACGGAAAGCCGAAATTCGCTTACCTGATACTGGGACTAGATTCGAGTTGCGGCGTTCCGCCGGCAGACCGCGGAGCGAAACATCGCGCCTCTCTATACTTGAGGCGGCGTACAACTTTCTCGAGAACATGCCGGTTTCATCGATATCAATGCTTCATATCGCCCGGAAGGCCGGTGTTAGCACCGCGACGGTGTACCGTTGGTGGACGACAAAAGAGGCGTTGTTGCTCGATGCCTTTCTTCAAAGGACCAATCGCGAAATTGTGCTCAAGGCCGAAGGAACTCCCCTGAAGCGCCTCAAGGAATACGTGCTTCAGGTGGGGCGTTTCTTTACCGGCGAAAACGGCATCGTCGTAGCTCGGCTGCTGACGGCTATTCAGGACGATCCGATTCTGCACAGAGAGTTTCTGAAACGTGTTTACTCGCCTCGGGAAAGGGAATTTCGCACCATCGTGAGTGAGGCGATCAAGAAGCGGCAGCTTCCCGCTGGCACGGAACCGATCGGGTTTTTAGAAACGATTATTGGGCCACTGCTCACGCGGTTACTAATCCGCCATAAACGAATCAATGAATCATTTGTAATTTCTGTATTTGATCAGGTCGTCGCGGGCACAAGCGCTCGACACGAAGTTGCGCAGTCTGTCCGGCATAGATCGGATCAGCCTTCAAAGTAACCTCTAAGGAGCGGTTTATGACTCGATTTGCCAAGACTGCGACGTAAATTGGAATCTACTAACATCCACAATGTATCTGAAAACAAATTACATAAGAATGTTCATTTTTGGCCAGACCGCGCATGTCCCGAACTGCCATCTTTAAAGCAATCAGGTTAATCAATCAAAAGAGACCCGGATTCAAATGCCAGTGAACACTGTAGTGATGCGAAAGAGATTAACGCGTGAAGAAAGCCGGGCACTGACGCGTACTCGACTGATTACTACCGGACGTGAGCATTTTCTTCGTCACGGATTGGGCGGTGCTGTTGCGGAAACAATAGCTGAAGGCGCAGGCTATTCGCGAGGCGCACTCTATTCCAACTTTAACGGCAAAGAAGAATTATTCCTCGCCGTGGTCCATGAAGAACAGGCGCGCCAATTCAATATATTTCGTTCTATCCTCAAAGAAGACTCTTCAAGCCGGGAAAAACTGAGGAAAATGAGGGACACTTTTACCGATATAATTACGAACCGTGATTGGATTGTGCTTCGCTCTGAGTTTGAAACTGAAGCCCTTAGAAACGAGCGCATTCGGAAGAGCTATGTGCAATTGCATAGACAGTTGATGCGTGACGGAAAAGCCCTTGTTAAAAATCTGATGAGATCTTCCGAAATCACTTTACGCCTGAAGCCGGACGACTTTATTATGGCGATGCTGGCTTTCTCTCATGGCCTGGCTGTCAACCAGAAAATCCTTGGCATAAAACTTCCCCAGAAGAGCACACGCATTCTGATCCAGAGCCTGTTTGACCATCTAATATCGGTCGCGTAACGAGCAGTCGTTGCACCGGCTGTTCATTGTAATCAAAGCAGGCCGGGCTTTGTTCTGGGCGGCAATATCAAGAACGCTATTTCCAGCCTCCGCCCAGGGCGCCGTAGAGTTGAACCAAAGATAAGGCTTCCTGCTGCTGGGCATTTGCGAGGCTCAACTCTGCGGAGAATAGATTGGTTTCGCTCGTGAGAACCTCGAGATAGCTGCTTCCGCCGTTGTCATATCGAATATGAGCTAATCGAACAGACTTGCCTGCCGCAGTTGTTTCTTTCTCTAAAGCGATGCGATTTTCTTTTGCCTTCTGATAAGTGATAAGAGCGTTAGAAACATCGCGAAATGCGGAAGCGATCGATTGTTGATAGGCGAGCACCATCTCCTGCTTCGTCTCCTCCGCAAGGCGTAAGTTGTTTCTTAGTTTCCCCCCCTCGAAGAGGGGCTGGCTTAAACTTGCTGATCCAAACCAGAAGCTGGCATCTGAGCTGAAGAGCTTATTCAACTGGTTCGTTGCTGTTCCACCCATTCCGGTAATGCTGATCTGTGGAAAGAATTGGGCACGCGCAACACCAATGCGGGCATTAGCAGCAATCAGTTCCGCCTCTGCTTTCTGGATATCCGGCCGGCGTTCCAATAACTGCGAAGGGATGCCGGGGGGAACCTCCTGAGGATCAGGTTGCAAGATGATCTTCTTGTCTCGAGGAATTGGACCAGGGTTACGGCCGAGGAGCAGGCTAATGCTATTTTCCTGTTCGCGGATCTCACGTTCAAGCCCCGGCTGAGCTGCCTCTGCAGCGTAGAGAAGCTGCTCTGCCTGATGGACATCCGACATGGTTGCCGAACCTACCTGTTCGCGGCGACTAACAAGCCGAAGCGATTCCCTGCGTGAATCCAGTGTCTTGCGCGTGATCTCCAATTTCGCATCCAGCGTTCGTAGCTGGATATAAGAGGCCGCAACGTTGATTACGACCGAACTCAACGTCGCCCGGCGCCCCCACTCCGTCGCAAGAAGCTTGGCGCGCTCCGCTTCGTTCTGGCGGCGATAGAGCCCCCAGAAATCCAGATTCCATGCGGCATCGCCTATCAATCCTCCTCCATGAAAAGTAGAAGGGTATTCGCTGCCGAGAGCTTCCGTGGGAATTCCAATAGCACTGTAGGATCCTCCCGCGCTCAAAGTGGGCAGGGACTGCGATCGTGTAATGCCAACCTGGGCCTGCTGCTCGAGCACACGCTGCGCGGCAATCCGCACATCGAAATTCTTCACCAATGCCTCATCGATGAGTTCTTTCATTTGCGCATCTTTGAACACCTCTGACCACTTCAGGTCTCCAACCGAGACTGTCGAGTTATCGACGCCAGTAGAGACCAGCTCTGCATCCCGGTAAACGGGGGGCGCGACTACCGCGGGCCTCTGATAACGCGGGCCAACCTTGCACCCAGACAAACCAACCACTGCCGCGAACGTATATCCGATGAGAATGAGCCGTTTCATATCGTTCCTTTGCAAGCTGTGCCTGCTATGTCGAAGCATTATGCTCGTGCACTGATAAACTGTCTCATGATTGCAACGTACCGATGGAGCGTCGAAAGCGCAGCAGCGCAGCAGCAAAAAATAGAACCGCGATGCCGATGATTGAAAGAAATTGTCGCCATACGGCGCTGAAGCCAGCGCCGCGGTAGAGAATGGCCTGGGACAGGCTTACGAAGTGAGTTGTGGGGGCGATAAGCATAAGCTTCTGCACGAACACCGGCATGCTTTCGCGTGGTGTAAGCGAGCCAGAGAGGACATCGAGCGGAAGCAGGACGAGAATAACCAGCAGCCCGAATTGCGGCATCGATCGAGCGATTGTTCCTAGAAAGATGCCCAGCGATGTTGTGGCTAGCAGGGTGAGTAGAAGCCCGAGAAGAAATAGCGGAATTGATCCGGAAATTGCAACACCGATAACCCCTTTCACCATCACCTCCAACCCGAATGCCGCGGCTAGCAAGACTACGACCCCCATAGACCACACCTTGGAGGCCACGATCTGGAACGGCGTTAGCGGCATGACAAGGAGGTGTTCAATTGTGCCATGTTCACGCTCACGGACAAGCGCTGCTCCCGAGAGAATGATGGAGAGCATTGTGACGTTGTTAATGAGTTCCATGACCGCTGTGAACCATGCCTGTGTCAAATTCGGATTGAATAATGTGCGTGGCTCGAGTTCACTCGGCAGCGGCGCAACGACGCGGTATCTTTGCACGAAGTCGCTTACTTCGCCGCTGACAATACTTTGGATGTACCCGGCGCCGATGTAGGCCTGGCTGACGAGCGTACCATCCACATTGAGTTGTAACCCAGGGTTACGGCCGGCAATCACGTCGCTCTGAAAGTTGGACGGTATGCCGATTGAGAAGCTGTAGCGTCCGGTATCCATCCCAAGGTCGGCGTCCTGCTGCGATGTCACGGTGGGCTTTTGGAAGTACGGTGGATACAAGCTATCGGTGACGCGCATCGAGAGTGGTGTCCTGTCCTCGTCCACAATCGCGATGGGTGCGCTCTGCAAAGTTTCAGGTTCTGAACGTGCGGCAGAATAGATACCGATTGAAAATGCGAAGGCAATAAGCACCAGCATCGCAGGATCGCGATACAAGCTCCGAAACTCTTTAATGCCGAGATAAAAAATGTTCGCCAGGGTTGCCATTAGCTCACTTTCCTTGCTTTTTCAGAAGTAAAACGCATGCGATGATCAACACGGGAATCATCGCCGACAGTGCGAAAAAGGAATTGGATAGCCCGAGGAATCCAAGACCTTTCGAAAACGTGCCGCGAGAGATGGTGAGGAAGTAAGTCGTTGGATAAAGACGTCCAATAATCGCACCAGGGCCGGAAAGCGCTGAAATAGGATTGAGCAATCCCGCGAATTGTATAGCCGGCAATATGGTTGCGATGGCTGTACCAAAGATTGCGGCAATCTGGCTCTCCATAAACGTCGACATAAGTAGGCCGAGTCCAGTCGCGCACGCCAAATACAGTAGTGCTCCTGTTGCCAAGGCGAAGAAACTTCCCGTAACGGGCACGTGAAACAGGAGTAGCGCCATCAGCGCCATCAGCAGAAAATTGACCATGCCAATTACGATGTATGGTAATTGCTTACCCAGCAGGAACTCGATCTTTGTCACAGGGGTGACATATAGGTTAAGAATCGATCCAAGCTCTTTCTCCCGCACAACACCAAGCGCGGTGAGGATAGACGGGATGAAGAGGAGGAGCAAAGCAACGACGGCCGGCACCATCGCTGCAAGACTCTCCATGTCCGGGTTATATCGATAGCGGGTTTCCAGGTTGAAGAGTGACGCGGCCTTCAATCCGAGATGGTGGGAGGCAAGGTCGGAAAGATATCCATAGTGCATGGCCTGCACGTACCCCAGCACGGTCTCTGCGCGCTGCGGCATGGCTCCGTCGACCCACAGGCCAATCGTTGTATGAGTGCCGTGAGTCAGGTTCTTGCCGTAGTTCGGGGGTATCTCGATAGCGAAGCTCAACTCGCCGTTTCGCATTCGGCGGTCGAGTTCATCATAGTCAGTGATCGCCGGTTTTTCGACGAAGTATTTGGAGCCGGAGAGGCTCAGGTCGTAATTCTCGCTGGCGGCACTGTTATCGTGGTCGAGCACGGCATAAGAAAGATTGTTCACGTCCATGTTGATCCCGAAACCCATGATGAACATCAGCATCAGGGTTCCGCCAAGCGCGAGCGCGAGCCGTATAGGATCGCGTCTCAGTTCAAGTGATTCACGGTATGCGTACGTCAGCAATCGTTGCATGCTGAAGAATGATTTCTGGCGCGACTGCGTTGCCCTGGGTTTGGCATTCTTTGTAGGTTTTGTGGCCAGAGCCGCGACTGGAGGGTTAGCTTTCTCCGTTGTAGCTTGTGCCTTCTCAAGATAGGAGATGAAAGTTGCTTCGAGGGTGTCAAGTCCGCTGGCAGCGACCATGGCCGCGGGCTTGTCGGTCGCCAGAATCTTGCCGGCATTCATGAGCGAGATGCGGTCACAGCGCGCAGCCTCATTCATAAAATGCGTCGAGATGAAGATGGTGGTTCCATCGTTGCGCGATAGGCCCAGCATCAGTTCCCAGAAGGTGTCTCGCGCGATAGGATCTACGCCCGATGTCGGCTCATCGAGGATAAGCATTGCAGGTCTGTGAATTACGGCCACGGCGAGGGACAAGCGCTGACGAATGCCCAGAGGTAATCCTTCCGGTAACTGGTCTAGTACCCGCTTGAGCCCGAAGCGCTGAGTCATCTCCTCTATCCGTTCGTCGATGTCCGCTTCCGGGACATGGTAGAGCTGCGCATGCAGTAACAGGTTCTGACGAACGGTGAGTTCCGTGTACAACGAAAATGCTTGCGACATATAGCCGACGCGGCGGCGCACCTCAAGATTCCCGGCAGTAACCGGTTTGCCAAACAGCAACGCCTTGCCTTCGGTTGCAGGAAGGAGGCCGGTAAGCATCTTCATGGTTGTCGACTTGCCGCATCCGTTTGATCCAAGGAATCCGAAAATCTCGCCACGCTCGACACTGAGTGTTACATGATCCACGGCCATGAACTTACCGAAATTCTTGGTGAGGTCACGCGCTTCGATCACGACCTCGGCGTTCGGCTTCCGTGGTGGAATCACAAGCTCATGGTGTCCTCTGCGTTCCTCCTCGGGAAGCAACTGAATAAATGCTGCTTCGAGCGTCGGCTGTGCTGTCCGCGTTCGTATCTCTTCGGCCGAACCGGTCGCCAGCACACGGCCTGCATCCATGGCGATGAGCCAGTCAAAACCCTCTGCTTCTTCCATGTATGCGGTCGCAACGATCACGCTCATTCCCGCGCGGCGTTTGCGGATGTCTTTGATAAGATCCCAAAACTGTCGACGCGAAAGAGGATCGACCCCGGTTGTCGGCTCGTCGAGAATCAGCAAGTCTGGATCGTGAATCAGGGAGCAGCAGATGCCAAGTTTTTGCTTCATTCCGCCCGAAAGCTGCCCGGCGGGACGATCGCGAAATGCCTCTAGGCCCGTGCTCGCGAGTAATTCGTTCATGTGAGTCTTGCACTCTGTAGACCCCAAGCCGAAAAGCTTTCCGAAGAAATTGATGTTTTCATTGACGGATAGAGTTGGGTACAGATTTTTGCCCAGACCCTGTGGCATATATGCGACGCGCGGGCATATGCTTTTGCGATGCCTGCGATCAGCCATGCTGCCACCCAGCACCTCGATGTTTCCTTTTTGCATTTTCCTAGCGCCCGCAATCAGGCCGAGAAGAGTAGACTTGCCCGTCCCATCCGGACCGATGAAGCCGATCATCTTCCCCGCGGCGATCTCCAAGGTCACAGCATCAACTGCGACTGTCGCCCCATACATATGGGTGACATCTTGCAACCGCGCGACAGGAACAGATGTATCGCTCACTGCTCAGTCCTGGATTTGAGTTTGTCCGGCCAAGGAACAGAAGGATCAAGACGGACATAAGCCATGCCCGGCAAACCGGATTTCACCTGCGCGACATGCTTTTTGAGGAGCGCCGGGTCGATCCGGGCTTTCACCCGGAAGACCAGTTTCTCGCGCTCGCTTGCAGTCTCCACGGTCTTCGGCGTGAACTGGGCGACATTGGCGACGAACGACACGGTAGCAGGAATCACGTTCTGCGGCGCCGCGTCAAGCACAATATGAACCTCCGAACCTATCGCGATTCTTCCGGTAGCAGTTTCCGGAAGAAAGAATGTCATGGTGACATCGCTCAGATCGACCATGCTGAGTACTTTTCCTCCGCCCGCTACCACTTCACCGGGCTGAGCGATCCGATACTGCACTCTGCCATCCCGAGCGGCTTTTAACTCGGTGTCATCGATCTCCGCTTGCAGTTGGCTCTCAGCCGCCTGTGCAGCCACAATCTTCGATTTGGCCTCAAGAACCTGAGAACGCGCTGCGTTGATGGTGGCCTGCGAAGCAACGAACTGCGCCTTTGAGGCCGCTACGGCTGCTGCCGCTTCTCGCTGGCGCGCCACATCGTTGTCATACTCCTGGATTGAGGCCGCGTGTTCGACCGACAGGATTTGTGAGCGCTGCACGGTCTTCGCTGCTACGACTTGCTCCGCCTCGCGCTGCGTTACGACTGCCTTGGCCGCCGCTTGTTCGCTCTCGCGCTGAGCGACGACAGCCAAAGCCGTGCTCGCCGCGTTACGTGCCTCAGCCTCTTCTGCCTGCGCCTGCTTTAACTGTGCTCGGAGCACGGCAGTATCCATTCTGGCGACAACCTGACCGGCAGCAGCAAAATCGCCGTCGTCAACATACATTTCGGTGATGCGCCCCGGCGACTTTGCGGCTACATCGAATTCGACCGCCTCGATTCGTCCATTTCCGCTTGCAAATCCCTCTCCCAAACCCTTCGGTCGAAAATGTTGCCATATAAGATAGGCTGCGACACCGGCAATAAGAACCAGAGCAATTCCAACTATCGGCTTGAGATACCGGCGCAAGCGACTGCTTACGATCTTTGTTTTTGTAGCGTCGGTTGTGGGGGAATCTTTTGTCGGCGTCTTCGGCGTTGCAGCAGGTTGTGCATCGCTACTCGTTGGAGGTGGCGCCAGTGCTGGAGCATCCGGGGTGGAAGGTTTCTTAAGATCGGAAGCCGCAGGGGCTGGAGATGCAGACTGTTCACTCGCTTGCGGAAGACTGGATGTCGGCTCTGCCGGTGTTGATTTCTTGATGGTCACTGTTTCATCAGCGCTTGTAGTGGTTATCGGCGAGACGTTGCCATTATTATCGACGACGATTATGACCATGACAGGTTACCCTCGAGTCTGCACACTTCCACGTATGCAAAGATTGGCATGAGCGGGCTTGAGCAGTCTGGTCAAAACAAAACACATCTATGCAAATGGTTTCTAGATACAATGTGCATACGGAAGTATAAAGATAGCCAAAGCTTAGGAATCCAGATGGCTGATCCATAGATAACGGAATGAAACAGCCGCAATCGGGAATGAGTCACGCACTGATTCCCGCCTGAATGCCTGCGAAATCAACGGTGTTAAACAGCACCTGCGCACACGGAAGATGCTGAACCAATAGCTTTGAGCACCGATGAGCTGCCAGTATATGCAGAGAGAAAAATGCGTACTGCTTCTTTTACATTAAAGCGTATGATCTTTTCGGACATCTGGTGCTCGATCTGAAGTTGTGCTCTCAAAAGCGATGGCCCGGAGCAGAGAGACCAGAACATCTCTGCGGCGTGTTCCGGGTTTTTCCCTTTAAATTCTGGATGTTTGACAAGACAATCCCGCAGCATGGTTATCGACCGCTTTGGACCGACTTCCCAGAACTGGCTGGCGAGCTTTGGAAACTTAGGCGACTCCGCGACGAAAACTTTATATAGCGCGAGCAATTCCGGTTGCGACATAGATCGCAGTAGATGAATTCCAAAATCCTCAAGCACCTTTCCCAAAGATTCCTGCGAGACCAAAGTCTTTGCAAAAGACTCTTGTAGTTCCAGCGTCTTGCGAGTCACCACGGTGACGAAGAGTTCGGCCTTGGTTGGATAGCGGGAGTAGATCGTCCTTTTCGACGCGCCAGCGCGAGTCGTAATCTCGGAGACATTCGCATTTTCGTAGCCGTGTTCCAGAAATACTTCAGTCGCAATATCGAGTAAATGCTCCATGCGACCGGCAACCTCACATGCGGCTGGTCTGCCGGCTCCCCTGCGTTTCCGTGCCACGGCTTTTCTTGACTTCAGATTGGTTCGAATCATGGCGAATTCATTCTACAACATGGTAGCCTGATCCAGAAACGATACGCAACGTATTGATTCTACAGAATAAATCCTGCCGTCGCCAGGGCAGGATGGGGCCGGACCTGTCAAGTAATTTATTGATACTTGAGAGTTTATTTCTATTGACAGGAGCACTCGTACGGACGAAAATTTTATTAGAACTTCGCGGTATCATTAATGCCGGGACTAGGGGCCTGATAAAGGCACAGAATCTTCACGGACACGATTAGCCTGTCTGGTGGCCGTTCCCGGCCATTTACCTTAATGGTCGTGCAGAAAACTATGATTTGCAGAGGCGCACGTCGAAATCGGATTCATAGCAGTTCAACGGTATTAACCGTGCCTGCTGCAACTGAGCCTGTCCCGTGCGCTTCGGTGAAGTGTTCGCGCTGGTCCAAATCCACAACGCGCTGGGAGCTGGCTGGCAATGACATGCCTTGAGCGGTTATTAGCCTCGAAAAGTATGCAGGCTCTTCTTGATCTTTGCATTGGCCCCGAATTGGACTCGCGTGGGAAATACCGGACAGAGCAAAAAGCCGTATACAAGGAGAGTGGATAAAGAGCATGACAGAGCAGTGCTTCAGAAAGAAGGAATCAAATCCGCCGGTCTGCGGCGTGCATCATGTGCCGCTCGTGCAGAGTCATGTTTCCATTGATATGAACTCACCGGGGCTTGGTCAGATCACCTGCCTTAGATGCCCCGTTAGCCGATCCGTAGCTTTGGACGCGCAGCATGTTTCGGCGCAAAAACCAATCATTCACGTACTGTCAATAGGCTCCCAAGATGCATGCGATGTCCTCCGCGACGCTCTCTTACGACGACAAAGATGCAGGCTTTTGAGCGCAACATGTTTTCGAGATCTTTGCACGCTTCCAACGGAAGAAGAGTTTGAAATCGCGATTCTATATCCTCATTCTTCTTCTGAATTTCACGATGTTGGCGGATATATTCGGCGGAAGTGGCCTCAAACAAAGATTCTTGTGATTTCAAGAACTGCAGAAGACCTGGACGATCCGTTATACGACGAGTGGGCTCATCCTGGCCTGTCTCGGGATTCACTGCTATTAATGATCGAGCAACTTGCTATAAATGCAAAACGAGATAGAAAACCTGCCGCTCGGACCTCAAGTGCGCAGTGGCAAAGTAAGGTGCCTCATGATTGAAACTCTTACAAGTCCGCACGGAGAGCATGGCCGGCCAGACGAAAACCTTAATGATGCGGCCGCCCATGAGCCCGGATACACAAGATGTGCCGTCCCGCCGGGCGGATTGATGTCCCCGTCTCTGCGCCCGCGTGAAATTCCTTTCACGGCGGAAGAGCGAAGCTCCGTAACGATTCTCTTTGGCGGGCTGACATGGAAGCATGAGCGGCTGATTGAGGGCCTCTTGGCCGGGGCAGGATACCGCTGCCAGCACTTGCCTGAGACTGATCGCGCAGCGCACGAACTGGGCAAGGATTTTTGTGCGAGCGGCCTCTGCAATCCGGTGTACTTCACCGTCGGTAACCTGATCCGCTTTCTGCAACAAAAGGAGAGTTCCGGGCTCTCACGCGCGGACATTGTCAATAAATATATCTACTTTACCGCAGCAAGTTGCGGTCCCTGCCGTTTCGGCTTGTACGAGTCGGAGTTCCGCGCGGCGCTCAAAGCGGCCGGATTCGATGGCTTCCGTGTGCTTTCCTTCTCGCAGGATCATGGCATCCATGCTTCTACCGGCCACACGGGGCTGAAGTTCTCAGTGGATTTTGGTTTAAATGCGATGCACACATTTATCCTTGGCGACCTGTTGAATGCCGTGCAGCACCGATTGAAGCCGTTCGAAATACAAGCGGGATCAACGGACAGGGCTGTCGCCAAAATGGCGGGCACTATTGCCGAACACTTCAAGCGCAATTGTGGTTTTGAACTTGGGGATCGTGTGCCCGGGATATTACTTGCGAACAGAGAATCTCGCTGGTACCGCGTTCCCAACACGCTTGGAAAGATTTGGTCGCACCTCTATGGCGACGCGCTAACGACAATCCTCCCTGCTGCCGCGGATGAGCTGAAGAGTATCGAAGTGGATTGGCTCCGAGTGAGGCCGGTCGTCAAGGTGACCGGTGAATTCTGGGCGTCGATGACCGAAAGCGATGGCAACTTTCGCATGTTGGAGTTTCTGGAAAAAGAAGGGGCGGAGGTCTCGATCGAGCCGATCAGTTCCTGGCTGCTCTACCTGCTGCACCAGAAGAAAATGCAGGAGGCGTACCGCCGGAAAATGACCGCCTATGTTTCTCGATGGACTTCTCCAGGGAGGGCTATCGCAGCCAGGGTAACTTCGTGGGGCAAGCAGATGGGCTTTACGCTCGGAGCGAGGATTTATCTTCATCACTTCAGCCGGCTGGCAAAACTGCTTTCGCTTCCTGATCAGATATTGGCGCCGCAGGATGTGCTCTCGTCTCTGGCCGCGCCTTACTATAATACGTTTCTCCGCGGCGGCGAAGGGCACCTGGAGGTGGGCAAAACACTTTACTACACGCAGCACAGAGCGTGCCATCTTGTGCTGGCGCTTAAACCCTTCGGCTGCCTTCCATCCGTGCAGTCCGATGCGGTACAGGCGTCGCTGGTGGAAAAAATTCCCGAGGTCAGCTTTCTGCCGATCGAGACTTCCGCGGACGGGGAAATCCACGCATATAGCCGCGTCCAGATGGCGTTATCCGAGGCCAGGGCAAAGGCATCGTTGGAATTCGAGCGGGCACTCAAGACAGCGCATCATTCTCTCGAAGAGATTCGCGCCTTTGTCGCAGTTCACAGGGAACTGCGTTCTCCCCTCTCTTCGATTCCGCGCCAGCCTGAAGTCATCTCCACCGCCGCCAACTTCCTTTTGCACGCCGATCAACTGATGTCCGCCAACCTCACGAAAAATGCCGGACCTCATCCGCATTTGCAACGAGAACACGGGGTATACTCTCCCGTTCTCGATCCAATTCATTCCACACAGGAGACTGAGTTATGAACAATCTACCTATATCCACGACTGAGTATGATCCTTCGCATCGTATTAGCAGCGCCCTTAACGACGAGTTGATGAGTGGGCAGCGTTCTCCGGTTCCACCGCCTCCCGGAGGTGTGCCACAGACTTTGCCGGAGGCTGCGTTCCCGCAGAAACCGAAGCTCTATGCATCTCCGGACGATGCATATTTTCCAAAGAACGGAAAGCGGCATTGGACCACGCCGCAGATTTATCACGCGATGCAGGGGTGGATGTTTCCGTACTTTCGCTCGCGTCTTGAGCATGGCGAGTTTCACCCAATCATTGCCTACCTTTTCAATGAATGGAAGTGCAATCTGGACTGCAACTACTGCTGGGCCTACGACAATCGCGTCAGCGGCATGACGGAAGATATTGCCAAACGGTCGATTGACTGGCTGCATTCAACAACGTGCCGCGTTCTCGCGCTGATGGGGGGCGAAGTGCTGCTGCGCCCGCAGTTCGCGCATAAAGTCATTTATTACGCCGCAAAGCAGGGTTTCTGGGTATATTTGCCGACCAACGGACGGTTGATGAAGCCGGACGTAATCGATCGCGTGGCGGATGCCGGAGTAAAGACAGTAAACCTGGCGGTAGATGCCTGGGATATAAAACCGGGGCTTCCGAAGGCGATGGTTCCCATCCGGCAATACTTCAACCACTTGGTGCGTAAGCAATATAAGTATGGTTACTCCGTCTTCCTGAATATCAATATCTGCCGCAACAACCTTAAAGATGTACGCATGTTGACGGAATTGGCCTACGACAACGGAATCGCCACTGATTACCACATCTGCGAATCTCCGATGATGGAGCATGAGAACTTCAAGCACCTGGAAGATAATCCCGTCTTCATCCGGCCGGAGGATCACGCAGCCATCGCAGAGCTGATCGACTGGTTGATTCAGAAGCAGAATGCCGGCTGGCAGATGGTGAACTCCGTTCAGCGGCTGGCCGAAATGAAGAGGTTCATCAACAAGGATCTGGACCAGTGGGGCTGTCGTGCCGGGCAAAACAGCATCATTATTCGCACCGATGGAACGCTGGCGCCCTGCTTCCCCATGTATGCGGCGAACCACGATTGGGGAACCATCGAAGCCCCCAGGATGGAACCGAACCAATTACGGGTCATGAAGAACGAATGCGAGGCGAGCTGCTTCTCCACACTCAATCACATTCTTGCTTTCTGTTATAACGACACGCGCGTGATTCGCTGGCTGTTCAAGCAGTCGCTGCATGGCTTTCAAGGCGTGCGCAGCAACATGGAGTAAGCAGATATATGGTCATGAAGAGAAATGACGAGGATACGCCAGCCAGGACGCAGCGAAGTCCAGCCTTGCATTGCGTGATGAGTTAATCGCGTGCCGTGTTACTGCTGTTTGCGGAGTGCTGGCCAACTCTAATGATTTCTCGAGGTATTGCTTTTCTGTATCTTTCAGCCCTGTGTACTTTGGCATTTTTCCAAATGCGCCATGGATTCCAGAAGGGATTCGAAAGATACTGCTTGCTGGGATTCGCGTTGATTTGGCTATTTGTTCCCGCTTCATGCCCTTGGGAGAAATGCTAAGCCAAGATAAACTTTGGAATTTTTCGAAATGAAGGTGTGGATGCGAGCAAACGGCTCAAAGGAGAACGATCTCATGCAGGAGTTCTTGGTGGGTCTCGATGTCGGCTCGACGACCGTGAAGACGATTGTGCGCGCCGCCGGCACAGGAGCAATTCTTCTTCAGAACTATCGCCGCCACGAAGGCCGGCAAGCGGAGACCGTGCGGAGTGCTTTGCGTCAAGCCAGGAGTGAACTTAGCATCGCCGACGACAATATGCGCCTCTTCATGACCGGGAGCGGAGGGCAGCAACTGGCGAAATTGCTAGGCGCGCGCTTCGTGCAGGAAGTGGCCGCGGTCAGTCTGGCCGTGGAATCCGCTTATCCTGAAGTGCGCTCCGTGATCGAGCTTGGCGGGCAGGACGCCAAGATGATCGTTTTCCAGGAAGGCGATCTCCAGGGTCGACGCAAGAAAATCGCGTCGATGAATGACAAGTGCGCCGGCGGAACCGGCGTTGTCATTGAGAAGATCGCCGCCAAACTGCACATTCCGACCGAGGATCTCCTTCACAAACGATACGACGATCTGCAGATCTATCCCGTTGCCGGCAAGTGCGGCGTGTTTGCGGAAACCGACATCACGGGGCTGCAGAAGCAGGGCGTTCCGGTTGGCCAATTGATTGCCTCGTTATTTCACGCCATCGTTCTGCAGAACCTCAGCGTACTTACGAGAGGGCACACGCTGCTGCCCAAGGTGTTTCTGCTGGGTGGCCCCAATGCGTATTACCCTGGTCTGCAGGCAGCGTGGCGCAGAGGGCTGCTCGAGTTGTGGAAAAGAAAGAACATTGTTGTGCCGGAAGGAGCGGCTGCGGAAGAACTAATTGTTGTGCCGCCCATGGCGGAATATTTTGCCGCGATGGGCGCTATCGAATTTGGCGCGACAGAAACCGTCGCGACAACGCAGTACAAGGGGACAGAGGCGCTTGAACAATTGATTCGCACGAGCGAGGAAACTCAAGCTCATGCGTCGAGTGCCGGTGGTTTGTGCGCAAACATAGCG
>Ga0224528_1000330_pt1 | contig 38034 bp, 24 predicted proteins | sample CBST25metaG_2_FD_179888 | JGI IMG/M metagenome (GOLD analysis project Ga0224528, IMG submission 179888) | Peat soil microbial communities from Stordalen Mire, Sweden - C.B.S.T25 | ecosystem: Environmental > Terrestrial > Soil > Wetlands > Peat | place: Sweden: Norrbotten County, Stordalen Mire...
CGCCCAAAAGCTGCCGCTGGCCGCCGCAACGCCAGCCACGGTGGAAGATCGCCGCAAGGCTCTCGACGGCCTCTTCCATTCCTACTGGGAAGACCTGATGCGCCACGATCCCGAGTACGCTTCAACTCTCGGCGACAAGCGCTGGAACGACAAGCTGACCGACCGCTCGGTGAAGGCGGAGAACGACCGCGTGGCTCGCCGCCAGGAGCTGCTGATGCAGTTGGCGGCCATCGATCCGAACGGCCTCGGCGATCAGGAAAAGACCAGCCGCGAGTTGCTGATGCGCCAATGCCTCGATGACATGGAAGTCGCGCCCTTCAAGGAATGGGAGATGCCCATTACTCAATTCGGCGGCATCTACTCAGATCTGGCCGATCTGGCCCGCCAGTTGAACTTCACCAGCACGAAGGATTACGACGACTGGACGGCGAGGCTCAAGGCCATGCCGACGGCCTTCGATCAGGTTTCGCAGAACATGGCCATCGGCATCGACGACAAGCGCGTGCCGCCGAAATATCTGCTGGAAAAGGCACTCGCGCAGGTCAAGACGCTGTCTACCGAGAAGCCCGAGGACACGCCCTTCGCACTGCCGCTCAAGAAGTTTCCGGCCTCGATTCCCGCCGCCGAACAGGAGCGGATTCGCACCGAGATGCTGGCGGCGATCGACAAGCAGGTGCAGCCCGCCTACCGCCGCTTCGCGCGCTTTCTCGAAGTCAGCTACATTCCCGCCGGACGGACCGAGCCGGGCATCTGGGCGCTGCCGGACGGCGCGGCCTACTACAAGTTTCTGATCCATCACTTCACGACGACCGACCTGACCGCCACGCGGATTCACCAGATCGGCCTCGACGAGGTGGCGCACGACGAAGCGGCGATGCTGGAGATTGCGCATCAGCTCGGCTACAAGGATCTGGCCAGCTTCCGCGCGGCGGTCAAGAACGATCCCAAGCTGCATCCGACCTCGCCCCAGGCCCTGCTCGACGCCTATAAGGAACACGTGGCCGCGATGCAGACCAAGCTGCCCATGCTCTTCGGCCATTTGCCCAAGGCCAAGCTGGAAGTGGCCACCGTGCCCGACTTCCGCGCCGCGCAATCAGCGGCGGCCTACTACGAGCAGGGCACGCCGGACTTCAGCCGTCCGGGCCGGATCACCATCAATCTGTGGAATGCCACCGACCGTTCGCTGGCCAGCGTCGAGGCCATCTCCTACCACGAGGGCGTACCCGGCCACCACATGCAGATCTCGATTGCGCAGGAGCTGACGGGCATTCCCACCTTCCGCCAGCAATACGGCAACACGGCCTTCGTCGAGGGCTGGGCCCTCTATGCCGAGCAGCTCGGCAAGGACGCAGGCTTCTACAAGAATCCCTACTCGGACTACGGACGGCTTGAGGCCGATGTGTGGCGCGCCATCCGCCTCGTCGTCGATACCGGCGTGCATTCCCAGCACTGGAACCGTCAGCAGATGGTCGACTATTTCCATGAGCATTCGAGCATCGACGAGACCAACATCCAGTCCGAGGTGGACCGCTACATTGCCTGGCCCGGTCAGGCGCTCGGCTACAAGATCGGCCAGTTGCAGATTCTCGAACTGCGCGCCAAGGCGCAGAAGCAGCTCGGAGCCAGCTTCGACTTGCGCGCCTTCAACGATGAGGCGATCGGTGCCGGAGCCTTGCCGATGGATATGCTCGAAGCCCGCGTCAACACCTGGATCGCGGCGCAGGGCACGCACTAACAGCAGCGTGAGAGCCGTACGTCTGCCGTGCTATTCTTAGCAGTTCCCGCTACCGGTCTCGCGACCGCAAATTTCAAGTGTAGGGCTGTTGCCCGAGAGGCGACAGATGGAGAGAGATTCATGAAACGTGTTTTGTGTCTGGCGCTTCTGGCCTGCGCCGCGGTTTGCACGCTTCACGCGCAAGCCGTCGATGTGAATGTTTGCGACGTCCTCAAGAACCCGAAGAACTTCGACGGCAAGCTCGTCCGCATCAAGGGCGTGGTCTTCTCCGGCTTCGATAGCTTCATCGTGAAGGATGCGAGCGGCGATTGCGGTTTTCCGGTCGACTCCCTCTGGCTGGAGTATCCGCAGGGCACCAAGGCCAAGGCCGGCGCCACAACCGTGCTGCGCATCGAACCGGCGCACAACTTTGCCGGCAGCGTTACCGCGACCACGCGCACGCCTGTCGTGCTCGATGCCAAGAGCAAGGACTTCAAGCAGTTCGACTCCCTGCTGGCACAGCCGCACAAAAGCGATGCCATCTGCCTGGGCTGCGCCCGCTATGAGGTTGCCGCCACACTCACCGGCCGGATCGACGCGGTGGCCGACGCCAATCTGAAGCGCGACGCCGCGGGCAAGATTGTCGGCTTTGGCGGCTTCGGCAATCTCAACATGTATCCGGCGCGGCTGGTTCTGCAGTCGGTCGCCGATGTGGCGCCGAAGGATCTGGACTACTCCACCGCCGATGCGGCCGTCAAAAAGCAGCCGCCGACGCCAGCCGCCGTCCTTGATCCGATCGAAAGTGCGAAGAAGATCGTTGACTCGCTCAACGGCACGCCGGCCGGCGCCGCCGCGCAAAAGCTCTACGCCGCGCTGCCGAAAAAAGGCGAGCACAACGGCGTGAACATCCTCAAGGGCAACACCAGCGAGGAAAAGAGCGAAGCACAGGGCAAGGAGGATTCGCCCGATGGCGTTCTGTTCACCGTCACGGCGAACAACGACAAGCTGCAGGGTGCGGCCTACGTCGCCGCGCTGTTCCACGTCGGCCAGCGCATTGCCGACCTGCGCCAGTCCACGGCCGATGCCGAACCGCCCTTCATCGTCGAATACAACGCCTGGTCGATGGCCATCACCTCGGCAGTGATGAGCGGCCAGAAGACGCTGACGCTGTCGGGCGGCCCGCTGGTCTGGGATCTTTCCTGGCCTCAAGCGGATCGCAATGGCAAGATGAATGAAGCCATTACGAATTATCTGAACAAGTTCGCCGCGATCAACCGGTAGCTTTTTCTCCGGGCTGATGCACCGTTGGGTTCGCGCCGATCGTCTCGCGCGAACCCATTTCCATCTCTGGATTTCTATCACTGTTTTTGCGAGGAAAACATGGCGGATATTGACGTAGAAGGAAACGAAGCACCAGCGCAGTTGCCCGGCATTCGCGTCGCGGTTTTGGGCGCGGGCAAAATGGGAGGCATTCTTCTGCAGGCGTTGCTCAAGCAGAACCTGTTTTCGCCCGACCTGATCCACGCCACCGTGGCGCACAAGGAGCGCGCCGTGGCCCTCAGCACGCAGTGGGGCATCGACGTCGGCACCGACAACCTGGCTGCGGCCAAGCAGGCCGATCTGATTCTGGTCGGCGTCAAGCCCCACCAGGTTGCCGAACTGATCCAGCAAATCAAGCCGGCACTGACCGCCGACAAGACCATCGTCTCCATCGCCGCCGCGGTCACGACCAGCGACATCGAAGAGGCCGCTGGCATCGATCTGGCCGTGGTGCGCGCCATGCCGAATACGCCGTCGGCGCTCGGCGCGGGCGCGGCTGCTCTGTGCCGGGGCCGCTTCGTCTCCGACAAGCAGATGGAGTTGGCCAAGCGCATCTTTGAGACCGTCGGCCGCGTGGTCGTTATCGAAGAACGGCTGATGAACGCCGCCACGGGGCTCTCCGGCTCTGGCCCCGCCTACGTCTACGTGATCATCGAAGCGCTCGCGGAAGCTGGCGTCAAGGTGGGCCTGCCGCGCGATGTAGCCACGCAACTGGCCGCGCAGACGGTCTTCGGCGCAGCCAAGATGGTGCTCGAAACCGGCTACCATCCGGCGCTGCTCAAGGACACGGTCACGACGCCCTCCGGCTGCACCATCGAAGGCGTGCTGGAACTGGAGAAGGGCGGCCTGCGCGTCACCCTGCTCAACGCCGTCGAACACGCCACCGCGCGCGCCAAGGAACTGGCCGCCGGATAGTTTTTTCTTCTGGATGCAGGCGCGGCTCTCTGCCGCGCCTTTTTCAATAAAAACCGTGGCTGTCATCTTGAGCGAACGGGGCCCCAAGCGTTTTTCAGCTTGGGGGGGGTGAGTCGAAAGATCCGCGGTTGTTTTTTTACTCGGCATTGGAAGCATCGAAGACTTCGCAAAAGAGTCTTAACCGCCCAACTTGCCAAGCAGCCCGCAAGGCACTAAGTTTTTAGTAGGCGGTTTGGTTGTCTTCCTATCAAGTACCTGTGTCGATTCAACGTCCATCCTGGCTTCCGAAGTACCTGCCCGAGCTTGACGGCTTGCGCGGGGCTGCGATTCTGGCCGTCGTGCTCTACCACTGCAAACCGCGACTGGTGGGCACTTGGCTCTACGGGCCCTCGCTGTGGGGATGGGCCGGCGTCACGCTCTTCTTCTTTTTGAGCGGATTTCTGATCACCTCCAACCTGCTCACCTCGCGCGACGATCCGCGCTACTTTCACAACTTCCATGCGCGCCGCGCGCTGCGCATCTGGCCGCTCTATCTGCTGCTGCTCGCCGTCTGCTACCTGAACTCGGAGTGGTTCGTCGGCCTGCCGGTCTTCGAAGCGTTCAGAACCGCGCCTTGGTGGGCCTACCTGCTCTGCATCCAGAATCTCTTCGCCCTAACGCTGCCGCCAGCCGTCGCCCCCACCTGGGCGCTGGCCATCGAGGAGCAGTACTACTTCCTCTGGGCTCCGGCCGTGCGCTGGCTGCGCCGCCCGTGGATGCTTTCTTTTCTTCTGCTGGCGACACTGGTGGCCGCACCCCTGATTCGCAGCCATCACCACGCCTGGATCACGCCGACGCACACGCTGATCCACCTGGACGGGCTCGCGCTCGGCAGTCTGCTGACCATCGGGCTTTATACGCTCGGCGGCAGCCGGAAGCTCTGGCGCGCCGTGGGCGCTTTTTCTTTCGTTGCAGGTATCACTGCGGCAGCGACCATCGCCGGCGGCACGGCCTATCTCGACTCAGCGCTGGCCTTTGGACTCGGCGGACTCGCACTTATGCTGGCAAGCTCGACCGGCTCGCCGTGGCTTGCCGCTTTCCGGCGCGGACCGCTGCGCTACTACGGCAAGATCAGCTACGGGCTCTACCTCTGCCACATCTCGGTCTTCATCTACTTCGGCTGGTTCGACCGCCACATGGACGCCTACGGCACGGCGGGCAATCTGGCCGTGGTCGCCTTCCGCATCATCGCCTCGACGGCCGTCGCCACACTGCTCTGGTACGGGCTAGAATTACGCATTCTGAAGCTCAAGCGGCGCTTTTAAAATAGCCTAAAATGCTTAAATAAAGCGTTTTATCTGATCCGGAGCGCGGAATTTCCACGGCCAGATTTTCGCTTTCCAGAACACAATTCCATTTCGTGCCTTAATTCATGACTTTTTTGTGACATCAGTCACCCACGCCCCCCTCTTTGACTGCTAACCTCGGAATAGTACTGGCGAAACTTCCCCTCTTGAGGTGTGTATGACGAAGAAAGTCACAAGTGAAGCCGAGAACCTCCCCTCCAACGCAGCAACCACCAAGATCGCCGATGACGTCGCAGGCAAAGCCGCGTCGCAAGGCCCTCTGTCGCCCGATCAGCTTGCCAAGATCGATGGCTGGTGGCGCGCCGCCAACTATCTTTCCGTCGGACAGATTTATCTGAAGGACAACCCGCTGCTGGAGCGGCCTCTGACCCTTGACGACGTGAAGCCGCGTCTGCTGGGCCACTGGGGCACAACGCCCGGCCTGAACTTCCTGTATGCGCACTGGAACCGCATTATCCGCGAGCGCGGGCTAAACATGATGTACATCATCGGCCCCGGCCACGGCGGCCCGGGTCTGGTGGCCTGCACCTATCTCGAAGGCTCGTATTCGGAGATCTATCCGCACATCGAGCGCAACAAGGACGGCATCAAGCGGCTCTTCCGCCAGTTCAGTTGGCCCTACGGCATCCCGAGCCATGTGGCACCCGAAACACCCGGCTCGATTCACGAAGGCGGCGAACTCGGCTACTCTCTGGTACATGCCTTCGGCGCGGTCTTCGACAATCCAGACCTGATCGTGCCCTGCGTGGTCGGCGACGGCGAGGCCGAGACCGGACCGCTCGCGACAAGCTGGCACTCCAATAAATTTTTGAACCCGGCCACCGACGGCGTGGTGCTGCCGATTCTGCATCTGAACGGCTACAAGATCGCCAACCCCACCGTGCTCAGCCGCATTCCACAGGCGGAGCTCGAAAGCCTGATGCGCGGCTACGGCTATGAGCCCTACACCATCGCGGGCGAAGATCCGGCCGAGATGCACCAGAAGGCTGCCGCCACCTTCGACAAGATCTTTGACCGCATCGCCGAGATTCAGGCGGAAGCACGCGCCGCCGTGGCCAAGGGCCAGCCGGTCAAGCGCCCCGCCTGGCCGATGATGATTCTGCGCACACCCAAGGGCTGGACCGGCCCGAAGGTGGTCGACGGACTGCCGGTGGAAGGCACCTGGCGCGCCCATCAGGTGCCGCTGTCAGGCCTCTTCGAGCATCCTGAGCACCTGAAGCAGCTTGAGCAGTGGATGCGCAGCTACAAACCCGAAGAGCTGTTCGACGCCACCGGCCATCTGAAGGCCGAGTACGAAGAGATTGCGCCCAAGGGCCGGCAGCGCATGGGCATGACGCCGCACGCCAACGGCGGCCTGCTGCTGAAGCCGCTCCACATGCCGAACTTCCGCGATTTCGCGGTCGACGTAACGCCAAAGAATCGCGGCGCGAAGGATGTGGAATCGACGCGCGTGCTCGGCAAGTTTCTGCATGCGCTGATGCAAGCCAACAAGGAAGAGAAGAACTTCCGCATCTTCGGCCCCGACGAAACGGCCTCGAACCGCCTCGGTGACACCATCACCGACTCGGGCAAGGCATGGGTCGCGGAGACGCTTCCGGTCGATGTGGATCTGAGCCAGACCGGCCGCGTGATGGAGGTGCTCAGCGAGCACATGTGCCAGGGCTGGCTCGAGGGCTATCTGCTCACCGGCCGTCACGGCTTCTTCAGTTGCTACGAGGCCTTCATCCACATCATCGATTCGATGGTGAACCAGCACGCCAAGTGGCTCAAGACGACGCGTGAGATTCCCTGGCGCAAGCCCATCGCCTCGCTCAATTACCTGCTCAGTTCGCTGGTATGGCGGCAGGACCACAACGGCTTCAGCCATCAGGACCCGGGCTTCATCGACCACCTGCTGAACAAGAAGGCCGATGTGGTGCGCATCTATCTTCCGCCCGATGCCAACTCGCTGCTGTCGATTGCCGACCACTGCCTGCGCTCGCGCCACTACATCAATTTGATCGTGGCCGGCAAACAGCCCGCGCCGCAGTGGATGAGCGTCGATGAGGCCATCGCGCACTGCACGGCGGGCCTGGGCATCTGGGAGTGGGCCTCGAACGACGCGGGCAAGCCCGAGGTCATCATCGCCTGCAGCGGCGACGTGCCGACGATGGAGGCTCTGGCCGCCGTGCTGCTGCTGCGCGAGCGCGTGCCCGACCTGCGCATCCGCGTGGTCAACGTCGTCGATCTGATGACGCTGCAGCCGCAGTCCGAGCATCCGCACGGACTCAACGACGAGGACTATGACCGCATCTTCCCGGCCGGCGTGCCGGTGGTCTTCGCCTTCCACGGCTACCCGTGGTTGATTCACCGGCTCACCTATCGCCGCCACAATCACCACGACGTGCATGTGCGCGGCTACAAGGAAGAGGGCACGACGACCACGCCCTTCGACATGTGCGTACTCAACAACATCGACCGCTTCCAGTTGACCCTCGACGCCATTCGCCGCGTACCGCGTCTGGCCTCGACCGTCGACGATGCCAGCCAGTGGTACTCCGAGGCGATTCAGCGCCACAAGCTCTATGTCTCCGAGCACGGCGACGATCTGCCAGAAGTGAAGAACTGGCGCTGGCCGAACAAGTAACAGTTGCCCAGACTTGGCCCAAATGCGTGACCAAGGTAAGCGCATTTGGGCCTTTCCGTGACCTGATCTTTTCTTATTGAGATTAGATCAGGAGGGAGCAGGGGCATTCATGCCCCTGAAGCAGACAGCAAGGTAAGACCGCCTTTAGGCGCGGGCATTCCTTCCTTGGCAAGAAAAGGCCCACGGCTGAAGCCGTTTCTCGTTCCACGGAATTTCAGGGGCATCAATGCCCCTGCTCCCTCCCAAAAACGGATTGGGAGTTGCCGGAATGCAATTTCAAATTGCGATTGTCGCCGGCGCGATGACCGCAATGCAAGAAGGCGCGCGCCGGCGGCTTGTACACTGATTCTGTAGCTTTATCCACCGAACCGGCAGAAGCTCAGCTCATCGAGCCTTCTGGCGGTTCGATGCTTTGCGGAACGGTTTCTGCCGTCACCGGCTGATTTTGACACTTCAACGCGAAAGGTTCTTCTCATGGCGTCTTTGCCCGTACTCGTTTTGAATAGCGGTTCTTCTTCGATTAAGTTTTCTGTCTATGAAGCCGGCGATGGCCAGCGGACCAAGCTCGTTGAGGGCGCGGTCGACGGCATCGGCACTGACAACGGCAAGTTCTGGATCAAGGATGCGAACGGCACCAAGCTCGTTGACGAAAACCCGGCGCTGCCGACCCGCGCCGTGGCCTTCAAGCTGGTGGCCGACGCGCTGCACTCCGGCAAGTTCCCGGCCCCTGCCGCCATCGGTCACCGCATGGTCTCCGGCGGTCCGACCGTGCAGGAGAACCAGGCCATCACCCCGGCCCTGATCGACGAGATGGAGAGCTACACAGCCTTCGCGCCGCTGCACACGCCCATCGCCGTCTACATCATGCGCGAGGCGCTGCGCCTGTTCCCCAGCATTCCAAACTTCGTTATCCTCGACACCTACTTCCATCGCACCATGCCGGAAGTGGCCAAACACATGCCGATTCCGGCCGAGTACGCCAACATGGGCGTGCAGCGCTACGGCGCGCATGGCATCAGCTATGAGTCGATCATCTATCAGTTGGGCGACAACGTGCCCGAGAAGCTGATTGTCGCTCACCTGGGCAACGGCGCATCGATTTCGGCCATCAAGAACGGCAAGTGCATCGACACCTCGATGGGCCTGACGCCGACCGGCGGCATCATCAGCGGCACCCGCACCGGCGACATCGATCCGGGCGTGATCCTGTTCATCCTGCGCAAGATCAATGAGACCGCCAAGGACGCCAACGACGCCGCCGACAAGCTCGAAGTGGTGGCCAGCAAGAAGGCCGGCCTGCTCGGCGTCAGTGAGCTGTCGAATGACATGCGCGACCTGCGCGACGCCATCAAGGCGGGCAACGCCAAGGCGCGCCTCTCGGTCGACAAGTTCATCTGGACCATCCAGAAGTGGATTGGCAGCTACTTCGTTGAGTTGGGCGGACTCGACGCGCTGGTGTTCACCGGCGGCATCGGCGAGAACGACATCTACACCCGCACCGAAGTCTGCGCCGGACTGGGCGCGCTCGGCATCGTGCTCGACGCCGAGAAGAACAACGTCCGCGGCGAAGCCACCATCTCGGCCGCCAGCTCCAAGGTCGTGGTCCGCGTCATTCCCCCGGCCGAAGATCTGCTGATCGTCAACCACGTCGTTCGCCTGCTCGGCGAAAACAAGTAAGTTACGAGCAAAAACGCCGCGGTCCTCATGGATCGCGGCGTTTTTCTGCTTTTCTATAAAGCACGCACTGCGGACCAGAAGGTCGCGCAAAATGCTTTTGAACTTTTATAGTGGAAGACGCGAGGAGCACGTCCTTCGCCAAAGAGAAGATCCACCGCAGCTTTTCGATCATCTCCGTGTTCAATCAAAGGAAGCGTACTCCTCGGATAGGCGCAAACTGCCTGTTCAGACAAATCCCCCCACACCCAGGAGAAAACGATGAAGATGAAAAAAGAAGCAGCAGCCAGCGCGATTCTGGCAGCCATGATGCTCTGCATTGCCCCCATCGCATCCGCGCAGGATCGTCACGACGACGACCGCCAGACTCAAGATCAGCATGACTCACAAAAGGGTCATGACAACGGCCACGGGCAGCAGGGTGGCCACGACCAACCGCACGCGTTTGTGCAGCACGACGATTGGAAGCAGGGCGCGCACATGAACACCGGCGATTGGAATCGCGGCCAGAAACTCGACTGGCACGCACATCACTTCAACAAGCCGCCTCGTGGTTATGAATGGCGCGAGGTTGACGGCAATTACGTGCTGGCGGCCATCACCACCGGCGTGATCGTTTCCGTGATCGTGGCAACACACTAGACTCATCTCACACAAAAGGCTCTCGCAGAATGCGAGAGCCCTTTGTGTGACCCGCTCCAAGTTTTACCGGAGCGCGGGAAGTTAGAGCATTTTTCCAATACACGTGCCGTGTTGAGTGGCGTGCAAGGCGGCTTTTTCTTAAGGAAAAAGCCACTCGGCATCCTGCTTTCGCTCTACACCAATTGGAAAAATGCTCTAGTCTTCGAGTTCCGGGTGGTAATAGCTCTCCCAGCCGAGGTAGCGGCTAGCGGCCTCGTGGATGGACTTCGAGACCTCGCTGAAGTTGGTGGCCACGTGATGCTCAAAGCCCTCGCGGCAGATGTATTTGAGCAGCTTCTGCAACTGGGGAATCTCGGCCACGCCCGCGCCGCCAAAGGTCTCCAGAGGGTCGTCGGTGAACTTCGCCGGGCCGACATAGCCGCGGATGATGCCGTGGCGATCGTCGGTCGAGAAGCGGGCAAAGGTCATCGCACCAGACTTCACGCGCCCCACGCAGGTGCCGAAGGTATTCTCCCTGCCAACCGTACCAGCGACGATTGCCTGATAGTCCATCGTCGGCGCGGCCTTGAAGAAGTGCTTGGGAAGATTCGAGCAGTGGAAGCAAACGCACTTGTTCGGATCGCCGCCGTAGTTGTTGTTCCAGTCAAGCAACGCCGACGGCGTGTTCGAGGCCAACTGCAGCATGTACATCGAGAGCACGCCCGGGACATCGACCTCGCAGGCCGACGGAATCAGGTTATTCGACATCATGCTCATGATCGTGCAGGGCACCACACCGAAGAACTCCTCCATCGAGGTCCAGCACTGCACGGCATTCACGGTCACGTGGGTCTGCTTCATCCAACCTTCGATGACCGTGCCAAGCTTGGCCATCTTCACCAGAGCCTCGTTGGTCACGCCATCGGTAGAAACGTAGCTCTTGATGGCGGCCAGCTTGGCCTCGACATCGGAGTCGGAATCCTTGAGGCGGTTGATGCGACCGAAGATCTCAGACAGATCGATCGGCTCGATGGAGATGCCGTTGGTTTCAAAAATGCGCTCGGAGTAGCGAACGGTATTGAAGGCCGCCGGACGCGCGCCAATCGAACCGATGCGCAGGTTCTTCAGGCCCTTGACGATGCGGCAAACCTGCGAAAACCACTCGAGGTCAGCCTTGAATTCAGGCGAGGTGAGCGATTCGGTGTGCAGCTTGGTGAGCGAGTAGGGAATGCCGTACTGCATCAGGTTGTTACAACAGCTCATTTTGCCGCAGAAGCTGTCGCGACGCACTTCAATCGTCATCGCGTCCGAGCGGTCGGGCGTGGCCTGCACCAGCACCGGCACCTTCAGACCCGACAGGCGAATCGCATCCACAATGCCACGCTCTTCGCCAAAGTTCGGCAGCGTAATAATGATGCCGTCGATCTGCTCGGCATGCTTCTTGAACAACTCGGCGCACCTCTGCGACTCAGCATAAGTCTCCACCGCACCGTGCGTGGACTCCTCGGGGCTGAGCACAATGGCCTTCGCGCCCGCTTCGTTCAGAACCTTGATGATCTCCTCGCGGCCCGTACGTGCCAACTCACCGGGAAAAAATCCGCGGTTACCCACAATCACACCAAACGTCATCTCATGCTTTGCTGCCATTTCGATTCACTCCCTTGTTCGGGCGTTCTACACCCGTTCATGTGTTCCAACCGTTAGAGCATCTCTCCTGATGCTGTGCAGTGGCGCGAGTCTTGCCAAGTTGCCGCTCCCTGCTGGTCGCGTCAACGAAGCTGCATCGACTCGCTCTATACCTTCAGGAGAGATGCTCTATTGCTTTTTACCGGGCCGAAACTTGACCGTGTAAAAAACGCCCAGCGCCAATAACGTGCTACCCCACCAAAGTGGCGCATGCAACTCTTTCAGTTCCACCGAAGCGAGTTGCCCGGTGATGACTTCGCTCAGGCCGTAGCCTGCGATCAGCACGCCGTAGGACAACAGCAGCACGCCGATGAAGAACCAGATCGGAATCCGCGAACCATGCATTGTTTTTTCCTTTCTCTTTCGGGTGCTACCAGAACAGAAGGTTGAGCGCGACAAAAAGCACGCCGACGATAATCGCCCAGGTCCACTCGTTGCGGAACCAGGCCACCGGCTCTTGCTTCGGCAGCTTGGTGGCTCCATAAACCAGCCCGTCCAGCTCGGCCACCGGCCGCGGCTTGGTCAAAAAACTCACCACAATGATGATGACCGCCGAGAACAGGAAGGCCCACAGTGCGCGGAAAACGTTCTCCGCCATCGGCTTCGCGTCCGGCGAAAGCGCCACGTTGGCCAAAGCCGACGGTGTGATCTTCACCCACATAAACAGACTCGCCGAAAAGATGATGCCCAGCAACATGCCCAGAAAGCCGGCCTGCTTGGTGGCCCGCTTCCAGAACATGCCGGCCAGAATCACGGCCAACAGCGGCGCAATGAAGATCGAGAACAGCGCCTGCACGTAATCCATGATGCCGTGCGCGTGCATCACCAGATAGGCCGCGCCAATCGACACCGCGACGCCCGCCAGAATCGATAGCCTGCCCACCATCACGTAGTGCGCATCGGAGCCGCGCTTGTTGATCAGCGGCTTGTAGAGGTCATAGGTCCAGACCGTGGAAAAGGCGCTCACGTTGCCCGCCATGCCGCTCATGAAGCCCGCGATCAGGGCCGTAATCCCCAGCCCCAGCAAACCGGGGCCGAGGTAACGGACCATCATCAGGGGGAGGGCCTGATTGTAACTGTGCAGTTCGCCGTTCACGCCACCGGCCAGCACCTTCTGCTGCTCGGGTGCCGTCAGCGAGGTCTTGGCCATCGACGTCTGGCAGGCCGCCGGGTTTTCCACCGCGCCGGAGCCATTCAACGTGCAGGCCGCCACTACATCTTCGCCAACCAGTTGCCGACGGCTGCCGTCGGGATTCTGCAACAAGACGAGACCAAGCAATCCAGGCAGAATCACGATGAACGGCGTCGCCATTTTGAAGAACGAAGCGATGATCGGAGCCATGCGCGCCGCGCGCAGGTTCCGCGCCGCCAGCACGCGCTGCACGACCAGGAAGTCCGTCGTCCAGTAACCGAAGCTGATCACGAAGCCCAGGCCAAAGACGATGCCGGTCCAGTGCACGCCCATCGGATTAGAGGAGAAGCTGCCCAAGTCGCGCCACATGTGGAAGTAACTGTCGCCATGCACGCCGGTCAGCGACTGCATGTTGTGCATGATCTGCCGCTTCAGTCCGCTGACGCCGCCGCTCTGCACCAGTCCAAGAATCGGCACCAGCAGCGCGCCGCCCCAGATGAGCACGAATTGCAGCACCTCATTGAAGATGGCCGAGCGCAGACCGCCGAGGCCCACATACAGCGCCACTGCAATCGACGAGACAAAGATCGAGAAGGTGATATCCCAGCCGAGCACGACCTTCATCACCACGGCCATGGCGAACATGTTCACGCCGCTCATCAGGATCATCTCGACAGCAAAGGAGACCGCCGCCACGCTCGATGCCGCGCGACCGTAGCGCAGGTCGAGGTAACCCGGCACCGAGTGCGTCTTTGAGACGTAGTAGAACGGCATCATCACCAGGCCCAGAAAGACCATGGCCGGAATGGCACCGATCCAGTACCAGTGCGTGGCCAGAATACCGTATTGATAGGCCGATCCGGCCCAGCCCATCAGCTCCAGCGAGCCGAGGTTGGCCGAAACGAAACTGAGGCCGGCAATCCAGGCCGTCATCTCACGGCCGGCCATGAAGAACTCTTCACTGGTGTTGGACTGGCCCTTGAGATAAAAGCCGATCCAGAGCACCATGGCGAAATATATGGCAATGATAGCGATGTCGAGCGGACGCAAATGCGCCAGCGGCACCGTACTCAGAGCAAGCATCGCCGGCAACTTACCGGCGGCAAACAAAGCTGGGACCGAACCGAACATGGCATCACCTTGAAGAACGCAATACGCCCACTTCCCTAGCGAACGTTCGCCATTAGTAAATGGGTTTACTCAAACAATTGTCAAGCGAAAAACCCGTGCATCAGGGGGATTTCGCCCGGCCTGCCGCGCATCCTTTTTCCCGCGACGATCTTTGCACACCAAACAAAGCGAAAATCGGGCGAGGAACAAAATGCGAGCAGGTCGAGAAAGCGTTTACCCGCGCAGTGTAGCACAACCGACCCACGCCGCACATCCTCCTCGCTCACACTCTTTTTTTTACCGCACTTTTCTTAGAGCATTTTTCCAATACGCGTGCAGTGTTCAGTTGCGTGCAAGGTGGCTTTTTCTTCCACCCTGGCGACGAAGACCTGTCACCAGGGACCCGGTTTTCTTGAGAAAAAAGCCACTTAGCATTGTGCTTTCGGTCTACACCAATTGGAAAAATGCTTTACCCTCATCGAGTACGCACGAAAAAGCGCGGCCGCCCTGAGGCCCGCCGCGCTTCCTGCTTCCGCCGCCTACCCTTCCACCGCCTACCGCTGATCGGCGGCAACCTCGTGCAACCAGCCGGGCGGCTTCAGCAACTCGCGCGGACGCGAGCCATCGGCCGGGCCCACCAACCCGTCGCGCTCCATCATGTCGACCAGATGCGCGGCGCGACCATAGCCCACGCGCAGACGCCGCTGCAACAACGAGGTCGAGGCCTTGCCGAACTCGAAGACCAGCCGCACCGCATCGTCGAAGAGCGGATCGTTGTCTTCGTCGCCGGCCCCGGTGCCATCGCCGCCGTGCTCGTCCTTCGGAGCTTCCAGAAAGCCCTCGATGTATTCCGCCTCGCCCTGCGCCTTCCAGAAACCGACCACGGCGGCCGTCTCCTTTTCGCTCACGTAGGGCGCATGCAAACGGCGCTGACGGCTGGTCCCCGGCGGCAGAAAGAGCATGTCGCCACGGCCCAGCAAGGACTCGGCGCCGTTGCTGTCGAGAATGGTGCGCGAGTCCACCTTCGAGGCCAGCCGGAAGCTCAGCCGCGTCGGCACGTTGGCCTTGATCAATCCGGTGATCACGTCCACCGAAGGCCGCTGCGTAGCCAGAATCAGATGAATGCCCACCGCGCGTGCCATCTGCGCCAGACGCGTGATCGATTCCTCGACGTTGGCGCGGTCGAGCATCATCAGGTCGGCCAGTTCGTCGATGATGATCACGATGAAAGGCAGCGGACCTTCCTCGGCGGCATCGTCGTCGAACTGCAACGGCATCGAGCCTTCGAAAAGCTTGTTGTAGTGCTCGATGTTGCGCACGCTGTGGCTGGCCAGCAGCTTCAACCGCCGCTCCATCTCGCGGACCGCGTTGCGCAGCGCGTTGGCGGCCAGCTTCGGATCGGTAATGATCGGCGTGAACAAATGCGGAATGCCCGCGTACATGCTCAATTCCACGCGCTTCGGATCGACCAGAATCAGCCGCACCTGATCGGGCGTCATGCGGAAGAGCAGGCTGGTAATCATGGCATTGATGGCCACGGACTTGCCCGATCCCGTCGAGCCGGCGATCAACAGATGAGGCATGGCGGCCAAGTCTTCGGTGACGATGCCGCCGTTGATGTCCTTGCCCATGGCCAGCACCAGCCGGCCCTTGGCCTTCACGAACTTCTCGCTCTCGATCACACTGCGCAGATGGATGGTCTCGCGCTCCGCGTTCGGCACCTGGATGCCAACGGTGCTTTTGCCGGGGATGCGCTCGATGAGGATGCTCTCGGCGCGCATCGCCAGACAAAGATCCTCGGCCAACCCGGTCACACGCGAATATTTCACGCCCGCCTCGGGTTTGAACTCGAAGGTGGTGACCATGGGGCCGGGGGTAATCTGCACCACTTGGCCGCGCACGTCGAACTCGGCGCACTTTTCCATCAGCACGCGGGCGTCCTCGCGGAGTTCGCCCTCATCCATCGACTGCGGCCCCTCGCCTTCATAGAGCAAGGTGCTTGGCGGCAGCTTGAAGCCGCTCACCGACTGCTGCGCGACGGCTGCAGGACGCTGTGGCACGTCGATCCGCGCGTGAATGGCAATCGCCTCTTCTGCGCGCGGATCGGGCGTGTAGCCTGGTTCGGAGGCAAAGCCCGGCACCGGCGCAACAGGCAGCGGTTCCTCTTCGTTGAGAGCCTCTTCGGCGACAGAAGCCTCCGGCACAGACTCGGAGGCGAAGGGAATCACGCGCCTGGGCACCGGCACCGGGCCAAGATGCGGCTCCTCGTCCATGGTCTCTGGAACGTCCTCCTCGGCAGCAACAGCCTCGGAACCGCGCTCCCAGATGCTGGCGCGACGATTGGAGGCGGACAGGGGAATCTCGCCACCATCATCGGTAAAACGAGCCCGCTGATAGGCCGGAATCTCGTCTTCGAATTCGTTGTCTTCCGCGCGCTTCCTGCGCCCCAGGAGAGCGCCGAAAAATCCGCGCCGCTCCGGCGCCTCGTCCAGATCGTCCGCGCTCATGCGGCCCGGGCGCGGAGCAATCTTCGGCGCGCGGCCCGTTTGTTCGGCCACACGCATGGCCGCGCGCAGTTCCCTCTCCTCGGCACGTTCCTCGCGCCAGTTGCGCCAGCGGTCGCGCCAGTTCAAAAGATTCAACCAACGATCTTCCAGATTTTCGCGCAGCGCCCAGAAGCTGACCGCCGAAGAGAAGTAGAAGCCGACAAGGGCCATGACGCCGGCCACGATCCATGCGCCCAGAACGTTCATGGAACCGACCAGCATTCCGGCCATCAGCCGGCCCACCACGCCTTCCACCGGCATCACGCCCAGCCAGCGCCAGTGCCAGGGAACGAGGCCGAAGAGCGTCGGCACAAAAATCAGCGCCAGCAGCGTTCCGATCCAGCGCAGCGGCGCCGATCCGCCCGGGCGCGAGTGCATCCAGGCCCAGGCCAGCCCGCCCAGCCACAGCGGCAGCAGGAAGGCGGAAACGCCCAGCGCTTGCAGCAACAGGTCACTCAGGTAAGCGCCGCAAAGCCCTATCCAGTTCTGCGCCCCATGCGTCAGCACCACACCGGTCGCCGTGTTCAGCGAAGGATCGGAGGCACGATAGGTTGCCAGTGCAAGAAGAAGGAGGAGCGCGACCAACGCCACCATCAGCCCCAGAAAGATGTTCAGGGGGCGGCTGCGCGTCGGCGACAGAACAATGCGAATTGGCTTCATAAAAGGAGAGTTTTCCGTTCGGGTGCGAGCCTTCGCCTGCGCGGGCCACGACGCCGAACGGGCGAATCATCCCAGAGCATTTCCTATTATCTGCGTTTTTATGGCCTCTGCCAGAAGCAATCCGCGCAGGGGGAATCTAGCCATCTACCCCCGGCGCCCGTCGCGAACCTCGCCCCCATACATACCCCTAAACGCAAAGCGGGGACAGGCCGAAGCCCGTCCCCGCACTGTCTATCCGTTTGTCCCAATCTAGAGGACGTACTTCGAACCCCAGATCAGCAGAGCGATACCCAGCAGAATGCGGTAGATGGCAAAGACCGTGAAGCCGTGCTTGCGCACCCACATCAGGAACCACTCAACCACGCCGAAGGCCACCACAAACGAAACCGCCATGCCCACCAGCAGCACGCCCCAGCGTTCGCCGGTCATCTGAACATGTGTCGCGAGACCCGAGGCCAGAGCGGCCTTGCTCGGGTGAAGCTCCTTGAGAAGGTCCCAGCCGGTAGCGGCGATCATCGTCGGAATCGAGAGCAGGAAGCTGAACTCCAGCGCGGCCGGCCGGTCCATGTTGACCAACTGCGCGGCGGCGATGGTCGACATGGAACGCGAAGTGCCGGGAAAGACCGCCGACAGAGTCTGGCAGATTCCGATCCATATCGCCTGCGGAAGGCTCATCTGCTCCACGTCGAGCGTCTCGGCATCATGGCAGCTGGCCCAGGCGTCGATCACCCACATGACCACGCCGCCAACCAGCAGCGCCACGGCCATCACCGTGAGGCTGCCCAGGTTCTTCTCGCTCCACTTATGCAGAAGAAAGGCCGGCCCGGCGGTGAAGCAGAAGGCCACAAAGGTCAGCGTCAGCGGGTGATTGAAGAAGTTGCGCTCGCCCGATTCGCCGTTGGGAAAGGTGCGCATGAAGTCGACGATCCGACCCAGGTAAAGCAGACACAACGCCAAAATCGCGCCCAACTGAATAACCACCGTGTACATTTTCCAGTACGGGTCGTCGAGCGAGATCTTCATCAGCGCTTCGCTAATGCGCAAATGCGCCGTTGAACTGACGGGCAGAAATTCCGTCAGGCCTTCCACTATTCCCAGCAGAATCGATTGTATATACGGATTCACAAAGCCTCCAGGCATTTACAGGTGAGCTTGTGCAGGGGACAACCAGCGCTCATTCCCGCTCCATGCCGTAGACAGGTATACCTTCATCCAATTTGTACACCAAATCCCCTGTCTTCCACGAGTCATCGCTTGTGGCAAAACGGTCTTTTAACTTAACTTCGCTGCCAGAGCCGCGCGCGGGCGCATGTGCGTTTCTGCTCGAAGGCCATCGCGCCACTCAACACCAGGATCGCCACCAACGGCACACGCATCCGCCTCTCCCCACAGCAGAAAATCGCACCAAGAGCCAGGGCTAGAGCATTTTTCCAATTGGTGTAGAGCGAAAGCAGGATGCAGAGTTGCTTTTTCCTTAAGAAAAAGCAACCTTGCACGCCACTCAACACTGCACGCGTATTGGAAAAATGCTCTAGATGCTAGGGATGATGGGCTAGGATGGTGTCCCCGAAGTTCGCTGAAAAACAACCGCGGATCCTTCGACTCACCACCCCCAAGCTGAAATACGCTTGGGGCCCCGTTCGCTCAGGATGACAGCCGTCGTTTTGAGGAGAATACCTGAGTTGAGGAAAATACCTGAGACACAACACCCGCACCTGTTCCCTGTTCCCTGTTCCCTGTTCCCTGTTCCCTGCCTGGCAGCATCGCACACGCGCGCCGCAAAAAAACAAACGCGACAGCCGAAGCCGTCGCGTTTGGGTGTGTGTTGCGTTTCCGTTTAGAAGAACAGCTTGGCTGCAACCTGCATCTGGCGCGGGCCATAGAGCGAGTTATTGGTGCCAGAGGAAGCGCCAAAGGCGCTTGCGCCGGTGCCAGAGTAGGGCGCAATGCAACCGCCAAAGGTCGAGCCGCTGGCCGCCGGACTGGTCACCGCCGTCGCTGCGCAGCTCGCCGTCGAAGCCGACGTGTAAGCCGAGTGCGTTGTGTTCACGCTGGTGATGATGGAGTGATTCAGCAGGTTGAAAGCATCGGCCACCAACTGTAGCGAAACCTGGTTGTGCAACTTGATGTCGCGCGAAACGCGCAGATCGAAGTCGTTGAAGCCCGGCCCGATGAGGCTGTTGCGACCGATCTGCGGCGGACGGCCGGTGGTGGAATAGCCGCCACCGGAGTTCATCGCACCACCATAAATACCGCCTTCAGCCAAGCCGCTCACCGAGCCACTCATCTGTGCGTAGATCGGCTGCCCGGACGAGGCAATCTCGATGCCCGAGAACTGGAAGCCGTTCACCAGCAGGCGCAGGTTCCGGTTCTGGATCGCGAAGGTCGGCTGGTAGCTGAAGCTGAGCGTAAAGCGATTGCGGGTATCGGTGTCCGACAGGCCGTTTTCGCCGCGCAGGTTGTTCGGATCGAGCGGCACATCGCCGCCGAAGAAGGTGCCATTGGAACCGCCGACCTGTCCATCGTCGGAGGCATGCGACCAAGTGTAGTTGGCCACAAACTCCAGACCGTGAGCAAAAGGACGACGCACGGTGGTGACCAGAGCGTTGTACCAGGTGTTGGCAGTGCTGAAGCCCGCGTTGAGCGAATAGGTCAACGCGCTGCTGGCGCGGTCCGTGGTCAGATAAACCGGTACGGTCATCTGGCGTGTCACGGTTCCGGTATTGTTCATGCCGCTCAGCACGTTATAGGTGCGTGTGCCGCTCGGCTTCTGACCAATCAGGTTGGCGTCGACGAAGACCGGCAGGCGCATACCACGCGTGCCGATGTAGCCGACCATCAGCGAGAGCCGGCCGGGCAGGGCCTGCTCAACCGACAGATCCATCTCGTGCGAGTAAGGCGGCACGAAGTTGGGATCGAGGCCATGGAAGCTGGCCGCGGTCGCCGAGCTGATCGAGCCAGAAACCGTCGGCTGCGCGCCACCCGCCGGATACAACGCGGTGTTCAGCGAAGGGCCAGTCGGCTGATAAGGCACATTCGGATACTGCACCGGAATCGAGCTGAGCGTGCTTGCCGAACAACTGCTGGTGCAGCCGGTCGAGTTGTAGTTCACCTGCACGACGCCGTTTTCGACGCGCATCGCGTAGTAGGTCGAGCCCTGGTTCAGACCCGAGAAGATGCCGTAACCGCCACGAACCACCGTGCCGACATACGGGCTCCAACTGAAGCCGACGCGCGGCTGAATGCGGTTCATGACGTTCTTGATGCTGCGCGTGTAGGTAGCCGACAACGGCGCGTAGCTGTTGTTGACCTGACCGGGCGCCGGCGTCAACTGAATGTCGTAACGCACGCCAGCCGTCAGCGTCAGCGAGGGGCTGACCTTCCAGCTATCCTCGGCAAAGCCGTCGATCATCTTCATCCAGAAGTCGTCCTTGCCCTGCGTGTTGGCCTTGGTGTTGACCGTATCGACCGTCTGCACGAACGACTTGTAATGGTAGCCGGCATAGGGATCGGTGTTGCCGGACTGACCCGCAAAGGCATCGAAGACCCAATCCTGGAAGTTAGCCGCCGCCGTTGATTCCCCGTAGGTGTAAACGCCGCCGCCCTGGTAAAGGTTGATCATCACCTCGTGCACCACGTTCAGATCGCCACCCACGTTGATGGTGTGCCGCCCTATGGTGTGCGAGAAAACATCGCTGAACTGAATGCGATGCTCGTCCGGCTCCGCCACGCGCGGCAGTGCATTCGGCATGCCGTAGGTGACCACGCCGGTGGCCACGCTGGGGCCAGCCGCATTGGCCGTGGCCGTCTCCAGATCGCGTCCCCACTGGGCATGGATCTGGTTGACCGAACGGTCAGAGAGAACCGTCGTCAGACCGCCGACCAGAAAGCGCTCGTGATAGTAAGTGGAACCATTGGTCGTCGGCGAGCTGTTGCTGTAGGTCGGATTCGAGCTATAGCCGTTGGTCGACTGGAAGTTAGCCCAGTTGAAGTTCACAAAGGCGTCGTTCTTCGCGTTGATGTGGTAGTCGAGGCGCGGGAAGAACAGATCCTGCTGCGCATAGCGCGAGGGCGGCACCGAATCCGAAGCGGTATTCGAGACCTGTTGCAGGAAGTTGATCGCCGCCAGACACTGCGCATCGGTGATGCGATAGGTTCCCGAGTAATAGCCATTCGATGCCGTCGGGCATTGCGAAGGCGTCACATCGCTGGCCGTCGAGTAGCTTCCCTGCGCAGTCGTCGAAATCGTGTAGTTATCCGAATACAGCACACGACCCACCTTGCGGAAACCGTCGTAGGTGAGGAAGTAGAAGAGCTTGTCCTTGATGATCGGACCGCCGACAGAACCGCCGAACTGGTTCTGCTGATGAATCGGCTGAGTCAGCAGAAACTTGCTGCCGCTGTTGTACAAGGCCGACCACTTCGAGTACGGGTCGAGCGCATTCAGATCCGGGTAGCGCAGATACCAGAACAGGTCGCCGTGCAAAAGGTTGGTGCCTGACTTGGTAATGGCGTTCACCTGTCCGCCGGCCGCCTGGCCGAACTGCACGGAGTAGTTCGAAGCCTCGGCCTGGAACTCCTTGATCGAGTCCACCGAATAGACATACGGCGCGCCCGACGAACGGCCACGGGCTTCGGAAAACAGCATCTGATTGTTGTTGGCGCCGTCCACGTAGTTCTGGTTGTAGAGGCCGCTGATGCCGTGGAAGCTGACCAGACCGGTGCCACCATCCTGGGTCACGGCCGGGGTCAGCAGCACGAAGCTCGACCAGTTGCGGGCCGCAACCGGCAGGTTCTGGATCAGGTGCTGATCGACGGCCTGCGAGACCTCGGTCTTTTCCTGATCGAGAATCGCGCCAGAGCCTTCCACCTCGACCGTCGTCGTCTCCGACTTCACATTCATGGTCAGGTTGATGGTCAGCGTCTGGCCTACCAGAAGCGTCAACCCGGTGGTCTGCGTGGTGCCAAAGCCGTTGGCGGTGGAACTCAGTTTGTAGTGGCCGGGCTGCAAAAATGGTGCGGTGTAAATGCCGGAGGCGTTGGTCGTGTAGGTATGCGCGACACCGGTGTCGACGTTGGTCGTCGTCACGGTTGCGCCGGGAATCACGGCCAGAGCAGCATCTGCAACGGTTCCGGTGATCGTGCCAGCGCCAGCGCTCTGCGCCGAGGCCTGCGATCCCACGAAAACCGCGAAAATCGCGGCCACTGTCAGCGCGGCAATCCACCGCGTGCTACAGAGTTTGCGAAGTCGATTCATGGCTCTCCTGTAAGGTTGGTACAACGTTGTAAACGGCAAAGAACAACAATGGATCCACCGTGCGGTGCCTTGCGGCAACCTGCTCCGGTGGATGGACTTTTCCCATGAACTACGGAAGACTTTCTCCCCAAAAAATATGGATATCCACGGGGAACGCACGCGAGACCGTCTACAAATTTTTGGGTCCCCGGCAAAATCTCTTGGCTATCGCACAGCCAAGAGGGAAAACCTACATAATCTTCCATCTCAAATCATATGCAGGGAAGAATGAGAAACTGATAATTATTTTTTGTTCTTTGGTTCAAACTCTTGCGTCCTCCGCCGGCACGCCGGCAGAGGACGCTGCGTAGCAAAATCTACGATGGCAACTTGCTCTATTCGTAAGCCAGCGCGTCGATGGGATCCTTGCGCGAGGCCATCCAGGCCGGATAGAGCGCGCCCAGCACCGAGCCAACAAAGGCAATCACCGCACCTTGCACAATTGACCGAAAATTCATATCCAGATAGAGTGACGGGAACCGGTGCGCCAGGAAGACCTTGATGGCCAGCGAAAGCAGGATGCCCACCGCGATGCCGAGCAGCGCCAGTACCACCGTCTCGCGCACCACCACGTCGACAACCATCAGCTTCGAAGCACCCATCGACTTCAGAATGCCGATCTCGCGCGTCCGCTCCAGCACCGACGTGTACATCGACTGGAAGATCACCAGGAAGCCGATGATGACCGCAATGCCGATCACCACGCGCATGGCAATGTTCAGCGCTGGAATATGGTCGGGGGTCAGCAGCGAGTACCACTCCTGCATGGTCATCACCTGATAAGCGCCCAGGCCGGGGGTCGCATGAATCTCGCTCGTCACCTGCGCAACGTTGTCGATGTTGTCCAGCTTCAGATAAAAGGTCGAGGCCTTGCCGTCGGCACCGATCAACTCGCCCATGGTGGCAATCGAGATCAGCTTGCGCCCGCCCTTGCCGTGCTCGAAGATGCCCGAGATGCGGAAGGGATGCTTGAGCACCTGAATGGTATCGCCGACCTTGTGTCCGCCGCCGGTCGTCGCAAAAACGTCATCGACGATCACATCGTAGGGATGCGTCATCGGGCCACCGGAGAGATACACAAAGGGACTGAGCCTGCTGTAGCTGGGGTAATCGATACCCCAAAGCACCTCAAGACCGTCCGACATCGACAGATTGGTAATCACTGGCGAGGCTACGGCCACGTGCGGCATCTTCGCGAACACATCGGCCAGCTTGGCCGAGATCGGCGCGCCGCTGACGCCGTTCAGGAAGGTGGCGTTGCCGGGCCGCACCGTCAGGTCGGCGCCAATGCCGTTGTTCATCCGTTTCTGTCCGGTGAGTTGGCCCATCATGACCGCGATAATCGTCAGCATCATGACCACTTCGATGGCCACGGCGAAGATGCTGATCACCGAACGCAAGGGCCGGTGCAGCAGATTGGCAAAAATAAGCTTATTCATGATTTGAGAGATGGCTCCGAACGAGAGACGGCGACCAAGTTTGCCCGCGCTCCGTTTTCAGGGTAACAGCTTGCGGCTGTCCACGTTGGGACGCTTGCTCCGATATGAAACATTTTTGCCCCGTTTTTCCTTAGGAATCATTCAAGGTACAGCGAAATCGCTTTGACTCGTCCCTGCCGTGGGTTTATTGTGAATGGGAATCCCGAGGGAGTTAGGCCTTTTATCGTAACCGATGGGAAACTTTGGAGAAGACTTGCGCATGGAGCGGCTGTCCCGCGGCATTGCGCTCGAACAAATTGCCGCCGTCACCAAGATCAGCAAGCGCCATCTTCTCGCGCTTGAGCAGGACCGGTTTCGCTTGCTTCCTGGAGGCATTCTTTCAAAGGGCATCGTCCGCGGCTACGCGACCGCTCTGGGCCTGGACCCCGGCGAGTGGACGGACCGCTTTCTGAAGGCCTCCGATGCAGCAGGCGAAGCGGTCGGTGAACCCAGCGACTGGACGGAGTTTGCGGCCAATGTCGGTCGAGCGCGCATTCTGCGCCACGACGCCGCGGAGATTCGTCTGCGCTGGATCGGCGCCATTCTTCTGCTGATCGCTGTCTCCGCCGCCGCGTTTCTGTCGATCCGCTACTACGGCGTGCGGGTTGGCTGGTGGCCCACGCTGCTGCCGGATCGCACCGTGGCCGGCCTTGTCGATGCGGCACGCGACATTTATCAACACATCCAAGCACTGTTCCACTAAAACTATCCGCAAGCTGTTGATTTTTCTGTTCTCGGGCGCAGCTAAGCGGTCTTTGGAGACCTTTCAGGCCTGATTCCTCTCCATTCGCTGTCTTTCTTTGCCCACATTCGTCCCGCACGATTACCATGATGGAGAACTGGTGCAGCTTGGCTTTGCCGGTTCTGGCAAGCGCTTCGCGCGTGCGAGCCGATCGAGTGGGGAAACTCCCCCTCCGCCCGCCGCTCGGCCCTTCCGGGCCAGCCGCCGCGCTGCCAATCTGAAACCCTTCAATGGGCAGGAGTTTAAAGTTGAGCGATCGTTTTTTGTTTACCTCTGAGTCCGTCACCGAAGGCCATCCGGATAAAATCGCCGATCAGGTCTCCGATGCCATCCTGGACGCCTGCCTTGCGCAGGACCCGTATAGCCGCGTGGCCGCCGAGACGCTGACCGCCACCGGTCTGATCGTCATCGCCGGCGAAATCACCACCAAGGCCTATGTCGACTTCCAGGGTCTGGTCCGCGGCGTCGTTGCCTCCATCGGCTACGACAATGCCCTCTACGGCTTCGACTCGAACACCTGTGCGGTCATCTCGACGATCAACAAGCAATCGGGCGACATTGCCCAGGGTGTGGACACCGGCGGCGCCGGCGACCAGGGCATGATGTTCGGTTATGCCTCGAACGAGACCCCCGAGCTGATGCCCGCTCCGATCTCCTTCGCCCACAAGCTCGTCCGCAAGCTCACTGAAGTCCGCAAGAATGGTAAGCTGCCCTATCTGCGTCCCGACGGCAAGAGCCAGGTCACGGTCGAGTATGACGAGAACGGCAAGCCCGCCCGCATCGACGCGGTGGTCATCAGCTCACAGCACGCCGACTCGGTCACCAATGAGCAGTTGCACGCCGAGATTCTGCAGTATGTCATCAAGGCTGTGCTGCCCGCCGAGTTGCTCGACGAGAACACCAAGTACCACATCAATCCGACCGGCCGCTTCGTCATCGGCGGACCGATGGGCGACACCGGTTTGACCGGCCGCAAGATCATCGTCGACACCTACGGCGGCATGGGCCGTCACGGTGGAGGCGCGTTCTCGGGCAAGGACCCAACGAAGGTCGATCGCTCGGCCGCGTACATGGCCCGCTACATCGCCAAGAACATCGTCGCCGCCGGTCTTGCCGACAAGGCTGAGGTCGAGTTGGCTTACGCCATCGGCGTTGCCGAGCCGGTCAGCGTTCTGGTCGACACCTTCGGCACCGGCAAGGTCTCCAATGGCAAGCTCACCGAGCTGGTGCGCAAGAACTTCTCGCTGACCCCGAAGGGCATCATCGAGAGCCTGAACCTGCGCCGCCCGATCTACCAGAAGACGGCCGCCTACGGCCACTTCGGCCGCACCGAGCCGGAGTTCACCTGGGAGGCGACCGACAAGGCCGCGACCCTCAAGCAGCAGGCCGGCCTCTAGGCCCACGCTGGCACGTATGACACGAAGGGACCTCTCCATGGAGAGGTCCCTTCGCTTTTGCACGTCTTTCAGGCTTTGTGCGCATGACGCTCAAGGGAACGCAAGAAAACAAGGAAAAACGTACTTCGGACTTCTTTTTGCCGCAACGCGCGTCCAATCCACTAGAGCATTTCTCCAATACACGTGCAGTGTTCAGAGGCGTGTGAGGTGGCTTTTTCTTGAGGAAAAAGTCACTCTGCGTCCAGTCTTCGCTCTACAGCAATTGGAGAAATGCTTTAGAATCACCTCCGGTAGAATCATTCCCCGAGGAAGGAAACCCTTTATGCGTTTTGTTTCCATCGCATCTCTGCTTTTTAGCCTCGCCCCTCTGGCGATGGCCCAGTCCACAGCTCACTGGAGCTACGAAGGCAAGACCGGCCCCTTTGCCTGGAGCAGGCTTGACCCCAGCTACGCGGCCTGCGCCAAGGGCCACGAACAGGCACCTATCGCCATTCGCGGCACCCATCTCAACAAGGCTCTCGCGCCGGTCGAGTTCCACTACATCTCCGGCGGCGTCAAGATCGAAAACAACGGCCACACCATCCAAGTGACCGTGCATCCGGGCAGCTACATCCTCGTCGACGGCACGCGCTATGACCTGGTGCAGTTCCACTTCCATCATCCGGGCGAGGAGGCCATCAAGGGCACTCCCGCCGACATGGATGTGCATCTGGTCCACAGGAGCGCCGACGGCAAGCTGGCGGTTATCGCCGTCCGTTTCAACCAGGACCATGACATTGCCAATGCGCTGATGGCAACGCTGTGGCCGCACCTGCCCGCCACAGTCGGCAAGTCAGAGGAGCTGACAGACCTGATCAACCCCGGCGGCTTTCTGCCCGCCAGCCGCTCCTACTGGACCTATACCGGCTCATTGAGCACGCCTCCCTGCACCGAGGGCGTCCGCTGGTTCATTTACCAGGACGAGGTGCCGATCAGCCGCGCCCAGTTCCGCGCCTTCGCCAGCCTCTACCGCTTCAACGCGCGGCAGTTGCAGGACGCGCACGGCCGCCGCATCGAGGCCAGCGAGTAAAACAGTTCACAGTTCACAACCGATTCTGCTTTTGCGATCAGGAAAAATCCCCGTTGCCGTATGGCTGCGGGGATTTTTTGTTCTCGGCCTGCAATGGATTACGCACCGAGCGGCGTGAAGCGCAGCGTCAGGCCGCCAGCGTCGGCCTCGACCCGCATCCCACTCAGGTCCTTGAGAATGTAGTCTGCCGCGCCCAGTTTCTCGGCCGGATGTGTGAAGGTGGTCGCGATGACCGTGCATCCGGCGGCGCGGCCCGAGGCGACTCCGGCCAGCGAATCCTCGAAGACCACGCACTCCTCCGGGCGAAGGCCCAGCGTCTTTGCGCCCGCCAGATACGGCGCCGGATGCGGCTTGCCCTCGGCCACCAGATCGGCCGAGACCATCGTCTTCGGCACGGCAATCCCCGCAGCCGACAACCGTGCGCGCGCCAGAGGGTCGGTCGCGCTGGTCACCACCGTCCACCGCTCGGCGGGCAGGGTCTTCACCAGCTCCACAATGCCGGGCAGCGCGTGCACGCCCTGCTGATCGGCGATCTCGTAGCCTTCCAGAGTTTTTGTTTCTTTGTCGATATCCAGATCGGGGCGCAACCGGCGCAGCGAATCGCTGGCGCGGCAGCCGTGGATCGTCTTGAGCGCCGACACGGGGTCGACATCGTGCTCGACACACCAGCGCGTCCAGGCGCGCTCGACGGCGGCAATCGACGAGATCAGAATTCCGTCCATGTCGAAGAGAAGACCCTTGGCATGCAGGGTCACAGCGGAAGCATCAGTAGGATTTGCGGCCATACCTTCATTGTATCGGCCGCAAATCCTCTGCTGTTTTTCTAGTGTTTCGCTCCGCTGTTGGGAACTACGAAGTTGGCCCTGGCCGGCAGGCTCAATGTCACCGAGCCATCGACGGCGGACTTCTTCGCGCCCTGCGCGGTCACGTTTTTGCCCAGCTCGATCTTGCCCGAACCGATGGCGGCATCGGCCGTCCAATGGTCAAAGCGACCCAACGCCGGCGGAACCGATGTCCCGGTCACCGCACCGCGCTTCCAGTCCAGGTGCAACGCGCCCTTGGCCGAGTTGGCCAGGTCGTCGGCAGAATAGCCTGCTAGAGCCAAATGACCATCCAGGTGCAAAGCGCCGCCCGACCAGTGCTGGCCAAGCAACTGCCCCACCGCTGCCGGGTTGGCGTTTTCAACCGCGCCGCTCAGCGTATAAGCAGGCTTGGCAGTCGCCGTTCCGGCCGTCATCTCACCGTTCAGGTGGACTTTGCCGCCGTCCAGATCAGCGTCGAGCGACTCCACCGTAACTCCGCCGGCCGTGATTGCCAGCGCCACCGTAGCCTTTTTCAGCGCTGCCGGACCCACCGTTAAAACATCGGCCTTCACCGTGCCTTCGGCTGTCGGCCAGGGCACGACCTGAGCCGGATGCAGCCTGTTCAGCAGCTCCGAAAGCAACGTCGCCTTGGTCTGTGCGCCAAGCAGCGCCGCCTGCAGGGTCTTGGCGTCGAGCGAGGCAAACTGCGCGTCGAAGTGCGGCTTGGCGTCGCCGGCAGGCAGCCACAGGCTGGCCGTGCCCTTCACCGGGCCATAGCTGAAGGCCACCGGATCCCAGCGCAGCCCATCGGCCTCAAGGTGCAGCGTGGCCTGCGCAATCTGTACGGGGTTGACCAGATAGCCGCTCTTCCAGTTGGCGTCGGTCAGAGCGACCGTGCCAGTCACCGTGTCCTTGGCCGGATTTTCCTCGGCGGGAACCGGTGTGGTCACCGGCAGCGTTTCATCGGCGGGTATCCAGGGACCGGTCGCGATCAGATCCACATTGGCCTGATCGCCGGAGAGGTTGTCGAGTTGCGCGACGGCCTCCCAACCGGCGGCATGAGCCAACTCGCGTCCGCGGCCCAGACTCAGCGGGCCCTTGGCCGCGATGGCATAGCCCCAGACTCCCAGACGAAGGTTGACGGCCAGCGGCGCGGAGCCGCCCGCGGCAAAGTTCGCCGTACCGGCAATCGTGGCGCGGGCAGCCGTCGGATCGGCGTTCAGCACGATCTTCTGCGCCGTGAGCGGCTGACTCAGCCCACCGTTTTTCAGCATGAATCCATCCACGATCAGCGATCCGCTCAACGGTCCCTGCGAAGCCGGGGCCGGAGTCGTCTTTTTGCTCTTCTTCGCGCCGGTCTTCGGTGCGGGTTCCGGAGCCGAGGTAGCCGTCTGCGTGCGGCGGCCGTCATAGGCCACCGAACCGCTGATGGTGCCGGCCGCTTCCAGGCTGGTGCTGACCCCGCTGCGCACCGTGCGCAAGGCGTCAAGCCCGGCGGCGACGGGAATCCTGTCGAACGCAAGGGTCAACTGCGTCTGCCCCGCGCCCGGAAGAGCGCCGGTCAGCCGCGCACGGCCCGCGCCGAGCGGCGAATCGCATTCGATCTTTTCCGCCGTGTGCGCCGAGTAGTGATAGACGAAGCCGCAGTTGGCGTCGAAGTCCAGCATCGAGGCCGGAGCGAACTCCTCACGGTGCACGCCGGTGGCCTTCAACTGCGTCTGCACGGTGACGGTATCGGCCGTTCCCTCGGCATGCAGATTGCCCTTCAGGTCGCCGCGCCAGCCCGGGTCTCTGCCGAAGACCAGCCGCGTCAACTGGCCGAGTTGCGCATTCTTCCACTGCAGATCGAGCTGCACCGGCATTTGCCGCAGTTGCGCCGCGCCGCGCAGGTTGGCCCGCAGTTGCACGGTGCCCGTGTCTCCCTGATTCAGATTCAGATCGGTGCGCGCCGGCTGGCCCTTCAGTTCGAGCCGCCATTCGCCAGCCCGGTCCTGCCAGAGTTCGAGGTCGGTTTCAACCAGCGAAAACGGCATCTTTTCCGCGCCGTTTTTGAAGTTGACGCGCGAGTTGGTGGCCTTCAAAAAGGGCAGCTTGCGGCCGGGCCTGGCCGAGGCGATGCCCGCCTGCACACCGGCCTGCGCCTGCCCGAAGAGAGTCTCCAGATTCCAGCGGCCCTCGGGGGTGCGCACCAGATTCAGACTGGCCTCGTCAACGCTGATGCGGCTGATCTCCAGCCGCCCGCGCCACAGCGCCAGCAGCCGGATCGGTGCCTTCACCGTGGTGGCGTGCAGCACCGGCTCGGAACCGTAGGCCGGATCCTCTTCAACCGTCAGATCGCTCAGCACCAGTTCCGGCAGCGGCAGCAGGCGGGCGCGTACGCCCGACAACCGCACCGGCCGGCCCAGTGAGGCGGTCATCAACTCCGTTACCCGTTTTTGATAATGATTCAGACTCACCAGCGGAGGCACAATCAGGACCACCAGCAGCGCAGCGAGCGCCGCCAGTACGATTCCGAGCCGTTTCCGCCGCAATTGCCGGCCTTGCACGTCTTCCGTCATAAAAATCAGAATAATCCGCTAAAAAGTGTTGGGAAACTTTACCTGGGACGCGTTGGACCGCGCCACCCATTCTCGCCGTCAGACCATGCCACGCCGAAGCGCTTTCCGCCAACCGGCGGGCACAAGCAGCGAGCAACAGTCAACGGTCAACGCACAATATGCAGCGTCCGCGCCCAGCGCGTTTCGGTAAAGAAGTGGAGCGCCACATGACCGATCCGGCTCACGTTCGAGACCAGCCCCGTCTGCTGATAAGCATCCTCCGGGGTCTGGAAGGACCAGTAGTTGAACAGGGGACGGCCAACGATGTTCTCCCGCGGCACAAAGCCCCAGAAGCGTGAATCGAGGCTGTTATGACGATTGTCGCCCATCATGAAATATTTGCCCTCGGGCACCACCAGATCGCCGTTGACCACATGGCTGGGAAAGTCCACGGCCCAGCTCTCGGTGGCTCCACCCGACTGCGGATAAGGCGGCTCGGAGGGAAATTCATCGAGAAAGTCCTGATGGTTTTCCGCCGTTGTCGGCTGGGCATGGGGCTGATCGACGGCCACGCCATTGACGATCACCACGCCGTTGCGCAGATGAATGCGGTCGCCCGGCACGCCGATCAGGCGCTTGACCAGGAACAGATATTGCGGCTTGCCGTCGACGTCATCCGGCACCGGTTTGATGAAGACCAGAATGTCGTTGCGCTTCGGCTCACGGTAGTGCACCAGCGGCATCCACTTCGAGGACGGCGCCAGCGTGATGCGGTCCACCACCAGATGATCGCCGACCAGCAGCGTCTTCTCCATGGAGCCAGAGGGAATCACGAAGTTTTGCGCCAGAAAGGTAAGGATAAACAGGCCCACGACGAGGACGCCGCAGATGCTGGCCGTCGCCTCGAAGGGCGTCTCTTCCACCCGTGTCTCGGGTTCCTGCTTCGCGTTCTCGGCCGGGGCCGCGACGACCGCCGTATTCTTCTTCTTCATCGCTCGCTCAACAAGGCGGCTGCAAGCCGCATGAGAAAAGTACTCTTCCTCGCCGGGAAAAGTTCCGCTGGAGCCAAAAAATTAATGAACTACGCGAAAGATTCGCTTCCAGCGGGCAAAGCCCTTGAGCCGATCCGCGAGTTCCCTGTCGTGTCCGAGTCTATCATCGTGGGCCTGTTGCACATCGGTGGTCGAAGGCCGGTCCAGGGAAAAGTAGATTACCAGCGGCCGGGCGACAATCTCCGGGCGAAGCACGAAGCCCCAGAAGCGCGAGTCCTTGCTGTGATTGCGGTTATCGCCCAGCACGAAGTATTCGTCCGGGGGAACGACCAGCTCGCCCGCCCGCGTCAGGCTCTGCATCTGACGCCACCAGTCGGGATCGACCTGCGGGTCAGTGTAGACCTGGGCGGGAAAGTTGTCGCGAAAGGGGTTGGGCGGAGCCGGCTCGAAGGTGGCATAAGGCTCGGCGAGCGGCTGGCCGTTGACCAGCACGCGGCCCTGCTCGATGCGCAGCCGGTCGCCCGGCAAGCCCACCACGCGCTTGATCAGCAGCGGCGGATTGGGGTGGTGGAAGACAACGATGTCGCCCCGCTGCACCTCGCGATGTGGCAGCAGCAGCCGGCCAAGCCAGCCCGACGGCGCGTAGACCTGCTTGTTGAAGAGCAGAAAATCGCCCACCAGCAACGTTCGCTCCATGCTTTCGGAGGGAATCAGCAGCGGCTGCAGAACGAAGGTCAGCACGAACAGGGCCACGATGACCGTCCGCAGCAGCGAGGCCAGAGCCTCGCCCAACGCCGGCTTGGGCAACAGGCTCCGTTCGCGGTCCGCCGCGCCGTTCGTCCCTGGAAGGTTTTCGTTCATTACCCGGCTTCTTCCTCTTCGACAACTTTTTCTTTTTGAGCAGTTTCGGCAGCCTTAGCCGCGGCCCGGTCCAGCATCTCCAGGGCACGACGCGCCGCATCCTGCTCGGCATTCTTCTTGGTGCTGCCGGTGCCGCGCGCGAGCGCCTTGCCCGCCTCGCCGTCCTCGCCCTTCAGCCGCGCCTCGACCAGAAATCGCTTCCGATGGTCCGGGCCGCTCTCGCTCTTGACACGGTAAACCGGCGTTCCGGTGCGGTCGGCCTGCAGGCGTTCCTGTAGCGCTGACTTATAGTTGCCGAGAGCGGCGCCATCGCGCAACTGTTCGGCCAGTTTTTCCACCTCGGCGCCCATCACCTGCCGCTGCACAAAGCCCTCGACGGCATCCAGACCGCCATCCAAATAGAGCGCGCCGACGATGGCCTCCATGCTGTTGGAAATCACCGTGCTCTTGCGCCGCAAACCGCTGCGGTCCTCGCCCTTGCTCAGCCGCAGATACTGGCCCAGTTCAACGGCCGTGGCCACGACGGCCATGTGTTGCCGACTGACCAACTGCGCCCGGACGCGCGTCAACTCGCCCTCTTGCCACTCCGGATGCATCCGGAACAGAGCCTCGGCCACTACCAGCCCCAGGACCGCATCGCCCAGAAACTCCATCCGCTCGTTGTCGCCGTGGGGCGCAGCCGGATCGGTCACCTCGTGCGCAGCCTGCTCGTGCGCCAGAGAACGATGAGTCAGCGCGCGCACCAGAAGCTCCGCGTGCGCAAACCGATGGCCCAGCGACGCTTCCAATCCCGATAAATTTTCTTCCACGCCTCCCCCTTTCCGCAATTGCACAACAGCACGACGTCTTCCTTCAAGAAGACATCGCACTGCTCTCTCGTTGCATGACGCGGCACTTAGCCGCGGGATTCATATCCGTTCGCCTATTTCGGCTCGGGAGCGCTCTTTGGCTCCGGCGCGACCGGCTGCGCGCTCCCCTCAGGAGCCGCGTCGGCATCTTCTTCGCAACTGTGGCCATGCACAGCGTAGGCGTTCTTCAGCCCGCGCTCGGCGGCCAGACGGGTATCCTGCTGCCCGTCGCGGTTCTCAAGCGCATGCTGGTACTCGGTCACCGCCGCGTCGCGCTTGCAGTCGAGGTCCAGCATCCGGCCCAGATAGATGTGCGACCAGGCCAGCAACCGCGGCTCCTTGCTGGTCGCCAGCGTCTTCTGAAACGCGGAGATCGCCTCGTCCGGGTGTCCGGTCATGGCCGCCAGACGCGCCAGGATGAAGTCGGCCCGGGCCCGCTCGGCCTTCGAAGCGGCCGCCTCCGGGTCCTTGATCTGCTTGACGGCCTGATCGACCAGTTGCCGTGCGCCCTTGAGGTCGCCCATCGACAGCTTGACCTCGGCCAGATCCAGCCCGGCGAGCTTGCGCGGCTTGCTGCGCACCAGCACGTCGGCGTCGGACTCCTTGTCAAACTCGATGGTTCGGGCGCGATGCACCTGTTGGTCGACGTCCATGCTGTAGACCATCTCGCCGATGGTGTCGCCCATGCTGGCCGGGTCCTTTTCAAACTGCAACATCTGTTCGTAGAAGTACTGCGTCAGCACGAAGCCCTGCGCCATGTCGTGGCGCATCGTGTTCTGACGCACCGCTTCCTGCTTCTGCTGCACCACCGAACGCTCATGCTCGTACTTGGGCAGCGCCGAACGATCGATGCCGGCCGGCATCTTGTAGTTCGCAATGCCGGTGTCCATCGTCCGCGCCTCGATGGCCTTGATCAGGCACTCGATGGTCAGCGAGACCGTGTCGGAGCGATAGCGGAAATCGAGCGGCGCATCGCGAATCTCCTTGAGCACCGGCACCGTGCGGTCGATGGCGTTCGAGCGGGCCAACAGCAACGGATCGATCAGGTAGTGCAAGTAGATGTGGCGAATATCGGTCATGCGAACCGCGCTCTCGGCCGAGGGCGAAACCACCACCACGTAATCGGTGCCATAGATGCGCGCATTGACCGTGCCGGAGGAAAGCTGCGGCTCGACAACGACGATGAACCGCCGCCCGTCGTAGGTCGAGGCCGGCATCTTCAGGTAAAGATTGGTGTTGACGATCATCTGCGACAAACCGTTGTGCAGCTTGTCGGCCTCTTCTTCATAGAGCCGATGGGTCGTCAGCCAGATGCCGTGCAAGTCGACGGCGTCGGCGAAGTTCTTGAGCAGGGGCGCAATCTCGGCCACCTGCGTCGCGTCGGGCGGCATCTCGGTCAAATCGGCCGTCACCTCAAGCTCGGGCGGCTGCGACAGATAGAGCGACAGCGAAATGTACTGCGCAATGTCGCGCTCGGTGCCGGTCATGCGATGCTGCGCAATATAGAGGCATACGGCGTCGCGGCTCGAGCGCGCCTTCTCGCTCTTCGTCAAAGCCAGCGCAATCTCGTCGCGGACACGCTTGCGCTCGGGAGCGCCGGTCGCGAGTCCCTCGTCGTAGCCGCACTGGTTCAACGCGGCCGCCATATCAAAGATCGGCTCGGCGCTGATCAGCGAGATCGTTGGACCGGCCGGATCGACCAGCGTCGGCGTCTTTTCCCGCACATAAGCCTGCGCGCCCGCAGTGGACGAGGACGAGTCCGACTCCGGCGACTGGGCGACGGCGGACTGCAAACTCAACAAAATAACGGCACTGAAGACAATCAATCGCATTCCGCGCTTATTCATGAGAAGACCCTGCCTCAAAGTCTATTGGCCGGAACCACAAGGGTCAAACCGGGCCTTTCCCTGTTCCCTGCTTTTTCGCACTAAGGCAGGAGAGGGGCAAGCTCTTTGTTGGACGCACCAGCGGACGGTTTCCCGCGCAAATACTCTTCCGCGCAAAAGGAAACCGCCCGGAAAGCTCCGGGCGGTTTCAAAAATCTCGCAATCGTTCGCGTTTTTGCGCTATCCGCGCACCGAAATACCGGAGAAGGACACCACCGCCAAGCCGCGCACCGGCTGACCGAAGAGCCGTGCCGGCTCGAAGCGGCTCAGCAACAGAAGGTTCTCGACCTCCGCGCGGGTCTGAGTATCGGTCTGGCCGGAGACGATCCGGTAATCGTACATCTGCCCCTGGCCGTTGATGTAAACCTCAACCACCACCGGCCCCGTGCTGGCGCCGATGTCGCCATCGCCCACGCCGGTCGAAAGATAGAGCAGCCGCGCCGGCGTAGCCGCGCCCAACTGCTCGTCCTTGCTGGCCTGCGCCGCCTGCGGCGAGAACATGCCCACCATCACCGTCACCGTGCCCAACAACAGCACCGCGCTGCAAAAACCGGCTGCGGCCTGCAAAAGAAATGGACCAACACCATTCTTCCAGACCAGCACACCTCGCTCGAAAATCGTAGTGCGGCTTTTGGCCTTTTCCTGACTGACGGCCACTCTGATCCGTAACAACAGATCCGCAGGTTCCTTCACTTGCCCCAAACTGGCCAGCGACAACTGTGTTTCTCTGAGCGCCTTCCACTCCCGTGCGCACTCCGGGCACTGTCCCAGATGGGCCGCGATCTGCTGCATCTGCCGTCCATTGAGACGGCCGTCCAGGTACTCGGTAAACTGAGCCCGTACTGTTCTGCAGCCTTTCATCGCGCCTCCTCTCCCAGGGGCAACTTCACGCCGAGAGCCGGTTCCGCAGCCGGTTGGGGCGACGTCAGCAGGGCCTTCAAACTCGCCCGCCCGCGCACCAGCCGCGATTTCACCGTTCCCAGGTTGACCCCTTGCATCTCAGCGACTTCCTCGTAAACGAACCCTTCGATGTCGCGCAGAATCAACGTGGTCCGGTACGGCTCCGGAACCTGCTGCAAGGCAGCTTCCACCCGCGCCCGGTCTTCGGCCCGCACCGCCAACTCATACGGCGACTGGCCCGAATCCATCAATTGATCCTTCAACAACACCGGTGTCCCAGAGTCCCTCTCAGAGACTTCCGTCTCTATGGGGATCTCCTGCTCGCGATGCCGCGACCACCAGCGACGCTGGTTCGAGGCCTCGCGTAGCGCAATCCGGTACATCCAGGTCCGCAAGGACGATTCGCCGTGAAAACTACCTACCCCGCGGAAGACTTTGACAAAGACTTCCTGAGTCAGGTCGGCGGCATCGGCGCGATCTTGTATGGTTCGCGCCAGCAAAGAAAAGATGGGTTGATGATAGCGTGCGATAAGCCACGCGAACGCATCCTCGGAACCGGCTTGCAGCTCTTCGATCAGAGCCGCCTCGTCCGAGTGAAACACCAGCGTGCTGGCAAGATTGCCCATGGTGAGGTCCACCTGCAAATCAGTCTTCCTCCCACCTTACCGCATACGAGCTAAAGTTGGCCTAAAGCCGCCCAGCCCGCTTCACGCCCTTTTCCGGCGCTTTCGACTATCGCCCCGGTGGCCTCTACCTCCGGAACTGAACCACGGTGGAAGACGGGCAGAGATCTGAGCCTCTTGCTCGTGTCCCACTATCTTCTTAGACACCACAGCGGCGTCAAGTGTTCCCGATCACTGTTCCAGCAATATTTTCAGTGGAAAAAAGTGCGATTGTCCGCGACTTGGACAATTCTGGAAACTTTCTTTCCAGTCCCTGAAAATCGTTCCTCGTAATCCGCTGAAAACGAGAAGGATCGACCGCGGCTACGGATGCTGCTCGACGGTGGCCGCGACATTCGCCGTATCGCCGGAGACGGCCAGCGCGGACAACTTTGTCGCCGTACCGGTCAGCGAGAGCGGCGTAAAGCTGACCAGCCCGTTTAGGTCCGAGGTGGCCACGCTCGAGGAGGTCGAGAGCAGAGCGCCCGACGGGCAGACCGAATGCGTCGGACAGGCAGCGGTCCAGGCATAAAGCGCCTCATAGAGGCCCACCGTGCCGCCGGCCATCGGATTGCCCGCCGTGTCGTAAAGCCGGAATTGCATCGCCGAAGGCGTAGCGGTGGCGGCAATGGTCTGCGCCGTGCCACTGACGGATTTGAGCACCGCCAGATTCGGCCGGGCGATGATGGCCGTCAGATTCGCGCAGTGACTGTTCACGCAAGCCGTGGCGGCAAAGGATGAGCCCGCGTCGGCCACCGCGGAACTCATGGTCATCGTCGTCGAGGCGATCCCCGCGGCGTTGGTCGTCGAGGTCGCATCGACCGGCGCGATGTCGGTCGCCCCGGTCCAGGTCACGGTCACATTCGGAGCCGGCAGGTTGTTCTGGATCACCAGCACCTCGACCGGCCAGTTCTCCGTCACGCCCGCGGCCACCGACTGCTGCGACGTAAGCGCGGTAACCACGCTGGTGGCCGTGACGCTGCCGGTAACATCCGCCGTAATCTTTGAGCCGTTGCTGAGCGAGGCGATCACCGTGGTTTCCACCACATTGAGCACCGTGATGTTCAGCGTGGCGTAGCCGTCGCCGCTGGTGGTCACGGTGCAGCTCGCACTGCCACAACCGAGCGCAACATTGCTGCTGCCGCGAGTGTAGGTGACAACCGCGCCGGAGATCGGCTTGAGGTTGGCGTCGAGCGCCTCGACGGTAAACGGC
>Ga0224528_1000332_pt1 | contig 37911 bp, 31 predicted proteins | sample CBST25metaG_2_FD_179888 | JGI IMG/M metagenome (GOLD analysis project Ga0224528, IMG submission 179888) | Peat soil microbial communities from Stordalen Mire, Sweden - C.B.S.T25 | ecosystem: Environmental > Terrestrial > Soil > Wetlands > Peat | place: Sweden: Norrbotten County, Stordalen Mire...
GGAGGCATCGAAGGAAGGATGCTCACCGGCAGCGTCAGCATCGTTGCCCTCAAAGCGCGCGTCGAAGCGGCCCAGTGTCTGCTCCTGATCGCGCAACAGTTCCTTGCGGAAGCGGAAGGGCGAGATGCGCAGCTTGGCTTCCTTCACATATTGCACACTGAGTCCAGTGAAGGAAGCGACCTGCTGGGCGATGGCGTCGAACTTGGCCGGCGCAAGGGCGTTGCCTTCGTCGAGAGCCTCGGCATAGGGGCCACGTGCGAACTCGCGCGCCTTCTGAACGAACTCTTCCAAGGTGCCGGTGTGGGGAACCTTGTTGTAGTACCAGGCGATGGCCGCGTAGCTGGGCAGATAGGTCTTCGGCTCAAGATCGTAGCCGGTGGCGCGCACGTAGTAGTTCAGGATCGAGGAGAGCAGCACGATGCCGTTGCACTGGACGCCTTCGTCATAGAGCGAGGCGACGAGGGCGGCGGTGCGCGGCGTGCCGTAGCTTTCGCCGAAGAGGAACTTGGGCGAGTTCCAGCGCTGGTTCACCGTAATGTAGCGCGTGACGAATTTGTTGAAGGCCTTCACGTCCTCATCGACGCCGACAAAATCTTTCGCAGTGCCTGCGCCGACGATGCGCGAAAAGCCGGTCAGCGGCGCATCGACGAAGACCAGATCGGTTTTGTCGAGCAGGCTGTACTCGTTGGGCACGAGCGTATAAGGCGCTGCGGGCGTTGGTTTGGGGCTGGCTGTGGCAATGCGCACCGGGCCGACCGAGCCCATGTGCAACCAGAGAGAGGCCGAGCCGGGGCCACCGTTGTAGAGGAAGGTAACGGGGCGCGACTTGGCCGGCGCGCCGTCCTCGGTGTAGGCCACATAGAACATGGTGCCGATGGGCTTGTCGTGCTCGTCGTTGACGTAGAGCGTGCCAGCGGTCGCCGTATAGTGCACGGGCCGGGAACCCGCCGTCCACTCGTGTTTGGTTTCAATCTTGGCCTCGGCGGGGATGGGCAGTTCCTTCTTCTTGTCGGCGGCCTCGGGTGCATCGGGCTTGACCTCCTGCGCATGCAGGGCCGGGGCGATACCGGAGGCGATGCCGAAAGCGAGCAGCGCGGAGAGAATGGTGCGGGATGACTTCATCGAAAAAAGCTCCTTGGCAAATATACGGATAGGCGGCGCGCGAAGGAGAGTGCGCCACGGAATAGATTACTTGCCGGCAAGTAACTGCGTAGCGGAGTTCAAGACTGCGACCTCGCGCTCAATGGCGGCGGCAGTGCGCACGATGCCCACATCGACGCTGACCCACTGCTTCTGCTCAATGGCCTCGCGCACGGCGGGAATGGTCTTCACGCCGTAGCCGGTGTAAAAGCCTGGCGCATAGATCATGTGCTCATACCAGGTGCGGTGCGACAGCCCGGCCGGATCAAGCAGCGCGCGCTCGGTCGAGATCAATTTTTCATCGAGCGGCGCGCCTGCCGTGGTGGCATGTGCCGCGTAAGCCTTGTCGAAGGCCGCGGCGGCATTGGTCAGATCGTCCGCGGCCTGATCAAGTGGCGCGAAATTGAAGTAAGGAGGAACCGGTTCGACGGCAGGCGGCACGGTAGGCTTCTTCGGATCGTTGGCGGCAAGGTAAACACCATCGGACAGATCCTGATTGCGCTCCTTGATCTCGGCGCGCGAGCCCTCGGCCAGCTTCTTCACCTCGTTCACATAGCCGCGAAAAGTCTCGGCCTGATTAGCAAACTGGAAGGGGAGCGCGTCGGCGTCGGCCAGTCGCAGCACCATCGATCCGGCGGTCTGCGCGAGCGCGCGGCCGTAGACGAACTCCGTATCGCTGAAGTGCGTGTACCAGTAGAAGTCGTCGTAGATGGAATGGTACTGACCTCCCTCGTCCTCACCGCCGAAGCTCAAGTCAATGCTGGCGATGCCCAGATGCTGCAGGAAGGGCGAGTAGTCGGAACCCGCTCCAAGCGCGCCAATACGTGCGTCGACGCGAGTGCGGATGGCCGCCTGCGCTTCGGGCGAGGCGTCCTTCAGACTGGCCAGACGAGACCGCGCCCCGATCGAGAGCTTCGTTTCCGGATCGACAACATCACTCGCCACCTCGCTCACGAAGTATTCGAGCGAGTGTGAACCCTCGGCATGGAAGAAGCCGCGATCGCTGCCATCGGTATTGATGTAGGCGACGGCGTGCTGCTTCAGTTCGTCGGCGTGCGTTTCGACCCACTCGGTCGAGCCAAGCAGCGAGGGTTCTTCACCGTCCCAGAAGCAGTAGACGATGGTGCGCTCGGGCTTCCATCCCTGCTTGAGCAACTCGCCCAGAGCGCGTGTTTCTTCCAGCATGGGGCTGGTGCCGCTGATCGGGTCCTCTGCGCCGTTGACCCAGGCATCGTGGTGATTTCCGCGGATAATCCACTCCTCGGGCCGCGTTGCGCCGGGGATGGTCGCGACCACGTCATAGAGCGGTTTGCGATCCCAGTGAAAGCTGGCAGCCAGATGTACCAGCGCCTTGCTGGGGCCGACCTTATAAGTGAACGGCAGGCCGCCGCGCCAGCCCTCGGGCACAGTGCGGCCTTCGAGCGATTCGAGCAACGGCGTCGCGTCAGCATAGGAGAGCGGCAGCACGGGAATCTTGGTGATGGTCTCAACCTTGTCGAGCGGAATCAGCTTGTCCATCCCCGGCGTCGCGCCTACACCGGGCGTTTGCGGATCGCCGGGGTAGACTGGCATATCGGCGACACTGCCGCGCTGCACGCCCTCGGCAGGCCGCGTGGGACCGTTCGGATAGCTCTCGCTGTGCGCGTAGCCGTCGTCGCGCGGATCGGAGTAGATGAGGCAGCCGATGGCGCCGTGCTCGGCGGCCAGCTTCGGCTTGATGCCGCGCCAGGTTTTGCCGTAGCGCGCAATCACGATGGCACCCTTGACCGAGATGCCCATCGCCTCAAGCTGCTTGTAGTCGTCCGGCGCGCCGTAGTTGACGTAGACCAGCGGCGCTGTCACGTCGCCATCGCGCGAATAAGCGTTGTAGGGCGGCAACTGCTCGCTCTTCTGCTGCGAGGTCGGATCGATGCCGAGAGCCGGTTCATCGAGTCTGGCGACAAACTTCTTCGCGCCGAGCAGTTCGACGACGCGGGTCTTCGGCGTGGGAAACAGAGCCTCGAAGCGTTCGATCTTGGCGTCAAGACCGTAGGACTTCAACTGCGCCAGGAGCCATTCGGCGTTGTCCTTGTCGTAGGTCGAGCCAACGTGGTGCGGACGAGCCGAGAGCCGGCGCATGTTTTCGCGCAGGCGTGCGGTATCGGGCAACGCGCGGAACTTCTGTTCCCACTGCGTCTGTTGGGCGGCGTGCTGCGCCGTGTAGCCACGCAAGTTGGAATCGGTGGCCGGTTCGAGGGCCAGCGCCAAGGCGGAAAAAGACAAAAGAAGGCAGGAAGCGGAAAGCGTACGCATAAGGAAACCTCTTGGAACATTTTGGGTGCCGTGCGTTGTACTGCGTTATCGATAACGATCTACAGACCAACTTGTACCCTAAAGATATGGGATTGGAACCGACTTTAATACGGCCCGGTGGGCACGTCAACCAATAGCGAGCACGTCAGATGCGACGCGCGGCCTTTTACATAAGAAAACAGGCGCGTTGCAGAGCCGCCGGCTGCGGTCTGCGCGCGCCCGAACAACGCAGAAGAATGAACTGAAAATTGGCTTAGATCGAAAAGCCTTCTCGCGCCATTCCGTGTTTTTTGCCCTTGAGAGATTCGATTTCGATGCGCACCAGGTTGGTATGGGCGAGCATCTGTGCCGGATAAGTAAATTTTTCTTCCGTGAAGCGGCCCACAATAGCGTCAAGCGCGCGCAGCTTCTCCTGCTCGTCTTCGACAAAAACCGCCTTCCCCATGCCGATCACCGAGCGATGACGCGCCTCGAAGTCGCAAGCATTTTCGCTGGGAATGACACCGTGATCGAGTGAAACTTCGAAGCAGACGTGCGGATTCTTTTTCAGGATTTCTATCTTGGTGCCGTGCTGCGCCGAGTGAAAGTAAAGCGACGTACCGTCGTAGGCGTAAAACAGAGGAACCAGAAAGGGCCGGTCGCCGAGGCTCATCGCCAGATGTACGACCTTGCCCTCGTGAAGAATCGCATCGATCTCGGCGCGGTCGACGATGGCGCGTTCCTTGCGCCGCACCGGGCCGTGCAGATCGATCGCGTGTTTCTGCTGTGCTTCATCCATCTTTTCTTATCCTCCGCAACTGCAAGACATGCTGCGCTTTCGGCGACCCTTCGGACAACTGCGCGCGCTGCAGGCGGGCACAATGACAATCTGCAAACCCTCTCCCTTGGGGTTCGGCGTCTGGCTTTCGATGCGCATGCCAAGATCATCGAGTTCAAAGGGGAGCCAGCGCGGCACATGATCGCTGATGATCTCCAACCGCGTGAAGGAAACCATATCGAAGAAGGGCAGCAGGATTTCGCGCGAGACGTGCGGCACGCTCTTCTGCATCAACTCAATGAGGTTGATGTGATACTGCCCGCTCTGCTCGTCGCCCGTGGGCATGGGAAGAACTTCCGGTTCCTTCTGAGCTTCACTCTGCTCTTGTTCAAAAGCCTGCTCAAGCTGTTGTTCGAGCGTACCGGAGGATTTCCAGACGTGAAAGCCCCAGTCTTCGAGAAAGACGCGGAAGATGCCGCGCATCTCGCGGACGAGAAAGACCTGGCACTGGGTAATCGGATGCACGGCCTCGCCAAGCAACTGCTTCATCTCGGACAGGCTCAGGTTGTCTCCAATTACCAGCGGCGTCGCGGAAGATTTTTCCCATCGATCATTCTGCTTTTCGTACACGCAGATCGACCCCGTCCCCAAAAAGTTTCCGACCTTTCCCTCTGCATCAAGATAGGTAGCTATACGCATGAAGCACTCCTCAACGTTGAATCAGTATGTACTTTCGCAGCCAGAGCACGAAGTCTCTGCAGCAACCGTGGGATTGGTTCCGGTGCGCACCGGAACGGCATAGTGCGCCGGCGTGGTTGGGATAGCCAAAAGACTTTCAATGTAGGCGGGCGGAAGTTCGTTCTGCCGCGCCCCGTCAAGAATGCGCGCCATATACGGCTCACTCGGCGGGCAGGGTTTGTCTAGAACATCTTTTTTGTAAAGCCGCGCATCGTAGCTCTTGCCATCCACGTCGCAGACATGCACCGGGTAATGAAAATACTGGCCCGTGCCGTCGAAGCGCGCGTCCTGCCAGCTATCGATCTGGTCCCAGTCGAGCGCGTTAAGCGCGAAAAGCACGCCCCACAGCTTGCTGTCTTTAGACTCGATGGCGGTTTCGAGCGCGCCATCCCACTCCCGGCTATGGCCGTAAAAGCCAATCCGGTAATCCGGCAGATAGGCAGCAGCCACACGCACCGGATACGAGCAGCGCTTCTTGATCTGCGCAAGGTTCATATTCGCGCCGTAAGCAAAGAACAGACTTTTCGATGCGAGGCTATCTGTTTCCTGAATCTGAAATAACTGTGCGCCCATGATTTTATGCTCCCGCGTCAGAGTGTACAGCGCGCCCGACAAGGCCGCCATAAAGATGACGGCCCTGCCTTCCCACGCTGTCTACCAGACGTTCAGGCTCCACTCGCGCGTGTTCTTGTACTCCATGTCGGTGAACATCGCGTTGGCCATCTCCTCGGCCAGCCAGATGGCCCCGGCGTAACCAACGACCGGATGCCGGAACATGCCGGCGCGATCGTAGGTCGGGAAACCAACACGCACCATCGGGATCTTGTGATCAATCGAAGAGAAGCGCCCCTTCGAGTGACCGAGGATCAGGTCCAGTTCCAGCTCGTTGTTCTGCAGCTTTTCTTCCATCTCCCACAGATCGGCATTGGTGACGATCTTCATGTCCCAGTCGACCTTTTCCTTCAGTTCGAGCAGGCGCGGGTCTTCCTTGTAGAAAGCATTGTCATCGCCGAGCAGCAGCAGCATCGGCTTCATCTCCAGGTCGATGCAGAACTGCGCCAGGCCAATCACCAGATCGGGATTGCCGTAGATGGCCACCTTCTTTTCCGCAAAGAACATGTGCGTCAGATCGGTGAGCGCATCGACGGCGATGCCACGTTCCTTTACCAGTGAAGCGGGAATCGGCTTGCCGGTGATTTGCTTGAGTGTCTGCAGAAACTTGTCGGTGTTGCGGATGCCAATGGGCGTCGGTCCAACGGTGGCCGGCACCTCGTACTCATCTTCGAGATACTTGGCAGCCTTGCCGCCCTCGTACTTGTTGAGCGCGAGCGAGGCCGATGCGTTGGCCGTCGAACGCAGGTCTTCGATGGTGGTTTCGCCGTGCGAAACATGCTGTCCGTCGGGCATCAGCGGCGAATCGAACTCTTCGATTTCAAAGAGTACGGTCGCGTCGATGTCCATCTCCTTCAACAGATGCTTGAGCGCGGTCACATCGCCCGGGTTCACCCATCCGGTGAACAGGTTCAGCTTGTTGTTCGGCTCGGTCTTGGTGGCGAAGTACTTCACCAGATCGCGCACCGCTGAATCGTAGCCGGAGATCATGCTGCCGACAAAGCTCGGCGAATGGATCGGCACCAGATAGACCTCGCGGTCCGGGTACTTCTCCTTGAGCAGGCCGGCATTCAGCTTGACGATCAGTCCATCAATGTCGTCGCCGATCACCTCCGTCGAACAGGTGGTGATGATGGGAACGACCTTCACATGCGGATAGCGCATCAGCAGCACATCCACGGCCTCTTCCGCGCGCTTGAGACCGCCGAAGACCGCAGCTTCCTCGTGGATCGAGGAGGAAGCCAGCTCAAAGCTTTCCTTGAAGTGCTGTGAAAAAATCAGCCGGACAAACATGACGCAGCCCTGGCCGCCGTGCACGATGGCGATGCAGTCCTTGATGCCAATGCTGGCAAACTGCGCGCCCGCCGGCTGGCAGGTAAAGATCGGATTGATAATCCCGGCTCGCTGCCGGGTCGTAATTTCGCACGCCATACGCTCTCCTTAGTAGTGCTCGTCGGTGAGTTCTTTATTGAGCGATCCAGTGATGGTCTGGTAGTCGATCTTCTCGCGCACCTTCTGCATCACCTCCGTGATCTCGGCATTGCTCAGTTCCTTGACCCACGGAAAATGCTTGCGATAGTTGCGCGCCAGCATCACGGCGTCCACCCAGTGGCAGCGATCGAGACGCTCGGTCGGCTCCTCATTCTCTTCGCAGAGAATCTCCTTGGTCTTGGTCAGGATCTCGCGATTCTGCCGTTCTCTATCCCACTTGCGCGAATGAAACTGCCACAAGCAGTTCTTCATAATGAAGTCGACGAGCTGATCGGCGCGCACATCGACACTTGTTTCTAGAGTCGCTTCCATCGCTGTTCCTCCTAGGCGATCTGCTGCACCTTGCTTTGCTTCAGGTAGGGATAATCCTTGGTCGTCTTGGCACGCAACGCGGGCGTGACATCGAATTGGCCAGTGTACTGGCGCAACTTCGGATCGTTGGCGACTTCGGGCGTGAGCTCCGTATCCGAGAGCATACGACGCGTCTCAAAGTTCTTCGTCATATCGATCTCGTCCTTGCTGATGTCAACCATCGCGAGCTGATGCACGGGCGAGTTGATGGCGTTGTAGATGTCGCGCGCAAACCGCACCCAACCCTCGAAGCCCTTCCACGGTCCGTTGTGATAGCCGTGCGCATTCAGGTAAGGCACACGCACCTTTTTCGCGTATTCGCCCGGACGCTTGCCGGTGAAGATGCAATCAGGCTTCAGCTTGTAGAGCGCTTCCAGACTCTCCAACTCATTGGGATCGTCGATCGCGAGTGCGCCTTCTTCAGCGCGCGCGATGCCCTTTTCCATGTCGCCCTGATGGCCGAACTTGGTGTAGACCGAAACCACGTTGACGCCCATCTCCGCATGGATGGCATGGGCCCAGTGCCAGAGCTTTGAGCCGCCCGGCCACAGGCAAACACGCTTGCCCATGAGCCGCTCCTTGTACCAGTCGAGTTCCGGCTTCCAGCGCGCGGTCTCCTCGGCGATGATCTTCTCGGCGCGATCTTCGATGCCGAAGAAAAGGCCGACCTTGCGCAGCGAATCCGAGAGAGCCTCGAAGCCAAAGCCATCGATATCCAGACGCGGAATGCCGTATTTGACGCGCAGTTCGTTGCACAGATACTCCGACGAGCGCGCGCATTCGAGCACGTTCAGATGCGCCCTGTGCATACCGCGCAGGTCGTCGTAGGAGCCGTTGCCGGTGAAGGTCGACAGCACCTGGATGCCCATGCGCTTAAAGTAATCCTGCATGACCTCCTGGTCGCCCTGAATGTTGTACTCGCCGACATAGTTGATCACGTAGTCGCTGGTGATCTCCGGCTCGACGGTGCCCACCTTGTCATGGAACCAGGCGATGCAGATGGTATGGTGACCGCCCGACTGACTGGGACCGCGGAAGCCCGGCGAGTTGCAGACGAAGATGTCCACGCCCGGCAACTCCTCCATCACTTCCGATGCGACGGCACCGATGTCATCGCCGATCAGCGCCGAAGCACAGGTCTGGTAGATGGCCATGCGCTTGATGTTCGGAAAGGCCTTGAAAGCATCGAGGATGTTCTGCTTGAGCAGTTTCTCGGCGCCGAAGACGACATGCTTTTCCTTCATGTCGGTGGCGAAGGTGTACTTCAACTGGAAGTTGTCGTTGTCGCTAATGTAGCGCTTGGTCTGCCACGTATCGTAGGTGCATCCCACCGGACCGTGGCTCAGGTGAATCACATCCTTCATCGGCTGGCCGATGACGTGTTTGGCCCCGCAATAGGCGCATCCGCGCTCGGAGAGCGTGCCTGGAATCGTCGCCATGTAACCGAGCGGGAGCGCGTCATTGAGCCCTTCGCCCGGCCCCTTGAGCACGGCATGCTCTTTTCTGGAGGGAATACATTTGCTGCAATCGAACTCGTGATACGACATAGGTCTGTCTCCTCGTTGCCCATGCCGGCAACGTTGGTTGAATGTGCGGATGCGCGCCGCGGCGGGATTAGTCGCTCAGTCCGTACTTGACGACCATGGCTTCCAACTGGTCCATCGAGAGTGGCTTCGGGATCACGAAATTCTTGTTCTCGATGATCTTGCGTCCCAATTCGCTGTATTCGCGCGCCTGATTCTGCGTCTCGTCGTACTCGGTCACGGTCTTCTTGTTGAACTCGGCCTTCTGCACCATGTTGTCGCGCGGCACGAAGTGAATCATGTAAGTGCCGATGGAGGCCGTGAACTCTTCGATGAACTCCTGCTCGCGGTCCACCTTGCGGCTGTTACAGATGATGCCGCCAAGGCGCACGCCGGACTGCTTGGCATACTTCACCAGGCCCTTGCAGATGTTGTTGGCCGCATAAACAGCCATCATTTCGCCCGAGGCTACGATGTACACTTCCTGCGCCTTGCCTTCACGGATCGGCATGGCGAATCCGCCGCAGACCACGTCGCCGAGCACATCGAAGAAGACGAAGTCGAGATCGTCCGTGTAGGCCTTGTTGTTTTCCATCAGATCAATGGCGGTGATGACGCCACGGCCGGCACAACCAACGCCAGGCTCGGGGCCACCCGACTCCACGCACTGAATACCCTCGTAGCCGCGCTTGATGACCTTTTCGTTGGTGACCTTTTCCGCGCCCTGCTCCCGCAGCACATCCATCAAAGTCTCTTGCGGCTTGCCGCCGAGAATCAGGCGGGTTGAGTCGGCCTTCGGATCGCAGCCATGGATGAAAATCTTCTTGTGATGAAAGTGGGCCATGGCCGCTGCCGTATTCTGTGTCGTGGTCGATTTTCCGATGCCACCTTTGCCGTAAATTGCGATCTTCCTTGTCATCACTTCTCCTTGTATGCGGACCAGGTCCGCTTTATGCGTGTTTGCGTGGACTCCGTCTTCGTGGCGCGCGACGTTGGACATGACAGCCGCGGGTGAAGATGACTTACTCTATGCAACTGGCGCGCCATTCTTGGCGCAGACGCCTTCGAAGAGTAAGACAAAATGCTCAAAATAAGATCTAGGCCTTTGTTTTGTTGAAAATAAAAAAATACGTTTCTATACGAATGGAGATATGCTTTTCAATGCCGCGGCCCGTTTTGTCTTACACGCTCCTCGCCATTCCCAGCGCGGGGTTTCGATTTGTTCGCCGATGTACACTGGCGGGGCGAAATGTTCGGATCGGTTCATCTGCTATGTGCGCACGCGCAAGCATGAAAAAGCGCGCCGTCAAAGGCGCGCTTGTGGTGTATCCTCCCGCACGATGGGTTCATCAAGCCTGTCGCGCAACGCGAAAATCCTTGTAGTTGATGCCGTGCTCTTTCATGCGCAGCCCGAGAATGCGTCGCGTCAGACCAAGCATCTGCGCGGCCTCGCTCATGTTGCCGTCGCTGGCCTTCAGCGCATCGACGATCATCTCGTAGGCATAGGCCGTGATGCGCGACTCGAAGGTGCCGGTTTGCGCAACCTCGGGCGAGGCCGGCATTTGCAGCGAAGGTGGAAGATCGTAGCCGTGGATCACACCATCTTCGGCCAGAATGGTGGCGCGTTCGATGACGTTTTCAAGCTCGCGCACGTTGCCCGGCCAGTGATAGCTCATCAGCATGTTCAGTGCAGGCGTCGAGATGCGCTTGATGTCCTTGCCATTGCGCTTGGCATAGCGCTGCGTAAAATAGTCAGCCAGGGCGATGATGTCCGCGCCGCGTTCGCGCAGTGGCGGCAGCGTGAGGGGAAAAACATTCAGGCGGTAATAAAGATCCTCGCGGAATTCGCGCTTCGCGACCATCTCTTCGAGGTTGCGATTGGTGGCGGCCACGATGCGAATGTCCACATGAATCGGTTTGTTGGCGCCGACCCGCTCCAGCGTCTTTTCCTGCAAGACGCGCAACAGCTTGGCCTGCGCCGCCAGAGGCAGTTCGCCGATTTCGTCAAGAAAGATAGTGCCGCCGTCGGCATCCTCGAAGCGGCCCTTGCGCACGCCAGTCGCTCCGGTGAACGAACCTTTTTCATGTCCGAACAGTTCGCTCTCAATCAGATTTTCCGGCAGCGCCGCGCAGTTGAACTGCACGAAAGGCCCGCCCGCATTCAGTCCGGAATAGTGAATGGCGCTGGCCGCCAGCTCCTTGCCAACGCCGCTCTCGCCGAGAAGCAGCACCGTCGTCTTGGTCTTCGCGACCTTCTCGATCAACTTGTACACGGCCTGCATGGCCTTGCAGTTGCCAATGATGTTCGATGGCCGATAGCGATCCTTGAGCGCATCCTGCAAGCGTTGATTCTCGCTAAGCAGCGTGGCCCGGTCGAGGGTTTCTACCAGATAAAGCTCGACGGCCGGGGCCATCATCGCGGCGACAATGCCGATCATTTCCACGTCGAGGTTGAGCAAGATCTCGTTGCCGTACAGACGCTCTATGCTGATCGTTCCCAGAACCTTGTTGCCGCGCATGATGGGCACGCAGATGAAGGATAGATCGTCGTCCTGGTCGGTGTGCGTGCGGGTAAGGTTAAGGAACTCCTTATCGTCGCCGATGCGCGGCAGAACAATGGTTTTTCCCGTCTCTACCACCTTGCCGGTGATGCCTTCTCCAAACCGATAGACGCCGCGCGCTTCCTGCTCTTCGGTCAGCCCAAAGCTTTGATGGATGAAGGTTGTTCCCGAGTGGCGGTCGCACAGGCTCACCGTGCCGCGCACCACGTGCATCTGCTTTTCCATGATGCCCAGAAGAATTTGAACCGTGTCGGCCAGATCCGCGCTCTGCGTGAGCACCTGACTCATTTCATACAGCGAAGGCCATGCCTGAATGCGACACTCTCCCGCCAGACAGTTCCAATCGCTTTTTATGATGCTATCCATCGATATGCCTCGTTCCATAAGTGCCGGAGCAGATTGAGCGCATACGCCTCCGGCGATAAGGGCGCGCCTTGCGCATGATGCAACAATTCAGCCTTGCCAGACCGTATGAATCTGCCGAAATCGTTCCTGGTTGTTTCGGCATTACGCGGAAGCAGAGCGGCGAGGTCGTAAACAAAAAATGCTTTGGCTGTATCGATTAGAACAGCCAGAATGCGAATCGAACGAAATCTAAACAGCCTCGATGCAGGTTTGCATCGAGGAACACTTAGAGCAGAGCACGCCAAAAATGTGTAGATAAAAGGACCAGATGTGTGTAACGTAGCATGGAATATTTATCATGTCAAAAATATAGATTCGTAGGGTTGGAATCATATAGAGTCGTTCATAAAAAATCTATGTGCGCCGCGCAACGATGGCATTCTGGAGATTCAGCAGGCGACGCGCAGGGCAAGCGTGGCAGGCTGCACCGAGGATGCCTCGTGTTTTTTCAGTGCGTGATAGCAGCTTTTGAGCGCTTGCGACGAGAGCGGTTCCTTGCTGGTGCGATAGTGCTCTCGCACAAAGTCCAGAATCTGCCGGGCTTCGCTGCCTGCAAGTTCAATGCCCATCGCGTCGAAATACCAGAGCACGGCCGCGGTTCCCGAGTGTTTGCCGAGAACGATGTGGCGCTCGCGTCCGTAGGCGGCTGGATCTAGAAACTGATAATTCTGCGGATCGCGCAGCAGACCATTCACATGAATGCCGGACTCGTGCGTAAAAATCGCCTCTCCCACCACGGCCTTGCCCGCCGGGACCGGACGGCCCGCAGCCTCCGCCACCAGCGCGGAGAGTGATTGCAGCGCCTTGGCGTCAACGCGCGAAGGCTTCACACCGAACTGCCGCAGCGCGGCGACCACTTCTTCAAGCGGTGCGTTCCCGGCGCGTTCGCCCAGGCCGTTGACCGTGGTGCTGACGTGCGATGCGCCGCCGCGCACTGCGGCCAGTGAGTTCGCCGTGGCCATGCCGAGGTCGTTGTGTGCGTGAATCTCAAGATCAAGATCGGTGTGAACGCGCAGTGCGGAAAACCTTTCGAAGGTCGTGAAGGGGTCAAGCACGCCCAGCGTATCGGCGAAGCGAAAGCGCTTGGCGCCTGCCAGTTCGGCGACGTCAATCAGCCGCAACAAAAAATCCAGATCGGCGCGCGAACTGTCTTCGCCTCCCAGAAAAACCGTGAACCCCATCTCCCGTGCCCGGCGAATCATCAAGTCGCTTTGGCGCATGACCCAGGCGCGATCGCGGCCCAGCTTGTGCGTAATCTGCTGGTCCGAGGTGGAGATCGACAGGTTTACGGTCGTCACGCCCGTCTGTCGCGCGGCCTCCAGATCGCTCTCCTGCATGCGGCACCAGGCAATCATGCGCGGCTTCAGGCCAAGGCCTACCAGCGCGCGCATCTCTTCCTGCTCTTCGACGCCCATCGCCGGCGTGCCGATCTCAAGCTCAGGCACGCCCGCTTTATCCAGAGCTCGCGCAATGCGGATGCGCTCTTCCAGCAGGAAACAGACTCCGGGCGCCTGCTCGCCATCGCGCAATGTCGTGTCGTTCAGAACGATCTCGCCGAAATCTGTCATCCTCTGCCTCCTTCGTTTTTCTATGAGCAGCCCGCGCGCTCCTCGGCGGTGCCGCCGCTGCAATGGAATCCCTGCTTGGCCATAAAGCTCAGATCGCCGCCGGTGGCTATCGCCGTCAACGCCTGCTGCACGCTGCCATCGACGATGCCCACCGTCAGTCCGCAATGCGCCATCACCTTGCGCGGCATCACGCCCGCGCCGCTCACCAGCACACCGGCGCAGTCTTCCAGTTGGTCGGCGATGCGCAACCAGCGCGCCGCGCCCTCGGCCTCATTGGCCACCGTGCGCACGTCGATCAGTTGCGCGCCACGCTCGGTCGCGCGATAGATGCGCAGCGTCTTGGCCTCGCCCAAGTGCTGGTTGATCGTGAGCCCATCCGTGCTGGCTACGGCGATGTAGGGCCGCGCCTCGGTCGTCGTCAGCGCCAGCGTCGGCGCTTGCGGCGCGCTCGCAATGCTTTGCAGCAGTTGCTGATGCTGCGGATTGTTTTCGCCGAGCATGCCTGCCGCATCGGCGCGGCAGCGCGTGCAGTGTGCCATCTGCGGCAGATATTTTTCCGCCAGCTTGCGCACGCCGTGCAGCGTCGCGCGATCCGGCTCCGGTAGCACGCCAAAGGGTGTACCCGTGGTCGGCAGCAGCGGCATGATGTTCAACACCGTGGCGCCCAACACCGCAACGGTCTGCGCCACCTGCGGGATGTGATCGTCGTTGATCCCCGGCGTGTAGATCGTGTTGATCTTGACCGCGAGTCCAGCCGCAGCCATCGCGCGGATGCCAGCCTGCTGCCGCTGCCACAACTCCGCGGCGGCCTCGATGCCGTGCGCACGCGAGCCGTCGATCTCGATCCACTGATAAAACTGCGCGCCAATCTCCGGCTCGACGGCATTCACCGTCAGCGTGATGTGCGAAAGTCCCAGCGCGACAAGGTCGTCGATATACGGCAACAGATTCAATCCATTTGTTGCAAGGCAGAGCGCCAGATGCGGAAACTCGGCCTTCACCATGCGCAGCGTTTCGAGCGTCTCCTGCGCGCAGGCCAGAGGATCGCCCGGTCCGGCAATGCCGACGACGCTCAGGTTCGGAACCTTTTGGGTGAACTGCCGCAGATACTCGATGGCCTGGCCCGGCTTCAATATTGCGCAGGTCACGCCCGGCCGGCTCTCGTTCACGCAGCTATATTTGCGATTGCAGTAGTTGCACTGCATGTTGCAGCGCGGCGCCACCGGCAGGTGAATGCGCGCATAGCTGTGCCGCGCCTCCTGATTGAAGCAAGGGTGGCGCAAGAACTTATCCTGCTCTGGTGCTGCCTTCGACTCGATGGACATTGCCTCACGCCTCCCTTGTTGGTGGATAGTTACAGAATCGCGGCCTCGCCTGCTTCGCCGGTGCGCACGCGCAGCGCATCGTCGATAGGGCAGATGAAGATCTTGCCGTCGCCGATCTGCCCGGTCTGGTTGATCGAAACGATGGCGTCCTTCACCTTGTTCGCTGCCTCGTCCGGCACAATCACCGACAGCAACCGCTTCGGCACATATTGCACGCCCAGGGTCCCCGCTCCGCTGTTGTTGACCGACACGCCGAGTTCTTCGGCAATGCCGCACTGGTTGCCGCGTCCCTTCACGGCGATGCCGGTCAGGCAGGTGTAGCCGAGCTTGACCAGCGCATCGCGTGTCGCGCTCACCTTCTTCGGGCGAATGATCGCGATGATCTCTTTCATATCGCCTCCTTAAAGTTCCGCAGCGCCGGTGCGCACCGTGTAGGCCGCATCGACCGGTGAAAGAAAGATCTTGCCATCGCCAAAGTTGCCCGTGTGCGCTTTGTCCTTGATGATGCCGACGGCCTCGTCGACCTTGGCGTCCTCGACCACCATCAGGATCAGCGTCTTCGGCAACTCGTCATAGTGCACCGTGCCCAGCGTGATGCCCTTCTGTTTACCGCGGCCAAAGACCTGCACCTGCGTCATCGAAACAAAGCCTGAGGCGGCCAGCGATTCGGCAATGCCCTCTGCGGCTTCGGGGCGCACAATCGCGCGGATCATTTTCATCGTCATTTCCTTTCCGTTCGAGGTCTAAAGCATTTTTCCAATTGGTGTAGAGCGAAAGCAGGATGCCAAGTGGCTTTTTCCTCAAGAAAAAGCCACCTTGCACGCAACTCAACACTGCACGCGTATTGGAAAAATGCTCTAAAGGCGTGGCGTGCACCGACCTGCAGCGTGCGTTGTGGAAATATCTTTTGTGCGCGGGCAAGACGGCTTCGGCGCGTTTGCTAGCAGTAATGCAAGAGCTGTGCCAAACCTGTCATGCCGCTCGAACTTTATAGAGCAAAGCCGAGCACGCGCCCGGCAATGGCGCTGCAATGCGTTCTTATATTTAGATTTGCCCGCAAGAAAATATCGCACGCCCATCGGCTGAAGAGCCTTCAGAAAGAGCGCTGCCGCAGAAAGAAAATTTTCAGGAGAGGGGAAGTTGTACGGATCGGAACGATCGCCGCGAAATTGTTCGCCAACGTGCAATCGACACAGCCGGACAGAAGAAGGCAGCGCGAAAAATTAAATTTTTACCTGGTCGAAGTACGCGGCCACGTCCTGCCAGTTGTTGACGCGCATGTAGCCGGTGACGGTCATGTTGTGCGGCGCGGAGTAGAGCAGTCCCGTGCCCTCGAAGCAGGCCAGATTCGCCGGCAGATCGTCGATCAGATAGCTGGCGCGCAGAATGCGCTTGTCGCCGCAGAAAACGTAGTTGGTGGGCGGAATGAACGGGAAGTGCCGTTGCAACCAGCGATACTTCGGCCCAAGCGAGTTGGGCACGATCATCGCCTGGGTGGCGATGTAGAGGTCGAAACGCTGCGACAGCGTCTTGAGCACCGGCTGCGCGTCGGCCATCACCTCGAGGTCCTCGAAGAAGTCCTCGGCATCCAGGAAGGCGCGCAATTGCTGCTGGCGATCAAGCGGCGCCACCTCCCACAGACCTTTGCCGACCAAGTCCTCTGGGGTGACCTCATCATCGAAGGTCTCGTTGTAGCGGCGCAAAAATTCGGCGAGGGTGTCGGCCATCACCTCGTCCATGTCCACGCAGATTCGTCGCAGTTGTTTCTTTCTGGTCATCTCTCTGCGCAAGGGTAACAGGGCTGGGCCCATGAGCCGCTGTGATGGAGAGAACAGTGGCTCAGGTCGCGGCTATGCCGGTCGCGTACGGCGTACGGCGCGGCCCTGTCCGGGCGCCAGCGACGGCCGCTCTTCTTCGGCGGCGGGAGCCAGCACCGGGTCCCAGTAGAGAATGCGTCCGCAACTATCGCAATGCTCCGTCGCGCCCTCGCGCAACCGCAACCAAACCTGCAGACGAATGCCCATGCGGCAGCCGGGGCACTGCTGGTTTTCGGCGCGGACCAGCGCCAGCCCGCCGCGCTTGGATCCGATTCGGTCGAACTCCGCAAGCAGATCGGGATCGACCCGCGCACGCAGCGCCACGGCCTCGGCCTGCTGCGCTTTGACGCCGGCCAGATACTCCTGCTGGCGCGAGGCAATGCCTTTGCGGATCACCGCCAGATTCGCGGTTGCTTCCGTGACCTCGGCCTGTGCGGGTTGCAGCGCGGCCTCCTGCGCCTCGCTGCGTTCCAGGCTGGCGAAGGCCTCGTTGTCGAGCCGGTCGGCCTCGCTCGAAGCAAACTCGATCTCGTGTTCGAGGGCCGCGGCCTGCTCCGGCGTTTTCACCGTGTCGATCTGCACGCGCAGGCGCGCAGCCTTGTCGCGATGCGCGGCAATCGTCAGCTCCAGTTCGGCGCGAAGTTTTTCTTCCTTCGCCAAAAACCCGGTGGCCGCATCGACCTTCTGCTGCGCTGCCTTGAGAGTCCTATGGGCCTGGGCGAACTCTTCGGGAAGTTTTTGGAGCAGTTGTTCGAACCGTGCCCGTTCGAGCACCACCGCCTGCAATTTCGCCAAATGCTCTATTTGATCATCCATGGGTGCCTCAAAGTCTATGCCATCGAGCGGCCGGGATGGAAATGGGTTCTTCGGGATGGGGGAATCGACGACAAAGTCGTGGGCTGGGAAATTGCATTTGGATTTTCCAGAGATTGCTCCTCGATTTTCGGTTTTTATCGGGAGGGAGCAGGGGTATTTATGCCCCTGAAGAAGGCAGCAGACTTTTGCCTTCAGGCGCGGCAGTTCTTTTTGGGGGAGTGAAAGGCCCGTGGCTAAAGCCTTGTCACTTTCAGCGTGGTTTCAAGGGCATAAATGCCCTTGCTCCCTCCCTAAAAAGTGCGACAGCTTGATTCTGCCAAGAAGCTTGCCGAAAAAATCTCAAAGGCGATTTCCCTGCAGCCGTGGATGCCTTCTTTCTTCCAGGCAGGTGCGCGGCCCTACACTTGGTCTGTACAACGGTTTTGGTTTGGTCTGCGCCGCGCTCTGGCAGCAAACGCGGCGGCGGGCAAGAGGAGACAAGGATGTTTTCAGCGAAACACGGGCTCAAGGGAATCGGCGGCGGCATGGCGGCCCTGCTCCTTTGCGCCGGAGCGATGACCCTGGCGGCTCAATCCGCAAAACCCAGTCCACGCAACCGGGTTTCCATCGTCCCGCAGAACGCGCCGCAGACAACGACGGTGAGCAGCGACCGCGACTGGTGGAAGAACGCGGTCATCTATGAGATTTATCCGCGCAGCTTTCAAGACACCAACAACGACGGCATCGGCGATCTGAGCGGCATCATCCGTCGGCTCGATTACCTGCACGAGCTTGGCGTCGATGCCATCTGGCTGACGCCGATCTATCCCTCGCCCGAGGTCGACTTCGGCTACGACATCGCCGACTACCGCTCCATCGCCCCCAAATACGGCACGCTGGCCAGCTTTGACCGGCTGGTTGCCGAGGCGCGCAAACGGCATATCCGCGTGCTGATGGATATGGTGATGAACCACACCTCGGACAAGCATCCGTGGTTCGCCGAATCGCGCTCGTCGAAGGACAACCCCTTCCGCGACTGGTACATCTGGAAAGACGCCAAGGGCTTCACCAAGCACGGCGAGCCCATTCCGCCGAACAACTGGCAATCGCTGTTTGGCCACTCGGCCTGGCAGTGGGACGCCAAAACGCAGCAGTTCTACTATCACAAGTTTTATGCCGCGCAGCCCGACGTGAACTGGAACAATCCCAAGGTGCACGCGGCCTTCGCGGAGATCGTCAAGTTCTGGCTCGGGCGCGGCGTGGGCGGCTTCCGCTTCGACGCCATCACCACGCTTTACGAAGATCCGAGTCTGGCCGACGAGGGCGTCCTCAAGGACAAGAACGGCAAGCCGGTCATCAATGCCTACGGCGATCCGCAACTGGACGGCGCGAAGACCGACAACCAGCCGGGACTGCATGAAGTGGTCCACGAGATGCGTCTCGCCAGCGACAAATACAACAGGACGGCCTTTCCCGGTACGCGCGTGCTGATCGGCGAGACCTATCTGCCCAACGTGCAGGAGCTGGCGAAGATGTACGGCACCGCGGCGCGGCCCGAGTTCCACCTGCCGATGGATACGCAGGTGGGCATGATCAACAAGCTCGACGTAGCCGCCTTCCGCGCCCGGTTGAACGACGCCGAGACACAGCTCCACGGCAATCCTCCGCTGCTGTTCTTCGACAATCACGACAACCCGCGGATGGACCTGCGCTACGGCGACGGCGTGCACGACACCGAGATTCAGCGCGTGCTTTCGACCGTGCTCTTTGCCTCGCGCGGCGCGGCGCTGCTGTATTACGGCGACGAGATCGGCATGAAGACCACGCCGCCCACGCGCAAGGAAGAGGTGAAGGATCCGATTGGCCTTGTTGGTTGGCCGAAGGAGAAGGGCCGCGACGGCGAGCGCACGCCGATGCAGTGGGATGCGGGTGCCAACGCAGGATTTTCGCAGTCGACGCCCTGGTTGCCCGTGCCGGAATCGGCGGAGAGCATTAACGTGCAGGCCGAGCGCGGCGATCCTGATTCGCTGCTGAATTGGTACAAAAACCTGATCAAGATGAAGAAGACCCTGCCGGTCTTCGCGCGCGGAAACAATGTGATGCTCGACGCCGACAACGACAAGGTGCTGAGTTGGATGCGACAGGCTCCGGGTACGGCTCCGGTGGTGATCGCCGTCAACTTCACGACCGAACCGCAGACGGTGAATCTGACCGGCGCAACGCTGCGCCCCGTACATCCGCGCACGCTGCTGAAGAGCCCCGGCGGCATCGATCCGACCTCGCTCGACCGCGTCGAGCTAGCGCCCTTCGGCGTGTATATCGGCGAGCTGGATTAGCAGGGAACAGGGAACAGATCCATTTTGCGCGCTGAGCTGCGGGATGGATGCTTGAATCAAAAAACAACCGGCGCAAAGGACAAAATCCTCTGCGCCGGTTTTCCATTCCCTATTCCCTGTTCCCTAGTCCCTCAGTCCCTGTTCCCTAGCCCCGTCTACCGCTTCGCCCGTTCCTGCTTCAGGTATGCGAGCCAACCGTCGAAGCCAGCGCCGGTCTTCGACGAAGTCTCGAAGATTTCAATGCCGGGCCGAATCTCGCGAATATTTTTGAGCGCCTCGTCACGCTGGAACTCGCACGGCTCGGCAAGGTCCAGCTTGGTAATCACGGCTGCGTCGGCGGAGTTGAACATGGTGGGATATTTGAGCGGCTTATCCTCGCCCTCGGTCACGCTCAGCAGCGCCACGCGGATGCGTTCGCCCAGGTCGTAACTCGACGGGCAAACCAGATTGCCGACGTTTTCGATGAACAGATAATCGAGGCCCGCGAGTGGCCGCGCGGTCCACTCGTCGAGGTGCTTGCCGATCATCTCGGCATCCAGGTGACAGGTGCCGTGGGTGTTGATCTGCCGCACGGGCGCGCCACTGGCGGCAAGGCGTTTGGCGTCGTTGTCGGTTTCAAGATCGCCGACCAGAGCCGCGGCCTTCGCTCCCGCTGCGGTCAACTCGCGCAGCGTGCGCTCCAGAAACGCCGTTTTTCCCGAGCCGGGGCTTGAAACCAGATTTAGCACCAGCACGCCTGCCTGGGTGTAGCGATCACGCAGCACATGCGCCAACTCATCGTTCTTCTTCAAAATTCCCTGCCGCAACTCCACAATTCGCGTCGTCATTTTTTGATCCTCACTCACTGGTTCAGGCATCCTTCTTCGCCGGTTCGTCCTTGCCGTCGTCGATCTCGATCGACTCAATCTCCATCTCGCGGCCATGCAGCAACTCGTTGACAGGCTCGTGGCAGAGGGGACATCGGAAGCTCTGCAGGCTTTCGAGCGTCACGTCGGCGTTGCAATGGTCGCAGCGCATCACGATGGGCACGGCGGCGACGACCAGTTCAGCCGATTCGAGGGGCGTGTCCTTCGTCGTCAACTCCCAACAGAAGCGCAGCGAGTCTTCGACGATGTCGGAGAGAGCGCCGAGGCGCAGGCTGACCTTGGTCACGGTCGCGCCGGGATAGGCTGCGACCGATTTGGCGACGGCCTCGACGATGCTGGTGCAAATGGATAGCTCGTGCATGACTCTTTCAGAATAGATGCCGGGGCGGGTGGGCGTCTTGTGGTTTCGGTGCTGAAGCCCCGGCATTCGCTCGCATTTTCCATGAGCCTGAAGACGCGGGTGGGGTGAAACGTGGAGGGATCAGGAGCTTTCAGGCTCCTGAACAGATCGCGGGAGAAAGAGGCTTTAGAGCATCTCTCCTGACGCTGTAAAGTGGCAAGAGTTTTGCCAAGTTGCCGCTCCCTGATGGTCGCGTCAACGACGCTGCATCGACTCGCTCTATACCTTCAGGAGAGACGCTTTAGCCCCGGAGACTTTCCGGAAGAATGCGCGGGACACGCGGGCTACGCAATATCGTGAATGTGCGGCGTTTTAGTGCGCGCCAGTTCCCAGGCCTTCACGTACTTCCAGTGAATGTAGGCCGAATGGTTAAGGTGTTGCAACAGGCCCGCGCAGCCGTCGAGAAAACCTCCGCGAACAAAATAGTTGTAAACGAAGGTCGCAGCGGGGTTGAGCACGGCCTGCGCAAGCAGCGCGGTCTGCGTGCGCGGAGCGCGGCCCTCGGCGACGAGCTGGCGGGCGGCGGCCGAGCTGTAGCGATTCATGTGTTCGATGTACTCGTCCAGGCTCGCGTAGCAATGGTGAATCAGATGGCCTTTGAGCTGGACCACGGGGAGCTGGGTCTCCATCGTCTCGTGAACGGCACGCTCGCGGAAACGCGCCGTGCCGCGCGGAAACAGGCGCAGCTTGGGGTCTGGCCAGTAGCCGCCATGACGCAGCGGCGCGCCCAAAAAGTGATTGAGTCTCGGAATCTTGTAGGCCGTTTGGAGAGGATTTTCCTGCGCGAGAAGCTGCTGGATTTCCGCGATCAGCGCAGGGCTGAGCTCCTCATCGGCGTCGAGCGAAAGAATCCAGTCGCCGGTGGTGCGGTCAATGGCAGCATTTTTCTGCGCGGCGAAACCACGCCAGGGTTCGGAGAAGAAGCGCGCTCCGGCAGCGCGGGCCATCTGCTCGGTCTCATCGGTCGAGCCGGAGTCGAGCACGACGATCTCCTCGGCCCAGCCAATGCTGGCCAGGGTGCGCGGCAGGTTGGCCGCTTCGTTCAACGTGATCAGGACGACGGAAAGACTCTGGGGCATCGAGGCCAGAATATACCGAAGTGGGGCCTGTACGGGAACCGGCGTGACGCGGGCGACGTAAGAGAGAATGTAATGTACGGCAGGGTGCGCAAGGAGGCGGAGGATGACCGGGACAAGCATTCCGAATGCAGAGGCAATCTTTTATCAGTACTACGAGGCCACGCGGCGCGACGAGGTGGTGGGCATTTTGCTGGCGCTGTTTCTGGGCGGCTTCGGGGCGCACCGGTTCTATCTGCGGCAGACGGGACGGGGCGTGCTCTACCTTCTGTTCTGCTGGACGGGAATTCCCTCGCTGATCGGGCTGATCGAGTGCTTTCTGATGCCGGGCCGGGTGCGAGAGTTCAACGCGCTGCAGGCGGCGACCCTTGCCGCCTCGCTCGGGCTGGCCGCACCGCCCTGGAACTATCCGGCGAGAGTCTACGCGGAGGTGGCGGCGCTGCCCATCACGGAAGCGGTCTGCCCCCGCTGCGACAAGATCAATCCCCCCGAGGCAAAATTCTGCTCAAGCTGTGGTGCGGCACTTTAGAGCATTTTTCCAATACGCGTGCAGTGTTGAGTGGCGTGCAAGGTGGCTTTTTCTTGAGGAAAAAGCCACTTGGCATCCTGCTTTCGCTCTACACCAATTGGAAAAATGCTTTAGCGGGATTGCTCCGGGGCTGAAGCCCCTCGAAGAAACTGTCGGGGTTTCCTGGGCCTGAAGGCCCAGGCTCCCTCCGTGGCTTTTCCTTTTTCTGCGGCCAAGGCAAAATCCCGGGCAGCTCTGCGTGAGCGGTCCGGGATTTTTGCGCTTGCCGAAGGGCAAACTACATGTTGGCCTGGCCGGAGCGCATGGACTCGCTGAACTGCGGCTTGGTGAAGTTCAGCGCGGCGTCGCGGGCGGCTTCGAATTCGGCGGCGCGAGCCAGCAGAGCCGGCGTGGCGGCGGCAAACTCTCCATCAAGCTGGAGCAGATCGCCTGCGGCGGCGGCGGCGGCAGCCAATTCGGCAGGAGTCGCGTTCAAGTATTGCGCGTCGCGCGGGTCAGCGATCCAGACGGGCTGATTGGCCCCAAGCACTCCCGAAAGCCAGTAGACCTTGCACAACAAATAGTGCAAACGCGTCTCGACATCCGTGTCGGTGAAGACAAACGTCTTTTTCCAGTGGCTGTAGTAGCGCGTGGTCACCTGGACCGGCTGCAAGGTGCCGGACTTGATGAACTCGATCTGGCCGAGGTCAATGCCCTTGCGCAGCACATTGAGCACAAAGGACTCGGCATAGGGCTGCTCCATGGCCGGGAGGATGCCGGCAAAGGTCTGCGAAACGGCGGCGGCAATCTTGGCACGCAGCTCGTTCTTGCCGTCGGCCAGATGCACCTCGCCGTGGACGATGTAGGCGTCAGAACCGGAGTTGGCGCTGTGCAGTGGCCACTGGAAAGCCTCCAGAGAGAGGGGCAACCCGCCCAGAGTTACCACGCAGTCGGGGCGCGGATTGCGCAGACGCTTGGCGACGTCGGCCAGATGCGTCTCCAACTGTTCGACCAGCGGGCCGGCGTTCAGGTTGAAGCCACTGCTGAGGGTGAGCTTGAGGGTGGGCTCGGTCCGGCCGGGAAGCGCCAGGCAGAAGACCAACGTGGGATTGCCGCCGAGATCGAGACTCGGCTCGACGGAAGCAACGGTCAGGCCAGCCTTGGCGGCCGCCGCTTCGAGCGATGTTGCAAGAGAGGTTTTGCTGTCAGTTGTCATAGTGTTGGGGATCCTGGAAACGAAATCAATAGCACTTTAATTTTACGGGAGCCAGCCGCCGCAGGATGCTTCGGCAGGCTTGCCCGGGTACAATGAGGAACGTGCAAGCAGAAACGCCGTCTCCCATTATTCGTGCCGAAAACCTGACCAAGGTCTACACCAACGGCCACATCGAAGTCGCCGCCGTACGCAGCCTGTCGCTGTCCATCGAGAAGGGCGAGTTTGTGGCGATTGTTGGGCCTTCGGGCTCGGGAAAATCGACGCTGTTCTACCTGCTGGGTGGTCTGACCCAGGCTACCTCGGGCCGGATCGTGATCGACGGCGTGGACTTTGCCACGCTGAACGACGGAGAGCGGACGCGGCTGCGCAAGCACCGTATCGGCTTCATCTTTCAGAAGTTCAACCTGCTGTCGACCCTGTCGGCGATGGGCAATATTGAGGTCGCCTACAAGATCAGCGGCCGCAAGGAACCGCTGGATCATGCCTACCTGGATCACCTCAGCGAGTTGCTGTCGATTCAGGGACGGCTCAAGCACCGGCCCTCGGAGCTGAGTGGTGGCGAGCAGCAGCGCGTGGCGATTGCCCGCGCCCTGATCACCCGTCCGGCGATCGTGCTGGCCGACGAGCCGACGGGCAATCTGGATACGAAAAATTCCGACGCAGTTTTGCATATGCTGCTGCGTTCGAACCGCGAATTAGGGCAGACGACGCTGATGATTACGCACAATCCCGAGGCCGCCTCGGTTGCCAGCCGCATCCTGTATATGCGCGATGGCGAGATCATCCGCGAGGAACGCGGCTCCCGGGCAGACATGGAACTGCCGCGTTCGGCATCCGTTTGACCTGGAACCAGCCCCTATGTATACTCGAAATTGTTGCGGGAGTAGCTCAGTGGTAGAGCATCGCCTTGCCAAGGCGAGGGTCGCGAGTTCAAATCTCGTCTCCCGCTCCAAACCTTCTTCCGGTGCTGACCGGATACGATCATGAGGGTTTGAAGCGAATATCCCGAACGGGAGCAACCCTACCAAGGCGCGGTACCCAAGTGGTAAGGGAGAGGTCTGCAAAACCTTTATGCGCCGGTTCGATCCCGGCCCGCGCCTCCAAAATTCCAAACAACTTAGTGCAGATAACCGTCAGAGGCAAAAACGCCACTGTAGCGGAAATTTTTATTTAGGCATTTCATATATCTAAATATGTAACTCTCGGTATCTCACAAGGCGAGGATCAGGGGTTATAAATGCTGCCTCACCCTCGGCATCAATCAGACCCGCTATCTCAGCCCGGCTTCGTCGACGCATCCCTGCACCCTCTCCGTTCGCATTCATGTCTCAACTTCAACACAGATCAAAAGCCAATGAAAGAGTGCGGTTGTTCGGACGAACGCCACTCACCGATGTATTTTCCTGAAAAAACGGGTCATCTTTTAGCGCCTCTTTGTAGACACTTTTGACCGGTATGCCCCTTATGAATCTATTCCAAATGCAAAATATAGATTGCAATATAAAGAAAATAAATATGTTATATATTTTATTTGAAGCGAGTAGTTTATTCTTGACAATCTTCATTCCGAAACAGAAAATTATTGCGCTTTGAAAGCTAGAACTGCCGATGACGTGTAAGCGACGGTTCTTCGAAAAGCACTAACACTTCTGTTTGGAGGAAGAATGAGACGCAATTTGCAGCTTCATCCTGCAAAGACCATCCTGACGCATTCTTTAAGGCTGTTCGGAAAAGGTCTTCTTGCAGTTGCAATTTTTTTGAGTTGGACAACTCTAAATGCTGCGGCCCAAACAAGCAGTCAAGGCGCATTGGGAGGAACTGTAACCGACTCAAGTGGTGCCGTAATCCCCGGCGCTCAAGTCACGGTGACCGACGAAAACACAAAAGTACAGACGACACACACGAGTAATGACGTAGGCGCCTATAACTTCCCGGTTTTGCCCGTCGATTCCTACTCGGTATTGGTGACCAAGGATGGTTTTGCGGCCTACAAAACCAAGGGCATTGTGCTGCATCCTGCCACAACGGCAACGGTGAACGTGCAACTTCAGGCGGGCGATGTACAGACCGAGGTAGTGGTTACGGCAACGGCTGCGCAGGTGGAAGTGGCTACGCCGGAGATCTCGAGCGATGTATCAAGCGCACAGGTGGAAACGCTGCCGCTCAACGGTCGCAACTATCAGGCGTTGGCTGCGGTAATGCCAGGCGTGCAGAATACCAGCGCCGGAAGCTCACTCGGCACCGGTGGTCGTTCGACCTCCAACGTGGTTTCGGTGAACGGTTCGCTTTCCAGCACAACGGTCTATTACCTCGACGGTATCTGGAACGAGAACTCGGGCAACATGAGTCAGACGACGGTGATGCCCAACCCGGATTCGCTCGAAGAAGTACGCGTGCTGCAGAATGACTTCAGCGTGCGTTACGGCTTTATGGGCGCTTCGGTGGTTCTGCTGCAAACTAACTCGGGCAGCGACAAGTTCCACGTCAAGACGTGGGAATATTTGCGCAATGACGCAATGAATGCGCGCAATTACTTCAGCACCAACATTCCCACTCTCAAGCAGAATCTGTTCGGCTATAACATCGGCGGTCCGTTATTCATTCCGCACCTCTTTAATACGACCCGCGAGAAGACACATTTTTTCTGGAGTGAGCAGTGGGCCATCATTCACGCACAGAACCAACTGTATGGCTACACGCTGACCGATGCGCAGCGTGCCGGTCACTTTACTGAAAATCTGAAGAACCCGGCAACGAACACCAGCTTTCCTTATAACTCGACCGGCGGGTACTACGACCTGTCAGGCTATCTGAATTCAAGCGCCGTGGCTTATGCCAACGCGCTGTTTCCTGAGCCTAACTACTCTAAGTCTGGTTCGAGTTACAACTACTCCAACAACACGCCGCAGATTACCGACCAGCGGGACGACGAAATCAAGGTGGATCATTACATCACGCCCAAGCACCGTCTGACGGTCGAATTTCTTGACGAATATCAGGACTACCGTCTGAACTCGTTTAACAGCGCCAACAGCGGCGAAGTCTTTGGCGTAAATTGGGAAGAAGACTTTACGCACAACAAGCTCATGGGCGTTTCGTTGACCTCGACGCTGACCGACAACATCGTGAACTCGTTCAACGTTTCGTCGAACATCTACGACCTGGACTTGGACATCAAGGGCCTGACCGATGTGGGATCGCTCTCAGGCTTTACCTCTAACATGCCATATTCGGGCACGCTGTCAACGCGTATTCCGTTGGTAACTTTGTCGGGATCGAGCACTTCCTATTCCCCCGAAGGCATTCCGGCCGCACGTCCGCTGACGCATGCCGCCGATCTTGACAACCTGATTGCCGACGACTTGAGTTGGCAGCACGGCCACCATCTGTTCCAGGGCGGTCTACAGGTCATGTTCAACACCAAACGCCAGAACACGGGCACGGCTACCAACGGCCAGTGGACCTTCAACTCCAGCTACACAAAAAACACTGTTGGCACCACATCGTACTCGAATGCCATGGCCGACTTCCTGACCGGCTACGCCAATACCTTTGCGCAGGTCAGCGACGAACGCCGCATTCCGGTGCACGCCACGGTGATCTCGCCCTACCTCGAAGACCGCTTCCAGGTGGCGAAGAACGTGACAGTGACGGTGGGCATACGCGCGACGCATCTTCCTTTGCCTCATCCCACCGACGGGCAGGTATCACTGTTTTTGCCCAGCGCTTACGTTGCTTCGCAAGCGCCGACCATCAACACCTCTGGTGTGATTACTTCAACCGGCTATAACACCACAAACGGTTTGATCACCAATGCGGTGAACGGTGTTTCCAATAACTTTTTCAACAATCATAACTGGTATGTCGGGCCAAACGCGGGCTTTGCCTGGGATCTGCTGGGCAACGGAAAGTATTCATTGCGCGGCGGCTATGGCCTGAACTACTCCCGCATTTTCACGAATCAGGATTGCTCCTTCAACTGCGTCTCGAATCCTCCATATCTCACTTCGACGAACCTGACCACAGTGAACTTTGGCCAGGCAACAGCGAGTGGAACAGCGACCAAGACAATTCAGACGCTTTATAGCGCCGATTCCGACATTCAGGCCACACAGGTACACACCTTCAGTCTGAGTTTCCAGGCCGACCTGAGCCATAACTGGCTTGCTTCGGTGACTGGTGCCTCCAGCCAAGTGCGCCACCTGGTAGGCAGTTGGAACCTGAACCAACCGGAGCACTACGGCACCTACGAGTTCAATCCGGCCATCAATGCGGACACCAGCTACTCGACCTACTACTGGGCACCCTATCAGGGCTATGCGGCAATCACCACCTACAACACGCGGCAGAGCCAGAACTGGAATGCCTTTGAGGGTAGCCTGAAGCATCCGGTGACAAACTCGATCTTCTTCACCCTGGCCTACACCTGGTCGCACAACCTGTCGAACTACACCAACGCCACGACCTTCAACGTGGTCGATCCCTACAGCCCGTCAAAGTATCACGGCAATACGGCAGGACTCGATTTCCGTCACTCGGCTTCGGCTACGTTCATGTATAACCTGCCGTGGTTCAAGAACGGCAGTCGTTTGGAAAAGACCGTGCTGAGTGGTTGGCGTTACTCCGACATCACTACGTTGCGCTCGGGCACGGCGATCGATCCGACGATCAGCTACACGGGTTCGGGTTTGGCAACGCGTCCGAATCGCGTAGCAGGTCAAGCGCTGAAGGGACCCAAGAGTGCTTCCCAGTGGTTTAACACCAGCGCCTTCACCAAAGCCGACGCTGGCTACTACGGCAACTCTTCGCTGGGCCTGATCACGGGGCCAGGCATGGTCAGCTTCGATATGGCTCTCTACAAGGACTTCCCCATCGTGGGCAGCCACAAGGTAGAGTTCCGCGGCGAGTCATTCAACACCTTCAACCACACGAACTTCAACGGCATTGCTGCTGCGTATGGCAAGTCAACCTTTGGCCAAGTAACCAGTGCGCGCGATCCGCGTATCTTCGAGGTCGTGCTTCGCTACGAGTTCTAGCGCATTCTCAGAATGGGTGTAGACCGAAAGCATCCTGCAGAGTGGCTTTTCCTTTGGGAAAAAGCCACTCTGCATCCAGTCTTCGGTGTATAGCAATTGGAGAAATGCTCTAGCCTCTTTTGGTAAGGCGGAGTTTTATCCACCCATAAAGGGCTATTGGCTATCTTGCCATAGCCCTTTATGGGTTAATTTATTTTAGAGAATATAGCGCGACAGATCCTGATCCTTCACCACGTCGGCGACCATCTGCTTCACGTAGGCAGCGTCGATGGTAAAGACCTTCTCGGCAGACTTTTCCGGGTCAGTGGCTGCACGTTCTTCGTAAGGGAGAGGTGTCGAGGATTCGCTTTTGATGGCTTCGGCGAGCGCCGCCGCGGCCTCTTCGTTCGGAGCCTTGCGGGCCACGTCGGGAGCCAGGAAGCTAACGTCTTCGAGCACGCGCTCCATGATGGTGTGCAGGCGGCGCGCGCCGATGTTCTCTGTCATCTCGTTCACCTTGAAGGCAAACTCAGCCATCTCGCGCAGCGCGTCGGGTGAGAATTCGAGCTTGACACCTTCAGTCTCAAGCAATGCCGTGTACTGCTTGGTGAGCGAGGCCTTGGGCTCGGTGAGAATGCGAAGGAAGTCCTCAACGGTGAGCGACTGCAACTCGACACGAATCGGGAAGCGGCCCTGCAACTCGGGGATCAGGTCGCTTGGTTTGGAGACGTGGAAGGCTCCGGCGGCGATGAACAGGATGTGGTCGGTGCGCACCATGCCGTAGCGAGTGTTGATGGTGGTGCCTTCGACGATGGGCAGAATGTCGCGCTGCACGCCTTCGCGGCTGACGTCGGGGCCGTGGCTTTCGCGGCCCGCGATCTTGTCGATCTCGTCGAGGAAGATGATGCCGTTCGATTCGACGCGCTCGACAGCGGTGCGAGTCACCGCGTCCATGTCGATCAGCCGGCTCTCTTCTTCCTGCACGAAGTAATCGAAGGCGTCGGTGACCTTTTTCTTGCTCTTCTTCGAACTGTTGCCGAAGATGTTCGGCAGCATGTCGCGGAGGTTGCCTTCCATCTCATCGATGTTCTGGTTGGAGATGATGCCGATCTGCGGAAGGCCGCGGTCGCGCACGTCGATTTCGACGGTGCGGTCATCGAGCTTGCCCTCGCGGAACTGCTGGCGCAATTTTTCGCGCGAGCGCTCATAGCTGTCGTTGCCGGGCAGGGTAAGCTGGCCCTCCTGCGCGGCGGGCGAAGCGGGCGGCGGAGGCAGCAGCACGTCGAGCAGGCGTTCCTCGGCGTTCATCTCGGCGCGGTCCTCGACCTCGTCGAGCCGCTCATCGCGCACCATGTCGATGGCGACCTCGACCAGATCGCGGATCATTGATTCGACATCGCGACCGACGTAGCCGACCTCGGTGAACTTGCTGGCCTCGACCTTGAGGAAGGGCGAGTTGGTCAGCTTGGCCAGACGGCGCGCAATCTCGGTTTTGCCCACGCCGGTCGGCCCAATCATGATGATGTTCTTGGGCATGATGTCGTCGGCGAGTTCGGGCGAGAGCTTCTGGCGGCGCTGGCGGTTGCGCAGGGCAATGGCGACGGCGCGCTTGGCGGCCTTTTGACCGACAACGTGCTTGTCAAGTTCGGCAACGATCTCGCGCGGCGTCAACTCGTCGAGCGCGAGATCCTGTTCTTCGGCGGATGCGGGCAGGTAGATGGCCATGGGGCTTTCTTGAATGTGGCTGTGGCACGATGGAAGTCGTGCCTTTCAAAACAAAATCGACCGCACGGACGAAGACGATTAGCTCTTCAGCTCTTCGAGCGTGATGTGGTCGTTGGTGTAGATACAAATCTGGCCGGCGATGGCCAGAGCCTTTTCGGCGATCTCGCGAGCACCAAGCTCGGTGTTCTCAATCAGGGCACGGGCGGCAGCGGTCGCATAGGGTCCGCCGGAACCGATGGAGGCCAATGGCTCGTCGGGGTCGATCACGTCTCCCGAGCCGGAGATGATGAAGGTCAAATTCTGATCGGCGACCAGCAGCAGAGCCTCCAGATTGCGCAGCATCTTGTCGGTGCGCCAGTCCTTGGCCAGCTCGACGGCCGAGCGCTCCAGATTGCCCGCGTACTGCTCCAGCTTGGTATCGAAGCGCGCAAACAGATTGAAGGCGTCGGCGGTCGAACCGGCGAAACCGGCCAGAATCTTATTCTGGTAGAGTCGGCGGATCTTGCGGGCCGAGTGCTTCAGCACCGTATCGCCCAGGGTGACCTGACCATCGGCGGCCATAACGACCGTGCCGTTGCGGCGCACGCAGACGACGGTGGTGGAACGGATTCGGGCGCGCTGCGGCCCGGCAACTCTTTCATCGAAACCCAAGAAAAAACCTCCGCGGACGGGCGCGTGACAGGGAGCACGTTGCCATCCGATGCAACCTAAAGTATAGGACATTGCGCGGGCGGGGAGGATGGTCGATGCTGCCCAGCCTGTGCCCCCGGACCTGCGCGCCGCCGCGTTTTTTGTGGAGAAATGTCCGCAACAGCGTCAGAAGGGTCTTTTGGCCTATTTTGGCGTGCATGAAACAGGTTTCTTCACGGTTCAACCATCGCGCAGTTCGTGCACCTGCGTTATGCTCTAAATTGTTCCTGTCTCAGGAATTGATCGTCACGCATGACTCTTCTGTATCAAAACGAATGGGAGATTGCCGTCGGACTGGCGGCAAGCGCGGTGGTCTGTGCCGTGGCTTTGTGGCTGGTCTTTCGCCGACGGCCGACGCCGGAAGAGATCGAGTATGCTCGGCGGCATTTTCTGGTCCAGTCGGGCCGGTTGGTCGACGGCATGTTGTTGGACATCTTCGACGTTTCCGACGAAAAGGGAGAAACTCGCTCGATGCTGCTGTACAACTACCGCATCGGCGGGGTCGATTACGAGTGTTCGCAGGACGTGACCTACATGCGCACCCTCGTTGATCCGGCCACGGTGCGTGTGGGTTTTCCCTGCTCGGTGCGCTATCAGCCGGGCAACCCGCAGAACAGCATTGTGGTGGCCGAGGAGTGGTCGGGACTGCGTGAAGGGCTGCCGATACTGCCCACCTTCGACGACCCGGAACCGACCGACTACGGACGGAGAAGGCCGGGAAGCGGCCGCCGCGACTAATCCGGGGCCATACGCCCAAGAGAGCTGCTCCGGGACTGTTGGCGCGAAGGCTGACGCCGATTACACTCTCTGTATGCACACTCATGCGGCGCCCGAGGGCCCGGAAGCAAGCAAAACGACCTCCGTGTTGCGGCTTTCGCTGGTGTTGACGCTGATTTACGTGGGCGTAACCTTTGTGGCGGGGCTGCGCGCGCATTCGCTGGCCCTGCTCTCCGAGGCTGGCCATAATGTTTCGGACTTTCTGGCACTGGCGCTGAGCTTTGCAGCCGTCTACTTCCAGAGACGTCCGGCCGACGGTCAGCGGACCTTCGGCTACCAGCGCGCCGGCGTGCTGGCGGCCTTCATCAACGCGGCCACGCTGCTGGTGATCGCCCTTTGGATCGCGATTGAGGCCGTGCATCGGCTGGCCGTTCCGGTCGTGGTGCAACCCCGGTTGATGATGATCGTGGCCGTGGCCGGCGTGCTGATGAACGGCCTGATTGCCGTGCTGCTGTGGGGCGTGGCCCGCGATGTGAATCTGCGCTCGACCTTTATCCACATGGCCGGGGATACGCTTTCGACCGCGGCGGTGATCGTCGGAGGCCTGGGAATTTTGTGGACCGGGCTGAACTGGATCGACCCGGTGCTCTCGCTGATTATCGCGGCGCTGATTCTATGGTCGAGCATCGGCATCGTGCGCGAAACCCTGAATATTCTGCTGGAAGGCACGCCGAGCGGGCTGTCGCTGGACGAGATGCGCACGGCGATGGAGTCCGTCAGAGGCGTCGTCAACGTGCACGATCTGCATGTCTGGAGCCTCGGCTCACAATCGCGGGCGCTTGCCTGTCATGTGACGATTGCCGACATTCCACTATCGGAAAGCACCGTGATCCTGGACCGGCTGAACCACCTGCTGCGTGAGCATTTTCATATTGCCCACACCACCGTGCAATTCGAGCACATTGTGTGCGGCATGCACGAGGGCTGCGTCGTGTCCCTCGAAGAGATGACCGGCACGACCGGCCATGAGCACGGTCATAGCCACTAGAGATATTGCCGAGGAGGCTATTTTTGCTGTATTCCCGTATTGCTTTTGCCTGCGTAGGCGCTTCCCTGCTTCTTCCCGGAATCATGGCGGCATCCGCTGCAGCGAAGAAGTCCCCGCTGCCGACGATGGTGGTTACGAGCATCGTGCGAGTGCCGCAGTCGAAACTGCAAGCCCTCGAAGGCTCCTACACCTCGGCCGAAGACCCCGATACGCCGCTGAGCGTGTCTTTCAAGGACGGCGGCCTGCTGCTTGAAAGCGAGCGGCAGGTTCCGCAGGAACTGAGTCCGAGTACGGCCACGGAGTTTACCCTTCCCGGCGGCCATACGACGGCGCATTTCGTGCTCGATGCAGCAGGCCACGCCACGGGGCTGGAGCTTTCCGGCAGCAAGAAGATTACCTATGCGCGCTCTGGCGGCGCGGTACGGCACAGCTTTCACGACTACGTGCGCAGCGAGGCGATGATCCCCATGCGCGACGGCGTGAAGCTGCACGTGGTGATTCTCAAGCCCGCCGACATCCACGAGTCGTTGCCGTTTCTGATTCAACGCACTCCCTACGGCGTCGATCAGACCACGCGGGAGTGGTTCTTTCAGGCAAGGCCGGAGCTGGCGCGGGCCGGCTACATCTACGTGGGAGCGGACATTCGCGGCCGCTTCAAGAGCGAGGGGCGGTTCGTGATGATGCGCCCGCTGGCCGACCACCGCAACCCGAAGGCCATCGACGAAAGCACCGACGCCTATGACACCGTCGACTGGCTGGTGAAGCACATCGACGGCAACAATGGCCGCGCGGGCTTTGTCGGCACCAGCTATCCGGGCTTTTTGTCGATGATGGCCGGCATCGATCCGCACCCGGCAGTGAAGGCCGTCTCACCCCAGGCGCCGATGATCGACACTTGGCTGGGCGACGATTTTTTCCATAATGGAGCCTTTCGCCAGACCTACGGTTATGACTACGTCTACTCGCTCGAATCGAGCAAGGAAGACACGCCTGTGGACTACGGCAAGCCCGTCGACGGCTACGACTACTTTTTGAAGCGCGGCAGCTTCCACGAGGACGTGCGCCAATCGGGTGCGAAGAAGAAGCTACCCACCTGGGAGATCTTCCTCAAGCATCCGGCCTACGACGCCGTCTGGCAGGCGCGCGGCGTCGAACGCGATCTGACGCGGGTGGCTGTGCCAACGCTGACCGTTGGCGGCACCTATGACCAGGAGGATATGTTCGGCCCCGAGCACGAGTACGCGCGGCTGGAACCGCATGACGCAAAAAACGAGAACTTTCTGGTGCTCGGCCCCTGGCGGCACGGCTACTGGTCCTCGTCGCAGCGCCACCTGGGCGCGATCGACTACGGCCAGCCGATCGGCAAGGAGTTTCGCCAGCAGATCGAAGCGAAGTTCTTTGCGCTCTATCTGAAGGGGGAACCGGGCTTCGACCTAAAAGATACGGCCAGCTTCCAGACCGGCTCGAATGAGTGGCAGCGCTATGCGGCCTTTCCGCCGAAGAACGCGCGCGAGACCAGTCTGTTTCTCAGCGGCGCGGACGCTTTAACGTGGAAGGCAGCGAACACCGAGGCGCGCACCAGCTACACGAGCGATCCGGCCAATCCGGTTCCCTATCGCGCGCGGCCCATTCAGCCAACCTATGGCGATGGCTCCCAGTGGTACAACTGGCTCACCGAGGACCAGCGCTTCGTGGCCGGCCGCAAGGACGTGGCGAGCTGGAAGCTGCCGGTACTTGAGCACGACCTGACGGTGACCGGCGAGGTGGTTGCCGACATCTTCGCCGCGACCACCGGCACCGATGGCGACTTCGTGGTGAAGCTCATCGACGAGTACCCGGCAGACGACGCGGACCCGAAGATGCGCGGCTATCAGCGGATCACCAACGCGGAGATCTTCCGCGGACGCTACCTCTCCGGCTTCGACAAGCCAGCACCGATCACGCCGGGCGTGCCGCGTGAATATCGCTTCTCACTGCACGATGTGGACCACGTCTTCAAGGCCGGTCACCGGGTCGTGGTGCAGGTCCAAAGCTCGTGGTTTCCACTCTATGACCGCAATCCGCAAAGCTTCGTGAAGAACATCATGAAGGCCAAGCCGGGGGACTATCGCCCGGCAACGATCACGGTTTACGGCGGCGCGGGCCACGATTCCCGGCTGGTGCTGCCGGTCATCGAGCGGTAGGGAAATTTCGTTGACACATAATATGTGCGCACGTATTATGTGCGCATGGGCAAGAATCTCACACTGACGGTCGATGAACGTTTGCTTGAACGCACGCGGGAGAAGCTGCACGCCGCGGGCAAGACGGTGAATCAGGAGATTCGCGAGCACTTCGAGCGCATTGTCGGCGACGATGCGCAGCTCGAGGAAGATATTGCCTTCTTTCGACAAACGGCTGGATGCGGCAACTCGAACGGCTGGAAGTTCAACCGTGACGAGATCTATGAAGAGCGGCTGCGGTGGCCACGCGTATGAGTGCTTCCCGTACTGCCCTTGTCGAAATGCCCATGCGCCCGGTGCGCACCTTTTTCGATACCAACATCCTTTTGTATTGCGACGACCAGGCCTCGCCCAGCAAGCAGCAGCGGGCGCTCGATCTTGTCATCGCGCACAGAGAACGGCATTCGGGCGTGGTTTCGTTACAGGTTCTGCAGGAATACTTTGCGAATGCTACGCGCAAGCTGGGAGTGGACGCGGCGCTGGCGCAGAAAAAAGTTGAGGCTTATGCGCGTCTGGAGGTCGTCGAGCCGACAGTGTCCGACCTGTTGGCCGCCATCGATCTTCATCGCCTGCGGCAGGTTTCCATCTGGGACGCCCTGATTCTTCACGCGGCCAGGAAGGCGGGCTGCAAGGTCTTGCTGACCGAGGATTTACAGCACGGGCAGACCATCGACGGTGTCGCGATTTTCAATCCCTTTCTGTAGGCGTGCGCCAATCGCGCTAGAATATATACAACGTGGTTCTTCATCAGCCCATTCCGGCTCTGCTCTAGCGGTTCCCACCGCTATCGACGCCACGTGCCTTTTCGAATCCCAAATCACTCGTCCAAAATTTAAAACCCCGGAGGGGGATTATGTTTGACCGCTTGGAACAAATGGAGCAGCTTTACGTGGACCTGCAGTCGCAGTTCGCGTTGCCCGAGGTGCTCAACGACCACGAACGCGCGCAGAAAATCTCCAAGAACTTGCATGAGATCGAAGAGCCGGTCGAGAAGTATCGCGTGCTGAAGCAGGTGCAGCAGGAACTGGCCGAAGCGCGAGCCATGCTCGAAGACAGCGACGCCGATGTGCGCGCCATGGCCGCCGAGGAGGTCGCTTCCATCGAGCCCAAGGCCAAGGATCTTGAAGAGAAGCTGCGGGTTCTGCTGCTGCCTCAGGACCCGAACGACACCAAGAACGTGGTGCTCGAAATCCGCGCCGGCACCGGCGGCGACGAAGCCACGCTGTTTGCCGCCGAGGTCTTCCGCATGTATCTGCGCTTTGCCGAACAGCATCGCTGGAAGGTGGGCATCACCGATGTCTCCGAGTCGTCGGTGGGCGGCTACAAGGAAGTGGTGGCCATCATCGAAGGCGACCGCGTCTATTCGCAGTTGAAGTGGGAGTCGGGCGTGCACCGCGTGCAGCGCGTGCCTGCCACCGAGACCCAGGGCCGCGTGCACACTTCGGCGATCACCGTCGCCGTGCTGCCCGAAGCCGAGGACGTCGACGTCAAGATTGAAGCCAAGGATATTCGCATCGACACCTTCTGCTCGTCGGGCCCCGGCGGCCAGAGCGTGAACACGACCTACTCGGCCGTGCGCATCACGCACCTGCCGACCAACACCGTGGTGAGCTGCCAGGACGAAAAGTCACAGATCAAGAACCGCGAAAAGGGTATGCGTGTGTTGCGCGCCCGGCTCTACGAAAAAGAGATGGAGAAGCAGAACGCCGAGCAGGCCGCCGCCCGCAAATCGCAGGTTGGCTCCGGTGACCGTTCGGAGAAGATCCGCACCTATAACTTTCCGCAGAACCGGCTCACCGATCACCGCATCGGCCTCACGCTGCACCAGCTTGACCTGATCATGGAAGGCCGCCTGCAGTCGATTGTCGATGCGCTGGTGGCGCACTATCAGGCCGAGCAGTTGAAAGCTGAAAGCTCGGCGGTCTAAACCGTGCAGCTTGCCGAATGGCTCAGAGCGGGCGAAGCTCGTCTCGCGGGCGCGCCGCACCCGGAGCGCGCCCGCCGCGACGCGGAGACGCTGCTGCGGGCACGTCTGGGCCGCGACCTCGCCTTTCTGCTGATCCACGGGGACGATGCGTTGAGCGCGGAAGATGCCGAGGCCTACGAAAAAATGCTGGCGCGTCGCGAAGCCGGCGAGCCGATCCAGTACATTCTTGGCGAGGCCGAGTTCTACGGACTCCTCTTTCGCGTCACGCCCGCCGTTCTGATTCCCCGCCCCGAGACCGAGCATCTCGTGGAGAAGGCGCTTTTGCTGGTGCAAGACGATGCGGCTTTACGCATCGCCGATGTGGGCACCGGTTCGGGCGCACTGGCCGTCACTCTGGCCGCGCAGTTCCAACAGGCGCAGGTTGCGGCCGTTGATCTGTCGTCGGAGGCACTGGCCGTAGCGCAGGAAAACGCCGCGCTCAATGGCGTCGCCGGCCGCATCCGATTTTTCGCGGGCGATCTGCTTGCGCCGGTTGCGGACGAACGCTTCGATCTGATTGTGTCCAATCCGCCGTACATTCCAGAAGAAGATCGCGCGACGCTGGCCGTCGAGGTGCGCGCGCATGAGCCGGAGCTGGCGCTGTTTGCCGGCGCGGACGGGCTGGCAATCTATCGTCGATTGATTCCCGCAGCCTTCGCGGCGCTGGAGCCGGGCGGCTGGCTGCTGCTGGAAATCGGCTACGGACAATCGGAGGCTATCGCCGCGCTGATGGCCGCCGCAGGATTTGGCG
>Ga0224528_1000333_pt1 | contig 37818 bp, 30 predicted proteins | sample CBST25metaG_2_FD_179888 | JGI IMG/M metagenome (GOLD analysis project Ga0224528, IMG submission 179888) | Peat soil microbial communities from Stordalen Mire, Sweden - C.B.S.T25 | ecosystem: Environmental > Terrestrial > Soil > Wetlands > Peat | place: Sweden: Norrbotten County, Stordalen Mire...
ATCGCGCCACGCGCCAAGCTGGAAGAGTACATCGGTGGCGATGTCGCGACCAACACCGCGATGCTCTACGACGTGCTGACCGGAATCAAGGGCGCGCGGCGCGATATTGTGCTGCTCAACGCCGCTGCCGGGCTGGTGGCTGCTGGCCTCGCCGCTGACCTCAAGGAGGGCGTTAAAATCGGCGCCGAGGCCATTGACAATGGCGAGGCCGCCGCGCTGCTGGCCAAGCTCAGGCAGTTCGGGGACAAGTACGGGGCGAAAAAATAAAGTCCGCGCGCCTTTCTGGCCTTGGTCTATACTCTGGTATATACCAAGGTCGGGAGGCGCAGGATGGCGACTACTAAAACTTCAGCCGGGCCGCTGACCGCGGTCAAGACCGCCAAGCTCTTCAAAAACGGCCGCAGTCAGGCCGTGCGCTTGCCCAAGGAGTTTCGCTTCGAGGGCACCGAGGTCGAGATCTGGCGCGACCCGGAGACGGGCAAGATCTTGCTTTCGGAGTTTGCGGGCTTTGCCGCAGATTTTCCGGCGGACCGGCGGGCTCTTGTGGCGCGAAGTTCCTGGCAGGAACTGTTCGCCGCCTGGGATGTGTTGGGCTCTGCGGACGACGAGGAGATGGTGCGTAGCGCGACGCCTCCTGTCGAACGGGATTTCTTCTAAATGCCCCTCTCCTACTTGCTTGATACGAATATCGTCAGCTACTTCGTGCGGGGAAATTTTCCTGAACTTCGGCAACATGTTGTCCGCACTCCTCTGACGGCGCTAGCTGTCTCCGCTGTGACCGAAGCGGAACTCCGATTCTGGATTCAACATCGTCCCCCGAACTCGCGCATTCGCGTTGGCGTGGAGGATTTTTTGGTGCGTGTGTCCAGCTTGCCCTGGGATTCTGGAGCTGCTCAAAGCTGTGCCAGAACGCGCGAGAGCCTCAAGCGCCAGGGCTGTGTGCTCAGCAGCGAAGATCTGATGATCGCCGCCCATGCCCTTTCTCTGGGTTTGACCCTGGTGACCCATGACCATGCCTTCTCTTTTGTCGAGGGACTCAAAATTGAGGATTGGACGGTCGCGTAGGCCAATTCTGCCGCGTGGCCAATTGTGTTACTCTTCCGCTGCGAGTTCAGGAGGCTCTTCGACGATGCGTTCTCTGCGGCTATTCACAATTTTTGCGGTAGGAATTGCGGCCGCGGGTTTGGTTCCGGCGCAAACCATTCAGATCAATCGCGACAACAAGACCATCGCCATCAGCACCACCGATGAGGCAACGGCAACCGCCGATATTGCCGCCATCACGATTGGCTTTGAGATCTTTGGGCCTGATTCGCTGACGGTTTCCGCTGAAGGCGGCAAACTTTCTCACGCGATTTTGGAGGCGCTGCACAAAGCTGGAGTTGAAGACCAAGCGATTGAAAGCTCCGCGCAGGGAGTGGAACGATTTACGGATTTTGCGGATAAAGATACCCCTGAACAGCGAGCGCAAAAGCAGTTTGTCTTCCGGCAATCGTGGGAGGTCAATGTGCCTCCCCAATCCGCGGCAGAGGCGATTCGCGTGGCCATTGCGGCGGGCGCGAACAAGAGCGGCGCTATCGATTGGCGGCTATCGGGAAAAAAAGCATTGCAAGCCAAAGCTGCCGAGAATGCGCTGGTGAAGGCGCGTGAAGTTGCTTCGCGCATGGCCAGCGGCCTGAATGTGAAGCTAGGCGCATTGATCTATGCCAGCAACGAAACGCCGAATGCAAAAATATTTTTCGCGCACCCGGGGCAGGGAATGGTGCTGAACACTTCGTATGGGGTGGCGGGTTCAATCTTCGCTGGCCCACCACTCGAAATCCGTCCCCAAACTATCCGCGAGGAAGCCACCGTCTACGCCGTCTTCTCCATCGAGTAGCCACCTGCGGTGGGGCCAGCGTGGGCGGAGCGAATGCCAGGCGTTAAAAGTGAATCCTGAGCGGAGGCGGGGGAATCCATGTATTAGTTGTTTGAACGACTATGTGTCTGCCGAGCCGTTCAGGCAAAAAATCTCCCGAGGAGGCCTCGCCCATGACTACCGAACGCCAGCCCGCAATCTTTCTGCCGCACGGCGGAGGCCCTTGCTTCTTCATGGATTGGACGTGGGGGCCGGTCGATACCTGGAACGCCACCCAGCGCTTTCTGGAGGGGCTGGCGGCCACGCTGCCCGCGCCTCCCAAAGCCCTGCTGGTGGTCAGCGGCCACTGGGAGGAGACGGCCTTCACGGTCAGCTCCGCCGCCAAGCCGGGGCTGATCTACGACTATTCAGGCTTTCCCGAGGAAACCTACCGGCTCACATGGCCTGCGCCGGGCGCGCCGGAACTGGCAGTGCGCGTGGCTGGGCTGCTGAGCCAGGCTGGTTTGCCGTCAGCGGTGAATCCCGCGCGCGGCTTTGATCATGGAGTTTTTGTGCCCCTGAAAGTAGCTTTTCCCGGGGCCAACATTCCGGTGGCAACGCTTTCGCTGGCGGCTTCGCTTGACCCCGCGCTGCACTTGGCGGCGGGCCAGGCCTTGGCCGCGCTGCGTGACGAGGGGGTGCTGATCGTGGCCAGCGGCATGAGCTTTCACAACCTGCGCGCTTACCTCAGGTCCGAGACGGTGGAGCGGGCGCGGGCCTTTGATCGTTGGCTCACGCAAGCCGTCGAGTCGCCAGCTGCGGAGCGCGCCGCCCTGTTGACAGAGTGGCGGAACGCGCCCCAGGCGGTCTTTGCCCATCCCCGCGAGGAGCATTTGATTCCGCTGATGGTCGCGGCTGGTGCGGGCGGTGCGGGCAGACGCATCTTCGGCGACGAGCCGATGGGCGCTGCGCTGAGCGCTTACCGCTTCGATTGAGCCGCGCGGATCAGGCCTTGGCCGAGAGTGTTTCTTCCAGGGTCTTCTCGATGGCCTTTTCCAGGGTGATGCCGAGGTCGTTATCAATGGCCTTCGAGGTGGTTCCCAGAGAAGAGGCAATGGTCGCCACGCTTTGCCCCTGCGTGTAAAGCAGCTTGGCCTGAGCCGCCTCTGAAAGGCGAACCGAATCCTCCTTCGCGGCTGTCGAGGCCTGGTCGGCCGTTGTTTGGGGGTTGCTGGTCTGGGAACTGCTGGCGGCGGCGGCTTGTGAACTGTCGGCCACGGCGGCCTGCGAAGTATTGTATAAGCTCTCCGTAGAAAAACAATGCGATGGATGCCATGATGACTCCTTCCCCACGGCCAAGGAGTTTTTCTGTCTGCCTGTCGGATTCTCAAGAAAAATCGGGCAGCAGGAGATTCTGTGTGCCGTTACCGGACTCCATCGGCGGCCGGCGGGGCGGTAATAAGAAAAAAACGCGCCGCGAAGAACGGTTGTGCCGGAAAAGAACAGAAAAGCAAGTTTCCCACGGAAGGGCGGCAATAAATATCCTCGTCGATGGGCAGAAATTATCCGCTCTGGTACCAGCGCCGCTGCCGACCCACCTGCACACCAGAATCGATGACCACGGCCAGGGTACAGACCAGCATGAGCAGATCGACGCGCGCCTCGTGGAAAAAGCTGAACCAGCCGTAATGGGGTAGTTGGGCGAGCGGAAACCGGCCTAGCGAATGACGGAGCAAAATGGGCAGTTTGGTGGTGACCAAGGCGGTGATCGAGACCGCCAGCAGAACCAGTGCGGCGTCTCCGGCATAAAAATTAAGCAAAATGAAGGCGCCGCCGATGATCTCGACAACCCCCACGGCGGGTGCCAGCAGGTGGGCAAAGGGCAGGCCGATGGCGGCAAACAACCCCGCGCCCAGCTCTTCGGGAAGCAGAAACTTGAGAAAGCCTTCCAGCAGGAAGACCAATCCCACCACCACCCGAACCAGGATCATGGGGAGATCTCGGCGCACCAGTGCCTCCATTCACTGGCCTCCCTTGGCGGCGTCGAATCAGCGCAAAAGGTTAAAGAACAAGCCAGTTAAGGAGAAGCATACCGCAGGCGCAGGAGGGAAGGGGGAAAAACAGAAAAATCTCGAAGAAAATTTGCGCAAGCGGTAACCGCAAAGCTGAAACGGGCCAGCGCGCTGTTTTTAAGCAGTCAAAATGGCCGCAGCGGTCGCCTCCTAGGCCTTAAACTCTCTTTGGCTAGGGGCAAAAGGGCAAAATATTCTGCCCTGGCAGCGGAGGGGCAAAAAAACCTTTGCGCGGGGAGGATGTCTTGTGCGCTTGAGCTGCGTCTAAAGGAAAGTTCGCCGTCGGGCGGGTGGAAATTCCTCCCAACCCGGCTGCGTCCGGTAGACTGTGATTTAGGTTCCAAAACTCCGGGGGCTCCAGCGTCAGATTTTGGCGGTTGGGGCGGCAGCCGGGCGCTCCAGCGACAGGGCATCGCCGCCGGGGTGGGCAGGGAGCCGACCCGCGTCCGCAGGGGCCAACAGCGGCAAGGGATTTTTGGGAAAGCGACGGTTTCCACGTCGGCGATCTGCCCCCGGTTTGGGGGGGATGACCGCCGTCCAATATAATCGTACTTTCTTTGAGGCAGGACCAGATTTTCAGCAATGAGGGTGTCGATATTCTTCCCGTGAAGCCGATCTATGGACCGCACCAGTATTTGTGCTCAACGCAGGGCTCACGCCCGGTGAAGACCAAGCACATTGACATCTCCCGCGCCTGGCGGACGACGAGCCGCCTGGCGTGCATGATGATTTTGCTGACGCTCGCGTTGACCGCCGGCGCAGCCTTGGCCCAGCAGCCGCAGACGATTGATTCGATTCGCGTCATCGGCAACCGGCGCATTCCCAAAGAAACCGTGCTGGCGCGGCTCTTTACTCACCCCGGCGACGCCTACGACCCGATCTCGATTGAGCGGGACTTCAACTCGCTGTGGAACACGGCATACTTCGACAACTTGCGCATCGAGCGCGAGGACTCGGAAAAGGGCATCATCCTCAACATTTTTGTTGTGGAAAAGCCCACGATTCGCGAGATCAACTACAAGGGGCTCAATGCCGTCTCGCAGTCGGATGTGCTGGACCGCTTCAAGAAGGAAAAGGTTGGCCTGACGGTCGAGAGCCAGTATGACCCGGCCCGCATCAAGCGCGCCGAGACGGTGCTCAAGGACATTTTGTCGGAGCACGGCCACCAGTTCGCCATCATCAAGACGGAAGTGAAGACCATTCCTCCGGCCTCCGTGCAGGTGAACTTCAACATCAAGGAAGGCCCCACTGTGAAGGTGGGCGAGATCAAGTTCACGGGCAACGAGCACCTCAGCGGTTTGGTGTTGCGCCGTTCGATGAAGAACTTGAAGCCCATCGGCATTCCTTATTCGATCTTTCTGGAAAACCTGTTTTCGCAGACCTTCGACGCCACCAAGCTCGAGGAAGACACCGAGCGGGTGCGCTTCGCTTATCGCGACCGCGGCTACTACAACGCCGCCATCGAGGAGCCCAAGACGCAGATTCGCGACCAGGGCGGCCTCAACTGGTTCACTTTCCGCCCCAACAAGGGCAAGCGCATCGACATCCTCATGCCGGTTGAAGAGGGCGCGCGCTATCGCCTGGGCTCCATCACCTTCACCGGCAACAAGGCGGTCAGCAACGTCCGCGCGCTGCGCTCCACCTTTGCCGTCAAGGACGGCGACTGGTTCAACGCCACGCTGGTCGGCAAGGGGCTGGAGAACCTCAAGAAGGCTTACGGGCAGTTGGGTTACATCAACTTTGGCGCCGCTCCCACTCCGACTTACGACGAAGCCAAAAAAACGGTTTCGCTCAAGATCGACATCGACGAGGGCAAGCCTTTCTACGTTTCGCGCATCGAGTTTACGGGCAACACCATCACCCGCGACAAGGTCATCCGCCGCGAGTTGATGCTCGAGGAAGGCAACGTCTACAACTCCAACCTGTGGGAGTACAGCTTGCTGCGCCTCAATCAGTTGGAATATTTCGAACCGCTCAAGGTCGAGCAAGATTCCGAGGCCCATCAGGATGCCGAGGCCGGCACCGTCGACCTGCTGCTCAAGGTCAAGGAAAAGGGCAAGAACTCGATCGGTCTGAATGGCGGCATGAGTGGCTTGTCGGGCGCGTTCCTGGGCGTCAACTACCAGACCAACAACTTCCTTGGTTTGGGCGAGACCCTCAGCTTGCAGGGCAACCTGGGCAACGTGAGCCGCACTTTCATGTTTGGTTTTTCGCAGCCTTATGTGCGCAATCGCCCGCTCAATGTGGGCTTCCAGGTCTTCAACAACAAGCAGGACTACAACTCGTCCAAGAATTACCAGTCCACCAGCACGGACAATTTGACCTCGGCGCAGAAGTCGCTGACGCAGAACTACAACCAGTCCTCCAACGGGTTCAACTTCTCGATCGGCTACCCGCTCAAGCGGCATGCCTTCCAGCGCGTGGGCTTTACGTATTCGTGGACCAAGTCGGACATCACCGCCTTCTCGACGGCTTCGCAGACCTTCTTCCAGACCATCAGCTTCCGCTCAGGCATTCAGGGAACCAATGCGCTGGCCGGCATCATCAACAGCATGGCCTCGTTCACTTACACCTACAACACCATCAACAACCCCCAGCGGCCACGCACCGGCAAGGAATACACGGCGGCGTTGCAGGTTTCGGGCATTTGGGGCAACGTGCGCTACATTCAGCCGATGGTGGCCTACAAGCAGTTCATGCCCATGCACTACCTGACGCCCTCGGCCAACGGGCGCAACGTGCTCGGCATACGCGCGCAGTTGGGGTATGTGCAGGGTTTTGGCGGCGATGTGGCCCCGCCCAACAACCGCTTCTATTCGGGCGGCGAGGGCGAAATACGGGGCTTCGACATTCGCGGGGCCACGCCCTACGGCTACGTGCCCACGCGCGTCAACATGCTGCTGACCAACCCGGACGGCACCTACGTTCCACGCGACCCGACGCAGGGGCAAGAGTGCCAAAACAACCCGTCGGCCGGTTTGTGCGTCACGGTTCCGCTGCCCATCTATGGCATTGCCTCGGTCGGCGGCGACACCAACCTGACCACCAACGTCGAGTATCGTATTCCCATCGCCGGGCCGGTGACCTTCTCGTTCTTCAACGACTTTGGCATCGACACGGCTCTCAACAAGGGGCAGTTGAAGCAGAGCCCCGAGGGTTTTGCCTCGCTGACCTCGCCGGATTACGGTTGCCAGACGGTCAGCAATGGCGCCTGCGTGAGCAATATTAAAGGATCGGATGTGGGTTTCCAGCGCAACATTCGGCCCATTATCGGCACCAACTTTGTGCCTCGCATGTCCACCGGCGCGGAGATCTCCGTCATCATGCCGGTCATCAACGCCCCCTTCCGCCTCTACTACGCCTATAACCCGCTACGCTTGTATGAGCGGCCCTATTGCAACAGCATTCTCACCGGCAACAAGGTGGAGAGCTGCTCGGCCGAGTTGATCACCCCTAGCTTCTTTCCCAACGCTACTTCGGATTGCAATCAGTCCTCCGGAGAAAACGCGGGCACCTACACCTACTGCCAGGCGATGCAGGGTTATGGCGCGCGCAACCTCTTCCGCGAGCCGCGCAAGACCTTCCGTCTGACGGTCTCGACAACCTTCTAAGCGCGGAATTTTAACCAAAACTCCATCAAGGCCGCTCCCCTGGAGCGGCCTTTTGGTTTGACGCTGCTAACTTGCGCTCCTTATAATTCAACCTGTTCCTGTTGATTGATCCGTTCGCGTCTTTTCTTGCCTCCGCTCCTTCCGGGCCGGGGCTCCTTACCAAAAGGCGGCATGGTTTCTCAGGAGGCACAGGCCTTTTCGCGCCGAGGCGCGTCAAAGCTACAGGAATTCCCGAAGGAGTTTACCCGTCGAATGAAGCGCCTTTCCGCACTTTTCCTCACCCTTGCCCTGGGCACAGCCCTGAGCGCCCAAGCCCAAGCACCGGCCGCAGCTCCGGCTGGGCCGTCCAAGATCGCGGTCATCGCCTTTCAGGCCGCGGTGAGCCAAACCAACGAGTTCCAGCGCAACTTTGCCGATCTGCAAAAGAAGTACGATCCCAAGCGCCAGCAGATTCAGGCTCTGAGCACCGAGGTCGAAAACCTGGAAAAGCAGCTTCAGGCGCAGGGCGACAAGCTGAGTGACGCCGAGCGCGCCAGCAAGGCCAAGACCCTCGAAGACAAGCAGAAACAGGCCAAGCGTGACCTGGAAGATGCCCAGAACGACTTCCAGCAGGAGATTCAGCAGCTTTTTGGCGGCGTGGCCTCCAAGGTAGGCGAAGTGCTGGTCACCTATGCCCAGCAGCAGGGCTTCACCCTGGTGGTGGACGGAAGCGAGAACCAGCAGCAGTCTCCGCTGGTGCTCTACGCCAGCCCCTCGACCGACATCACCCGCGCGGTGATCGACGCCTACAACGTGAAGTCGGGTGTGCCCGCTCCTCCGGCTCAGCCAGCCGCGGCAGCTCCGGCCAAGCCGGCCGCCAAGGCTCCCGCTGCTCGCTAAGGCTGAACTATGCCTCATGCTCACCAAGGCCCCGCTCCGCGGGGCCTTGGTGCGTCTGGCCCGCTGCGCCGGCTTCAGGCGCGCGGGGCTTGACTGGAAAAATTCATCGTGCGACAGTTTGACGCTCCTATCCCGCCCCCCTATAATCCATCTAGTTCCTGCTGACGTCTCTGTATGCTTCTTATCCAGCCTCCGCGCCATTCGGTGTGCAGACTTCCAAGGACAGCGAAGTTGCTCAGAAGGCGTCGGCCTGGCTTCGCGCTGAAACGCGGCCCACGGGAATTCCGAAGGAGTTATCGACTCGCATGAAGCGTTCGCTAGCAATTCTTGCCACTCTGGCCTCGGGCTTGATCCTGAGCGCCGCCGCCCAAACGCTGCCCGCTCCGGCTGCCGCTCCCGAGCCTGCCGGCCCCGCCAAGGTCGCCGTCATCGCTTTCCAGGTGGCCGTGGCCCAAACTAACGAGGGCCAGCGCAACTTCGCCGACCTGCAAAAGAAGTACGACCCCAAGGAAGCCCAGCTCAAGAACCTCAACGATGAGATCGAGAGCCTGAAGAAGCAGCTCCAGGCGCAGGGCGACAAGCTGAGCGACGCCGAGCGCGCCAGCCGGGCCAAGACCATCGACGACAAGGAAAAGCTGTTGAAGCGCACCCTGGAAGACACGCGCAACGACTTCCAGCAGGAGATGCAGAATCTGTACAACGGATTGGCCTCCAAGGTCTATGACGTGCTGGCCAGTTATACCCAGCAGCAGGGCTACACGCTGGTTCTGGACGTCTCGCAGCAGCAGAACCCTGTGCTCTATGCCGCCGAGTCCAGCAACATCACCAAGGCTGTTATCGACGCCTACAATGTGAAGTCGGGTGTGCCTGCTCCCCCGGCCCAGCCCGCCGCCAAACCCGCCGCCAAGGTTCCCGCAAAGGCTCCCGCCGCGCGCTAGCTGGTTGCGTCAAACGCTGCCGGCAAAGGCCCCGCTGAGCGGGGCCTTTGCTTTGGCTGGGAACATGCGCCGGGGACAAAAAAGGTTGGCTTGCACGAGATAAATATTTTTGCGATCAAGCGAAAAAATGTGGATAAAAATGTGGATTACTTTTCCGTATTATGCGCATCCACGCCAAATCTTCGCCTTGTCAAAAGCTGCTGAAATTTGCTACAGGCGCCAAGCCCTTATTTATCAACCATCAATTTTGATTGAATGAGGCAAGACTGTGTCGGTGGGGCGAGTCGGCCTCGCCCGCTGGATTTTGGCAGCTTTCCACAGGCAGCCATGAACATAAGGTGACTAAAGAGTGATCTGTCTCACCAAGCACGGGTCATTTCTACGAATCTTCGCCTATGCGCAAGACCGCCAGGAAGGCTTCCTGGGGGATATCGACCTTGCCGATGCGCTTCATGCGCTTCTTGCCCTCTTTTTGCTTTTCCAGCAGTTTGCGCTTGCGGCTGATGTCGCCGCCATAGCACTTGGCGAGGACGTTTTTGCGCAGGGCGGCCACGGTTTCGCGGGCCACGATTTTGGCTCCGATGGCGGCCTGAATGGCCACCTCGAACTGTTGGCGGGGGATCAGTTCGCGCATTTTGGAGACCAGCAAACGGCCGCGCTCGTAGGCTACGTCCTTGTGCACGATAATAGACAGCGCGTCGACCGGCTCGCCGCCAACCAGAATGTCCAGCTTGACCATGGGCGAAACCCACTCGCCGGCCAGTTGATAATCCAGCGAGGCGTAGCCGCGCGAAACCGACTTCAGCCGGTCATAGAAATCGAGCACGATTTCGTTCAGTGGCAGTTCATAGGTGAGCAACACGCGGCTCGAGGTCACGTACTCAAAGTTGATCTGCTTGCCGCGCTTCTCCTCGACCAGCTTGAAGATGCCGCCGACATACTCCTCGTTGGTCAGAATCTTGGCGGTAATCACCGGTTCGCGAATGGATGCGATGTTGGTGGGGTCGGGCCAGCGCGAGGGGTTGTCCACCTCGAGCACCGAGCCGTCGGTCAGCGTGATGTGGTAACGCACGCCGGGGGCGGTGGTGATTAGATCCAGCTCGTACTCGCGCTCCAGCCGCTCCTGAATGATCTCCATGTGGAGCAGGCCAAGGAAGCCGCAGCGGAAGCCAAAGCCCAGGGCTTCGGAACTTTCTGGTTCGAAGAAAAACGAGGAGTCATTGAGACGAAGTTTTTCCAGCGCGTCGCGCAGCAGGGTGTGCTCGTGCGAATCGACGGTGTAGAGGCCGGCGAAGACCATGGGTTTGATGTCTTCAAAGCCGGGTAACTGCGTCGCGGCGGGGCGGGCCTCTTCGGTGACGGTGTCGCCGATTTTGGTGTCGCTGACGGTCTTGATGGTGGCGGCAAAAAAGCCAACCTCACCGGCACGCAGCTCGGCGATCTCGACCGGCTTGGGCATCAGCACACCCATCGATTCGACCTCGAAGGATTTGCCGTTGGACATGAGGCGAATGCGCTGTCCCTTGCGCATCACGCCCTGCATCACGCGCACCAGCACGATGACGCCGCGATAGGCGTCAAACCAGGAGTCGAAGATCAGCGCTTGCAGCGGCGCATCGGGGTCGCCGGTGGGCGGGGGCAGGCGCTTGACGATGGCTTCAAGAACATCGGGAATGCCGAGGCCGGTTTTGGCGCTGACGGCGAGGGCGTCGGTGGCGTCCAGGCCGACGGCTTTTTCAATCGCTTCCTGCGTGCGCACGATGTCGGCCGAGGGCAGATCGATTTTGTTGATGACGGGAATAATTTCGAGGCCGTGATTGATGGCCAGGTAGGCGTTGGCCAGGGTCTGCGCCTCGACGCCTTGGGTAGCATCCACCACCAGCAGCGCGCCCTCGCACGAGGCCAGCGAACGCGAAACTTCATAGCTGAAGTCCACGTGGCCGGGGGTGTCGATCAGGTTGAGCTGATAGGTGTTGCCGTCGTGAGCCTTGTACATCATGCGCACGGCGTGAGCCTTGATGGTAATGCCGCGCTCCCGCTCCAGATCCATGTCGTCAAGGATCTGGGCCTGCATCTCGCGGCCGGTAACCGAGCCGGTGAATTCAAGCAGACGGTCGCTCAAGGTCGACTTGCCGTGGTCGATGTGGGCGATGATCGCGAAGTTTCTGAGGAAGCGTGAGTCCATAGGTGTGTGACAAAAGGAGGGTCTTGAGCCTTTCGGCGCGCAAAGCCTCCTTGGCATAGCTTATCATCGGCATAGCGGCTTTCGCGGTGGATTGTGTCCGCGCGGTTGCGCCTTACTTATGAGCATGAATCGAATTTTTTCTCCTTCCTTCGGCTGTGCCGCGCTGGGTTTGTTGCTGGCCGGTTGCACTCCCACCGCGCCGGCTGGCGCACCGGGGGGTGCGCAAACCACCGCCCCCGCACTGCGGCCGTCCGAGCCGTCCGCGCAAGCTGCCGCTCCCGCTCCGCCCGCGCCGAGCGGCGAGCAGCAGCGGGTGCGCGCACTTGTCCGCCAGGTCGAGGACGCCTATGCCCGCGGTCAGGCCAACTATCGCAAGGGCCGGTTGCCCGAGGCCAAGCAGGAGTTCGACCTGGCCGTTGATCTCATGCTGCGCAGTGGCATCGACATCAAGAGCGAGCCGCAACTGCAGGAAGAGTTTGACCGCGTGGTCGATGGCGTGAATGCACTCGAGATGGAGGCGCTCAAGCAGGGCAACGGCTTTGTGCCGCCCGAAGAGCCGACCCCGGCCGAGGCCGCCGAGGAAGCGACTTTTGTTGTGGACCCCAACATCGTGGCCAAGGCCAAGGCTGACCTGGCCACCACCAAGTCCGATCTGCCGCTGGTGGTGAACGACTACGTGGCCAGCTCCATCAACTTTTTTGCCAATACCAAAAAGGGCCACAACACGCTGCTGCACTCCTTGCAGCGCGGCGGCCGCTACAAGGCGATGATTCAGCGGGTGATGGCCGAGGAGGGCGTACCGCAGGATTTGATTTACCTGGCGGTGGCCGAGTCGGGCTTCAATCCGCGCGCACACAATGCCCACTCCGGCGCTGGCGGTATGTGGCAGTTCATGCCCCACGACAAGTTTTATGGATTGGCCAGCAACGCCTATGTGGACGAGCGCTTTGATCCGGAAAAATCTACCCGCGCTTACGCCCGCTACATGAAGTTTATTTATAACCAACTGGGCGATTGGTACTTGTCGATGGCCGCTTATGACTGGGGCACGGGCAGTGTGCAGAAGGCCGTCGAGAAGACCGGTTATGCCGATTTCTGGGAACTCTACAAGCGTAACAATCTGCCCGCCGAGACCAAGAACTATGTGCCAGAGATTCTGGCCGCCATCATCATCGCCAACCATCCCACGCAGTACGGATTTGACGAAGTCACGCTCGACCCACCGGTGCTGACCGATACGGTGACCGTCAACTATCAGGTTGATCTGCGGTTGGTCTCGGACATTGTGGGCGCGCCCACCGACGAAATGGTGGCGCTGAATCCGAGCCTGCTGCGCATGGTTACGCCGCCCGACACATCTTTCGATCTGCATCTGCCGGCGGGCACGGCAACGCTCTTCGAGCAGCGCATCGCGGCGATTCCCGAGAGCAAGCGCAACGGTTGGCGCTATCATCGCGTGGCCGCGAGTGACACGCTGGCTTCGGTGGCGCGCGAGTTTCATGTGACCGAAGCCGCGCTGGCCGAGGCCAATCAACTGCACGAGAACGACAGTGTTGCCGGCGTCGAGGCGTTGGTCATTCCGCAGGCCGCGTCGGTTGCGCCCGCCGCGCACTCCGTGCTTTACACCGCGCGCAAGGGCGATACGCTGGTGACCATCGCTGATCGCTTTGGCGTTTCGCTGACTCAGTTGCGCAGTTGGAACAAGCTGGATGGCATCAAGGTTGCGCCGGGTCGCAAACTGCATGTGACTGAGCCGGTGAGCGCGCCGCGCGTCGCGGGCAAGCATCGCCGCGGAAGCTCTCATGCGGACGCCAAGGAAACCGAGAGCGCGCCCGAAACCAGCGCAACAAGAAAGTCCTCGGGGCGCAAAGCCCATCGCGGAGAGAGCGCGTCCGAGCCCAGCGCGGATGCAAAGCCCGCGACAAGAAAATCGCGCAAGGGCGAGAGCGCCAAGGAAGCTAAAAAAGAATCCACGAAGAGCCGCGAACCCGCTGCCAGCGCGAGGAAAAGCGAGAGCGGGGAAACGAAAAAATCCCATGCGAAAAAGTCTTCAGCGTCTTCCAGGAGCGGAAAGAAGAAACAAAAGTAGGCATGGACCTAATTACGTACTTGTCTTTTGATGGCATTTACGTGCAAGCTATTGCTACAATCACTTTCGCGAGCGGAATGCACGGATTCGCCGCGTGAAGCGAGCAGCAAATCTAGAGCAGCGGCAAGCCGCTGGAGGCAATGGGATGGAAGAAGTGTTCAGGATGTATGCGATGAGCGACGGCGCGGTGAATGCCGAGCCGCAAGAGCTGGACCCCGATCACGACGACTTTGAAGAGGACGACGAGGTGGAAACCTCCAGTGTGCTCACCTCCTCGGATGACGATGAGGGCGTGGTTGAAGACGCGGTGGTCGTGGTTGTGGAAGAGCCCGTGGCCAAGCCCGCGGCCAAGAAGGCTGCGCGCAAAAAGCCAGCCGCCAAAAAAGCTGTGGCGAAAAAAGCCGTGGCCAAAAAGATCGAAGTGAAGAAGGCTGCCAAAAAAGCTCCGGCCAAAAAAGCAGCCGCCAAAAAGGTTGTGGTCAAAAAGACCGCGAAGAAGTCCGCCGCAAAGAAGAGCAGTTCTGGCGCGAAGGGCGGAAAGGTTGTGGCCAAGAAGGCCGCGGCCGGCAAGAGCGCCAGCAAACCCACCAAACGAGGTAATCCGTTGGCCGTTAAGAAAGCAGCAAAGAAGGCGCCCGCCAAGAAGGCAGTTGCGAAGAAAGCTCCTGCCAAGAAGGTTGTGGCGAAGAAGGCAGTCAAGGTCGTCAAGGCAGTGGCCAAGAAGGCACCCGCCAAGAAGGCAGTTGCAAAGAAGGCTCCTGCGAAGAAGGCAGTTGCGAAGAAGGCCGTCAAGGCAGTGGCCAAAAAGGCTCCCGCCAAGAAGGCTGTTGGCAAGAAAGCCCCTGCGAAAAAGGCAACCAAGTAGCAGCGGCAAGAGGCAACGCAAGGCAAGCAAAAAAGCCCGGCTCAGCGCCGGGCTTTTTTGCGTCTGAAAGCAGAATTTACTTCTTCAATGCGGCAATCGCGGCCAGTACATCCTCGGAGTGATGTTGCACATCGACCTTGGTCCACACCTGCGCGATCTTGCCCGCGGGATCAATCAGAAAAGTGTTGCGATTGGCGATCTTGATGCCGACAAAGCTGCCCAGCGAACCGTAGGCATCAACGACCTTGTGCTCGGGGTCGGCCAGCAGGCGGAAGCTGAGCCCTTCCTTGGTGCAAAACTTGCGGTGGCTGTCGGGGGTGTCCACGCTCACGCCCAGAATCACGGCGTTAGCGGCGTCGAACTTTGCCTGGTCGCGCTGAAAGTTATGCGCTTCGATGGTGCAGCCCGAGGTCATGTCTTTGGGGTAGAAGTAGAGCACCACCCACTTGCCGCGAAAGCTGTCGAGCGAAATCGGCGTACCGTCTTGCGAGGGCAAGGTGAAGGTGGGGGCAAGTTGGCCAGCGGCGGGCAGCGTTTGCTCAGCGGCGCGAACGGCGACCAGCGACACCGCGGCCACAACAACCACGGCGAGGATGATGAGAAGGGGAATTTTCACGGGAGTGCCTCCATGAGTAGAGATCAGAGATCAGGGGGCAGGGATTCAGTAAATAAAGAGCGCTGGCCAAAAATTTGCGGTGGCAGGGAAGAGAAAATCCAGCAGGCTCTGAGTAGTGTGCTAATTGCCTGATCCCTGATCCCTGCTCCCTGCTCTCTGCGTTGCAACGATGACGATGCCGGCTTCGGCGGCGCGGCGCAGCACCGCCTCGCGATCGAAGAGTAAGGTGCGGCTGGCCTCAAGCGAAAGGCAACTGGCGCCGGCGCGAATCATCGTTTCGATGGTGTGAATGCCGATGACCGGCACATCGAAGCGCATATCCTGATTGGGCTTGGCGACCTTCACGACGGTCAGGCGGCGCTCAAGAGTCGGGGCCCCTGGCGACGGGTCTTTGTCGCTGGGGTGAAGAGTTGAAGCGTCGTCGTCGAGCGAAGCCATCAGCTCACCGGCGCGCTCGATGGCGCGGTCGGTGCCCTCCATAGCTTCGACGGCGACGCAGGCCTGCGCCGCCACCACCACCGTTTGGCCAATGTCGAAGCCCGAGACGGCGCGCGCCACGCCCAGTCCGTAGGCAATGTTCTTGCGCTCCTCGTCGTCGGGGGCGCGCTCGGTCAGTACGCCCTCGGCAGCCAGCAGCGGCTCCAGAAACGCAGTCGAGCTGATCAGCTCAATGCCTTCGTCGCCCAGCACCTTGGCTACCGCGCCCAGCAGCATGTCGGTCGAGCGCGAGCGCAGATTGAGCAGCAGCTTGGCCAGCCGCCAGTCAGGGCGGATGCTGCTGAAGATCTGCTTGTGCTTCACCTGCCCGGCCATCACGGCCTTGCTGACGCCTTCCTTGCGAAAGGTGTCGATCAGCCGCGACAACTCGCCCAGCGAAAGCCAGTGGACAGTGATGCCGTCATCGTCGGCGGCGCGGCGGTCCATCTCCGCGTCAGCCTCTTCGCGAATGGCGGCGACAACGACGATGAGCCCCTGGGCGCGTGCCGCGTCGAGCAGCAGAAAAGGGAAGCGGCCGTTGCCGGCGATGAGACCGAGTTTCATATTTACTTGATCACTCCGCGATGGCTGTGTTCGATAAAGGCCGCCAGCAGCGCCGCGTCGTCACCTTCCATCTGCTTGATCTTTTCCAGAGCCTGCGTGGTGTTCATCTTGGCGGCCAGCAGCAGGCGGAAGATCTTCTGCAAGCCGTGCAGCCGCTCGGCAGAGAAGCCGCGCCGTGCCAGGCCGATCTTGTTGATGCCGAAGGCCTTGTTTTCGCGCTTGGCCGAGGTTAGCGAAAACGGCAGCACGTCTTGCGTCACAATCGTTCCGCCGCCGATGAAGGCGTATTGGCCGACCGTGCAGAACTGATGCACGGGGCAGAAAGCGCCCAGGGTGACAAAGTCCTCAATGACGACGTGGCCGGCGAGGGTGGCGTTGTTGGCCAGGATGCACTGGCTGCCCACGTGGCTGTCGTGGCCGATGTGCACATACGCCATCAGCAGGTTGCCCGAGCCGAGGCTGGTGACGCCGCCGCCCTTGGTGGTTCCGCGGCTGATGGTCACCGACTCGCGGATGGTGTTGTCGTCGCCGATGACCACCTCGGTGGGTTCGCCGCGATACTTCAAGTCCTGGGGCGCAATGCCGATGGCGCTGAAGGGATGAATGATGTTGCGCGTGCCGAGGCGGGTGTGGCCGTCGAGCACCACGTGCGAAATCAGATTGCACTCTTCGCCGAGCACGACGTCCGGGCCGATGGTGCAGAAGGGGCCGACGGTGCAGGAGGCAGGCACCACAGCCGTGGGGGCGATGACGGCGCTGGCGTGAATGCTCATTGCTGGGCCTCCACGATGGCTGCCGCGGGCTCTGGCTGGCTCTCTGACACACTGGGCGCGGGTTCCTTAGGATTGGTGACCTTCGAGACGATCGAGCAGGTCAGAATGGCCTGACAGGCCAATTTGCCCTCGACAAAGGCTTTGGCTTCCATGCGCCCGACGCGGCTCTTGAAGGCCAGCACGTTGACCTCGATGCGCAACTGGTCGCCGGGGGTGACGGGGCGGCGGAATTTAGCCTTGTCGATGCTGGTGAAGACGGCCAGCTTGTTTTGCCGGTCGGGAATGTCGCGCAGAATGATGATGGCGCCGGCCTGGGCCATCGCCTCAATCACCAGCACACCGGGCATGATGGGGTAGCCGGGAAAGTGTCCCTGGAAAAAAGGCTCGTTGACGGTGACATTTTTGAGGGCCACCAGACGCTTGGCCGGCTCGAACTCGACGACTCTGTCAATCAACAGAAAAGGGTAGCGGTGCGGCAGTAAACCCAGGATCTCCTGGATATCAAAGGTCATTCTCTAGCTCCAGAGAGCGGTGGGCCGTGCCCGATGCGCTCCCAAAGATTATAAATCGGGGGTCGGTTGGGCTGGGAGGAGTGCCGCGAGCCGCGGCGGGCAGGGGAGCGCCGGTTTTGCGTTATTGGAATTTTGCGTAAATCGATGGTGGAGTCTCGACAGTTTTGGGGCAACCGTCTCTATGGGCGACCGAAGTTGTCAGACAAATGTTGAGCCATCTTTCTGGCAGAGAGCTTTACTTCTTTCATGAACGGTTTCAGAAGAGAGTCCATATGGCCAGCCGAAGGCTTCATAAGTTCTTCCGTGAGTGCCGTTAGAAAGTCACTTTTGGGAATTTGCGGCCAATCAATCAGAAATCCTGCTCGACGGCAAAGTTCAGAATAAACAGTTAGGATTGTCCGGCCATTGCCATCAAGAAAAGGGTGCGCATGAGCGAAGTAGCCAAAAATTTCTCCCGGTTTCTTTCCTAAATCACTTGGGTCGCAGGCTCTGGAAATTGCGTACTCGGCAGCTCTCTGAATGACTAGAGGATGTGCGAAGAGCTTTTGATAACCGCTTTTACCAATAGTGATATTGAAATTTGATCTATCACTACCCGCCCAAGGGTAAACAGTTTCAAAGATTAGACGATGTGTATTCAGCAAAGTTCTATAAGTGATAGTCTTATCCTTCTGCACATAGCCAACAACTGAAACAATATTGCTTACGAAAACAGCGTGTTCCCACTGGCGCATAATGGATCTATCCATTTCCGCCTGTGTGTTTCGTAGATATCCTTTTGTCTGGTAATCACCAAAAGGATCAAATATCTCGTTGATTGCGCTTTGAGTCATACCTTAAGTAGTTAACCTGCAATACCCCCAGTTGAGATGTAGTAATTACTTTGGCCTTCGACATTGCAACCAGAAGCTGCTCGGTGCTGTCGAGTTCTGCTTCAGAATCAGAAAGCCTGGAAATTGCAGAGGCCAGCTTTTTGTATCGGGTATTGAGCAGACAAAGACCCCTTCTACGCGAATTAGCCTGAACCCATGCGGAAATACGGCCAGGGTGCTTCTGCGCTATCGTTCTAATCTTCTCATCGGAATATGCAGAGCTGAGAGTAGACAAGGCACTCATCACATTTCCTCCTTCTATATTCTATGCTATTTTGCACTCGCAGAAATGCGAAAAATAGCAATATTTAACAGCGCAAAATGTTGAAAATAAAGGTCGAAAACAGAGGCCTACATTCGGCGCAGGGTGGGAACCCACGAATTATCTGCTTTGCCGTTGGCCGAAAGTAATGACTCAGTTTTGGGGCTCAATCCAGTTGTGGGCAGTCAACTGAAAAAACGGCCATCTTAACTCGCTGGTCCAAAAGATGGGCCAGATACCCGACGGGTGGCCTAGATCCCTCGCCTTTAGGGACCCGGGAAAGTAGAATGCCGACTCTCGATATTCCCAGGTCCGAAAATCCGGACCTGGGGCCCCCGATCATTTGTGGCTGGCCAGCGCGGCCTTCGCGCCGACCAGCCGTCGCGCCGACCAGCCGTTTGGTCGTTGGAACTTACGAACCTGGCGCGACCAAAAAGCGAAGGCAGTTGGCCCCACCGCAGGTGGCAGGGGTTTACTTCTTGATGCGGCGCTCGGCGGCGTCGATGGACCAGAAGTCGGCGGGCAGATCCTGGTTGTAAATGGCTTTGTCGAGAAAGCGCTGGCTGACCATGTCGTCGTTTTTGAAGCGGGTGAGGGTAAAGGGCGTGGGGAGTCCATCGACGAGGTGGTAGTCGTCGTACTCCTCGGCGTCGAGGTTTTTGTCTTTATAGAGTGGGTCGCGCCACTCGAAGGTGCGGCGCAGGGGCAGGTGGGTTTCCACATCCGTGAGGATGGTGACGGCCTCGTTGGCGGCGGAGATGAGGGTGACCTGGTCGGCCAGGTGGCGCTCGGCCAGTCGCTGGCCCTCGTAGATGAGGATGGTGCGGGGATCGTTGAGCCAGCTCTTGACGGCGGTTTCGATAGAGTGATCGCGGCGGCGGAGGAAGTCGTCCACCTGCTCCTGAGGCAGGGGAGCCTTGCCGCGATAGGTGACCTCGGTTCCGGCGCGGCCAATGTAGAACTGGACGACATCGCGGTGCTCGGTGTATTCGATGCGGTCGTGGTCGGGCCAGGCGTGAAACTCCCAATATTTGGTGGTGCCGCCGGAGGGCTTGCCGTGATAGAAGGCGGCGGTGTGGCCCTGGCGCAACTGGTTTTTCATGTTGAGCCAGGCGGGCCCGCCGAGCGCCTTGACCATGGCGTCGAGCACGGCGCGGGCCTGGGCGGCGTTTTTGGCGGCGGCATCGCCGGTGGCCTGGGCGCGAGAGGCCAGGGGGCAGAGCGCGAAGAGGACGGCAAGGGCGAAGGGCAAAAATCTGCGCATGATTTTCCTCTGCTTGATTGGACGTTGCTGGCGGGGATCTGGTCGAGTGGCCTGCCTGAAGCTCATTCTATCGAGGATGAATGGCCACCGCGGATTCTTCGGCTCGCCACCCCCAAGCTGAACCACGCGCGGCGGGGCTGGCGGCCTTCGGCTTGTTAAGCCAACTGCATGGTTTTTCCACTCATTTCGCACAAAACGCGGAATGAATGAGGCGCGAACGGGTAGTGCGAACGTCGCGGGTCAATGATGAGCCGCTTGGCAAAGAGCGCGGGAGGGACAAGAGGCTCGGTGGCTCGGCTCGCCGCGAAGCGCCGAGGGAGGAAAACCAACGCAACCGTGTGCATGAAGAGGAAGAGTTGCAGCTACGGCGTCCATTCCTTCCGCCGAATCGTCAAAAAAATGCAAAGAAACGATTGCGAAAGAAATTGTATACGATTACATTTGTCGATGGGGTAATGTCCATGCATCCTGCTTCTCTGTTGCGCTCTTTCGCCTTTCGGGGCGTTGCCGTGGTTCTCCTCGCGCTTACCGCGCTTTCGCTGGCTCAGGCCGTGGAAGCGCCTCAACTGGTGCAAAAAGATGGCCGTTATGCGTTGCTGGTGGAGGGTCGGCCTTATCTGATTCTGGGCGGGCAGATTCACAATTCGAGTGGCTGGCCGAGTGAATTGCCGCAGGTTTGGCAGTCGCTGGCGGCGTTGCACGCCAACACCGTGGCGGCGCCGGTTTATTGGGAGCAGTTTGAGCCCCAGCCGGGACACTTCGACACTACGAACGTGGACCAGATTGTGGAAGGGGCGCGGGCGCACAATCTGCATGTGATTTTGCTGTGGTTTGGCACCTGGAAGAACGGCAACATGCACTACGTGCCGGACTGGGTGAAGACGGACAGCGCGCGTTTTCCGCGGACCATTCGGCCAGATGGAGAGCCGATTGACGTGCTGTCGCCGATGTCGCGCAATACGCTGGAGGCGGACAAGACGGCTTTTGTGGCGCTGACGCGCCACTTGAAGCAGATCGACGGCGAGCAGCACACGGTGCTGTTGATTCAGGTGGAGAACGAGTCGGGCAATGTGGGCAGTGTGCGCGACAATTCGCCGCAGTCGAACCAGGAGTTTGGCGGACAGGTTCCAGCCGATCTGCTGGCGGTCACGCACAAAAAGGCGGGAAGCTGGCAAGAGGTATTTGGCGGGGAGGCGGACGAGATCTTCCAGGCATACCACCAGGCCAAGTACATCAACGAGATCGCGGCGGCGGGCAAGGCGGAGTTTGCGATTCCGTACTACATCAATGTGTGGGTGAACTATCCGGCGCAGCAGTTGCCGCAGCGCCAGGTGGACACGCCCGGCCTGGGTTACCCCTCGGGCGGCGCGGTGCAGAAGCTGGTGGGCGTGTGGAAGGCGCTGGCGCCGGCGATTGACATGATCGGTCCAGACATCTACTCCGACGATTCGCAGTTTGTTCGCACCACTATGGCTACTTATCATCGCGCCGATAATCCGCTTTGGATTCCCGAGATTGGGCGCGGGGACAGCTATGCCAAATATTTCTTTTATGCGCTGGGCGAGGGAGCTATCGGCTTTTCTCCCTTTGGCGTGGACCAGACGGGATGGAATATTTTGGGCGACCAGCCATTCAAGGCGCACACGGCGAACTTTGCCCTGATCGCGCCGATGGACCGGGAGATTGCCAAGCTGGAGTTTGAGGGCAAGCTGAAGACCGCGGTCGAGGAGCCGGGAGAAAGCGCACGGGAGATCGACTTTGGCGGTTGGCAGGCGACGGTGGCCTACGGATTTCCGCAGCCGGACGGCGGCCGCGCGCCGGGAACCAAGGACGCGCATGGCTCGGTCGTGGTGGCGCAACTGGGCCCAGACGAATTTTTGGTGACGGGCGTGGATGCGAGCGTGAGCTTCCACCTGCCAGGCAAGCTGCCCTGGATGCGCAGCCAGATCATCTCAGCCGAGCAGGGGAGCTACGAAAACGGCGCATGGAAGACCGTGCGGCGCTGGAACGGCGACGAGACGGACCGCGGCCTGTGCTTCCATGCGCAGCCGGAAGTGGTGCGGGTGAAGCTGGGTCGCTTCTAGTCACCACTTGCGGCGGGGCTATAGCGAAACCAGAGTAGCTGTACCCAAGGGCAATGCGGCAAAGTGGCTTTTTCCTCAAGAAAAAGCCACCTCGGAGACACTTTTCGAAGGCACGATGACTCTGGTTTCGCTCTAACTGCTCGCTCTTCGCTTGCTCCGGCTGCTGTGGTTTCTCATCCATTCCGCAAGGAACGCGGAATGGATGGGGCATGGAGTGGGACTTTTTTGGCTCTTCTCGTCCAACTGAGAGAGCCTTTTTGTTGCTTGCGAGAGGATGCCGCGGCGCAACAGTTTGCGGTAAGCGTGGATGGGGAAGGGAAGACGGCAATTGTGGGCAGCAGCACCCTGTGGGAGTGAGTCGGCGGGCTGGAGCTATTTGCTCGGCTACAGCGTTTTCGATTCTGCTGTTTACAGAAAGCACACAGTCAAGTGGCTTTTTCCTTGAGAAAAAGCCACCTTTGATGCGATTCCAATGTCAACAAGTGAATCGAAAACACTCTATAATCGGCTGAAGCGGAAAATATGCACTTCAAGGGGCGGCCAATGAGGCGTGGATTCGCGGTGTTTGTGGTGATTCTGTGCGGGCTGCTGGTGTGCGGCTGTGGAACGATCTATGATCCGCCTGTCATCAAATCGATCACGCCAAGCAGTTATGCGATTCCGGCGAGTTTCTTTAAGGCGAAGCAGTTTGGCGTGAGCCCCGATGTGAGCGCCCAGGAGGGCTACGCCACCAACGGAGTGAATAACTTTCTATTTGGGAAATCAAAAATTGTCGAGACTGACTCCGCGTGGACGCAGACTTATGTGAATGCCAAGCCATTTGCCGGCATGACCGGCATGACGCTGGATCACCTGGGTGATGGCGAGGTGAGCAACGGGTATATCTATGATGCGATTGCCTGCTCGTCGTCGGACAAGAGCTGCGGCGCGCGGCACAAGGCGATTGCGGTGTATGCGGCTAACACGGTTGGGCTGCCGCTGGTCAATTGGGCCGACATAACTTCATCCAGTTGCGACGCGGAGAGCGGGCTGGCGGTGGGGCCAAACAACACGCTTTATGTAGCCAGCTTCTATGTCAATCCGAGCCAGCTTTGCCTGTTTGACGCGACCACGCTCGAGCCCAAGGGAACACTGACTCTTTCCACGCCGATTCCCTACGTGCAAGGCATCAGCTATAACGCGGCGGCGCAGCAGTTTGCGGTGTCCTCCGACAGCGCCTCAAAAATCATCGGCTATATCTATTTTGTATCACTCAGCGGAGAAGTTTCAGGCCCTTACCTGACGCCGCAGAAGGATGAGGTGGAAGGCCTGGATTATACCCAGGGATACATCGGCTACGACGTTTCATCCGCGATTCAATATATCTTTCCCTTTCAGGTGGCGGGAAGCAACTTCAAGCCAGGGGCGGTGGTTTATGGCAATGCTCTGGATCGCCAAACCTTCTATCAAAACAGCGGCTCGCTGATCTCGGTGGTCAAGGCGACAACCATGAGCGGCTTTGGCGCGGTGAAGATCAAGGTGGTCAATCCCGGCCTGCTTGGCGGGACGTCGAACACGGTGAAATTTACGGTGAGCGCGGCAAGCAACTGACAGTTTTTGCGGTGATGTGACGCCGCGCGGTCATTTGAAGATAGGGCCGAGGGAGCCGGGATTGTCGCCGAGGGTGGGGTCGATGCGGAAATCCCACACCGACTGATTGATATCAGAGGCGGAGAGAATCTCGACCAGGGCATATTCGCCGATGGCGAGCGGCTGCAACGGGGTGATCTTGAGCCAGTGCTTGCCGGGGAGCGCCTCGACCTTCGCGGGCATCACGTCTTCGTCCTGCGTGACCGTGCCGGTGGGGCTGACGTGGATGGCGCCGACGATGCGCACCGCCTTGCGCTCGTCCACGCGCACAATGGCAAAGCCCGAGGCCGGTGAATGCGCTCCGTGCTTGCGGTTGGCCACTTCCTTGGCGTTGCCGGTCTCGACCGTCAGGGCGTGGGAAAGCACCTTTTCGGCGTCGTCGCGCGACTCCAGCGACAGATAGATGGCCGGATCGTTGACGTGCAGATGCACCTTGGCGCGCGCCCCTTCGATCTCCAGCTCAGCCCTGGCGCCAGCGAGCGGATTGAGTGTGCGTAGGCCGCGCCTGGTCTTGGTGTTCATATTCAGATCGGCGGGCAGCAACTCGACCAGTTCGGGCTTGCCCTCGAAGGTGTCGAGGGCAAAGACACTGTCTTCGTCGGGCAATTCAAGACCCTTGGCCACTTCGGGCATGCGCGCTTTCAGGGCGTCGCGCTCGGCTGCTTCCTCTTTGTCGATCTCGGCGGCCTCTTTCATGGCTGGCGAGGGCGCTTCTTCGGCTTGGTTGGTGTGGTCGCGCTCCCATTTGCGGGTCGCTTCCCAGTCGACCAGATTGGCAGGCAGCTCTTCCCAGTCGCCGCCGCGCTCGATGCTGATGTAGCGCACTCGGTCGCCCACAATCTCATATTGGCGCACGATCTGGTAGCTGCCATCCTTGAGGATGAGGCGATGGTTGGTGGCCAGTCCGGGCAGAGCCGGCTTGAGCGGCAGCGGGGTTTGGGTTTGGGACGCGAGGCCGGGCATAGCCAGCAGGGCCAGACTGATCGCCAAAACAAATCGCAAAGGGGCGGGAAGGAACATAGTTCACCAGTTTAGACGGAGCGGGGCGGTTTGCGCACCGCTTATTGCGAATGTACGGCGAAGCTGAAAGAGATTTGGAGCCTTCTGCCAGCCGCCTGCGTCTAATTCTGTGTATCCTTGAAGCAGGGGAGAAGATTTGACCGCGCTCCAGAGCCATTTTCAGCAGCTACGCCGCTTGAAGCCTCGCGCTTTTGGCGCCGCCGCGCTGCTGTGTTTGGCGCTGCTCTCGCTGCTGTTCGTGGTTCAGGTGGCGCACGTTCACGCCGTGGACAGCGACGCCGACCACTGCCAGTTGTGCATTGCGATGCACAGCGCCGCGCCGGTAGCCGTGATGGCGGTGGTGGTGGTCCTGGTCAGCTTTGGCGCCTCCGCGCCGCTGGTCGAGAGCCGCGTAGTGGTTCGCCTTCGTCATCCCAAGCTCTTTACCCGCCCTCCGCCCTCCGGCTGTTAGGGCATATTCTTCGATCCTTCGATTCAGTCGGGTTCTGGCAGCGGGTTGCGCATTTTGCGGGTGAGAGTGCAACGATGCTGGCTGGCTGAAGCCGAACCGATGAACTGCCCTCCCTTTTGCATAGAGAACGCCGCGGCATTCACGCCACGGTCAGATATTCGCAATCTACAGCCATCCTATGGGGGTATACATATGCCGTTTTATCGCGGCGTTTCGCGCATCATTTTTGCTGTTTTTATCTTGTTTTTCGCCGGGATTCAAGGTTTTGCGGAGGGATCGAGCGCAGGCCAGGTTCGGGGCACGGTCAGCGACCCGACAGGGGCGGTGATTCCCAACGCCATGGTGCATTTGACCAATCCGGTTAGCGGACTTGACCGGACGGTTTCCACCGACGCAAGCGGGCAGTTTTCCTTCTCGAATATTCCCTTCAATCCCTACCGTCTGGTAGTCTCCGCGGCGGGATTTGCTTCGTTTACGCAGGCGGTCGACATTCGCTCCGAGGTGGGAGCTAGCGTGAAGCTGGTATTGCAAATCGCCGCAGCCGACTCGACGGTTACGGTTGAGGCTTCGGGCGATCTGATTGAAACCGATCCTACCTTTCACACCGATGTGGATCGCGAACAGATGGACAAGCTGCCGATGGAGAGCGAGTCATCAGGACTTTCTTCGCTGGTGACGCTTTCTACGCCGGGCATTTCCGCCGACTCCGACGGGCAGATGCACGGGCTGGGCGACCACGCGGAAAACTCTTTTTCGGTGGATGGTCAGTCGATTACCGATCAGCAGAGCAAGGTGTTTTCCAACCAGATTCCACTGGATTCGGTGCAATCGCTGGAAGTGATCAGCGGCGCGCCGCCAGCCGAATTTGGGGACAAGACCAGCGTGGTGATCAAGGTGACCACCCGCTCCGGCCTGGACACGCCCAAGCCAACCGGAAACATCTACTCGTCTTATGGTTCTTTCGGCTCGGTCAACACCGGCTTCAATTTGGCGGCGGGCGGCAAGAAGACGGGCGAATTCATCGCGGGTAACTTTTTGAACACCAGCCGCTTTCTCGATCCGCCGGAGTTTCAGGCGATGCACGATCGCGGCAACGAAACCAACGTCTTCAACCGCGCCGATTATCGACTGAGCGACAAAGATACCGCGCAGTTGAATCTGGGTTACACGCGATCCTGGTTTCAGACGCCTTCGAGTTATGACAGCCTGAACCCGGCGCAGTTCAACAGCTCGCTGGCATCGGGTTCGCTGCCCGCCATGGATCAGCGTTCGAAGATTGGCACCTTCAATGTGTCGCCGGCATGGATGCACGTAGTGAACGGCAAATCGGTGCTGAACACGGGCGCATTTGTGCGCAAGGATCAGTTCAACTATTATCCGAGCCGTAATCCGCTCTCCGATCTTGGCCCTGCCGATTTGCAGCGTGAGACGGTTTCGCAAACGCGCAGCCTGACAAACATGGGCATTCACTCCGATTTATCCTGGAGCAGCGGCCGTCACAATGTGAAGGGTGGTGTGGCGTATCAGCAGACTCTGCTGCGCGAAAGCGACGGGCTGGGCATTGTCGATCCGACGCTGAATGCGCCTTGCCTGGACGCCATGAATGGCGCACCGGTTACGACGGCAGCCATTACCAGCACGGCGCAGTGCGTTGCCAATGGTTATGTCGTCAACCCAGCGTATAACTCGCTGCTGGCCGCTTATGACTTGTCGCGGCCACTGCCCAACGCCGCGCCTTATTATTTTCATGGCCACGCGGATGTGAAGGAGTTGGCGCTTTACATCCAGGACTCGATTACCGCGGGTGATTGGCAATTCAATGTGGGCATGCGCGGCGACATCTACAACGGACTCACCAGCGCCCAGCAGGCCGAGCCGCGCATCGGGCTCAGCTATCGCATCAAGCGCACCGGCACCGTGCTGCGCGCCTCGTACGCGCGAACCCTGGAAACGCCCTTCAACGAGAATCTGGTTCTCTCTAGCCAGGGCTGTAACTCGGATGTGATCAGCGCGCTGGTCCCGTGCGAGAATGCCTCGCTGCCGCCGGGCTACCGCAATGAGTTCCACGCTGGCTTGCAGCAGGCTTTTGGCCGCCACCTCGTTGTGGGTGGAGAATACATCTGGAAGTACACGCACAACAGCTTTGACTTCAGTGTGCTGGGTAACACGCCGATCACTTTCCCCATCGACTGGCATAACTCGAAGATACCGGGATTTGCCTTGAACGCGAGTGTGCCTAACTACCATGGATTTTCCGCCGAGGTGGTGATGTCGAGCGTGGCGGCGCGCTTCTTTTCGCCGCAGGTGGGCGGCCTGGGCACGGTGCCCGCCACCACCGCCGGTCAGGCCTTTCGCATCGATCACGACGAAAAATTCAACCAGACCACGCACACGCAATATCAGTTTGCCAAGCGTGGACTGCTGAGCGGCGCGTGGGCGGGATGGAACTGGCGTTACGATTCCGGCCAGGTGGCTGGGGCCATGCCATTTGCGACTGACTCCACAACGCCTGTTGATCTGAGTAGTCTCACGAATGATCAGCAGTTCGAGTCGGGCATTTCTTGCGGCGGAGTGAAAGCGACGCTCAGCGCCGGGTTCAAGTCGTGCGCGCCTTCGGAGTACAGCTCTTCGCTGATCAAGATTCCCGCGGCGGGCACGGAAAACGACGATCACAATCCGCCGCGCATCGACCCACGCAGCCTCTTCGATGCTTCGCTCGGGCAAGACAACATCTTTCACAAGGAACGCTACAAGGTGAACCTGAACCTGACCGCCGTGAATGTTACCAACAAGTACGCGCTCTATAACTTTCTTTCGACGTTCAGCGGCACACACTATGTAACTCCGCGCTCCATGACGGCGAAGGTGACGTTCAATTTCTAGCTTAAAACCATGCGGGCAGAAGGATGTTGCTCCTGCCCGCATGGTTAATTTATAGCACGTAGATTATTGCTTGCGGTTCAGCATCTCGGCAAAGTGGAGAGCCTCGCGGTGTCCCAACTGCTGGATCTGTTCGCGGCAACTGAAGCCGTCGGCGACGATGGTGGTTTCCGCCGGGGAGGCTTCGACGGCGGGCAGCAAATTCAAGTTGGCAATGGTCTTGGAGAGTTCGAACTTATCCGCCTCAAAGCCGAAGGGACCAGCCATTCCGCAGCAGGTCGAGTTAATTAACTCAACATCAGCGCCCGCCTTCTTTAGCAACGCAATTTCATTGGCCGGGCCGCCAAAAACCGCTTTGTGGTGGCAGTGGCCGTGGATGAGAATCTTTTCTCCAGTTAGCCGACCGGTTACCCACTCGGGAGCTTTGGCGGCCAGCCAGTCGGCCAGGAGCCAAACTTGTTTGCTCAGCTTTTGCGCGCGTGGATCGTTGGGGAAAAGCTCGAGAGCTTCGTCCTTGAAGACGCTGGCGCAGCTTGGTTCCAGAAAGATGAAGGGCAGCCCGGCTTCAATCTCCGGTGCGAGACGGTCGAAGACGTTGGCCAGATAAGAGCGGGCCGTGTCGAGCAGGCCAAAGTCATAGAGGGCGCGGCCGCAGCAGACGGGAGTCTTGGAAACGCGCACCTGGAAACCGGCTTGAGTTAGCACGGATTCCGCGGCAACCAGCGTTTGCGGATGATAGTAGTTATTCCAGGTGTCGGCCCACAATAATACTTGTCGTGCGGCTGGCGCTCCCGCAGGGGCTAAAGCCCTTTCATCGTTTTGAACAGCTTGCGGCACGACTGAAGTCGTGCCCTGATACAAAACCGCCTGCGGTGCGGCCAACTCTGACTTTGTTTGTACGCGGCTATCACGATAATTCTTCGCCGCGAGGCGGGGTAACTGGCGCTGCTGGGCGACGCCGGCGATGTGCTTGATGAGCGGGCTGGTGATGGGGCCGGTCAGCATCAGGTTGGTCAGCGCGGGCGTGAGCGAACCCATGCGGGCCAGGCGGTCGGCAAAGCCGAAGATGTAGTGATGCAAGGGGTGGAGATGGCCCTTGTAGCGCTGCGCCAGATATTCCGACTTATAGGCGGTCATGTCTACGGCGACCGGACACTCCGTCTTGCAGGATTTGCAACTGAGGCAAAGATCGAGCGCGTCGTGAACGGCCTTGCTCTTCAAACCCTCCTTGCGGAGAGCGCCGGCGAGCATCTCCCAAAGCAGACGGGCGCGTCCGCGGGTGGAGTGCTGCTCCTCGCCGGTGGCGCGATAGCTGGGACACATGGCGCCGCCCACGGTTTTGCGACAGGCGCCGACGCCCACGCAGCGCTCGGTGGCCTTTTCAAAAGAGCCTTGATCGGCGGCAAAGACGAAGTGGGTCTCTAGTTTTTTGCCTTTAGTCGCTTCGATGCTAGCTTCCGCGCCTTTTTCCTGGCGCGGGGCAGCCGAAGGCGATTGGCCCCACCGCAGGTGGCGCAGGTTCTCAATAGGATCGTAGACGCGGACAGCATCGACCAGCTTGCCGGGATTCATGCGGTTGGCGGGATCCCAAAGGGCTTTGAATTCCTGAAAGCCCTTCATCAGCTCGGGGCCGAACATCTTTGGCAGAAGAGCGGCGCGGGCCTGTCCGTCGCCATGCTCGCCGCTGAGCGAGCCGCCAAAGCTGAGCACCAGATCGGCGGCGCGGGTGATGAACTCGCGAAAGTCGCGCAGGCCAGCCTCAGTGCGGAAGTCGAAGTTGATGCGCAGGTGAACGCATCCCTGGCCATAGTGCCCGTAGAGCGGGCTGCGGTAGCCGTATTCGGCCATGAGGGCGGTGAGCTTGCGGAGGTATTGGCCGAGGTGAACGGGGGGAATTCCGGCGTCGTCCCAGCCCTCGAAGCGCTCCGGCTCGCCGGGGACAAAGGCGGTGGCGCCGAGGGCCGACTCGCGCACGTTCCACACACGGGCAGCGTCTTCGGCGCTGTAGATGCGGGCCTCGGGCGCAGGCGTCCATCCGCGCACCGCAGCGGCTAGAGCTTCGGCCTTGGCTTGCGCCTCTTCGGTGGTCCATGCACCCATTTCGACGAGGAGAAAACCGCCGCCGGGAGGAAGAAGGGCCACGTCGCTGAGAGCCAAATCCTTGCGCTGCATGAAGTTGAGCAACAGGCCGTCAAAACCTTCAAGGCCGATGGGTTTGAACTCAAGGACGCGGGGAACAACGTCGGCGGCCAGAAAAGCGTCGGGGAAAGCGAGGGCGGTGAGCACACGACAGGGCGGGCTGCTGGCCAGGTTGAGGGTGGCAGAGACGACGGTGGCGCAGGTGCCCTCGGAGCCAACCAGGGCGCGGGCGACGTTGCAGCCGTTTTCGTCGAGCAGTTCGTCGAGGTTGTAGCCGGAGACGCGACGAGGAATGCGGGGAAATTTTTCGCGAATAAGGCCGGCGTAACGCTGACGGAGGCTGGCGAGGCCGGAATAAATCTCTCCCACGCGCCCACCGGACCGGCTGAGGGTGTCGAGTTCGGCAGCCGAGGTGGGGCCAACGGTGAGGCGTGTGCCGTCGTAGAGCACCAGGTCGAGCGACTCGACGTTGTCGGCGACTTTGCCGCCGAGCAGGCCGTGGACACCGCAACTGTTGTTGCCGATCATGCCGCCCAGGGTGCAGCGGGAGTGGGTGGCGGGGTCGGGCGCATAGGTAAGGTGGAAGCGCTCGGCAGCTTCGCGGAGCCGGTCGAGGACGATCCCGGGCTGAACGCGGGCCAGCTTGGCTTCGGGGTCGATGGACTCCAACTTGTTCATATAGCGGGAGTAATCGAAAACCACTGCGACGTTGGCGCACTGGCCTGCGAGGCTGGTTCCAGCTCCGCGAGGCAGAACGGCGGCTCCGGTGGCGCGGCAGGCGGCCAGGGCGGCCTCGACGTCTGCCGCGTCGCGAGGCAGAATGACGCCGACCGGAAGCTGGCGATAGTTGGAGGAGTCGGCGGCGTAGAGCGCGCGTGAGCCCAGATCGAAACGGACCTCACCGCGCAGGTTTTTTCTGAGCAGAGCCTCCAATTCGCGGTGGGCTGAGAAGTGCTCGTGGGCCAGGGGGGGCTGGTTCAGCAGTGCGGAAATAGTGGGATCGGTCACCTTGAAATGGTAGCGCGTTTGCAGAAAGAAGCGCGTGACATCGGGCACCGGGGGAAGCACGGCAGGCAGCCAAAGGCCGCTGGCCCCACCGCAAGGTCTTCTTGGCTTCCCGCAGGTGGTTTACTTGGTGGGCCACTCTTCGACGACGAGGCCGAGATCGTTGAGCTGCTGGATAGCGGCTTCAAGGTTGCGGCGGAGCTTGGGGCGGTCTTGGGGGCTGGCCATGGGCGACTCGGCGATGGCGATGACGCGGCCATAGCGCCAGGCGCTGGGGGGCAGGGTGACGAGGGCTTTGGCCAGCTCGTCAAGGCGCAACTGCGTCTCTTGGCGGTGGGGCGTCTGGTTGCGCTGGGCCTCGATGCGCTGGGCGGCTAGGCGCTGGGCCTCGGCTTTGCGCTGCTTGTGGCTGAGTCTGGAGTGCTTTTTGCCGTTGGTCTTGGCGCTGTTGGCCTTGACGCTGGCGGGGGCGGCCTCAGGCAGATGGGTGCGCAGGGTCAAGCCGCTGGCACTGACGGAGAGGAAGGGATTGGCCCAAACCTCGGGGTCATGCACGTCGATATAGAGGCTTTTGCTGGGCAGGGGGATGAGGGCGAGGGCTGTACGCTGGCGGTCGCGGTCGTCGGCCTGGGCCTGAGCGGCGGCCTGGGCCTGCTGCTCGGCATTGACGGCGTTTTTGGCCACGCCTACCACGGCCTGTTCTTCCTTGTGGCAAGCCACCGGGAATAGGGCCAGAAAGAGGCCGAAGGCGGCCAACCCTGTTATTGTCGTGCGTCGCATCTCTTAACAAGCATAGCAGCAGCCAGGATGGCGGGGCGGCAAAAGTGGCAGGGACGGTGGAAGGCGCGGAATGACGATTGGTCTCGTTTCGGGCCAGCCGTTGCCGCAACTTTCCGCTGGCGCGCTGGCCAAGGGCGCGGCGGCTTGGAAATGCGCCGGCGTAAGGGCTGGATTACGATATTCTGTCTGGTCAGTAGAGCATTTTCGGAATCTACGTAGACTTTTCATGCGGTGTGCAAAGTGGCTTTTTCTTCAAGAAAAAGCCACCGCGAATCCACTTTTCGAAGGCACGATTACTCTGGTTTCGCTCTAGCATCCTGCTTTCGGTCTATACCAATTCCGAAAATGCTATAGCCGGAGGAGATGCCATGCGCGTCGAGCACAACGAGATGAGATATGGTGTCGATCTGGACGCCGGTCCGGTGGTTGTGCCGGAGGGCTTCGAGGTTGTTGAGCACTTGCTATGCGGTCATTTGGAGTGGAATCCGCTGAAGCCGCAGATTGAGCTCTACTTGCCGGTGGGGCAGCGCAAGGGGCTCATGGAGGGCGGCAAGGTCTTCGAGCAGCTTTTGGCTTTTGATGGCAGGCCAGTGAATGCCAATATGCTGGACTATCTGCTGGCCAACCTGGCGGTGAAGCCGTGGCTGATTCCCGAGAGCTGGAAGAACGTGGAGAACAGCACGGAGAAGCACATTTTGTTTTGGGGAACGCGCTATCGCTTCGAGGGGGGCATCTGTGTGCGCTCACTGAACTGGAACGCGGACGCGCGGGAGCGGGTGTGGCGGGCGGGGTATTGCTGGGTGGACAACCGGCTGAATGCGCAGTTTCCCGCGGCCATGCTGCGCAAGCCGAAGGAGAAGATCGTGCCTTGATATTCTGGGCGAGAGGGCCTATGGCAGCGAAAAAGCGAAGTTATCCAGAAATGAGAATGCCTGAAAATCTATAAAAAGCTATCGATAGATGGAGCTATCCCACCTTAACCGATGCGCACAAAACGCGCATCGGCGAAGGTGGGGCACCCGGTGCTGAGAGTCAGACCCCGGTTCTTCTGATCCCTGATCCCTGTTCTCTGATCTCTGTTCTCTGATCTCTGTTCTCTGTTCTCTGTTCTCTGATCTCTGTTCCCTGCTTTTTCACTTCCCAATCAGGCTTTTGGCGATGGCGTCCAGCATTCCGTTGAGGAAGTTGATGGACTCGGGGGCGGAGAAGCGGCGGCCGATTTCGAGGGCTTCATTGATGACGATGGGGAAGGGTGTGCCCTTGAAGCCCAGCATTTCGCCGACGGCCATGCGCAGCAGGTTGCGATCAACGGCGGGCATCCGCTCCAGCCGCCAGTGCTTGGAGTTAGCCACGATCAGCTCGTCGATCTTCTCCTGGTGGGCGATGGCCACGCGGAAGAGATCCTCGGCAAAGCCGCGCACATCGGGTTCGACTTCGTCGGCGGCCTTCCAGAAGTTGGCGCGCACCTGATCGGGGGTCTGCTTGCCAATGTCTGCCTGAAAAAGCATCTGCATGGCCAACTCGCGGGATTTACGTCTTGCGCCGGCGCTCAAGCTGTGCCTCGTTTCAGGGTGCGGCTGAGGCTGACCATCTCGATGGCGGCTGAGGCGGCTTCGAAGCCCTTGTTGCCGGCCTTGATGCCGGCGCGATTGAGAGCCTGTTCGAGGGTCTCGCAGGTCAGTACGCCAAAGCTGTGGGGAATGCCGGTCTCCTGTTGCGATTGGCCGATGCCGCGCGCCACTTCGTTGTAGATGGCCTCGTAGTGAGCGGTTTCGCCGCGCAGCAGGCAGCCGAGGGTGACGATGGCATCTACCTTGCCCAAGTTGGCAATGGTGCGGGCGGCGGCGGGAATCTCCCATGCGCCGGGAACGCGAACCACGTCAATGTCTTCGCGGCGCGCGCCAGAGCGCAGCAGGGCGTCGAGCGCGCCCTCGAGCAGGCGCTCAGTGACCACCGCGTTCCAGCGGGCGACGACCACTGCAAAGCTCATGCCCTCGGCGGAGAGATCGCCTTCGACGGCGAGCGGCTTGCCCTTGATGGGATCAGTCCAGGCCCAAAAAGAAAAGGCAAATCCGGGCTCCGGCTCGACGGTAAATAGATTCGACTTCCAATCGGTTTCCGTAATGACCGACAGACGCGAGAGCGCCGCTTCGCCGCCCTGCGCCAGCAGCCAGACGGAAGCGGCCTGGTGGACGGCGTCGAGGGCGGTCACCTCGACCAGCACGTCGGCTGTGGGAGGGAAGTGGCCATCGACAAATTCGAGGTTGCCCAGCGGGGCCAAAAAGGCTGCGCCGCGGCTATTGTCTTCTGTCCAGCCTTTGCCGGAGGCGAATCCCAGTGCGGAAAAGAAGCTGGCCAGCCGCTCATAGGCTGGGGCGCTGCCCGCGGGACGAAGGAAGGAAATACCCTTGATCATCTCTTGATTCTATCGTGCCGGGGGCGGGAGGCTGGGGCGAGAGCGGGCATTGTGCAGGCAAAAGAAAAGGGCCGGCGCTGAAGGCCGGCCCTTGGGGTGTGGCGCAAGCCGTAGCCCTAGGTGGTGGAGCGGGGCTTGACGGCGATGTATGTGGCGGGAACGATGGTGTCCGAGCCAGAATAGGTGCAGCCGGTGTCGAGGCTGGTGCAGGCCGGCAGGTTGGGGCTGATCTGCTTGGTATCGGTCAGCGGGGTCTTGGCGCTGACGGCGCTGGGAACGCTGATGAAGTGAACCAGATTGTCGCCGGCCGTGGAGACAAAGAAGTATTTGTCGTCGGGGGTGAAGGCGCCGGCCAGGGGAGCTGTAATGTTGCTGTTGCCGGTCAGCGTGACGTAGCCCAGGGTGCCAGCCGCGTCCTTGGCGCCGGGCACGTAGTAGGGCAGCGATGCGCCCGTCGTGTCGCCAGTGTAGGTGATAAAGGCGAGGTTAGAGACCGGCGAGGGCACCACCTGGTTGACGGCCGTGGCGATGGCCGAAACGCTGAGCGGCGGTGTGGTCAGCAGCTTGCCGTCGGTCGACAGCGGCGTGGAGAGTGTGCAGGCCGTGGTGGGAATGGTGACGCCGATGTCGGCGAGAGTCAGTTCGCCGCCGCTGATGGCCGCGCCCAGAATGTGATTGCCGTCGGTGGTGGCGGCCAGAACGTCGGTCTCAATGGGGATTGAGTCATCGCTCTGCGGATAGTAGGTAAGGCCGTTGGTGTTGCCCACCGTGCCGATGGGGCACCAGGTGTGGGCGATGGTGTTGAATCCCGCGCTGCCGCTGAGGTAAGCTCCGACGCTGGGGACGGTGATGGCCAGACTCTCAGAGCCGCCCGTGCTGGCCTTGCCGCTCAAATCGTGAATCGCCCATCCGCTGTTGACGTTGTAGACGTAGAGCGTGTCGCTGTGGCCGGCGCCGAGCGAGGCCTTGTCGGTGATGTAGAGCGTCTTCGAGTCGGGGGTCCAGGCGGCGCTGCTGCCCATGCCGGCATGGGTGATGGTAGAGCTGCCAGAGACGCTATAGATGTAGAAGAGCTGCTGCGCCGGATCGTTGATCAGCACCGTCTGGTTGTTGGGCGCGACGGCCAGCACCTTGCCATGAATGTTGGTGTTTTGCGTGGAAAGGCTGCCGCCCGAGGCGGTCAGCGTCAGCACCATCAGCTCATAGTCCGAGCCCATGTAAAGGCTGCTGGCGGTGCGGTCCATGATCATCGAGTTGGGCACGTAAGGCAGCTTGATGGTTGAGCCAACCGTGCCGCTGAGCAGCGCCATGGGAATGACGTAGCGGGAGCTGCCCGGGGCGCCGAACCAGGCGTAGTCGCTGGCCGTGCCGGGAGTATTGATCACGACCGGGTCGGAAGAGAGCGGGACGCCGGTGCCGTATAAGCCAATCATGTTGGTGGGCGCCGGGTTGCAGGTCGAGGGCTGGCAGATGGCGGTGATGGAGGCCGTGCCAGGGAAGGTGGTGGTGATGGAGCCGCCGCTGCCCGAGGAGATGTCAACCGGATCGGTGGACTGGTAATCGAGCGACAGGCCGGTGATGGTGGCTCCCTTGGTGTCGGTGATTACGGTGGTCAGGTTCTGGGTGACGCCCTGGGTCACGGTCACCGGATTGTCTGCTCCCGATTTGCCGTTGAGGGTGACGGCAATTTTCTCGGGCGGGCAAGTGGAGAAGTAGCCGGCCGTCGAGCCCGCTCCAGTCAGGGTCGCGGTGATGATGGTGGTTCCCGGCAGCACGGCGGTGATGGCGTTGCTGACACTGTTGAGCGTGGCCACCGAAGAGGTTCCCACCGAGAAGGAAAGGGTGCCGATCGAATTTGCGCAAGTGGGTACTTTGGTCAGTGAAGTGGTGACCGGAACGGTGCCAGAGCACGTCGCTGAGCTACTCGACGAGAGTACGGCTGTAGTTGGCGGTGTGGTAGCGTTGACGCCACCTTCCGCAAGGGTCAGTGGAGTTCCAAGTGCAATCGTGTTTGTGCCGGTCAAAACTACGGTTGCGGTTGCTCCGGTAGAACCGTTATTGAACGTAGTCAGGTTGCAGGTTCCCCCTGCCGCGCCCACGGTCGTGTTGGCAAGAACCGATGCGACGTTCACTGTGCCGGAGCAGGTTGCAGTGCCGCTTGAAAGCGTGGCTGTTGTAGGCGCTGCGCTAGCGCCTGAGCCGCCATTCACCAAGACCAAAGGCGTTCCGCTCGCAATCGCATTCGCGCCAGTTAAAGCGACCGTTGCAGAGGCGCCAGAAGAACCACTATTAAAGCCGCTTACTTGGCAGGTTTGCCCTTCTGTCCCTTGGATTGATCCGCCGGACGTGTAGGATGCGCTGCTGATGTTTCCCGTCGCGGCGGCAATTGCTCCACTTTTGATGATGTCGGGAGTGATCGCGGGCATGGCGCAAGCACTGCTGGCGCTGGTGACCGACGAGGGCGCGCAGAGCAGCACGTTCGTCGGGGTTCCACCAACATTCTGGCTATAGCAGGCCTGGGCGTCGAGTTGGGCCGTGTCACCCTGCGAGACGCACGAGGATGGCCCCACCAGGGCGACCGTCGTCACCGGGGCGTGAACGTAAACCGCCACGGGATTTGAAGTAACCGACTGCGCGGCGGCGGTGATGTAGGCCGTTGCGTAGGGCAGGCCGCCGGTCGAGGGCAGGGGGCTGGGCGCGCTGCAAATGGTGTAGTTGGCGATGCCGCCGCCCGTGTTGCGATTCCACGTGCCGGCGCAGATGCTGCCGGCGGGCGAAATATCCACCAACTGATTGTTAGTGGTGCCGTAGGTGTACGTGCTCACGCTCGCCGCAGTCGACTTGCAGGTAGTGGCCGTAGGCGCTGTCACCTGCCTGGTCTGTCCATAGGCCAGCGAAATGCCGGTAGTGGCAGGTTGCAGGGTGATGGTCTGCACGTCGGTGATCTTCAAGCCGTAACCCGAGCCGTTGCAATAGTTTTCACCGGGGTTGCGCGAGCAGCCGGAGATCGAGATTCCGGCTGGAATCGCCAGGCACATTAAGCAAACAAGCGTCAAAAACCGCCGCATGAATCCTCCCCGCCCCACGTTGTCAATTAGCGGAACGGTCTCTTCTGAATACGTCAAAAAACTGGGTTTAAAGCGGGCCGTCAACCTGCCGAAGCCAGCTTGCCGCCGGATAAATCCGCTTCATGACCGGCTTTCGGCTGGAAGCACTTCCACCCGGCCGGCCGACGAACGCGCTCTTGATACTTCAAGCAAAAGTGTATCAGGACGAGCTGGCAACCGGCATAAAGCTGTTCCGGCCCGTGGCCCGCACTGGCTATTTTCATAGACTCTGGTGAGCGCGGATGGAAAGCAAACCCCTGCGGTGGGGCCAACTACTGGCTATCCGCTTGTACATGCCGTGCATGAAACCATGATTCTGGGTGCCCCCGGTCCCTCGCTTTTGGGGACCGGGGAAAGCACGCCTCAGCCGAATACCGCAAATCTCAAGCGAACCAAAAGCGAGCCGCTGGCTCCACCGCAGGTGGCCGCGGGGGGTGCGGATTATTTCCAGCATCCTGCTACCCTGAATGCAGGCTCAGGAATCCCGGGCC
>Ga0224528_1000334_pt1 | contig 37777 bp, 48 predicted proteins | sample CBST25metaG_2_FD_179888 | JGI IMG/M metagenome (GOLD analysis project Ga0224528, IMG submission 179888) | Peat soil microbial communities from Stordalen Mire, Sweden - C.B.S.T25 | ecosystem: Environmental > Terrestrial > Soil > Wetlands > Peat | place: Sweden: Norrbotten County, Stordalen Mire...
GATCTGATGGGGCACCGGCAGCCGGTTGCGAGACAGGCTTTCATCAATCTCTCCTGCAGGATGACCGCCTTCCCGAGGCTTGCCATGGAGGGTGCAACCGGGCCGACCGCGCTTCTCCCCTGCTTCACCCAGGGTCATTTTTGGGGGTATTTTTTCCACTTCCGGGCAGTGACCACCCCCGGAACCCCCAAGAGGAAAGCCCCCGAAACCTTAGGTTTCAGGGGCTTTCTTGTGGTGGCTGGATGCGGACTCGAACCGCAGACCTAGGGATTATGAGGCCATAGGTTGAATAAATTAATTCATTTGTTTTCTTATTTTTAGGATGAATTTTTTGACCAATTTGTGACCAGGCTGTGACTGGATTTCCCCGGTGGCCAGGGACCCGAACACGGCTGCCTGGCCCGCGGCCAAGTCCTCGGTGTTCAGCTTTACGTATGCCATGGCTTGGTTGAGGGACTTCTGGCCCAATCCGTCTTTGATGAGGTGGGCGTTTCCGGTGGCCCGGGCGGTCATGGTGGCCCAGGAGTGGCGCATGGAATGGGGCGTCAGATGGATGCCCAGGTCCGCCGCTGCCGCTTCAATGGCCTTCCGGGTGAATTGCGCCCGGTGGGGAAGGGCGTCCGCTGCCGGGATAACCAGTCCCGCTGTGGGGCGGCTCTGTCCAGCCGGGATCAAGGCCGCCAGCTTGGCACGGAAATCCGCAGGGACAGGGAAGGCCGGGGCGTCCTTGGCTTTTCGTTCACCATGTTGGAACGTGGACAGGTCCCGGCTGAACCATTCCCAACGAAGGCGGAGAGCTTCCTTCTCGCGTAGGGCGCAATAGACCATTGCCCGGACTGCAACCTGGACGTGAAGGGGGTTCTGTGAAGGGTGACCCCCGGCAGCTCCACGGCGGCCCAAAGATGCCTTGTCCACCACAGCGAGGAAGGCCCGGACTGTTTCCCGCGTCAAAGTGGGCTTGGGTTTCTCCTGGCTATCCAGGATCTTGACTCCCCACGGAACCTCCGCCAGTGTCTTGGGGACCTCGACGGCCCACGCGAAAACCAGGTGGAAATGGAGGAGGAGCTTATTGGACCCGGCCACGGTCCGGGGCCGCGCCTTGGGCGGGTTCTCCGGACGCGTTCCTGATGCCTTGGCTTCTGCCTGGAGGCGCCGCTTTTTGGCTTCCTCCTGGTGGGCGTTCTTGAGGCTTTTCCCACTTAGGAAAGCTGCCCGAAGGGCTTCTGCGTCCGCCGTGGTGATTGTCTTCGCCATCCGGTCCCCTAGGGCGGGGAGGATGTGCAAGCGCCAATCCCGTTCCACGCGGTCCCGGTGCGACTCCGAAAGGGTTTGTTTCGTTCCGGCCCACCATGCGATCCAAAGGTCCTTCACCGTGGCCTCGGTATTGACCGGGAGCCCCTTGGATCGCCGGAGGGCCTCGGAATGCCACTGGCGGGCCACATCCAGGGCGTCCGGATCATAGATCGTGGCGCGGGTGGAACGGTGGATATGCTCCGTTCCGGCCTTGAAATCGCAATGCCAATACCGCCCAACTTTGTGAAGGCCGAACTCACGCCGCGCCATCTCACCCGCCCAAAGACATAGTGGAAACGGCTTCCTCATTGAGTTTGGAAGGGTTTTTGACCGTCATTACATAGAGGCGTTTGAAGACCTCTCCCTGTGCGACTGTTGGCAAATCATAGAATTCGTTCGACTTGCAAATAAGCCACGCCACGTCAAGGGCCTTGTTCCAGTCCAAAAGTGTCGCACCCAAAAGGGCCGAATCCAATGGGGATGAGGTGTTGCGCCGAATCGGGAGGCGGTCCCCAAACCCGGAAAGCCATCCCTCATCTACGTTTAGGACCTCTGCGATGGCCGCCATCCGTGGCTTTTCTGGGACCGTCCCGGTTTCCCACTGGGTAACAGCTGGCCGGGTAATGCCCAGCCTTTCTGCAAGGGCTTTTTGTGTCATGCCCCGATCTATTCTGGCAAGTTTAATCCTTTCAGACATTTCAGTCATTGTCAGAATCCTCTTGAAAATAAAAACTTGTAGCCAAGGTAAAGTTGTTTTACCTTGATTGAGTCAGAGGGTAACTTGCCGAGCTTGCTAGAGCTAAGGTAAGCAACCCACGCCCCGAAATCAACAAATAGAATTTAGCAGAGTTTCAAGTCAAAGGCTGATCCTCTGTCTAAACGTATAAGACACAAGGCTTTTTTAGAATTAGGCCTAGTCATATGCACTCAAAAAATGTTTTTCCCACCCGCCATGGGACGGGTTCCCCCTATCTGAAAGGAGGCCTTTTTGCGCCCCAATGAAATCGCACTTACCGCCCGGGAAGTCCAGAACCGCCTTGCGGAGCGCCGTGGGAACAAGGTCATGCACCATGACACTTTGATCCGCGCCATAAGGAAACATGGCCTCCCAGCCCGCCCCAACCCGTTCGGCCGGGGGTTCATCTTCTACTGGTCCGAAGTGGAAAGCTGGCTTACCTCCGCTCCCTTGGCTCAGGACACTCCCGCGCCGGTAATTCGCCGCGGCCCCGGCCGCCCTCGGAAGGAGCGGCCGTGATGCGCCACCGTGACCTTCTCATTCTCGGACTGGCCTTCGGGGCCATCGCTGGCGGCATCCTTCGATATCTTCCTGACGCCATTGAAGCGACTGCCGGCGCCTTAACGGCGTGCAGCCGGTAGGGAGTAAACATGACCATACGTGAATCCCGCGCGCTGGCGGCTGTCCAGCGGCTTGGTGCTCCCACGACCCTAGAAGTTGCCGAGGCCTGTCAGTGCTCAACCGCTGCCGCCCGGGACCTGCTCAAGGGGCTTGAGGGGCGGGGATCAGTTCGGGCCATTGGGCGCCGATGGACCGTCCCCTCAGCCGCTCTGGCGGAATATCCCCAACCCGCTTTTCCCGTTGCCCCAGGGGCGGCACTGCTCGGAACCGTGTGTGGCTATGTTGCTGCGCTGGTTCTGACCCTGATCCTCATCGGCGTCGTTTCCTATATCGCAAAACTCTAGGAGGGCTTGTGCGCCTGCTACCTGAACAAATCATCGCCCTTCAGCGGGTCATCCGCTGGCACACCCAGGGAACCACCCGGCAGCAATCCGTCGCCGAGCATAGCGCCGGGGTTGCTCAACTGGCTCTATACCTGGCTCCAGACAGCACCAGCGCCGCGGATCGCGGCCTGATCATGGACCTTGCCCTGATTCACGACGCCCATGAAGCCGAGTTCGGAGACTATCCGGCCCCCGCCAAGAGGCGTCTGCTGGTGGAGTTCAGCATTGATATCGATGCCATCTGCCGCAAAGCATTCTGGGGCGGCGTCGATCCCTATGAACAATTCCCCCCCCACGTCCAGCTCCTGGTGAACGTGGCCGATGTGCTGGAGGCCGCGGTCTACGCCCAGCAGCACCTTCCTGAGATCGCCATCGAAGCGGTCCAGGACGCCATGGCTGCCGGCAAGGGACTCTCGCAGGTCGGGTTCGTCCGTGTGCTCCAGGCCCTGGGGGTGTCCCGTGGGTAGCCCTGCTGAAACCCTCATCGGCGTCACTATCATGATCCCTCTGGACATGTTGAACGCCATCAACCGGGCCGCGGGGCTTCTGCATATGAGCCGGGACGAATGGGCGCGGGGATGCTTCGCCGCCCAGTTCCCCGGCGGGGCGGCGGCCAATGGGTAAGACCACCTTTCCCATGCTTTCCCACAAGGGGCAGCCCCCGATCCCGGATGCAATGCGGAAGGCTGAGCTGCGCCGTTTGCGCGGGGCGTTGGCCGAACACATCGCCCGGCGTCCTGGTTGGACGGACATCAACGCTCGGGCCATCTGGGCCAACCAGAAGGACCTGATCCTTGAGGAGATCGGCATCCAGGAAGGGACGCTCCAGAACCGCTGGCATCCAGTGGACGTGCGCCATGCGTAAATACGGAACTGTGGTCCCATCGTTCTGGCGGGGCCAGACCGGGCTACAGATCCGGGGACTGGGGCAAGCGGCGCAATTGGTGGCCGTCTATCTCATCACGGCGCCCGACAGCAATCTGATCGGCCTCTACTACCTGCCCATGGTCACCATCGCCCATGAGACCAACAGCACGCCCGAAGAAATCCGATTCATACTCAGCGCTTTGGCTGACCTTCAATGGGCATTTTATGACTTGGCTACGGAAACGGTCTGGGTCAGGAACATGGCGTTCTACCAGGTCGGCGAGACCGTCAAACTCAAGGACAAGCGCTGGCCGGCAATCGTGGAAGCCTTGGTTGCCTACGACAAAAGCCCATGGTTTCAGCCTTTCCTGGATGTCTACGGTGAGCCATTCAACCTCAAAGAGGCTTTCGATGGGACGCTGAAAAACATTTCGGGGCAGTTTGAAGCCCCATCCAAGGGGCTTGACCGAGTTCGCAGAAAGCACAACCAAGCCCCTCCAAAGGGGCTTCCAAGGGACTCCCAAGGGGGGGGCGAGCCTCAAGCGGCGGAATCACCAAGCCCCTCCCATGCCAAGGAACAGGAACAAGGAACAGGAACAAGGAACAAGGAACAGGAGCAAGGAACAGCGGTGGCGGCTCCGGCCCCCACAGATGTGCCTGCCTGCCAACTGCCTGAATTCCTTGAACGAGATCTGAAGTCCTTTGGTGTGGTCAAGGCCGCAGTGAAACTGAGCCTTCTGCAGGACTTGGGGCGTCATGGGCTGCGGTGTGCCCTGCTCAAGCTGTCCACCAAGGCTGGCGCCAAGAATCTGGCCGGGCTGCTGGTAACGCGCGGGAAGGAACTGGCCCTGGAGGGAGAGACCATCCTGCGGGAAGCGGCTGTGAAGGCGCTCGCTGGTGCTCCAGCGGCCTTGAAAGATCCTCGGTGGGTGCAGCTGCCGACCGAGCTGCAGGAGGACCTTGAGGCCCAGGCAGCCTGGGCGGTGTGGATCCGGACGGAGTCTCACATGCGGGCCTGTCCTGGGGACGATGAAGCCCCCCGTGCGGAGAAGGCAGCGCGCCGGCCGCTGCTGGCAATCCTGGCCGAGCGCCACCCGGACCAGGCCGGATTCAAGGCCCGGCTGGAGGCGACCATGTCGGCCATTTCGGCCGGCGGCCTGACCCCGCAGGCCCTCAAGCTGGCGGCCATGACCGCCGCGCTGGGCCTGTAGGCTCCCCTGGCGTTCCAGGGGAGCCGAGCAATACAACCGCGCCGGCGGTTCCCGGCAAAACCTCTTCAAGGAGAAGGAATGAATCTTCCGGAGATCAATCTGGACGTGCTGGATAACGGCGCGCTGATGGAGCAGGCGGGAGCGGAGCTGCGAAAAATCTTCGCCAACATCGCGGATCCCAACATCCCGCAGGGTGCCAAACGCAAGCTGCAGATCAGCATCGTCATCAAGCCGAACGAAAAGAGTGGCATGGCTGAGATCGGCTATGACGTGAAGACCACGATGCCGGGCCCTGCAGGTGGTCGAACCATGGCCTATATCGCCCAAGGCCATGACAACCGCCTGGCGCTCTTCCAGGTTCCTCCCAGTGGCGGGCAGCCCCCGCTTTTCGAGGAGAAGGAAAACGTGCGCCCCTTGGGCGCCAAGGAAGCCTAACCGCCCAAACAATTCGCCCGCTTGGGGGTTCAGGGATCGCAGTAGCCAAGCCCACCGGTCCCATCCCATTCACCCATTTCAAGGAGCCATCATGGCTGACATCAATTCCGAAACGATCCAGAAGATTCTCGACCTGGCCGCGCCCACCATCACCTCCGTCACGGATGACAAGGGCAAGGCTGCGCCCTTCTCCAGCAAGCAGCTGCACCAGGTGAAGGTCGCGCCGCCGGTCCTCCCTGATACGGTCAAGGTCTCGACCCTCGCCGGCTTTGCGGACCTGGTGAAGGGCAAGCTGGACAGCAAGGAGTTCCAGGGCGAATTTCTGATCCACATCGTGGATGAGGACACGGTCCGCTTGATCGCCCGGGCCAGCGACGAGCATGGGCGCCGCCAGGTGCTGATGGAGGCCCACCCCATGTCCTTCCAGCAGTTCCCCCTCGACCGATTCATGCCCCAGGAGGAGTTCCTCATCAAGGCCGCCGCCCTGATCGCGGACGGCAACGACAAGGCCTACATCATGCGAATGGCCGCCGGCCTCACCAGCGAGAGTGGCACCACCCTGACCGATGACGGCTTCACCCAGAGCGCGGTGGTGAAGGCGGGCCTCAAGCTGGTGGAGCGGCTGGACCTGAAGCCCATGGTGGACCTCGCCCCGTACCGCACCTTCCCCGAGGTGCCCCAGCCGGTGAGTTCCTTCATCTTCCGTGCCCGCACGGAGGCTCAGCCGATGCTGGCGCTGTTCGAAGCTGACGGTGGCCGGTGGAAGGTGGACGCCATCGCCACCATTCGCGCGGCCATGGCCGCCTTCGGGCTGGAAATCCCGATCATCGCCTAACCTCTCCCGTTTCCACAGGCCGCCCTGCACGCCGGGGCGGCCCTTTGGAGGAACCTATGGAACGCATGCACCACGAAGACCTCCGGGCCTGGATGGCCTTGGAGTTCTATAAACTCTATATCCATTCTGAAACCGACGACCCAAGCCATGGCGCTGCGATCTATGAGGCAGATCTGTTATTGGCCGAGTTGGACCGCACCGCGAAGCCGGTTCCGTGGCCCGCTGACGCCCTTGAACGCATCGAGTGGTGGACCGGCAACAGCGCTGCCTGGCAGGAACGCGCGGAAACCGCATGGGAACGCATCGGCGAGGCCGGCGCCCACATCGTCGCCAGCGATGCCACCATCGCGCGGCTCAACGCCCAGCTGTCCGAGGCGCTGAACCGCCTCGCCACCAGCGACGCCGCCAAGGCCGGGGAACCGAAGATGCCGGGATGGATCGGCCCGCTGCGGGTGGCCGAAACCTGGACCGACCGCTGCGAGGCTCTGGAAGCCTGGGGCCGCCAGGGCTGGGACGCCGCCGCCGTGCTGCGGGTGAAGCTGGCCGAGGCTCAGAACCACGTCGTTTCGCGGCCGGAAGCCGAACACCTCGGGGCCCTGACCGAGCGGAACCGGATCATCGCCCTTCTGGACCAAGACGCACCAAATCAGCTGGTCCTCAGGAGCGGTGGCACCGATCTGTTTGGGGTTCGCCTCCGCGATGCCTTGACGCCTGCGGTGAAGCCGTGACCGCCCCGCTGACTCGGCACCAGCTCCGGCGGCGGCAGTTCCTGGCCCAGGGCCTCTGCCCGAAGTGCAGCGGGCGGGAGATCGTGGTTCCTGGCCTGAATGTCGGACCCAACTGCCGCGGTGCGGCGGTGCGCATGCAGGCTGCACCGTGGCGGGATCCTGTGCCGGCCGCGTACCTGCACGATGGCCCAGGCGTCTGGGATAACCCGCCCGATGCGCTGGCTCTGGCGCTTCGGACCGCGGAGTGGGATCTCCAGCAGGAGGCCTCCTGATGGCCCACCTTCGGCACGACGCCCGGGTTTGCCGACAGAAGCAGACCAGTGAGCAGATTCGGATCGCCCATGGCTGGCTCACCCCTGAAGAGCGCCGGGTGCAGGCCGAAAACGAGAACCGCCGCCGACTTGCGGCCCTTCCCTCGGCACAAGGCCCGGCCGGTCTGGCACCTCCATGAGTCCCTGGACCGGATGGAACGCCTGGTGGACGAGTGGCCCGCCGGGGTCTGTTTCGGCAGCTCCGGAGAGTTTGCGGAGGTGGGTTCCCCAGCATGGCATCGCCGCATTGGCGAGGCATGGGACCTGCTGGCGGCCCGCCACGCCCACACGCCATGGATCCACATGCTCCGGGGCCTGCGGGTCTGCCGGATGGGGGCATACCCGTTCGCGTCCTGCGATTCAACGGACGTGGCCCGCAACCACAACGTAACCGGGCATCCCCGGCTCATGGTCGAGGAATGGGATAGCGTCCAGTGCCCCGGCCGCTGGGTGCCTATCGAAACCCACCAATCACTGTTCGACATCGCCTGATCGGCGCATGTCCAGGATCACCCCCTGGATTCGTAATCCTTGACCCGAGCCCGGAGGAATTCGTTTTCCCGCTCAAGGATCAGGGCCCCGGCCTCCAGAGCCGCCGCCAGCGGTTCTATCTCCTCCAGGGTTTCGGCGTTCTTTATGTCTTGGAGTAAATCCTGGATCGTCGTCCCCATCGCACACCTCGCCGTCAGAAATATACGCTCACCTGCTGGAATTTCGACGGCCATTGAAAGGCAAGCCATGATCACCAAAGAAACCGCCGCCCGCATTTGGAAGTGCTATCAGGACATCGAAGTGGGGCAGAAGCTCACCGAAGATATGAAGGGGGCCATGGAACATGGCGATGATCCGAATCCCCGGGATCCCTTCGGCCGCCAGCGGTGCCTCCAACTGGGCATCCCTTGCGGGGATACCGGCCATCGGATGTTCGACGTGCAGCCACGGCTGGCTATCTCGGTAATCCAGGCCCACATCGCCAACCAGGTTGCCGCGCTCGCTGAAGCCAATGAGCAGGCCCGGCTTGAGCTGGAGGCTTAGGTGGGCATTCCCGCCGATGTGGTCGTGATCCTCCCGTCCATTGGCTCCCAAATTATCTTCGTCTGCGACAGCGTCGTGGCGTTCTGGCTGATCCAGGTCCTGGCGCCGCCCGATTCTGGGCCTGACCCCGAATGGGGCACGGGTGGCATGTTCAACTGACAATTTGAACGCATATCTGGAGAAAAAATGAGACTTAAAGACGAATTTCGCGTTGATCAGGGATACAAGATCGATCCCCGGCGCCTGCAGATTGAGCCTGGCTGGAATGCTCGTCACGACACGCCGGCCCTGCGCGAGGCCAATGCCGAGCTGAAGAAAAGCATCCGGGCGCTGGGCGTGCAGGAACCGCTAGCGGCCTACGTGGACGGAGAGACCATCATTGTCACCAATGGCCATCGCCGGCTGAGTATGACCATGGAGTTGATCGCGGAGGGCGAGCCGATCCTGACCGTTCCTGTACGCCTGGAAAGCGCATCGAACGACGCTGCACGCTGCCTGTCTATGCTCACCCGCAATTCGGGGCTCCGGCTGGATCCCTTCGAGACTGCTGAGGTGATCCAGCGGCTGCTCGATTTTGGCTGGAAAATGGATCAGATCTGCGCCAAGACCGGCTTTTCGCGGGCTTCGCTCGCCCAGTCATTGGCTCTCCTGAAATCGCCGGCTCAGGTGCTGGGGATGGTTGAACGTGGCGAAGTCAGCGCTTCGCTTGCTGTCCAGACGGTGAAGGACGAAGGCAGGAATGCTCCTGACGTGCTCCAGGAGGCTGGGCGCATCGCCGAGGCGGCCCATGCCCCCAGGGTGGCTCCCAAGCATGTCAAAGCCGCCCAGGTCGCCCGTGCCGAGGCTTTCCAGGCGAGCCCCATCGTGTCCGAGGGTGCCAATGCGCCGGGAGGTCTTGAATCCCGGTCAATCCGTGATCTGCAGGCCGATGAAGTTCCGGCGCGGCGCCGGTATGTCAACTGGTCAGAGGTCGGTCCCAAGCAGTCAAAGCACCTGGCGCGGATCTGCGAGGCGGCTCCGGGCCCAGAGCGGGACAAGGCGGTTGAGAAGGCCTACGAATTCCACAAGTCGGTCTTTGGAGCCTGAGCAGATGAAATCTCAGTTGGCATTGTTCAAATCTGGCCAAGTCTGGCACTACCGCTATCGGCTGGATGGGGTGCGGGTCCAGCGATCCACGGGTGAGACGGTCAAAGTCCAAGCTCAGGCCATCGCGGATGAAGCTTGGGAAGTCGCCAAGGCCCATTCCCGCGGTGAGGAGCCGGAGCCCACCCTGGGGCGCCTGGTGGAACTGTGGGTGGCCGCCCATGCTCTGGAGGTCAGCCCCAGCCGGATCGGGACCATGACCACCTTCGGCAAGATGCATATTTCGACCTTGCGGGACCTGTATTTGCGCGACTTGGACACCCGGACCGTGCAGGCGGCCCGGGCCGCCTACCAGGCGGGTCACAGCCGGAACTCCACGAACCTGTGGCTGAACTGCCTGAACACCCTGGTGGGCTGGGCGGTTCGGTGTCGGATGATCCGCCAGAAGCCCTGGCAGCTGCGCAAGCTCAAGGTGCAGAAAAAGCCTAAGGTGCAGCTGCCGGTGCGGCAAGCGTCCGCCTGGATGACCGAGGTTGACCGGCTCACCCCTGCTGATGCAGGGCTGGCCCTGGCGATCCGGCTCTGCCTGGGCATGGGCCTGCGGGTGAATGAGGCGGTTGCGGCTCGGTGGGAATGGCTCGATTGGGAACGCAAGACCTACACCCCCGGCCGGACCAAGGGCCGCGAGGCCAAGCCGCGGCCGGTGGTGCCCTGGCTGCTGGAGGAGTTGCAGCCCCGCCAGACCGTTGGCTTCATGCTGCCCACCCGTCCAGGCCATCCCATCACCGACAAGCGGATCCGCTACGTCATGGGCAAGGCCAACCGCAACCTGGGGCTACCGAACATCACGCCGCACCGGCTGCGCGGCACCTACGCGACTCTGCTGGCGGTGGCCGGGACGCCGATCCAGGACATTCAGGCGGCTCTGGGGCACGAATCCATCCTGACCACTCAGGGCTATCTGGAGGTGGACGTGGACCGTATCCGTTCTGGTCAGATTTCCATTTCCGGCTGGCTGAACCTGCCAAGGCGGGGAATGGGCGCGCCCAAGGGTGCCAATCCCCATGAAGCCGAGATCGGCAAGTTTCCTGGAGAAATCTCTAAAGATGCGCAAGTGTTGAAAACAGGTGTTCCCAAGGTTCGGAGGATCGGCAAATGATGGCAGAGCACCTGAGCCAACTTCCCGAGGCCGTCCGAATCACCCTGGCGGTGCTCGAAGCCCAGCTCGCCGAAGACGATCGCAGGCTCGAAGCGGCCATTCTCGCCGCTGCCCGAGATTCCCGGCTCGCCGCTCGGGTGCCGGCCCTGTGTGATGCTCTCCATGCGCAACACCCCGGCTTATCCCAGCGGTTTATCTTCCGTGCTGTGGCCTTGTCCACTGGGCTGCACGAACGCCATATCGCACGGCTGTTTTATCGGAGGAACCAATAATGTTCAAAGTCTCTGTGGATCCCAGCAGCCTGCTCGGAAGCCTGAGTGAGATGAACCAGCGCCACATCCCATTCATCGTGTCCAAGGCACTCAACGCCATTGCCAACGATGCGCAGAAGGCCGAGCGGGAACACATCCAGAGCGCTTTCCACATCCGTCGCCCGTGGGTACTGCAGGGCGTCTACATCAGCAAAGCGGACCGCGCGACCAAGTCCAGCTGGGCGGCCACCATCCAGATTCAGGGCGATCGAGACTTCCTGACCCGGTTCGAGCGCGGTGATCTGAAATATCCCACGCACGGCAAGTGGGTTTGGGTTCCTAACGCGGACGTATTCAAAGGACAAGTGGTCCTATATAGCGATCCTTTGCACCCACGGAACCTCATGTTCCAGCGGTCCAAGGGTGGCCAGATGCAGGGCAACGACCGAACGTTCATGGTCCATGGCAAGAAGGGTGGGCCGCTTGTTCTGCAACGGATATCACGCGCTGGCAAAGGCGTATCCCAGCGCATCGGTCAAGGCTACGTGCGCAAGGGCAGCGGGCGCGATGTTGGTACCGGTCGCTTCACGGCTGGTGCTACCTCCAAGCGTGTCCGTGGCGGTGGCGTCCGTATGCTCTATACCCTCGTGAGCAAGGTCAAGATTCCAGTGCGCCTGCAGTTCGTGGAGATCGTCACCAACACCGTCGTGGCCCAGTGGGAAGGCCGTCTATCCGAAGCGATGAACTACGCATTGAACACGGCGAAGTGACGTATGTTAATGATGTTCGGGACGTGTGTTCACTTGCCGTTGATCCACTATGCGGACATTCATATGAATATCGTCTCCATTCATACTCTAGTATGTCTGTGGACATACTGCACCCCCCCCCGTCATGGGTCCTTCCAGCGAGATCCCGGGCGGGTATCGCGCCAGCAGCTCCTTGTTTGTCTAGCTGCAAGCTTTCAACCTCTGTCGCCGTCTTATAGGGTATGAAATGATAACGAAGGACTCATTAACTCGATTAAAACAGGTTGAAATAGCTGCACTCCTTGACCGGGATGAGCGAACGGTCCAGCGCTGGCACGATGACGGTTTACCACGACACGGCACCGGACGAGGCTCCTACTACGTTTGGGCCGAGGTGCGCGCCTGGGATCAGGCCCGGCTGTCGGGTTCGGAGGGGGAGGCACCGACCGACAAGGAGCGGGAGCAGTGCGCCAAGGCGGACCTGGCCGAGATGGAGGCGGCCCGGATGCGCGGGACCCTCATGGATTCGACCGAAGCCCGGAATGCATGGCAGGACTTCCTGGCCCGGATCCGAGCCAATCTCCGCGACTTTCCAAAGCGGTTGATCCCCCTGCTGGAGGAGGCCGGGAACCCAAGCGAACGGCTGGACATCGCCCGCAAGGAGATGGACTCGACCCTCCGGGACCTGGTGGCCGAGCAGCAGCGTCTGGCCACCGGCGAGGGTGAGGATGGACCGGATGAGTAGCCTTGCCAACCCTCTCCAGGAACTGGCCCAGGCGGCCACCTTCCTGCTCCCGCCGCCCACCATCTCCGGCAGCCAGTGGGCCGCCGAGTACCGGGTGCTCAGCCAGGAGGACTCCTCTGCGGCCGGCCGGTGGAACCGGGACGCCCGGCCCTACCAGAACGAGATCCTGGACGTGGCCACGGACCTCACCACGGAGCGGGTTTCGGTGGAGGGCGCCAGCCAATGGGGCAAGACCCAGGTGCTGCTCTGCATCGCCGGGTATTTCATCCACATCGACCCGGGCCCGATGATGGTCGTGAACCCGACCGTGGGCGCCGTTGAGAACTGGTCGAAGACCCGGTTCACGCCCATGGTGCGGGACTGCCCTGAACTCCGGACCCTGGTGTCCGACCAGAAGAGCCGGGACAGCTCCAACACGATCCTGAACAAGCGGTTCCCGGGCGGCCTGCTGGTCGGCGTCGGCGCGAACGCGCCCACCGGCCTGGCGGCCCAGCCCATCCGGGTCCTGCTCATGGACGAGGTGGACCGCTTCCCGAAGAAGGGGGCCGGGACCGAGGGTGATTCCCGGAAGCTGGCCGAGGCCCGCACCGCGGACTTCCGGTGGAGCAAGAAAATTTATGAGTGCTCGAGCCCGACCATCAAGGACGAATCCAACATCGATGACAGCTACCAGCGGAGCGACCGGCGGCAATGGTGGATCACCTGCCCGCACTGCGGCCACGAGCAGACCTTGAGCTTCTGGAGCGTGATCTGGCATGACCGGCAGTCCCTGGCCGACGCCTTCTATGCCTGCTGCGGCGCCGGCTGTGCGATCTCGGAGCCCGAGCTGCGCCGCGCGGTCCGGCTGGGCCGGTGGATCGCCGGGCGCCCGGACGTGAAGGGGCACGCCGGGTTCTATGTCCCGGGGATCATGGTCAAGCCGATGGCGGAGCTGGCCAAGGGGTTCCTGGAGGCGAAGGACGCCGGGCCCCAGGAGCTGCAGGTGTTCTACAACACGCAGCTGGGCGAGCTATGGAACCTGCGCCAGGGTGAGGAAGTGGCAGTGGAGGGGCTCCTGAAGCGGGCCCGGGAGAGCAGCTACGGATCCGGGGTGGTCCCGGCCGGCGTCGGTCTCCTGGTGGCAGCCGTGGACAACCAGAGCAGCCCCCAGCGACTGGAGTTCCTGGTGCGAGGATTCGGGGTAGGGGGGGAGAAGTGGACCATCCAGCATGAGGTCATCCCGGGGAACTTGGCGCTTCCCGAGGTTTGGGACCGCCTGCAGGAGCTGATCCTGCAGCCCTGGCCCAGGGAGGATGAAGGTCGCCCCATGCGGATCAAGGCGTGCGCTCTGGACATCGGCGGAAACTTCACCAGCGAGGTATACAAGTTTTGCAAGCGGAAGAAGCTGGCCGGCATCACCCACCCGGTGAAGGGCGCCACGAAGCCTCAGGCCAAGATTGTTCGGCGGTCCGGGAAGCGGGCCCGGTTGTTCCTGGTGGATGGCGTGGCGGCGAAGGACACCATCTACGCCTGCCTGAAGATCGACAAGCCCGGGTTCGGGTACCAGCACTTCCCGAACGATACCGACCAGGTGTACTTCGAGCAGCTCTTCGCGGAGAAGCCCTGCCACCGAGCCGGGGTCCGCGCCTATGAGCGCGTGCCCTCCGATGCCCCGAACGAGATCCTGGACTTACATGTTTACTGCGATGCTGCCCAGGCCATCTGGGGAACTCCCCGGGACTGGGCGGCCATGGTGGCCAAGGCTGCAGAAAAACCAACACAGGAGGAACCGATGGACGAGCCTCACCCCACCGAAGAAGAACCCGAGCAAACCCCGGAGGAGCCAGCCCCGGCGCCGGCCCCTGCGGCGGTCCGCGTCATCCGCCCCAAGAACCGTCCCGGTGGCGCGGTCACCAGCACTTCAACCGCCGGGATACCGCTTGCCCAGCTCCGGGGAGCTACCGGAGGCGCCGGAGGGTCGGGGGCTTGGTAGATTCCCGCGCATTTCGAACCGTCAAGGAATCCTTGACCGTTCATTGTCTTCCCCTTCACCAGGGGCCTTTCCATGTCTGTTGCTATCCCATAGCAACGCCTCGGCCACGGCCAACTTCCATTCTGGGGTCTCTGGAGTCCCCCATGGCATCCCTGGCCGCTGCAATGCCCTTCCTACTCCGCGACGAAGGCGGTTGGTCCGACGATCCGTCCGACCCGGGCGGTGCCACCATGCACGGGGTGACGCTGCGCACCGCCCAGCAGATGCTCGGCATCACCTCGCCGGAGCAGCTGCGGGCCATCACGCCGGAGCAACTGAAGCAGGTGTATGGCTCCCCTGAGTTCTGGCGCTATGACGGGATCCAGGACCAGCGGGTGGCCACGAAGGTTTTCGATATCGGTGTGGACATCGGGATGGGAACCGAGATCCGCATCCTGCAGAAGGTTCTGGGCGTAGCCGAGGACGGCGTGTGGGGCCCTGCTACCCAGGCGGCCACCAACGCCCAGGACCCCAACCAGCTGCTCCCGGCCCTGTGCGAGGCGGCCCGGGAGCACTACATCGCGGTGGCGCAGGCCCATCCCGTGGAGGGGAAATTCCTGATCGGCTGGGAGCATCGGGCGGAGGAAATCCCTGATGCTGCCTGATCCATGTGCGACCCCTTCGGAGATCGCCCCTAAGACTGGCCGTATTGGCCAGTTGGAACAGGAGAGCCTGGGCCTTTTCCAGAGGCTGATTCGGACGGATCAGCCGGAGGAGGTGCGGCGGGCCCTGATGTGGATCGCGGGATGCACGCTGTGCTTTTGCCTGGTGGTACTCACCCTGGCGGTCTGGTATCAAGCCTGCCTCGACCAGCACGTCGACGGCGGCCTAGTGGGCGCCCTCGGCATCATCTCGGGCTCGGTGGCGGGTCTCGCCGGCGTGGCCTACCACAAGCAGGGAGGACCCAATGGCGACTAACTGGAAGGCTATCGGAATCAGCGCAGCCGTGGTGCTGGCGGCCGTCTTTATCTATCGGGACCACGTCCAGGATAAGCGCGACGCGGCCCACCTCCAGCAGGCCAACGTGGACCAGGCCGGCGCCAATGCCGATGCCGGGAAGGGGAATGCGGATGTCACGCCGATGCAGGATGAGCGGAAACAGGTCGCCAAGGACACCGCGGCGGACCAGGCCAACGATCCGAAGTTGGCAGCGGACCGCGCCCGGGTGGCCAGCTTCGATCCCCGCCCTCTTCCTGGTCCCGGATCTCCCAAGGTGCCCGCTCCTGAGCCTGTGGTCGAGCCTCCGGAATCGCCTCGGGAGCTGGCTAAGGATCAGCTGATCACTGACCTGACCACGGCCCTGGCTGGCCGGGATAAGACCATCGCCGACCAGGCCAAGCTGAACGCCACCACCACCGACTATGGCCAGCATGAGCACGCAGCCTACGCCCAGGACGCTGCCACAGTCGGCGAACTGCGGCAGGCCAATCACCCGACCTTCCGACGCGCCGCCGGGCTGCTCTATGCGCCGGGCCAGTCGGCGGTGGGCGTCATCGTCGAGCAGGACATCGCCCGGGTGCGGGTTGTGGGCGAACTCATTCAGCAGGGCCTACCGGCGATGGCCGGCGGACGCAACCAAACCCTGGCGCTGATCGGCGCTGCCATCACCTTCTGAGGAGGCCTCATGCCTGAGATCGTCACCACCCACCTGACCCACATCTACTGGGCCCTCGTCTGCCTGCTCGTGGCTGTCCTGGTCCACTTCTGGCCCACGATCAAGACGTGGTGGGCCGCCCGGGCCGCCGCGGCCGAAGCCGAGGGCAAGCGGGCCAAGGCGCTGGCGGAGCTGGCCGCCGTGGACGTCGAATCGCTGTTCAAGCGTATCGAGGACGCTTTCGATGCCAAAGTCAAGGCCCTCGAAGCCAAGGCCAAGGACATGGAGTCCCGGATCGACGCCCGGGTGGCGGCCGATGCCTTGAAGGTCGCCGCCGCAGTCGATCCGGCCACCGATCCTGCGTCCGCGCCGGCCGCGCCCGAAATCGTCACGATTCCCGCCGCCACGCCAGTGCGTTCCCTGATCCCCTCGGCCTAACGCATGCCCCTTCTCGGCATTTTCCTGAGCATCCTTGGCATCATCGCAACCAGCGTGCTATCGATCTGGGCCACCCTGAAAGCGGATCGCCGGGCTCGGCATCAGGACCGCCAGCGCCAGGATGAACAGCGCGAGCAGGACCAGAAGGCCCAGCTGCACCAGATGGAGCAGCTCCTGCAAACGATGGTGGTGGAGAAGATCGAAGCGGCCTTCAAGGAAATCGGCAAGCTCCAGCTTCAGGTCGGCGCTGTCGAACGGTCCCACTCGCACCTCCTGGGCTTCCTGCAGGGAAAGGGATGCACCGTCCCGGACTTCTGCGATACCAAGGATCCCCCTCCGTAGGCCCACCCTGCGCCCCGTTCCCCGCCGCCCGCTCCCCGCGGGCGGTGTGCGTTTGGGGTGTTGCTATGCGATAGCAACAGTCCCCGGCCGCCCAGGTCTGAAAGTTGGACCCATGGACGATAAGTGGATCAGGTTGCCAAAGAAGATCCAGAGCGGAGACAGCTTCTCCTGGGATCCGATTGACCTCGTTTCCGAGTACCCAGCCGGGCCTAGCTGGACCCTGACCATGTATCTGTTCCTGGTAGGCGCGGCCCCTGGGACGGCGCCGGTGAGCATCCAGGCCACAGCCGACGCGAACAGCTGCTTTGTGTTGGCTCAGACCCCGGCCCAGACGGCTGCGTGGACCCCGGGTGAATACCACTGGACCCTGATCGTCCAGAGCGCGGATGGAACCCAGCGAAAGACCCTGGACCACGGGGAAATCCGGGTGGGGATCAACCCCATGCTTCCCCCGGCTGGCTATGACCCCCGCACCCATGCCGAAAAATGCCTGGCCGCGATCACCGCTGTCCTCGAAGGCCGGATGAGCGAGTCCATCACCGAATACAAGCTCGACAACGGCATCGAGGCAAAGCACATGGACCATGCCGAGCTGATGCGGCTCCGGGCCTACTACGCCGGGGTGGTCCGGCGCCAGCGGGGCAAGGCGTTTTTTACCCATATCCCTGTGAGGTTCAACTAGATGGGCCTCCTTTCCCGCGTCCGCTCCGCCTTCACCGGCCCTGAAACCCGGGCGTCCGTGTCCTTCAGCGCCGGCGCCACCTTCGAACCCAAGCGCCAGGCGCCCATGGGCGTCACCACCTTCGAAGCACCGGTCAAGGCCAAGCGTGCCGTGGGCGCCGGCATCGGTGCCTTCTACACCGGCGCCACGATGTACGGCGGCGGGTTCCTCATGGCCATGCGGTCCAAGGATGAGGAGATCCGCCGGGACGCCCTGGCCCTGCGGGCCAACTCCAGGCGCCTGGCCAACAACAACCCGTTCATGCGTCACTACCTCCGGCTGCTGGGCAACAACGTGGTGGGCCCCAATGGCGTCACCATGCAGAGCCTGTTCAAAAGCAAGTCCACCGGGGTGAAGCGCGACCCCTACGTCACCAAGATCGAGGGCGCCTGGCAGGACTGGTGCAAGCCAGGGAACTGTGACATGTCCGGCCGCTACTCATTCCAGGATGTGTGCCGTCTCTTTGTGCGCACCCTCGCCCTCGACGGCGAGTGCTTCATCCGGATCGTTCGGGGCGCACCCAACAAATTCGGGTTCTCACTGGCGTTCCTGGATGCGGATCTGCTCGACCACACCTACAGCCGGTCCGGCAGCCCTGGGGTCAACCCGATCGTCATGGGCATCGAGATGGATACCTATGGCAAGCCCGTGGCGTACCACTTCACCGATCCCAAACTGATCCGGAACGGCATGGTGGGCGGCTGGGCCTACGGCCAGAAAATCATCATCCCGGCGGACCAGATCATCCACGGCCTGGACCCCGACAGGGCCATCCAGTCCCGAGGCGTCCCGGCCTGCGCCAGCGTGATGTACATCCTCAGCATGCTCGGCCACTACTGGGAAGCGGAAGTCGCCTGCGCCCGCCACGAAAGCGAGCGCCCCGGCATCCTTAAGAGCCCCAACGGCGCCATTGATGAGCACGGCGACGATGACGACCGGGAGGAGCGCAGCGCCCTGGTGGATCCCATCCTGGCTGCGCAGAACCTGGGTGGCAACTCCACCGGCATCGCGTACATGGGCCTCCCGGCCGGCATTGATGTCGAGTTCCCGGACGTCAAGCACCCCAGCACGGCGTTCGAGGCTTTCAGCAAGTCCATGCTCAAGGGCATCGCGTCTGGCCTGGGCGTGGCCTACCACGAGCTGGCCGGAGACCTGACCAGCGTCTCTTTCAGCTCCATCCGGCAGGGCACCATCAGCCAGCATGAGAGCTTCCAGGAGCAGCAGACCCGGCTCATCCAGACCTTGTGCGATCGGGCCCACGCGGAATTCATGCTGAGTGCCTGGATCCACGGGGTGCTCAAGATGCCCGCCGGAGTGACCCTGGAGCAGTTCAGCGCTCATAAGTTCCACCCCCGCGGCTGGGACTGGGTCGACCCCCGGGCCGACAGCGCCGCGGACCTGGAATCCATCGCGGGCGCCGTGAACACCCGGACCGCGGTCCTGGCCAAGAAGGGCCTGGACTGGGAGGACGTGGCCTACCAGCTCAAGGATGAGCAAGACCTGATCGACGCCCTGGAACTCAGGGTCGGCCCGCTGATTCAGGCCCCGGCCCCGGCCGGGAAGAACGATGGCGAGACCGACGGCGAGCCGGGCGTGAACAAGGACGGCGAGGACACCAATTCCCCCAAGGAGGGAACCGATGGAAAGTAGGTCGATCAAGGGCATCCAGTATCGAACCGTCGCGCTGGACCGGGCTGCGGTCAACCGGGAGGCCCGAACGGTCCGAGTGGCCATTTCCAGCGAGACTCCGGTGGAACGCTGGTTCGGGGTGGAAACCCTGGGGCATTCCCCCGGCGAGGTTGATCTGTCCCGAATGCAGAACGGCGCGGCCGCCCTGGTGGGCCACGACACGGATCAGCATTTCGGTGTCCTGGAAAACGTCACCCTGGACCCGGACAGGGTCATGCGGGGTGACATGCGGTTCTCCCGCTCCCAGCAGGGAGAGGACCTGCTCAACGATGTCGAGGATGGGATCCGCTCCAAGATCAGCGTCGGCTACCGGATCAACGACTACCAGACCACCAAGGGCATCGGTGACGCCCCGGACCAGGTCCGCATAACCTCCTGGACCCCCATGGAAGCCTCTCTGGTCGCCATTCCCGCTGATGACCGCGTCGGCGTCGGCCGCTCCCTCGACCCCAATTCCCAGGCCCCGGAAATGTCCGGCACCCGGGACCTCAACACCAACGGCCAGCAGGCCAATCACGAAAGGAGTTCCGCCATGCCGGAACCTATCACCGCGCCTGTCAGCCAGGCCGTCGCCCAGACCCCCGATGAAATCCGGGCCGCTGCCATGAACGAGGCCCTGGAGCTCCAGAACGCCGGCGCCCGCCTGGGCCTGGAAAAGGAGGTCCGCGAGGCCCTGGGCCGCGGGCTGAGCGGGGACGCGGTCCGCAAGATGATCACGGACAAGCTCGTCGAGCGCGGTGGCAACCCGTTCTCCACCCCCGCGGCCGCGGTGCAGCTGACCGAAAAGGAACAGCGGTCCTACTCCATCGCCCGGGCGATCATGGCGCAGGCGACCAACACTTCCTGCTTCGAGCGCGAGGTCAGCCAGGAGGTGAGCAAGAAGCTCGGGCGGGAAGCCCGGGGTATCTACGTGCCGACGACCCTGGGCATGAAGCGCTCCCTGGATGCCACCGTCCAGGCGACCGCTCAGGGGCTGATCTCCCAGGAGCCGGTGACCTTCATCGAGTTCCTGTACGCGGCCCTGGCCCTGCGGAAGTGCGGCGCCACCTTCCTGCCGGGGTGCGTGGGGAATATTCCCTTCGCCCGGCAGATCTCCACCCCCGGCATCACCTGGACCGGCGACGATCCCACCCTTGCGGTGGCCAACGGCGACCAGATCCTGCAGGTGTTCACCATGTCGCCCAAGCAGGCCATGGCGAAGCGGCAGTATTCCAAGCAGCTGCTGACCCAGACCGCGGGCTTCGCGGACACGTACGTCATGAACGACCTGGCGCAGAGCCACGCCCTGGGAATCGATCTGGCCGGGCTGTTCGGGGCCGGAACCTCCAACCAGCCCATGGGCGTGGCCAACCAGACCGGGCTGACCGTGGTGCCCATCGCCACCAATGGCGCGGCCCCGACCTTCGCCAATACGGTCGCGCTGGAAACGGCGGTCGCCCTGGCCAACGTGGACACCACCAACGCTGCCTATCTCACCAACACCAAGGTGCGCGGCGTGCTCAAGCAGACCCTGGTCGCGCAGGCGGCCGGCAGCAAGATGGTCTGGGAGACGGAGGCCAACGGGAAGGGGACCGTCAACGGCTACGATGCCTGGGTCACCAACCAGGTCCCCTACAACCTCACCAAGGGCACCGGCACCGGTCTCTCCGCCATCCTGTATGGCGCCTGGCGCGAGCTGATCATCGCGGAGTGGGGCGCCCTGGACCTCGTGACGGATCCCTACACCCTCGCCGACCAGGGCCTGATCCGGGTCATCTCCACTCAGCTGGTGGACGTCAACCAGCGGCACATCCAGAGCTTCGCGGCCATCCTCGACGCCCAGTGCTAGCCGCTTGAGGGGGCGGGAGTCACCCCGGCCCCTCGCTTCTTTCTGACGCCCCATCAACCAGGAGAATCGCCATGCAAGTGCAGATCACCGCCCATACCCGCGTCCTCGGGGAGACCGTTGCCCCGGATGAGATCGTGGACATCCCCGACTCCGAGGCCAAGACCCTGTTTAGCGTCGGGAAGGCCGTGCCCTACGCGGCCCCGGCCACCCCCGCCGTCGAGGTCATCAAGTAGCCATGCCGAACCTCGCCCAGGATGCCCGCAGCATGATGCTCGATTTCGGTGAACCTGTGACCTTGGCCTCTGGGCTTGTGGTCAAGGGGATCCCGGGCGTGGCGTCCGTGGAGGACACCGTGGTGTGCGAGAACGTCACCGCCGGCCGCACCCGGACGCTCCGATTCGCATCTGCGGACGTTCCAGACCTACAGCCCACCCGGGACACCCTCACCTGGAACGGCCAGCCCTGGCTGGTCGTGCACGTCCAGCTCGCGGGCGCTGGCAACGTCACGCGCGCCTTTCTGGGAGCGCCATGATCACCCTGCAGCAGTTGATCCGATATGCCATGGTTGGCGCCATCCACGAGACCACTGGGTATGTTGCCTACCTCTCGCCCCGGACGGACCTGGGCGTTTCCCTGCTCCCGGCCATCTGCATCTACTCCCACGGCGACAAGGCGACCAATGAGGACTCCGATTCAACACGGCCTCACCCCCGGATCTACTCCGTAGCCGTGGACTACACCGGGGTGGGGCGCTCTGCCGAGGACAGCACGGACGCCATGGCTCGGCTCATCCGCAAGGCCCTGCTTTCCGACAGCACGCAGGGCGGACTCGCGGCCCTGACCACCTGGTCCACCCAGGAGTGGGGGGGCACCGAGGGCGAAGTCCCGCTGTCCGGCACGGTCCTGATCTTCAACTTCAAGTACATGTGGCGCCCGGACTGGTAGCCATCCACCCCGCCCCCTCAGAGGAGAATCCCCAATGACCCAGGCCCTTTTCGCGAGCATCAACCAGGCGTTCGAGAACCATGCCCCGGGGAAAGTCTACCTTTTCCCCTATCCGGCCGCTGACCCCGGAGGCGCCACCCCGACCAATACCACCCGGATTGACGCGTACCTGGCGGACATCTTCGGAGAGGACGCGACGTTCCATACCATCAGCGCGAAGGCCTGGGGGGACGTGGACGAGAACGGCCTGAACGCCGACGTGAAGAACGACACCATCGAGTTCCCGCACAATGACGGCTCCGCCCCCGGCAGCGTCCCGGGCGCCATCAAGTCCGCCACTCTGGAATTCGCGATCTATGACTGCGACGCCGCCCACATCGCGGACATGATGGGCCTGGCCGCTGCCGACCTCCTCACCATCGCTGCGACCGCCACCACCGCCGGGCGCCAGGCTGCCCTGCTGGCGGTCCCCGACGCCAGTCAGAAGTGGATGGTCATCTACGTCGCCCAATCCGCGACCCCGGGCGAGTGGGACCTGTATGTCTGGCCCCGGTGCAACTTCACCAACGCCCCGGCCATCAAATACAGCGTCAAGGACAAGCTGTCCATGAAGTGCCAGATGGCGTGCAACCCCGACCTGTTCCTGGTGGACAGCCGAGGGCGGGGTGTTTTCTCCGTGCCCATCACCGTCAACGCTCCGGTAGCCTAGCCATGGCGGTTACCCTCAGCACGCGCCGCCTGGAACTGGCGCTCCCCCTGATCGCCCCGCTGTCCGCCCTCATGGACGCTCGGGCCAAGGTCAAGGGGGGCGACCCCTCCGCCATGCCCGCGCTCATGAATGCCATGGGCGACAGCGGGACCACGAAAGCAGTCCGGCAGCTCGCCGCCATTTCCGCCGCTTCTGACAATGAGCTGGAGCAAGCGGATAAAGACTCGCTCTTCATGGCCAAGCTCGTGGCTGATGCCGCCCAGCGCCCTTACGTGGATGCCCTTGGTGACGCCCTGTCGCTTTTTGGCTTTGTGCTGGGTGCCTACGGCGTCACCCCCAGCTATTTGAGCAACGACGCCGCCCCCGCCGTGGATTCGACGAACCAGCCGCCCCCGACGGACACGGGCCCCGCTTCCCCATCCGCAGGCTGATCAGCTCCAGGGCAGGGGGCTGGGAGATCGCTGCCCAGCTCCCGGCTGATGACGCCCTGGTCCTGCTGCAGGACCACCTGCGAGAGGAGTCGCACCGGGCCCTCCGCCATGCCCTCGCCTGCTGGCACTCCGCACTTGGCCTATACGCCAACGGCGGCAAACCTCCCGATCCACCCAAGCTCACCGATTACTGAGGACTCATGGCCAACGAACTGAAAGTAGTGATCACGGGCGATGCGGGCGACGCCATGCTGGTCCTCGATCGGTTCCAGGACAGCATCAAGAAGACCGCCAGGACCGCCCAGGACGCAGGTAGCACCCTGGAGCAGTTCGGCGATGGGTTCGCGAAAAGCGCCTTGGCCTTCGGTTCCGCCGCGAGCCTGGGGGCCATGGCTGCGAACCAGATGGTTCAGGCCATCAAGGGTGCAGCCAACGCCTTCCCAGAGGCTGCTGCCCACACGCTCGCTGTGGCCCGGACCTTCGAAGGTCTGGCCTTCCAGACCGGGGAGTCCCTCGACCAGTTGAACGTCTTCGACGCCACGATGAAGCTCACGGGCGGCAGCATCGAGCAGCTCGGGGACTGGCTCACGGGCGTCACGCGCTCCATGAAGTCCAACAGTGAGGTATTCGTCGCCAATGGGATCGCGGCTTCTCAGGCAGCCCTCCTGCAGATGAAGCCGATCGACGTGATGCGGGCCTCCCTATCCGTCATCGAATCGTGCACCGACAAGAACCGGCAGCTGATTCTGACCCAGGAGCTCCTGGGCCGGGGGGCCATCAACGAAATCCCCCAGATGCGCAGGTTCTTCGACACTCTGGGGGAAGGGCAGGCGGCCTTCGACAAATACGGCCGGGGCATCGATCCGAACATCACGGAGAAGATGAAGGCCATGGAACGCCGCTCCGGCGAACTGGCCATCGCCCTGGATGCCCTCCAGAAGCAGGCGGCCCTGAGTTATGAGCCGTGGGACCGGTTCTTCGCGTGGATGAACCAGGGGTTCCTCCACGTGGCCAAGTTCGCCATGGACGCAGTGGACGGTGCTGTCTACTACACCGTTCACGCGTTCAGCAAGCTGAATGGCCTGTTTAACTTCAGCAAGCCAGGACAGGTCAACACCAGCGCCCACGACGCGGACACCTCCCCCGCCTCCCCCAGCAAACAGCCCCAAACCAAGGAGGAGATCGACGCCGAGCGCGAGGCGAAGAAGAAGGCGGATGAGGTGGCACGGGAAGCTGCCAGGAAGGGTGCTGAGGCCAAGAAAGAGGCGGAGCGCAAGGCAGCGGAAGCAGCGAAGACCAGCATGGAGGTGCAGCTCAACCTCCAGGAGCAGCTGAACCACCTGCGGGCCGAAGACACGAAGACCCTGGACAGTACGTCCATCAAGCAGAAGCAGGCCCAGAAAGATGCCGAGGCCCTGGCCAAGCTGCAAGAGGACTATCACAAGATCTACACCGAGGTCGAAAAGAGCAACACCCCTGGATCCCAGGACGCAGCAGCGCAGGCCAGGGTCGCAGCGAAGAAGGTCTACACCGACACCCTGCTGCAGGACCAGCGGGAGGCTGATGCCGCCCAGATCGCTGAGGACGCGGCAACCAAGGCGGCCCTCAAGGCTGCCGACGACAAGGCCTTCGAAAACTTGAAGAAGTCCCTGGCCCAGCAGTCGGAGATCCAGGGAAAGATGTCGCGCGGGCAGATTGAGGAGCGGCTCAAGGCTGCCACTGCCAAGGGTGGATCGGACGCCCACGCAGCCCTGCAGTACATGGTTGAGGCGCACTGGAACGGGACCGCTGCTGGCGGTGCTGAGGCGGGCATGCGGGACTTCATCGCCAAGGGCGATGGACTGTTCAACGAATTTCGCTCCACCACCCTGGGCGTCATGGACCAGATCCAGGGCGGCGTCGCGAAATCCATCCAGAGCATCGTGGAGGGCACGGCCAAGGGTGGCCAGGCCATGCGCACCCTGGCGAAGGGTATCGAAAGCAGCATCATCGGCGCTCTGGCCAAGATGGCTGCCCAGTACCTGATGACCGCCGCTGCCGGTGCCGCGTTCGGCAGCACGCTCACGGTGGCCAACGCTGCCCAGACCAGTTCCGCGGAGGCCCTGGCCACTGCCGAGATCTGGGCCAGTTGGGCACCCCTCAGCCTGGTGGGTGGTGAGGCGGCGGCTCTGGCTGAGATCGCAGTCATGACCGGAAGCATCGCTGGGGCGTCCAAGGCACCTGCGGTGGCGTCGGGGACCGGTGGTGCGTTCGCCGTGGGTGGCCTGATCGACACCCCCACCCTAGCCCTAATGGGTGAGGCGGGCCCTGAGCTGGTGGCACCAGAGCATGACTTCCAGGACTGGGCCCACGCGAACCAGAATCTGGGTTACAACCTGGCGTCCCACGCCTCGCAGGTGTCGAGCCTGAACCGTGCTGCAGGCAGCTATGGCAGCCAGGCCCTGGCATCGAACGGTGGCAGTGTCCCTGGCCCGATGCACAACGACTTCCGGGGCGCGGTGTTCGCGAGCACCACCGAAGGACAGCGTGCCTTTGATAAAGCCATCAACGCCAGCAACGTCCGAATCGGGAAGGCCACCTCTTGAGCATGCGGGCACTCACTCTCAACCTCTATTCCAACCAGGGGACCTCCGCCGCAGGTTCGCTCAAGGTAATTTCGGACCAGCTCATCGAACTGGCCGACGTTACGCAGGAAGTGGACAGCACCGGCAACCTGTCCAAGATCACGCCCGGCACCCTGACGGCCAAGGTGGGCGACCCGGATGGCAGCATCTGGAACTTCATCCAGAACAGCATCGCCCTCCCGCTGACCACGGCCGGCGCGGCCCAGGGCGTGCTGCCCCCGTGGCTGGAACTCTACGCCGGGGGCACCAGGATGTTCCTCGGCGCCGTGGACATGGCGGCCCTGAAGAACATCCAGCGGGCCGAGGACTACAGCATCGAGTTCAAGGTCAACGACTGGTCCATGGGACTGGCGTCCACCTACCTCGGCGCACCGACCTCCCTGACCTGGGAGCCCGACACCGTCTACGCGGTGAACACCAAAGTCCTCAACGGGGCGAACACCTACATCTGCACCACCGCCGGAACATCCGCCACCTCGGGGGGCCCTATCGGCGTGGGGTCCTACCAGGACGGCACGGCCGTGTGGGCCTACGTCACACCGGAATGGCAGCGCCCGGCACCGCTCACGGCCGTCAACGGCACGGCCGTGAGCCAGGCCGGGTTCAGCGGAAACTTCTACGCCCCGGCACAAATCGGCACCGGCCCCGGGTCGCTTTGGTATGGCCAGAACCTGAACGTCATTTTCTTCGCCGACCCCTGCGGCTGGGTCTACTCGGGTGCCACGATCTCCACCGATTACCCGGTGTTCCGGGTCACCTTCCCGACTGGGCCCATAACGACGCCCGACGTGCGGATCGGCAGCTACGGCGGAACGCTGACGGAGACCAGCTACAACGCGATGACCTCCCAGATCGTCTACACCTGGACGCCACCCACCGGGGTGACCGGGCTCTTCCTCCCCAACGCCCAGTTCCCGGCGGGCACCATCGTGGCCAGCACCACCGACGGCGTCGAATACCAGGTGGGAGGTTTGGCCGGGACGAAGGCCAACACCTGGATCACGCCACCTTACAACACCTCCCTGGCCCCCGGCGCTGGGTCCTTCTGGACGGTGGTAAGCACTGAAGACCAACAGGCACAGTGCATGGATTCCGACCGGGCGGTGACATCCTACTTGGCCGCGTGGACTACAGCCAGCCCGTGGCCGGCCGTCGGCCCAACGACGAACTACAAATACGGCCCGGCTCCCGGCAACTGGGAGACGAACGTCTCGCTGGTTGACGCGACATCCTCGGACCTCGACTACTGGGTCGTCACCGTGGCCATCGCCAGCGGCGCATCCGACTGCTACACACTGAACCTCAACAGCGTCAATGGCATCGTGATGGGCGACGTGCTGACCACGGTGGATGTTGATTCACCGGCCAGTATGACGGTGGCCTCGGTGGATCCCATCCTGCTGCAGATCAGGACCATCGAGGCGATTTCGAACATCGCGCTCGGGGCTCACGTCTACTGGGACAGCGACACCAAGCTGGACCTGGTTCGGGAGGATCCCAGGACCCTCCTGACCAGGGCCTGCTCGCCCTACAGCGTGGACACCACGCAGTTCGTGGAGCCGGCCACCGACCGGCCCATGTTCTCCTTCCTGCCGCTGCGCGGACCTGGAGGGGCGCTCTACGCGGTGGGCGACCTGGACATCACACCGGGCGGCCTCCTGCGGCCCCAGACGGGGGCCTATTGGCTGAACCCCGTCACGGACGCATGGCAACCCTCCTACGCCTGGACGGGCACCCCGGACACCGGGTGGTCGAACCCGACCGAGACCGCTCCTGCGACCCCGATGGCCGAGTGGACGTGCCAGCTGGTGAACGCCCCGAGCAGCCTCATGCCCTACGAGGTCCAGAGCCTGAACCCCTGGCAGCGGCTGCGGAATCGCTGTTACTGCGATACCACCTACCGGCGCGAGAACAACGGCCTGATCTACCTGGCCACGACAGGCGGCAACTTCTTCGTCCCCGGGGCCTACGTCAGCACCCAGGCCGGAACCTCCTACAACTACACGGTCACCATCGGCGGCGTCAACTACGCCAGCACCAACAGCAACGACAACTTCACCCCGTGGTCCAACACATGGGCGGCCCAGGCCGGGGCCCTGGTGGTCTACGACTACGTTTCGATGCGCCGGCTCATTTTCAACGGCACATCGGGCGGATCCCCAGGCGCGGTTCAGCTATGCCCCTGGAGCGGATCCGCGTGGGGCTCGGCGTCCAACTACTCCTGGCCGAGCAGCGTGTCGGGCTCCAGCAGCTACGCTCAGTCGGCGGTCCCGATGATCGGGCTGGCCGGCGCTGCCCTGGCCTACATGGTCACGCCCAGCGGGTCTGCCTCCCCCACGGCCTCCGGAAGCACCCTCACCACATCCGCTGATCGGTTGGAACTGTGGGGCTTCAGCGGAGGCCTGCTGGCGTCCCTGGACCTAAGTAACCACACCGCCCTCCTCGGCGGAACGCTCGTTACCACACCCTACGGGGTCTACCTGGTGGGCGCTTCGGCCATCGCGCAGGTGGCCTACTCAGGAGGGGCGCTGGTCCTGACCACCGCGTATCTTACCGATGCGGTGTCCTGGCTGTTCGCCAACACCCTGGTCGCGCGGACCTCAGGGGAGCTGGTCATCATGGGCCGCCTCGATACCGGGACCGGGACGGGGACCGTCACGACCACCACCTGGCTGTTCCGGCTACAGGCTCCCCTCGCCAACAGCCTGGACGGCAGCGTGATCTTCTCCGAGCAGATCTCGACCGGATCCCCGGCCACGGCCGCGGCTGTGCGCGACCCGAGCAAACCCGGCCGCATCGTCGGGCACATCGGCGGCAGCATGTGGCAGCTGGACACCGTCCGGCCGTTCTGCATCGCCCGGTGCCGGCCCTCGGGCATGACCGCCATGGAGCTTATTGAGCACGTCTGCCAGGCATTCGACGCCCTGGCGGTGCCCGACGCGAACGGGATCATGCACATCGTCAGCCGGGTGAACACCACCGCGGCCATCGACCTGGAGGTGAACCGGGTGTCCGTCGCCACCACGGCCTGTTGGGCTGAGTTCTCCAGCATCGTCCGGGTCACCGCTACTAGCGACGATTCCACCTACTACGATTCCTTCGGGCAGCAGGGCGGCATCAAGACGGAAGTCGACAATCACCCGCTCTGCTACTCCATGTCCGACTGCTCGGCCATGGCGGACGCCTGGTGCGATTGGCTGGGCGTCCCGCGCTTTGAGACGGAGGAGGAGTGGATCTACACCGACCCCTCCACCGCGGCCCCCTGGGAGGCCATCCCGCTATTCACCAAGGTGTGCGTCAGCGGGGGCAAGGCCGCGCACCTCATGTCCCTCTCCCAGTCCCTGGTCAAGGGGACCGCCACCGTCAAGACCTTGGAGGCATAGAACATGCCGATCTTCCAACCGGGCACCCCCCGAATTGGCCTGCTGGCCAACGGCACCAGGTCGGCCACGCTCTGGCTGCCCATGCCGGACGAGGGCTACCCGACCCTGCAGTGGGAGCCCAAGGGCCAGGTGGTGGAGCTTTACGACGGCTCCGAGGTCTGGCGCCAGTTGGGCTGGATCCCCGTGATCGTCATGCGCTGGAGCGCCTACGACGACCGCCCTGGCGAGGGCTACACCCTCGGCATCGCTGACGGGCAGCGCCCGGCGATCACGGACCTCCTGAACATCCTGAGCTACGCCCCGGGCATGTTCAGCGTCTCCCCTGGGCCGGCGGCAGGCGGCTTCGTCGCGCAGTCCTGGAAGGAGAGCGCCATCGGGGTGATCGGCAACGCGGGCTATGCCAAGGGCCTGGAGGTCACCTTCCGGGGCGGGGCCATCTGCGCGAACAAGACCCTGGGGACCTTCTAGTGGCGACGACTGTCCGGTATATCAAGGGCGGCATCCAGATGATCTGCGATGTCTCGGCCTACCCGGCCCCGGAGCCCCAGGCGGCTTGGCCGATCCCCGTGTTCGACTCCATCGAGTCCAGCCTCCTGGTCCTGTCCCTGGTCGCCGTTTCGGGGCAGAGCACCTCCGGCATCCAGGTGGCCAGCAGCGGGGTGCTTCCCAGCGCCTCCACGTGGACCCTCTATCACCAGGCCTATCAGGGCACCCCGGCCACGCTGCCCACGGCGACCTCCCAAACCGTGAGTGTGGACAGCACTGGCAACTTCGCGATCACGATCACAGCACCCCTGGCCGGGGCCACCCACAACTTCTGGCTGGCCCGGACGGATGCCGGCGGCCAGGTCGTCACCTACCCCCTGAGCGAGATCACCACCCCGGTGGATCCAGCCACCACGGTCAACGCCCTGACGCAGGCCGCCCAGCTGTCCCTGGTGAGCCAGTGGACACAGGCGAAGGCCCTCCAGGCGGTCCTGGACGCCGACGCGACCACGCTCGGCGTCAGCCCCGCAGCCTACGACACCGCCATCTCCAATCTGTCCGCGACACTGGTCACGGCCGGCGCGCCGGCCACCTGGGCGACGACCTGGCCCAGCACGGCAGTCTTCTACGCCCAGGGCATCCAGACGACCCTGGCCACCCTCTGGGGCACCGTCAGCGCGGCCCAGGCAACCCTCCAGGCGGCCCTCTACGCCGCCGCTTCTTCCAGCGCGGTCCCCTGCGCCATCGGTGACGGGGCCACGACCACGTTCCTGTATGCGGGCGGCACCGTGAAGATCAACGGCGTGGCCACCGTCGCCTTCACGGTCACCTCGGCCACCAGCACGATCACCTTCACGACCGCGCCGGCCCTGGGGGCCATCATCAGCGGCTGCACCACCAACGCCCAGGCCGAGGCCTCGGCGGCCCAGTCTGCGGTCGAGGCGGCTGCCATCCTGGTATCCCAGACGCAGGCAGCCGTGGCGGCGGCCACCGTCAGTGGACTGACCACCGTCTACACCAGCGGGCAGTCACAGCTCTCCTGGAATGCGCTCTCGATCTCGGGGGTGACCTACGAGATCCGCCTGGGAACCACCTACGCATCCGCCGCGATCCTCGGCAACATCGCCGTTACCAATTTCGCCACGGTATCGGATGGCACCTATTGGGTGACCCCCAACTACAGCGGCACCTACGGCACCCCCGTGGCCATCGTGGTCACCGGAAGCACGCTGGTCACCAACGTCGTAGCCACCTCGAATGAATCCGGGAACGGCTGGCTCGGGGTTATGTCGGGCGGGGCCTTCTACGAGGCGGGGACGGGCCTCGCGCTGCAGGGCGCGGTCAAGAACGACAGCCTCACTGCGCTCAACGACAGCGAGACAACCCAGACCTGGGACTTCAACGGGGGTGCGCAGTCGACGGGGGCCTACGAGGTCCCGTCCGCCGACTACGTTGACCTGGGCAACGTCCAGGTCTGCACCGTGAGCGCGACCTACACGGCCGCCAGCGAGGCCATCACCGCCGGCTTCGGGGGGACGCCGTCCGCCGACTGCGCGGTTCAGCTGTGGATCGCAGTCGCCCAGCAGAACGGGGTCTTCGGGGCATACCAGGTGTTCGTCCCCGGGCAGTATTCAGGGCGGATCTTCAAGATGAAGCTGGTCCTCACCAGCACCAATCCCAACGTCACGCCCCTGGCCCCGACCTTCACTTGGAGCGTGGATGTCCCTGACAAGATCCTCACCGGGACCGCCGTGGCCTGCCCCGCCACAGGCCTGACGGTCACCTACAGTTCCCCTTTCCAGATCCGCCCCAACCTCCAGATCACCATCCTTTCCGCCACCTCGGGGGACTACGCCGCGGTCACCGGGGACACCGCTTCAGGCTTCACCGTCGTCTGCTACAACGCCAGCACCGCAGTGGCGAGAACGATTCACTGGTGCGCCCAGGCCTACTAAGGAGCCTCTTGCATGTCCGCAGCCCCCGTCATCAACAATGACTTTCCGGCCAATGTCCGGGCAGCGATCAACGCCGCCCTGGTGGCCTGTTTCGATGCCGCCGTCCACCAGGCGAACGCCTACACCGCCGGGGGCACCGCGACCGCGTTCACGCTGACCCCGACGCCGGCCCTGGCGGCCAACGCCAACAACGTCCGCTACAGCGTCAACTTCGGCTTGGCGGCAGGCACGAACCCCACGCTCTCGGTGTCGGGCCAGCCGGCGCTGCCCCTGATGATGTATGGCTCCGCTGGGGCGCTCATTCCGGCCACCTGGACCGGAAGCCTCATCACCGACGTTCAGTGCGACGGGACGCACTGGATCGTGCTGGATCCTCCCTTCCCGGCGGCAATCTCGGCCGCCACCGCCGCTCTCACGGGAGCGCTCACCGCAACCGGCGCAACGCTGTCCGGTGCGCTCAACGCCGCGAGCGCGGCTATCACGGGCACGGTGTCCGCCGCCACCTTCTCGGGCTCCGGGAGTGGGCTCACCGGAACGGCCAACAGCCTGACGGCGGGAGCTGCCAACTCGGTCGCCTGGGGCAACGTGAGTGGGCGCCCCACCGACCTGGGCTCGTTCACGAATGGGCCTGGCTACGCTACGGCAGCGTCGATGTTTAGTTCGTTTAACTCGCTATCTCCTACTAGCGGCACGACCTACACGAATAGCACCGGAAAGCCCATGTTGGTGATGGTGAACGTGAGTTACGGTTCGTCTACCACTCTCTATACCTCATATTTATACGTCAATTCTACTGTCGTAGCCCAGGGCATAACTCTTCCAAGTAATAGCGGTGCATTTGCCATGGTGGCCATGGTCCCGCCCGGTGGAACGTGGAGCGTAACCAAGGGCGGCTCTGGCGGGGGTCTTTCCGGCTACGGCGTTTACTAGGAGAACACAATGGCTTATTTCATCGACCCATCTACGGGGGCGAATTATTGGTATGCCGATGACGGCAGCCAGACGGCATTCATGAAGCCCGGCCTGGTGGCCGCCACGGCCGCCCAGGTCGAGGCGATCACGAACCCGCCCCCGCCGGCCCCAGTGGAGGCCGACTTCGTCGCCGCCGCCCAGAACCTGATGGACACGGGCGCGCAGAGTCTGGGCTACGACAACATCCTGTCCCTGGCCTCCTACCTCAACAGCAGCAATGCCACGTTCAAGGCCCAAGCGGCCGCCGGGATCGCCTGGCGGGACGCGGTCTGGACCGAGGGCTACACCATCCTGGCCGCGATCAAGGCCGGGACCACGACCGCCCCCGCCACCACGGCCGCCTTCGTGGCCCTGCTGCCCACCGTCACCTGGCCCACCACAGCCACCAGCTAGGAGAACGCATGCTATACAGTGAAGTCCGGGGCCAGATCCGCACCGGGGACCTGATCTTCTTCCACGGGCGTGGCGCGGTCACCGACGTGATCCGCATCGCCACCAGGAGCGACTTCGCCCATGTGGCCCTGGCCTGGGTGGTGGCTGGGCGCGTCCTGGTCATCGAGGCCCGGGAGAAGGGCGGCGTCCAGATCCACGCCCTGTCCAGCCGCCTGGGCGACGGCGCGTCCTGGCTGAAGGTGCCCCCGGCCTACCCCCTGGACCTCCCCCGGGCCATCCTGGACCTGGACAAGCCCTACTCCCTCCTCAACTGCATCCGCGCCTTCTTCGGCCTACCGGGCATCAAGAACCGCTTCGAGTGCGCCCAGCTGGCCGCCGCGGCCCTGCATCTCCCGGGGAACGGGGGCTGGACGCCACAGCAGGTTCGCGAGCAGTTCGCCGAGGTCCTGACGGTTTCCCTGGAGGAAGCGTGAGGGACGTCCAGCATTCGCCGCCTACCGCCGAGCGCACCCTGCGCGCCGCCCATGCGCTCGGCGCCTGACTGCCCGCTCCACGCAGCACCCAAGCGGAGGCCCCGGCGCTCAAGGCGACCCGGGGCCTGTGCTGTGTGGTTTCCGCAGCAGCTGCGGATTCAGTCCAACTGCTCTTTGGCTGCTGGGGGATTGGCCGCAATGGCCGCGCGGATGTTTTCCTCGACGGAGGATGTATGGGCTGTATCCGCCTTTTTGATTTCCTGAATGCCCCTGAGAATGAAGTAGGGCACCCCGACGCCTGCGAGGGAAAATCCGGCCGCCGCAATCTGTTGGGGTGCTTCATGCGCTCCCATGTACATGAAGAACCCGCCGATACCGATCGAGGCCGCGACGAAGGCATAAATGGTCCAGATGGTTTTCATATACAACTCCACGGTGGTGAGGGCCACGCAAACAATTGGTAACAGCGGATGCTCGGAGCCTACACCTGGAACCTCGCGTGTGGCAACCACATGTTGCGACAGGTGATTTTGCGGGTTGCACCGTGAAGAATCCCAATTAGGCTGGTGGTTGGGCTTCGAAACCCTCAACAGCCGGACCTCGCCCGTGGCGAGGACATCCCTCTCGGGATTCCGGCTGAATAGAACACCCTTCGGGGAAATAGGCTGGGCCGTAGCTGTTGGCGGTTCGAAGGTCCCGAGTCCAGGGCTGATGTATCGGCATCCTGCCGCCGCGCGGCGCTTGGCCGTCGCCCCGGTAACTGGGGCCTGGAGAATCTATGTCGCCACCCTGCAGGGTCAGTGGTCGTCTCATGCCAATGGTATATAATCGGGCCATAAAATAAACAATTCCCCACCGCCCGGTTCCTGACGATACTTCATGCAGGGCGTCAGAACCCTGTAAGGCCGGACCCCACCCGTGGTGGGACCCCCTCTCGGGATTCCGGCCGAATACAAAACCCTACAAGGGAAATAGGCCGGGCCGTAGCCTTACACGGTCTGAACGTCCCGAGTCCAGGGCAGAACCATATGCCTGAGGACTTGAGCCGGCCTTTCCATTCGGCCCTGGCAACTGGGGTCTGGAGAACGTATATGAACCACGCTTTCAGGAAGGCCACCATGGACCCTAGCGCCCATGGATGGCCGGAGGACCCACGGCTACGCATCCCCATTCTTGCCTGGGTTCTCCGTGACCCGTCCCCTTTTGCACAGAACTATGCCCGTGGGATATGGGATTCCTTCCCCCCGGAGATCCAGGAAGAGTGCAGAACCACCCTGGGGATTCACTTGTGACTTTCGGATGTCACAAGTGGACCTATGGCCAGCCCGAATTCCATCCCTGAAAAGGCCATGGCATCCGGGCCTTTTGTTGTGACCCGGCTGTGACTCTTTTTAGAATCACCGTTCTAAGTGCTTTGTTTGTAATAGCAATGCAGAAGTCACAAGAAGTCACAAACGGGCGTCAGGGCAAAAAAGGGAAAGGCCCGAAACCTAATGGTTTCGGGCCTTTCTTGTGGTGGCTGGATGCGGACTCGAACCGCAGACCTAGGGATTATGAGGCCCTCGCTCTACCCACCTATCCCCCTGTGTCCACGAAGAGGTGCCGACTGCTCCATCCAGTGGGTGACATCGCTTGTGCCTGGGCGTTTCCTCGGCCCAAAAGTGTCACAGGAGTGTCATGGCAGCAAAAAGGACCGGATTCCTCCGGTCCTTTTTGTCTCTAACTTGCTGGTTCTAAATGGTCGGGGCGAAAGGATTCGAACCTTCGACCCTCTGCTCCCAAAGCAGGATGGCACTCATTGGCCTGGGTAGGCGCGACAATGGCAATACCTGAAAAATAAGGACTTAATGATATTCATCATTGGTGGGGATAGGCGAAAAAATGCGAAACTCGGCCTGAAGTGTGGCGATAGTGTGGCGACGGGTGTAGTCTATCGCCACAAGGGGAGGAACCGATGCCAAGTGCTGCCGGAGTTTCCACCAAAACGCAGATTGAAGCACTTCAACCCAAGGCGACGAACTACCCGGTTCCGGTGGTATCAAAGCGTGGGCAAGCGGTCCGGGGCCTGGCGGTCCAAGTCACCCCTGCCGGTTGTAAATCCTTCGTCCTACGATTCCGGCTCCTGGGAAAGCAAAAGACGCTGACCCTTGGCAAGTTCCCGGACATGGGCATTGAACAAGCTGTGAGTCTTGCCCAGGCGAAGTGGAACGACATCCGCGAGGGGCGGAACCCTTCAGACAAGAAGCGGGAAGATCGGCAATCCCTGACGGTTAAGGATTTGGCGGAACGCTACATCCTTGAGCACATCAAGCCAAAGGGTGAAGGGTTCGGCATGGAGGCGACCCGGATCATCGCCAAGCACATCCTCCCTGCGATGGGAAGGCTATCGCTGGCCCTTGTCGGCCCCGCCGATGTTTCCACTCTGTTGTTCAAAATGAAGGCCACGCCGGTCCAAGCAAACCGAACCCGGAGCATCCTTCGGACCATGTTTGGACGAGCTGAGGAGTGGGAACTCCGGCCCCTGGGATCCAACCCTGTATCCGTGGTGAAAAATCGGACGGTGGAAAAGAGCCGTGAACGTCGCCTAACCGACATGGAACTAAAGACCCTTGGAGCAACCTTACGGACTTCTAAGGAACCTTCAGATTACCTTCTGGCGGTGCGGTTGGCCCTTCTGGCGGGGATGCGGAAAGGGGAGATTGCAGCTTGCCGGTGGTCATGGGTGGACCTGGAGGCCGGGGAGATCCACATTCCGCCTGAGTATCACAAGACGGGCAAGAAGACCGGGAAGATTCGCGTAGTTCATCTCTGTGATGCCCTGGTGGTTCACTTGAAGGCCACGGCTTCCACCTTGGGATGCCCCTTCGTGGTGCCTGGGAAGCCCAGGGTGGACAAGGATGGGAAACCTATGCCCTGGGAGCCAATCGTGGCCCTGCAAGCCCCTTGGGAGCGAATCCGTGATGGGGCTGGATTGGCACCCCGGGATGAGAAGACCGGCGAATACTTGGATGAGGAACACAATCCCGGATGGCATGACCTCCGGCGGACCTTTGCCAGTGTTGGGGCGGACTTGGGCCTGAAAGGGTTTGTAGGGGAACTCCTGGGCCACGCCGAGGCCACGGTGACAGACATTTACACGCGGGCCGCCGCCGAACCCCTCCACGAGGCCGCCGAGAAGATCGGGGCCCGGATTGATGGGATCCTCTCCGGCAAGATCGACCCAGAGAAGGAAGCCCAGGAGCGCCGGGAAGCGAAGGAAGCAAAGATCAAAGGGGCAGTCTCCTGATGGATCACCCCTAGCCAAGAATGCTGCGCACCTCCGCTGAAACCCTGGGCGATAGGTTAGGTGCGGAAGTCTGTTGTGACTGACCATACAGGCTGGCGAGCGGACTCGCTACCAGCAGCAGCACAATCATCAGTTCCTCCCCAGAGCTGTTGTTTCGTATTTTTCTAGGGAGAGATATAGAAACTTATATAGTGAAGGCTGCGGAGCGGCATATCATTTATACTGGGTCATCGGTCAAATGCCAGTATATATACAAACCTATAATATAGTAAGGCCATCAACAGGCCGCTCTGGACCAACCATGAAAAATCTTCTCCCAATCACCCCTCTTCCGGTGGAGAGCCCGGCTCCTGCGATTGATGACCCCCTTCTGGATCCCAAGGCCGCCGCTGCATACCTTGGCCTAAGCGTTCTCACGCTGGCAGACCTTCGCTGCAAAGGCGGGTCTCCGATCTTTTGCAGGGCGGGGCGCCTTATCCGCTACCGGAAGTCTTCCCTGGATGCCTGGGTCAATTCCCGGTCCTACTCCTCGACCTCCGATTACCGGAAAGGGGCCTGAGATGACCAGCAATGAAAAAGGCCACGCTGCGAACGTGGCCCAGGCATTACCTAACGACTTCAAGCAAAGATACGACCGGGAAGGACCCCAAGCAACCTCAATATGCCCCGTGGTGGCGGTTGCCCTGGCCCTGGATGAGTTGGACCACATGAAGGCGATGCAATGCCTGCCGGAACCGGGGGCCCTGCTGGAACGCCTCCAACTGCGAACGGTGGACTTCAATCTGCTGGCTGGCGTGTGCGCTGCATACCTCAAGGCCCGGGAGGTGGACCGATGAGCGCGACCAAGCGGGTAATTGTCGCCCTGGCGGTCTGTCGCCTGATCCCGGAAGGCTTGGCGCAATGGCTGATCCGTAACCTGGGGTTGCTCCATGCTTGACGCCCTGGATCAATTCAGAGAAGCAATGACCCTTCGAGGCCTGATCCCGCCGGTTGACCTCCTGGCAGATGGCAAGTTATACAGGTGCAACGTGGAAGGGCGGGGCGGGGAATCCGAT